>Ga0210388_10000322_pt1 | contig 41077 bp, 36 predicted proteins | sample IncBWC19OmetaG_FD_155485 | JGI IMG/M metagenome (GOLD analysis project Ga0210388, IMG submission 155485) | Forest soil microbial communities from Barre Woods Harvard Forest LTER site, Petersham, Massachusetts, United States - Inc-BW-C-19-O ...
CATCCCACCGGGGGCGGCAGCAGCCTGATGTGGAACACGCTGCATGGTTTCTTCAGCGCCCACGGGGACATTTACGTGGGCGTGCAGCATCCTCTGACCATCGCGGGTCTAAAAGCTGCCGATTCGCTGCGCTACGGCGCGTTGCACTTCGAAGACGCCACGCAGCTATGGGGCATGCTCACGCAGACCGGAGCCGCAATAAAGAACGGGGGAGTAGGGAGCCCGTTGCGCGGCTACCGCGTCCGCCACCTGCTCTTGACGGGCTATTCGTATACCGGCGTCGCGACCGCGACTTTCGCCAACTACCATCACCAGGAGGCGAAGCTGCGCGACGGGCGCAATATCTTCGACGCCTACCTGCCCATGGCCGACGCGCAGTACGTACGGCCGCTCGATGTGCCGGTCATGCGACTCAATACCCAAAGCGATTACAACGGCTTCGGTGGACTCAAGAATCGGCGGCCGGACGATGCGCGCTACCGGCACTACGAAATCGCCGGCGCGTCCCACGTCGCGGTGCCGCCCCCTGCGGACGCAGCCAAACCGCCCGCGGCGGTAAAACTGCCCCCTGCGCCCGGGCAACCGCACTTCTCCGCGGCCGATTGTCAGCAGGGATTTCCCGCAGGATCGCTGCCCAACGACTATCCGCTTTACCTGGTCCAGGCAGCGATGTTCTCAAACATGTATGAGTGGCTTGATCTTAAGCGAGCGCCGCCGTCCTCGGCATTCATTGAAACCGATGCCGATGGCGCGACGCTTCTTGACGACAAAGGCAATGCGCAGGGCGGCGTTCGATTGCCGCAAGTGTCAGTACCGATCGCAAAATATGGCGTGGGTTCGAGCGCGGCCTGCATATTGTTCGGGTACACGCAGCCGTTTCCGGCGGCTGTTTCCCAGGCGCTGTACGGCGGCAGGGCGGCGTATGTCGCACGGGTACAGGCAGATATTGAGCGCTTGATTGCAGATCGCTGGATACTCCCGAATGGCCGAGAGCGATTGCTCGACTCCGCGCAGGCGCGCGCAAATTTTGAGGAACGTTCATGAATCGCACGGCATTTTGCATGGCGCTGATCATTTGTCTTGCGCCGCTCTGTTCTTTGGGCGAATCGGTGCCGATGGTGCCGATTCCGCAACGCACCGCGCTAATGCCAATACTCGATTGCGCCAAACTCGTCCAGCACGACTTCTCGACCGTGGCGGAGGCGCCGACGCGGGTGCAATCCGCGGCCACTGAAGCGGCGACGGCGGAGCGAGCCGAGTTTTGTCTGGTGAAAGGGTACGTCGCGCCGACCATTCAGTTCGAACTGCGGCTGCCCACGGCGCGATGGAGTGGCCGGTATCTCCAAGGGGGGTGCGGCGGCAATTGTGGAATCATCTTGAGCGGCTTCGCTCCCCGCTGCGATATTCAGGCCGCATATCACGGGGATTTTGCCGTTGGTTTCGAAAATTCCGGGCACGTGGGCGGAGATGGTGTGTGGGCGCTCGGCGGTCAATCGGTACGCGAGGACTTCGCGTTTCGAGCGGCACACGTCTTCTCGATCGCTGCAAAGGCCATCATGTCGGTTTACTATGGACAAACACCGGACTTCGCGTATTTCCAGGGTTGTTCCGACGGTGGGCGCGAGGCGATGATGGAGACGCAGCGCTATCCCGGTGATTTCAACGGCGTCATTGCGGGCTCGCCGGCCTTTGCAATCTCTGAAGCCATGGAGCGATTCATTTGGGAAGCTCGCTGGGGACGCGATACGCGAGGTTCATTGGTGCTGGACGAAGCCGCGGTGACGTTGCTGCACGCCGCGGTGATGAATGCCTGCGATGCGCTTGACGGAGTAAAGGACGGTCAACTCGATGATCCGCGCCTATGCCACTTCGACCCGGCTACCTTGATCTGCCGCGACGGGCAAGCACCGCCCAAGTGTCTGACCGCCTTTCAGGCCGAGGTCGCGAGAAAACTGTATGCGGGTCCGGTCGATGAGAATGGCCGGCATTTATTCTACGGCGGTGAACCTTATGGCTCTGAACTGAGCTGGGTTGAGCGCTACGCTCTGCCCATCATGGGCGCCGCAATGTTCGACGATGCCGTGCAGAACATGATCTTCCAGCGCACGCCGGGCTCTGCGGCATCGGTGCAGGCATGGCGATTCGACGCGTCGACGTTCGGCGAACTCAGCCGACGCGGTGCCTTGTACGATGCCCGCAGCGCCGATCTTCGCGGTTTTCGAGAGCGGGGCGGCAAACTGATTCTGTGGCAGGGTTTTGCCGATCCGGCGGCCGGCGCTTTCGGACTGCCCGACTACTACTATCGTCTGAGCCGCGATGCCGGCGGCGTCGAGGCGGCGCGCGGCTTCGCGCGGATGTTCCTCATTCCCGGTGTCTATCATTGCGCAGGCGGATACGTGCCATACGAAGAAGATCTGCTTGGGGCGCTGGTGAACTGGGTGGAGCTGGGGCGCGCGCCCGACTTCGTGATGGCAACGGCGTCGCTCCCGGATGGAGTCGCGCGTTCCCGCCCGGTGTTCGCTTACCCCGTGCGAGCGCGCTACCGCGGGCGCGGCGACGTCAACGATGCGCGGAATTTCGACGCAAGCGTGCCGAAAAGCGCACCGATGGATTTGTACGACTGGGCCGGGGCGGCGAACGCGCCATGACGCTTCAGCTCAGCAACGCCCCGACGTCCGGCTCCCGCTCTAAATTCAAAATTCGATCCGCCAGTGCCTCTGCGTCGTGGCGATTCAGCGGTAGGGCAGCATGCGCGGTGCAGTTGAGGAATTTGGCGTGCAGCGCTGCGTCATTCAGCGGGCGCGTGGGATCGCCGAGTGCGTGAAGAATGCGTTGACGCAGTACTCTGCCGTCGTTCAGCGTAATGCAGATCTCGCCCGCGGCGGGTTGCGATATCTCTTGGCGGAACTCGAAACAGGTTTTGGCGGCAATCGACAGCAGCAACGTTTCTGCCAATCTCTCCGGCGTAAAGCTGTCGAGGGTCACTTCCTCGTCGCTCAACGCCACCGCAAGTGTAAATGGCAGGCTGAATTTGGCATCGATGATGGTCTGTGGCCGCCGCTTTTGGGCCTCCGGTTCGCACAACATGCGCTGCAGCGCGCCGCCGAAGATCCGGAGTTCAGCGATGTCGGCCGCAGCAAAACCATGCACTTGGCGTAGCGTCTGAGCCGCTTCGATGTAGGCGTGCGTGCCGCGGCAGCAGGGCCACTTTTTGAAGCTCAAGTGCTCGATCCAAAAACGCTCGCCCAACCCCTCGGTAATGTCGGAAGGCTCGTAGCGGCCCGACGCGTAGAGAGCAAAAAAACCGCTTTGGCCCTCCAATGGATGGGCGAATCCGCGCACGCCACGCTCCGCCAGCAGCGATGACAATAGCGCCGCTTGGGCCGGAAAGGCTTCGCGAATCGCGCGAATCACTGTCTCCGGGCTGTGCTTGATTTCACCGGGGCAGGTATTTTGACAAAGCAGCAACGAGAATGCGTCAGTGATTTGCGCAGGGTTCAAGCGCAACGCGCGCGATACCGCCGCGGTAGCGCCAAAGGCCCCCAAAATAGGCGGCGGATACCAGCCGCCCGATTCCAGAGGCTGGCGTAGGGACAACGCCAGCCGGCAGACCAAGTCGCACCCGGTCGCCACCGCCACGATGAATTCGCGGCCGCTGATCGGTGAGCGAGATTCCGCCAGGCTCAAAAGGGCCGGCAACAGCGATGCATTCGGATGGCAGGGCGCCGGATCAAAGGCATCCTCGAAGTCGAGTGCGTGCGCCATGGCGCCGTTGGCGAGTGCGGCCATCGGGGCGCTAACCCGTTCTTTGAATCCAATGATCGTGGCCTGCGGCGCTCCGCCCACGGAGCGTGCAAGCTCGACAAATGGCACGATATCCTCGCTGACGCCACTCGCGGCAAACATCACACCGACCCCGTCCAAGATGGCTCGCTTGGCGGCGAGCACGGTGGCGCGCGGCAAACTCTCGAAAGGGCAGTGCACCACGTGATTTGCCACTCGCGCGCTCAGCTTCTGCCCAATGTCACCCTTCATCGGCTCAAAACCTCCGTTCATCGTGCAAGTTAGGCTTGAAATGAAATCGCTTACATGTTGAGCTTATACGCGACCACCCGAGGCCTCAACATGACAGAAGCAAAAGACTTGCAGCGCGGAATTGCAGCCAAGGTGATGGTGCGCCTGGCGCTGCCCACCATTCTGTTCATGCTTTTAAGTTCGCTGGATCGGGTGAACATCAGTTTCGCGGCCCTGCAAATGAACAAGGATCTTGGCTTCACGCCGACTCAGTATGGTTTTGGCGCCGGAATCCTCTTTCTTGGATTTTTGGCGGGCCAGTTTCCGAGCGTGCTGCTGTTGCAGCGCATTGGTATGCGCCGCTGGATGGCACTTTGTGCCGTCATGTGGGCCTGCTGTGCCGCAGGGATCGCCTTTGTCCGCTCACCGCCGGAGTTTTATGTCCTGCGTGTGCTGCTGGGTTTCGCAGAAGGCGGATTGGCTCCCGGTATCGTTCTTTATCTGAGTCAGTTCGCCACCGAGCGCGAGCGCGCCACGACCTTTGCGTTGCCGATGCTCGCCATCCCGCTTTCGCTGGTGATCGGCAGTCCGCTGTCGGGATGGCTCATGAGCATGCCGGCGCCGCTGGGGTTGCCGAGTTGGCGCTGGATGCTGATCGCGGAGGCATTGCCGGCGATGGCCTTAGGTGCGGCGGCGTGGTTTTATTTTCCTGACCGACCGGAAGAGGCCCGCTGGCTCAGTGCGGAACAGCAAGGCTGGCTGCAGCGCCATGCCGCCAATCGCGAACGCCCGGGGCAGCGCAACGATTGGCGGATTTTGCGTGAACCCATGATCTGGGCCTCGGCGCTGTTGTGGTTTTGTCTGCTCTCGGGCGCTTACGGAATCATGTTTTGGCTGCCGCAGATGATTCGACAGATGTCGGGGTTGACCCCATTGCAAATCGGTTTCGTCAACGCGTTGCCGTGGTTGGGTGCAATGATCGGCACTTATTATAATTCGAAGCATTCCGACAAAACCGGCGAACGCTATTTGCACATCAGCGTACCGGCGGTTCTCTCCGCGCTCGCGATGCTGTGCGCCTTGTTACTGGGCCCGGGCATTGCCGGATTGATGATGCTGTTCTTGGCGGGTCTGGGCCTTGGGGCGGCACAAGGTGCATTTTGGGCGCTGCCGACTTCCGCTTTGCAGCCGGCCACATTCGCTGTCGCCGCGGTCGCCATCAACGTTGCCGGAAGTTCCGGCGGCTTGGTAATTCCTCACTTGGTCGGCTACGTGCGCGAACAGACCGGCGGGTTCACCGGTCCCACGATGTTGATCGCCGGCATTCTGTTGATTGCCGCGGTGCTCGTGAGTTTCATTCGTCGGCTTTTGAGCGCGGGCCGGGTGCCGCACGCCGCGACGCCATGATCACGCTCATGGCGTGCGGCGATGTGGGCGTGAAACGGCCGGACTGCCAGTCGATGTTTGCGGGCTGTGCAGAAATATTGAAACAGGCGGACCTCTGTTTTGCGCAGCTCGAAACGACAATTTCCGAACGCGGCGCCGCCGTTCCCAACGCCAAACTCGCGATGCGCGCTCCGCCGGCCATGGCGCCGGCCGCCAAGACTGCGGGGATCGATGTGGTTTCGTTTGCCGGGAACCACTGTCTTGACTATGGATACGACGCGTTTGCCGATACTTTGCAATACGCCGCCGACGCCGGCCTCGCCGTCTGCGGCGCGGGGAAGGATCTTGCGGCCGCGCGCCGGCCGGCACTGGTAGACGCCGCGGGATCCAAAGTGGCGGTGTTTGCCGCGAGTTCGATTTTGCCGGAAGGATACGCGGCTGAAACTGACAGGGCAGGGTGCGCGCCGCTGCGCGCACACACTGCTTACCAGCAAATTGAGCCCGATCAGCCCGGCACCGCCGCGAGGATTAGGACCTTTGCCGATCGTGATGATCTCGAAGCGCTTCTCGAAGGCATTCGCGCCGCGCGCGAACAAGCACACAGGGTTCTGTTATCGGTGCATTGGGGCATCCATATGGTGCCGGCGAGCATTGCGGACTATCAGATAGAGATTGCGCATCGCGCCATCGATGCCGGTGCCGATGCAATCCTGGGACACCATCCGCACCTGCTGAAGGGCGTCGAGTTCTACCGCGGCCGTCCCATTTTCTACAGTCTCGGCAATTTTGCCATCGAGCAGCCGCACATCTGGAGCCCCGCGATCGTGCGCAGCGCTTCGTTCAAGCATCTCGTCAGTTTGAATCCGCAGTGGACGCTCGATAGCACCTACATGCTACCGGCCGTCACGCGTATGACGGGAATCGCGAAACTTGTAGGCAACGGCAGCGGTGAGTGGCAGGTGCGCTTCCTACCCGCCTGGATCGGCGATGACAGCGTGCCGCGCGTGTTGCACTCGAGCGATTCGCGATTTGCCGAAGTTGCGGCGTTCATTTCCTCGAGCACCGAACAGGCCGGCTTCACCACCCAGGTCTCAATTGACGGCGACGAGTTGCTACTTCGCCCGCGCCACTGACTTAAGGACATCGCCTCATGAACGCTGAAGATTTCAACCCTCTGATTCCCGAGACCTTCGACAGCCCGTACGGTGTCTACAGCGATTTACGCGCGCGCTGCCCCGTGGCGCATTCCAACGCGTGGGGCGGTTTTTGGGCGCTGACGCGCTTTGCGGACGTACGCGACGCCCTGGTGGCTTCGGATGTATTCATCACCTCGAAACAAAACGTCGTGCCGAAGCTGGCATTCACCGGCCGCCGGCCGCCGCTTCATTTGGATCCGCCCGAACATACGCCGTATCGGCGCGCGCTCAATCCGCTGCTCAAACCGGAACGCATCGCCATACTCGAACCCATCATTCGAAAAACCGCGGCGGACCTGCTGAAGCCGCTGGTCGCGGCTGGCCGCTGCGACGTGTGCGCCGACTACTCCAGCCACCTGACCATCCGGGTGTTTGCGCAGTGGATGAACGTCCCGGAGGAAATGGTAGTGGACCTGCAGCACATGGGCCGCGCCTACAATATTGCCGTGCAGTCGGCCAACGGCGAGATGGTTCGCGAGACCAGTCTCAAGCTTTACGACATCGCCCGCGCGATGATCAATCAGCGCCGGGAGCATCCGCTCGATCCGGCAACCGATCCCACCACGGCGCTGCTGGCCGCCCGGGTCGATGGTGAACCGTTCCCGGATGACATGATTCTAGGCACCATTCGCCAGGTTTTGGTGGTGGGCATCATCGCGCCCACGATCGTTGTCGGCAGCATCGCGGTGCATCTCGCGCGTGATCCGGAATTGCAGCGGACTCTGCGCGAGGACTTCAGCTTGATGCCGAAGGCCATCGAGGAATTTTTGCGTCTCTACACGCCGTATCGCGGATTTGCGCGTACCGCCAATCGCGATGTGGTCATCAACGGCCGAGAAATTGCCGAAGGCGAGCCGATCGCACTACTGTATGCCTCGGCCAACCGCGACGAAGCCGTATTCAAAAATGCCGATCAATTTGTATTGGATCGCCCAAATATCGCCGAGCACCTCGCATTCGGCATGGGCCCGCACGTCTGCGCCGGCGTACCGCTGGCGCGCTTGCAGTTGCGCGTGGCGATCGAAGAGCTGCTCAAGTGTGCGCCGAGCTTCTCCCTTGCCGGAGAACCCGTGCAGACGCGCTTTCCTGAAATCGGCGCACTATCGGTGCCCCTAAAATTCGCCGGCTAACCGGCGGCCGGCACGGCGGCGGCGCCGCTACATTTCCGCGCGGATCGTCACGCGGCGCTTGGACGGCTCCTCGAGGCCGTCATTCGATGCGATTGGCTCGGGATCTTTGCGCCATGAGACATGCATCAGCCGCGGATCCACGCCCAAGCGCCGCAGCGCCTCGGCGACGCTCGCGGCGCGGGTTTTGGCGAGCGCGCTGGGTTCCGAAAGCGTGCGGCCGGACACGTGCATATCCTTCGTCGCGGCATAGCCAGTGACGAGGATGCGCTTCGCGCCGCTGGCTTTGATATAGCGGGCCGCCGTATCCAATATCACCTCGCTGTACTGATACAACAGGAAGTCCGATTGGAAGTTAAACTGGATCACCCATTGCTGCGATTCATACGGCGGCGGCGGCAACGGCCGTTCGACATCCATGGGCGGCAGCACAGACTTCGCCGAAACCTGAAAGGCGCGGCCGGGATAGTTCTCAGGCGGCAGCATGACTGCGGGACAGCGGGTTTCCAGGACCGCCGTATACACCGGCGCGAGGACAGTGCCGCCGCAAACGTCGGGTGAATTCGCCACGACGCCCTCGACCAGCACTTCGTGCCCGATTTGCGGCTTGGCACGGCCGCCGCCGATGTCGTAACGCGCGCCGCTCTCATGATCATCCGCCACCCAGCATCCGGATTTCCGGCCCTGGTTGGTGTCCCGATAGACCGGACACGCGATGAATGAAACCGGCTTCGGAGCTGGCGGGTCCGCTGCATAACACAGAGCCGCCGCCAGCGAGAAAAGTACCGTGCCCCTGACCGACATCGTACCGAAGCCGCGTCGAATCGTCACAGGACGCTCATCAAATTGGTGAGATCCTGCTTCTCCTGCTCGGTCAGCGCGATGTTGTAGCGCCTGTTATAGAACTCGATGACGTCGCGCAGCGTGCGTGCAGAGCCGTTTGAAAAGTAGGGCGCCCGAGCGGCGAGACCGCGCATCGACTGCATGGTGATCTTGCCGATATCCACGCAGCGTCCGGTGGTGAGTGCAAAGCCGGGATCATGGGTGTAGATAACCGCGCCCAGAAACGGGTGCGGTGTTTCACCGGCATGGCAGGTCAATTTAAAAAGCGGCAGATCCGGCGCCGAATCTGCGAACGGCTCATTGGTCGTGCCCAAGTCGACCTGCCCCGGCGCGACGTCCATTCCGGTGCGCGTCATGTTGTGGCAGAAATTGCAGCTGTCGCGCGTCGGGTTGCCGAAATTCATCGAGTTGAGGCCGGATGAATCGCTGATCAGGAATGTGCGTTCGCGAAAGATCGCGGCGCCGCGCGCCACGGATTCGCGAAACAATCGCTGCGCATCGCTGCCCGCGGGGGTTGTCGGCGCCGACGCGGTGTTTGTCGTGGCCGACACGGGGCTAGCCGTTGCGGGTGCCGCCCAGGGCGAATATTCCACCCACTGTATGTCCTTGGAGCTTTTCAGTACGCCGGGTTTCGAGAGCGCCAGTGTCTCCGGGCCGCCATGCGCGCCGCCGTCATCGAGCTTGCCGCCCACATAGTCGACGCTCTGCGCCGTGTAGAGTTGTGCTTCAAAATCCAGGATGCGTTGGATTTGCTCCGGGTCCAAATTCCCTTCGGTTTCCAGATGCGTGCGCATGGCGTCGAGGAGCTGCAGTTTCAGGGTACCGGCGCGCGAGTCTGCCAGCAGATTGCCGCTCATGCGCTGGCCGCTTTCCGGATCGATGGGCAGCGGAAAGCCGTTCTTGGGTTCGAACACAAAACCGACCGCGGTCAAGTATTTGAGATTGGTTGCCGGGCGCGGACGGCGGAATACCGAGACGGCCGGATTTTTGCCATGCAGGCCGTAGACGGCGCTGGTATTGCATCCGGTCGGATCGCGCACCACGTCGATGTCGAATTGCGGAACGATCTTTTTTCCGTCGGCGTCCACCGGCGGCCAAGGGCGTGCGACACGAAACGTGCCGCGCTCCAGCAGCAGTGAATGCGATGCCCGTTGATCTTGCGGCAGCGAGGGACAGTTCGAACCGTCGATAGCCGCGAATACGGGATCCTTGCCGTTGGTCGCTTGCCATCGAGCTTGAATATCGCGCGCCGACAGGCTCATCCCGTCGGCTGGTTGATGACAGGAGATGCAGGCCCTGCCGTTGGTTCCGAGCGGCGAAAAAAACGGATGACCGCGCGTATCCGTGGGGCCTTTAAGGTTCAACGTGGTGATGATTCCGCGCTCATCGGCGTAGCTCAAGGAGGGGGGGAACTCTCGACCGCCGCCAGGCGACCACCACGTCTCGCCATCCGCTGGCGTCGCGCTGTCGGCCGCGCCCCAGCCCGCGGAAAAAGCCGCGGACAATAGAAAGGCAGCGAGGCCGGCCGAAATGGCGGCGCCGACGGTGCGTTTTGCTGGCATGGGCTCATTTTGTAAACGCTTGCATTTCACTTGTCAAGGCGAGAAATAGTTTGGAGACTGGCGCAATTGCGCACGACCCGGCGGATCGTCTTACACTGCTCTGCAATATGCCGACATCGAAACGCTCGAAGACCAAATATCCACGTGCGCGACGCAAAGAGCGCCCGCGTCCGCCGCCGACCAGCGTAACCATCAGCGAGGTCGCCGCGGCGGCCGGCGTCTCGACGGCGACGGTCTCCCGATTCTTCAATTCGCCCGAAAAACTGAAAGAACGAACCGCGGGCAAAGTTCGCAAGGCTGTCGATGACATAGGCTATGTGCCCAATATGTTGGCGGGTGGATTGGCTTCGAGCCGATCGCGGTTGGTGGCGGCCGTCATTCCGGCTATTTCACAATCCATTTTTTCGAGCACCATACAATCGCTGACCGATGCGCTGGCGGATGCCGGTTATAGCGTCATCCTCGGACTGACCGGCGCGGGCGATGAGCGCATGCAGCGCGAGCTGCTGTCGATCATTGGCCGGCGCCCGGACGGCATCATCCTGACCGGTTCGCTGCCGGACGGCGCGGCGCGAAAGCAGCTCAAGGCGACCGGAATTACCATTATCGAAACCTGGGATCTGCCTGCGAGTCCGATCGACCTGGTGGTTGGCGTTTCGCATCAGGCCATCGGCAAGGCGGTGGCCCGGCACGCCCTCGCGCTGGGCCGCCGCCATGCATTCGTTATCTCCGCCGGCGGCGTGCGCGCGCTTGCGCGGCGCGACAGCTTCTCGCGGACCATGGTCGAGAGCGGTGCGCCCGAGCCCACCGTTACCGCCTTCGGCGGAACCACTACCTATGGACAGGGCCGGCGGGCGATGGCTGCCCATCTCGAGACCAAGACTCCCTGCGATGTGGTGATGTGCTCCTCGGATTGGAGCGCACATGGCGCATTGGATGAGCTTCGGGAGCGCGGTATCAAAGTGCCTCAGGAAATCGCCGTCATCGGCTTTGGCGATTTAGACTTTGCCGCCGAGCTGAGTCCGGCCTTGACGACGGTTAAAATCGACGGTGGCATGATCGGCCGCCAAGCGGCCGCGTTTCTCATGTCGCGTGCCCGCGGCGAAAAGATCGATCGCCCGGCGGTTGATATCGGCTTCACGTTGATCGCGCGCGACAGCGCCTAAGAGCGTAGCGGCGGGCGTGGGCGCAGGCGCGGGCCGATGGCGAGCACCCCAATGGCCGCGGTCAGCAAGACTGCGCCGCTGAGTTCTGAGACGGTCGGTGCCGGGCCGAGCGACATGGCCGCAAGGATGTAGGCAGCCGCGGTTCCAGCCAAGACGCTGGCAGCGCGCTCGATGGGCACACAAAATGTATTTTCACGCGGATCGAGCAAGATCAGCAGCGAAAAAACCGAAACGACAACCAGCAATCCCGAGATCAGCGCGATGACGCCGAGCTGATTGCTGCTCCAGACCTGAACGAATCCAAAGGCCAGTTCACCGCCTTGCGGCCCGAGACCCAAAAGCGAAATCGCCGCCAGGGCGGCAATCGCCAACGGGATGGCCACCAATTTTTCCTCGACGAAATATCCCCTCGTGGTTTTGGGATCGCCGGTCTTGCCAATCTTGGTCATCACCGCCAGGCGTACAAAATAGCCGAGCGCATATAAGACAACGGTGAGGATTGCGAGCGGCGGTAAGTGCAGGCCGCCGCGATGGCTGATGGTCAGCGTCAAACCGATACCAACCAGCAGCAGCGCCACCCAGGAGTACCAGGCGACCCGACGGCCCGACACCAAATCGACCAGCGGCGCAATCACCAACACATCACCGCGCATCAGCAGCTGCATGAAGGGGATGCTGACCCCTGCAAAGGTGAACGATAGCGGCACGGTAAAGAGCAACAACGAGGTGCCGATTCCTGACAAGACTGTCCATCGGGTCGGCCAAGGCAGAGAAACGCCCAATATTTCGCGGTGATGAGCGTCCTTGGACCAGCCGCTCAAGCCGACAAACGCCCACGTGAGCGCACCGCTCAAGATCATGGTTGCAGGGAGAATCTCGAGGCCGCTCAATGCTCTGCCGAGCGGCGGATAGGTAACGCTCGCCAGCCACCGCACCGCGAGCACGTAGGGGAGGTACGCCAGCAAATAAAGCAGCGCGAAGAGTTCGATGGGAAGCCGCTTACGCACGAGGAAGCCCGGCGCAACGCATGGGTGCGTCGCAACCCCTACGCGAGGACGAGGAGGGCATCCAAGGCGATAGCCCCCTGGCCATTCGCATAAACGATGACCGGATTCAGATCGATCTCCCGAATGCCAGGCTCTCCTCGCAGTAAGGCGGCGACGCGCGAAATGATGTCCGCCACAGCGCCGATATCCAGTGGCGGTGAACCGCGAAAGCCTCGCAGCAGCGGCGCGCTCTTGAGCAATTGAAGTTCGCGCGCAAAGCCGTCGAGGGTCAGGTCAGCCGGCATCAAACGAACGTCGTGCAGAATTTCCGCTTGAACGCCGCCAAATCCGGCGAGCACGATGGGACCCCATTCTGGATCGTTGCGGCCCCCCACGATCAGTTCCATTCCACGAGGGCTCATGCCCTCGACCAGGACACCATCCAGTTTAAGACCTGGGCGATGGCGAGCGATATTGGCGTGCAGGCGATGCCAGGCCTGCTCAATGGATGCTGCGTCCGTCAGGCCTAATTCCACGCCGCCGGCATCGCTCTTGTGGGGAAGATCGTTCGATTGCGCTTTCATGGCCACAGGCGTGCCGATCCGCGACGCCGCGGATTGCGCTTCCGCCAAGGTCTTGGCCAAGCTTCCCAAGGGGAAACGAATGCCCAGAGGCGCAAGCAATTCCTTTGCGCGATATTCGGCCAGGATTCCGTGCGGCGGACGTGACGGCAGCCGGGTCGGCTGCATTGCACTCACGGCCCAGTCGCGATGCGCGGCCCGACACCAGTGCGCCATCGCGCGGTAGGCGCGATCGGCCGAGGGAAAATACGGCACATTGAGCGCGCGTAACTCCGCGATATATTGCGCGGGCACTTCTGCGCCGTCATCGAGGCCGGCGAAGAGGACCGGTTTTTTCGGCTTCAACTGCTCCACGGCCGCAATAATGGCGGGGAATTTCAACCGGCAGGTCTTGGGGTCGGTCTGGATGATGCCGAAAATCACGCTGCCGAAACGATCGTCCTGCAGCAGGGCGGACAATGCGCGGCGGAACAGGTCCGGATCAACCAGCCCTTGCGCAGTCAGATCAACCGGATTGCTGGCCGGTACGAAGCTTGGCAGTGCCGCGCGAAGCAGCGGGGCGCTTTCATCGATGATTTGCGGTAGCTCGAGCCCGACCTGTTCGCACAGATCCAGTGTGAGCGCTTTGAATGCTCCGGATTCGGTGAGCACCGCCGGTCCTCGCCCCGGCAATCCGGGGAAGCGCAGCGCGAGTTCGAGCAGATCCGAGAATTCCTCCAATGTCTCGGTTAGCAACACGCCTTGCCGCGCGACGAGACTTTGCATGACTTGGTAATCGCCGGCCATCGCGCCGGTGTGGGTCGCGGCCGAGTTACGGGCGGCTGCGCTGCGTCCCGGATGCAACAGCACGAGTGATTTGCCTGCGCGCTGGGCGCGTTGTGCGAGCGTGAGAAATCGGCGCGGTTGACGAAACTGTTCAACGATGAGACCGATGACGCGCGTCTTGGTGTCGCCAAGAAGATACTCGACATAGTCCTCAACGCCGCTTGCCGCTTCATTGCCGGTGGATATCGAATAGGAAATGCCCACTGCTTTGGCCGTCAGCGTGACGCCCACCACGGCTGCCATCGCCCCGCTCTGCGAGACGATTCCTATACCTGGTCGGCTGCCCAGCTGGTTGGCCGGCGTCTCGACAAAAGTGAGTGCAATGCCATCGACATAGTTGACCAGACCCAGGCAATTCGGTCCTTCGATGACCATGCCGCCGGCGCTTGCGATGCGCGCAAGCTCGCGCTGATCGGCCCGTCCCGCTTCGCCGCCTTCGGCAAAGCCGGCGGAAAAAATAATGGCGGCGCCCACTTGGCGTTTGGCCAAGTCACGCACCGTCTCGATGACCGCCGATCGCGGTATCGCCAGCACCGCGACATCGACGCCGAGAGGCAGCTCGGCCACCGAGGGCAGGCATCGACGCTCGCCAATGAAGTCTCGCTTCGGGTTGATCAGATGGATCTCCCCGCCGAATCCCATGCGCTCCAGATTCGCGACGACGGAAGCCCCTAGGGCGCCGGGCGTCGAGGAAGCCCCCACCACCGCAACCGATCGCGGTCTAAGCAGCCGCTCGATGCTGGGAGCGCGCGAAGTGGCCGGCGCCGCTTCGATCATGGTTTCTTGACGCGTTGTTTCGACCGGTCGTAGGCGGCAAGCCCCGGTTTGAAGCTTTTGTCATCGATGAATTGTTTGATGCCTTCCTTGCGTCCCTCGTTATCGTAGGAGTTGGCCGCCTCCTGGGCGCGTACCAGAAAATCCTCCGCATTGTCGTAAGTCATTTCGCCCACGCGCCGAACGGCGTCTTTCGTGGCCTTGAGCGCCACCGGATTTTTCTTCAGCAATACTCGGGCTACTTCTTGCACGCGAGTTTGCAGCTTGTTGAGCGGCAACGCCTCGTTGACCAATCCCCATTCGGCTGCGGTCTTGCCGTCGATGTTCTCACCCATTAGGGAGTGATACATGGCACGGCGGAATGACAACAATTCGCGCGCAATTTTTGTCGCGCCACCGCCCGGCAGAATTCCCCAATTGATCTCCGACAGTCCGAATTGTGCTTCCTCGGCCGCGAACGCCAGATCGCAGGCGAAAAGCGGGCCATAACCCCCGCCGAAGCACCAGCCATTGACCATCGCGATGGTGGGCTTCTGATACCAGCGCAGGCGGCGCCACCAGCCGTAGGACTCGCGCTGCGCACCGCGCACCGCCCCGAGGCCCTGCTGCTCGACCTCTCGAAAATACTCCTTCAGGTCCATGCCGGCCGACCAGGCGTCTCCCTCTCCGCTCAAGACCAGCACGCCGACATCGTTGCGAAACTCGAGCTCATCCAGCACGCGCAGCATTTGCCGATTTAATTTTGGGCTCATGCAATTGCGCTTCTCGGGCCGATTGAATTGAACCCAGGCAATTTGCTCGGCAACGGTGAAGGAGACCGTGTCCGCTTCGGCACGCTCGGCGGCGGCGGGGGCAGTCGTGGCGGTATTCATGATGTTTCCTCGAGAATCGTTAAATGGGGAAGTGACCGGCCTGCGTTTCAATGGTGATCCAGCGCAGTTCCGTGAATTGTTCGATGCCAGCCTTGCCGCCAAAGCGCCCGTAGCCGGACGCGCCGATCCCGCCAAACGGCATTTGCGGCTCGTCGTGCACGGTCGGTCCATTGATGTGGCAAATGCCCGAGCGGACCTGACGCGCCACGCGCAAGCCGCGCGCCGTGTCGCGGGTGAATACCGCGGCCGACAGCCCATATTCGCTGTCATTGGCGATGCGGATGGCGTCGGCTTCGTCTTGCGCGCGAATGATGCCGACCACAGGGCCGAAACTTTCGTCGCGGTAGAGGTTCATGGCCTGAGTGACGCCGTCGACGACGGTCGCGGGCATAAGAACATCGTTCGCTTTGCTGCCCGCGATGATCGTCGCACCTTTTGCGGTGGCATCATCAATCAGACTATTGACGTGCTTGACGGTCTTTTGATCGACCACAGCCCCCAGTGGGGTCTTGCCCTCGCGCGGATCTCCGGTCGCAAGGGACTTGGCTTTTACCGCAAAGCGCTTGACGAACTCGGCGGCGACCGCGTCGACCACGATGATGCGCTCCGTGGACATGCAGATCTGTCCTTGATTCATGAAGGCGCCAAAGGCGGCAGCCTTGACCGCCTCGTCTAGATCGGCGTCCTCGAGAACGATCAAGGGCGCCTTGCCACCGAGCTCGAGCAGGCAGGGCTTCAAATGTTCCGCGGCCCGTTTTGCAACGATTCGGCCGACGGCCGTCGAGCCGGTGAAGTTGATGCGCCGGACAGCCGGATGGTCGATCAGGGCGCCGACCACGTCGGCCGCGTCCTTGGGCGCGTTGGTAACGATGTTGACCACGCCCGCGGGAAATCCCGCGCTGGCAAAGGCCTCGATGATGAGCGAGTGGGTGCGCGGGCACAGCTCCGAGGCCTTCAGGATGACGGCGTTGCCGCAGGCGAGCGGAACGGCAATGGCGCGGACGCCGAGAATGATGGGTGCATTCCACGGCGCAATCCCGAGGATGACGCCGACCGGTTCGCGCAGCGTCAATGCCAGGCAGCCCGGCTTATCCGACGGGATAACTTCACCGCCGATTTGCGTGGTCAGGGAGGCCGCTTCACGAATCATGCCGGCTGCCAGCATCAAATTGAACATGGCCCATCCGGCGGTTGCGCCGACTTCGGTTGTCATCGCCCGCACGAAGTCATCCTTGCGCGCCTCGAGCGCAGTTGCCGCATTCATGAGCAGCGCGCGCCGCGCATTCGGTCCGAGCGTCGACCAACCTGGAAATGCGTTCGCGGCCCGCTCCGCAACGGCGCGCGCCTCGCCGGGAGACATTGCGGCGGCCTTACTGGCCGGTTCCTGGGTCAGTGGATTGATGCGTTCAAATTCCATTGCGGTGTCCCCCCGTCTATGTTGTGCTAACTGCAGCCTTAAGATAGCTATATAGTATAGCAATCTGACTAAATCAAGTATGAGGGAGAGAAAGGCGCAATCTCATGATCGACCCAATGAGCGATTACCCAGGATATTTGCTGCGGCGCGCGTCGGCACTGGCCATGGCGCGGCTCGCCAAGCACTTGAAGACGTTACATTTAAACCCGACCGATGCCACGGTCCTCAACGTCATCGATGCGAATCCCAACTCAAAGCAGAGTGAGATCGGGCGCATGCTGGATATTGCGCGCGCCAACATGGCTCCCTTGGTGTCGCGCCTTGCTGAGCGCGATCTGATCGAGCGTCAACCCGTGGACGGACGGTCCCACGGACTCGTTCTCAGCCGCGCGGGTAGGGCGCTGATCCCCAGGATCAAAAGTGCATTCGCGGAACACGAGCAAGCGCTCATGAAAGCTATTCCAGCACCGCAGCGGCGCGCCTTTGTCGCGGCGTTGCGCGCGATGTTGAAAGAGGCGGTGAGCTAGCCAAGGACTGCGGATAGGATAGAAAAATATTTTGGCGCGCTGCCCTGCGCGAACATTAGACTAAGGGCATCCAACTGGGAGTGGCTGATGAAAGTAAATTCGATTGCCGGTGGCGTGCGCGCGCGCGTGAGTTCATTTCTAATCGCCTTGACGATCACAGGTCTTGCGTTGCCCGCCGTGGCGGCACCCGCGGACTTGCAGCACGATACCGTCATTCGAAATGGCCTTATCTATGATGGTTCCGGCAAGCCGCCCTATGTCGGAGATGTTGCGATCGATAAGGACCGGATCACGTACGTCGGCCCGCATGCGCCGGGCACGGGCCGCGCTGAGATCGATGCGCACGGCAAAGCCGTATCGCCTGGGTTCATCAATATGCTCGCGCATCCGGAGGAATCGCTGCTTGTGGACAAGCGTGCGCTCAGCGACATTACCCAAGGCGTCACGCTCGAGGTCATGGGCGAGGATTCCATGGGTCCATTGAACCCGGCCATGAAAGCAGACATGAAGAGCCATCAGGGCGACCTTCATTACGATGTCGACTGGACCACGCTCGGCGAATATCTCGAGAAGCTGCAGGGCAAGGGCATTGCACCCAACGTCGCGGCCTTCGTCGGCGCGGGCACGGTGCGCATCAATGTGCTGGGCGAAGACAATGTTGAGCCCACGCCGGCGCAGCTGCTGCAGATGCGCGGATTGGTCCGTCAGGCGATGCAAGAGGGCGCGCTCGGCGTGACCACGGCGCTGATCTACAACCCGAACACCTATGCCAAAACGCCGGAACTGATCGCACTGGCGAGTGAATCGGCGCTTTGCGGCGGCATGTATATCGCGCATATGCGCAGCGAAGGCGACCGCATTGTCGAGGCGGTGCAGGAAACGATTGATATCGCCAAAGGATCAGGCGCTCCCGCAGAGATCTATCACTTGAAAGTCGCAGGCCAGGTCAACTGGGGCAAAATGGATAAAGTCATCGCGCAGGTGCAGGAGGCCCGGGCCTCGGGTACGAGGATCACGGCGGACATGTATCTGTACACCGCGGGTGCCACCGGGCTCGATGTAACCATGCCGCCCTGGGTTCAGGAAGGCGGCCTCGACAAGTGGATCGCGCGGCTCAAAGACCCTACGCTTCGCGCACGCATTCTCGCCGATATGCGCGATCCATCACCCACTTGGGAAAACCTGCTGCAGCGCGCCGGGCCGAAGGGTGTGCTGTTGCTTGAATTCAAGAATCCGGCCTTGAAGCCGCTCACCGGCAAGACGCTCGAAGAAGTGGCCAAGACGCGCGGCGTCAGCCCCGAAGAGGCAGCGATGCAGCTGGTTGCGGAAGACGGTTCGCGGGTCGGCACGGCCTACTTTCTGATGTCTGAAGATAATATTCGACGCGAAGTGGCGCTGCCCTGGGTGAGTTTCGGCTCGGACGCGGCTGCGCCGGCCCCGGAAGGAGTCTTTCTGCTGTCAGCCGAGCATCCGCGCGCCTATGGCAATTTTGTGAGAGTCCTGGCGAAGTACGTGCGCGACGAGAAGGTCATTTCACTGCAGGAGGCCATTCGCAAGCTGAGCGCGTTACCGGCGCAAAATTTGTCGCTGAAGGACCGCGGCATGCTGCGCAAGGGCTATTTTGCCGACGTGGTCGTCTTTGATCCTGCGACCGTGCAAGATCATGCGACGTACGAAAAGCCCCACCAACTCTCGACCGGGGTGGAAGAGGTCTGGATCAATGGAATTGAAGCCTTGCACGACGGCAAAGCCACCGGGAACCCGAGCGGTCGCTTTGTCCGGGGTCGCGCCTGGACCGGGTATCCGGACGGGGGCTGCCGCGCCACCACTCAGCAATGGACTTGGAGCAAATAGGAACTCTTCTCAGATCTATTCAGAACGATTCAGGCGCATATCAGGACTTCGAGGCTCTTAAGGCGGCAAAGTAATCCCTTGTCCGCCACTTAGGGAGTTCTCACCATGATTCGTCGCCTATCCTTCGCCGCAGCGGCGCTGCTGGCCGCTGCGCCTCTATACGCCGTGACCTACACGTTTGAGCCGGAACATACCCAGGGGGTTGTCCGTTGGAACCATCTGGGCTTCGCCAATCCGACGGCGCAATTTAACAACGTACAGGGCACGCTGGAATTCGATCAGGCCGATCCAGGGCGCTCCTCCGTCATGGTAACCATACCGCTTACGTCCATGAGCACCGGCGTGCCCGGTCTCAACGAAGACTTCCAGTCGAGCGACTTTTTTGACTTCGCCAAATTCCCCGCGGCAACATTCAAGAGCAGCAAAGTGGAGAAGGGCGCGACACCGGGCACCCTCAAGGTCGTCGGCGATTTGAACTTGCATGGGATCACCAAGCCGGTGGCGCTCGATGTCACCATCAATAAGGTCGGCACGAACCCCAGGAACCAGGTGCCGACCGTAGGTTTCGAAGCCATCGCCACGCTCAAGCGCTCCGACTTTGGCTTAGGTTTGTACGTGCCTCAAGTGAGCGATGAGGTTCACCTGCATATCACGGCCGAAGCCGCTGAGAAAGGCGCCTATGAGCAGTACCGCAAAGCGCAGGCGGCGCGCGAGGCGCAAGCAGCGCGTCAGGCGGCCGAGAAAGCCAAACAGTAGCTCACGCCACGGCCATCGACGGCGGGCCGCGCCGTCAATGGCCCGCGAAAAATGACTTCGTCGCCGCGAAGCAAAGCGGAGCCACCAACATCGTGTGATAGGCCTCTGCCACCGCCAGCGTGCCGTCGTCGGTCGCGCCTTGCGAAACGGCAGTCGCGGCAACGAGCGCCTTGGCAATCGCAAAGTCCTGTTTCAAATTGGCATAGGGATCGTTCGGGATTGCCGCGGCTTCCAGATCGAGTACGCTGACCGGCGCTGAAGGCGCTTGAGCGGCCCAGTAGCTTTGCATCAGCTGCGTGTTGAAGAAGAAGACGAGTGGGTCGACAGCACCGCCGCATAACAGGACCGGCGCCGTGGGAACCCAGTTTCGCAAGTCATTTTCTTGCAGCGCCTGCCGCCAGGGAAGGCCCGGTGCCGCCGCGGCGACACCGGTGGTGACGGCGGGAAAGCCGCCATCGGGATGCGCCTGTGCATCTTCGAGGTAGGTCAGGCGATAACTATTTTGCAGCAGATTGCCGGCGCCGAATCCGAGCGCAAACACCTCGGCAAGATCGGTCGGTGTTGTTGGCGGCGTTATCGAGGCGAATTCCGGCGCAGGCGGCGTGAGACTGAACAACGCATCTTCCGGAAGCTTGCCTTCTGCATAGAGTTGGCTGCGCGGCGTGGTGCTTGGCAGCAGCGTTTGAATGCCGGTCGCATATTGCGGCTCGAATATGTCGGTGGCGTTCGCGTACATATTGCCATACACGGTCTGATAAGCACCGAGCAGCAAAGTGGAGGAAACGGTGGCACCGCCATTGACCTCGCCATAAAACACCGCGTCGACAAAGGCGGCTAGAGCATAGGGCCCCGACATCGGCGCTGCGGCCGTGACGTTCATGCCGGCCGCCTGCATGGCGCGATGCGTGGCCATGGCCACATAGCCTCCCTGCGAGTAGCCGGTAATGAATAACTGACCGTTATCCTTGACCGTCGTCAGCGAGGCCAGCGGCAGCGCGGTGCGCGCCGCGGTCAGCGCATCGATCATGTCCTTCGATTGTTGATCGGCGATCAAATAAGGATGATACGGCAGGGCCGAGGTGTCATAACCCGCATAGTTCGGCGCGACCACGACGTAGCCCTGCGAGGCGAACAAGGCGGCCAGCGAAATCGTTTCGGCATTTTGCAAGTCCGCCATGTTGAACGCGCGATCGGTGGTGGTGCCGTGCGCGTACAAAACGATGGGGCGTTCGCCGCTGCAATTTGCGCCGAGTCCGCTCGGAATCATGAGCACCGCGGATGCGGTGGTGGCTTCGCCGGCGCCCCCGACCGTGGCGTATTGAATGTGGTAGAAAACGATATCGCAAAGGGGTGCGCTGCTGACCGACAGCAGCAACTGGTTGATGGGCAGTTCGAGCTCGGTGAGGAGCGCCGAAATCGTGAAGGTGGACAAAAGCTCCGGAGGAGTCTGCAGCAGCGTACCGCGGGCCGGTGACGCGCCCGGATTTGGGCCGGATGCTCCGCCGCTGCCGCTGCCGCTGCCGCCACCGCACGCGGCAAGCGCGAGTGCAACGATCAATGGTAAATAATATCGTTTCATGTGCCGCAGCGGATTGGGCCCGAAACTGTGACCGAAGTTCAAATTAGCTGCAATCTCACAAGTTAAGCCATTGACTTGCGCGCGCTCTGTCCCCATACGTTGCGGCATCAATTGGGCGGAGTGTGTATTGAGCCTTTCACCCTCGAACCTCGACCATGGGCCGGACCCGGACACTGCTTCCGCGGTGGTTTTTCGCGGTTCAAAACCACTCTGCCAGGAATACAGCCTGGTGCTCGAGGCTCGGGGCATCGAGCATGAGACCGAGCAGGACCAAAGTACCTGGATATTGAGCGTGCCGGCCGGTATGCGTCATCGGGCGTATGAAGAGCTCAGCCGCTACTCCATTGAGCGCGGCGTCAGGCGCAGCGTTCCTGAAGTGGTACTGCCGCACTCGGGTGCCGTAATCGGCGTGTTTTTCTACGTTCTGATTCTTTTGTTGACGGCTTATTGCGCCGGCAATGCGGCGTTCGGCGCCGACTGGCTGTCGTTGGGTTCGCTCGATGCCGGTGCGCGCGGCGAGTGGTGGCGGGCCGTGACCGCCCTGACCCTACATTTGGACCAGGAACATTTGCTCGGCAATCTGCTGTTTGGGGCCGTTGCGGGAGCCGCGGCAAGCCGGTTGCTGGGACCCGGCATTGCCTGGGCGAGCATCCTAGGTGCCGCCGTGTTGGCAAACTACGCCGAGATCCTCATGAGTCCCGTCACACATCGGGCGGTGGGTGCCTCTACGGCCGTATTCGCCGCCCTGGGTTTGCTCTCCGGCATGGCATGGCGGCAGCGGCTCACGCTGCGCGAACGGCTGTGGTATCGCTGGGCACCGCTCATGGCGGGAATTTGTCTCTTGACGTTGCTGGGCGCCGGCAGCGCGCATGTGGATGTGCTGGGGCACGCCCTGGGATTCCTTTTCGGACTGGGCGTGGGGTGGCTACAGGTTCGAAGCGGCGTTCCCAACAATCGAGATCCCCGCGTGCAGGTGATTGCGGGTCTCGGCGCGGTGTTGGTCGTATGCGCAGCATGGCTTTTTGCGCTGCGGCTTGGCATGTGATTCAGGGCGCCTCGTCGTCCAGGGTTTTCAGCGCATCGAGTTCCTTCTGAAATCCCGCGCTCTTGCGCAAGGAAAACCAAGCAGCGAACAAGAATGCCATTGCGCAGACCAGGGTCGCCAAACTCAAGCGCAACCATTTGTGAGGTCTCTCATCGAATAACAAGGTGCCGCCGAGAATCACGACCACAGCTGGAATCGCCGGCCACAACGACCAGCGCCACGCAGTTGCGTAGTGATCACGGCGCCGTTCGAGCGCCGTGCGGTACGCGTGCAGACTTTGCAGAACCTGTTCATGCTCCGTCGCCAGTTGCAGTTTGCCGCGCAGCCGCGTTCGAAAAGCGATGTATCCGCAGGCGAGAAGCGATAGCAACGCGGTCAATTGAATAACCACGACAATGGCTGCCGGCGCTTGCACGCTCGACCACGCGGGGCCCGGTGCGAACACCACGAACAGACCCAGTAGAGCGGCAAAGGCCGTGCCGAAATAGCCGAAGCGTGCTTCTCGGCGGATATCGGCATTTAGCCGTTCGGCCTGACGGCGTACAAATTGCAAAGATATGCGAGGCGCTTCGCGACTTTGAGATTGCCACACGGCATTGCTGTTCATTGCCCGTTCCTCTCGTGAAACATGGTCGCCAAGAGTTTCTTGACGCGGTGAATCTTGGTGGCGATGTTGCGCGGCGACAGGCCCACGACCTCGCCGATCGCCTCGGCGCTGAAATCCTCCAGGTACATGAGAATCACCTGCCTATCCAACGGCTTGAGCCGTTCAATCAACGCGAGCAAGCGCCGCAGGGAATCCACCTCGACGGCGCTGCCTGACGCGCCTCGGTCATCTTCAATGTCCGGGAGGTCATCGAGCGTGTGCATTTCATGCAGGCGCACGCGGCGATTGGCCAGCATATGCTTGGTGGCGGTGTAATGAGCCACGCGGTACACCCAGGTACGCAGGGAACAGCGGCCGTCGAACGTCAGGAGGCTGCGCCAGATGGCCACGTGCACTTCCTGCAAAAGATCCTGACGGCGCGAGGGGTCGGCTTCATAGGCCCGCGCCAATCGTTCCAAGGCGGCGCCATACAGCCCTGCGGCCTCTAAATAGCGCTCATCACGCGCAGTTTCGGCCGCCTCGGCGGCGGCAGTGGCCAGGTCAGCGTTGGAGGGTAGGGCGATCATGTAGAGGTAGTACGCCCCGCGCGGAGCTTCTTACAGTCATTATTAAGCAAAGTAATTTCGGAGTCCTGGTCGAAATCGCGATCGCTGGATCGTCGTCATAAGGACGGTGAATAGGAGGGCGAGATGAAAGTCATGGTATTGGTCAAGGCGACTCAAGACAGCGAATCGGGGGTCATGCCGACCCAGGCCTTGCTCGCCGAAATGGATAAGTTCAACCAGGAACTGGTCAAGGCGGGCGTCTTGCTTGCCGCCGAGGGGCTGCGTCCCAGTGCGCACGGGAAGCGCATACAATTTTCCGGGCGCAACCGCACCGTAATCGACGGGCCGTTTACCGAAACCAAGGAACTCGTCGCGGGTTTTTGGCTGTGGCAGGTGCGTTCAATCGAGGAGGCGGTGGAATGGGTCAAGCGCTGTCCCAACCCCATGCCTGGGGACTCGGAAATCGAGATTCGCCCGGTATTTGATGCGGAGACCTGGGATGTCAAATGAGGGATCAGCCAAGCCGATTCGGTCATACTTGGGTGACACGGGAATTTCCTACGAGGCTGCGATGAGTTACATGTTGTTGATCGTCGAACCCGCGGGTCAGCGTCGGAGCCGCACTGAGTCCGAGGGCCGCGCCCTCTACGACAAAATGGTGAACTTCAGTGAGACGCTGAAGGCTCGGGGGTTGCTCACCATGAGCCAGTCACTCAAGGACGACGCACGCGGTGCCCGTGTCAATGTGCGTGGCGGGACAACGAGCGTCGTCGATGGCCCTTTTGCCGAGGCCAAGGAGATGGTCGGCGGCATCTTTATGTTGACGTGCAAGACGCGCGAGCAGGCAATCGCGATTGCGGCGGAGTGCCCGGTGGCACATTCCGCAACCATCGAAGTCCGCGAACTCGGACCCTGTTTCGAATAAGGGTTCGGTAGAGTCGCGCCTGCCATGGTTGAGTCGAACATCAGGAGCACCGTCGAGGCAGTGTGGCGCATGGAATCGGCCAAGATCATTGCAAAGCTCGCGCGCATGTTGCGCGACGTCGGCCTCGCAGAGGAATTGGCGCAGGATGCGCTGGTGACGGCGCTTGAACAGTGGCCCGTGTCCGGCGTTCCGAACAATCCTGGAGCGTGGCTGATGGTCACCGCCAAGAACCGTGCGCTCGATCAGTTGCGTCGTTTCAAGCTTCTGCAGCGCAAGCACGAGACCATCGCGAACGACGCCGAGTTGCTGATGCCGTCGACACCGGCGCCCGAGGAGGAATCCGACAAGGATGTCGGCGATGATTTGCTGCGCCTCATGTTCATCGCGTGCCACCCGGTCTTGTCCACGGAGGCGCGAGTCGCGCTCACGTTGCGTCTGCTGGGCGGCCTCAATACCGCGGAAATTGCACGCGCCTTTCTGGTGCCGGAACCCACCATTGGGCAGCGAATCGTGCGCGCCAAACGTGCGCTGGCCGAAGCCCATGTGCCCTTCGAAATGCCGCGCACCGAAGAACTCGCGACGCGGCTCGCATCCGTGCTCGAGGTGATCTATTTGATTTTTAACGAGGGCTATGCGGCGACTGCGGGTGAGGAGTGGATGCGCCCGTCGCTGTGCGAGGAGGCGCTGCGCCTGGGCCGCATTCTCGCCGAACTCGCGCCCCGTGAACCGGAGGTACATGGCCTGATCGCCTTGATGGAAATTCAGGCATCGCGCGCGGCCGCGCGAGTCGGCCCTGCGGGGCAGCCGATCCTGTTGCTCGACCAAGACCGCGGCCGCTGGGATCAACTGTTGATTCGCCGCGGACTCGCGGCTCTGGAGCGCGCGGCGGCGTTGGGCGGGGCATTGGGGCCCTACGCGCTGCAAGCGGCGGTGGCGGCATGTCACGCGCGGGCGCGTAGCGCCGGGGAAACCGACTGGGTCCGCATTGTTGCGCTGTACGATGCATTGGCGCAGCTTGCACCGTCACCCGTTGTCGATCTGAACCGCGCTGTCGCGGTATCGATGGCCTTTGGTGCCGGCGCCGGACTTGAGATCGTTGATGAACTGAAATCGGATGCTCGGCTCAGCACGTATCATCTGTTGCCGAGCGTGCGAGGCGATCTGCTGGAAAAACTGGGTCGCTTCGAAGAGGCCCGCAGCGAGTTTACGCGCGCGGCGGCCCTCGCACAGAACGCGCGCGAAAGGGCGCTATTGCTGGGGCGCGCCGCCTCGTGCGGAGTCACCGCTCAATAGCGTGATGATAAAGCAGCTGCGCCCATCCTCCATGGACGCGCATCGGGCATCGCCCCCGTGACGTCGGGCGATTTGCCGTACCAACGACAATCCCAAACCATTACCTGTGCTGTTGCGGCTGTCGCGGCGGCGATAGAACGGCGTGAACAACTGGTCGAATTCCGCGGGCGCGGGACCCGGGCCGTTATCCCAGACCTTCAACACCAGCTTGTCACTTTCGTGCTGCAAGCTAACCTGAGTCGGCGGCACACCATGGCGCCTGGCGTTTTCCAACAGATTACGCAGCAGCCGCCGCAATAGACGCGGATCTCCCTGAATTTTGGCGTGCTCGCCCTCGAGCTGAACCTCGTCGTAGCGGGCACATTCCTCCGCCGCCAAGGCGAGCAAATCGATCTTCTCGCGAACGTCGTTGTGCGCCACGTTTTCCAACCTGCTGGCCAGCAGAATTTCATCGACCAAGTGGTCCAACTCGGCGATGTCCTGCTCCAAGCCTGCTTTGGTCTTTGGGTCGGCGGATTGCTTCAACATTTCCACCGCCAGCCGAATACGTGCGAGGGGTGTGCGCAGTTCATGCGAGGCGTTGGCCAGCAAGGACCGATTCGCCTGGATGAGCTGCTCAATCTGAGTTGCCGCGCGATTAAAACTCTCCGCCAAGCCGGCGATTTCGTCATGGCCTTCGACCGCGACGCGTGCCCCAAGATCACCGGCACCGAGCGAGTCGACGCCGCGCTGCAGGCGCTCGAGTCGCCCGGTGAGCTGCCGAACGATGGGAAAGGCAGCGAGGCCAATCGATACGGCGGCGAAAATAATCAGTAAGTGTAAATTCCAGCGTGTGGCGCTGGTGCCGATGGGCACGCTGGCAACCAGCAGACGCCCGTCTGCCAAGCGAACGTTTGAAATCATGCTGCCCCGCCAATGCGCAAAACTCAACAGATGATCGTGCCGCGCGCTGGGCATGGGCAGCGGACGCCCCACTGCGGCGATGATCGTCCCATCCTCGGCAAACAGAGTGACATCGGACTTGAGTCCGGCTGCCAATCTTTGCAGCGCCTCCTGCTGCTCCGAGGCCGGCGCCTGGGCGGGCGGCAAGATGTTTTGGACCAGTCGCCCGACCGAGACGCCAACTTGCTCCATCGGGCCGCCGGCGAAATGCACCAACACCGAGGCGGCCAGCCCGAATAGCGCGAGACTCGCCAGCAGCGCAATATAGAACCGCACATAGAGGCGCAACATCAGTCCTGCGCCTTGGCGAATACGTAGCCCGCGGCACGCACGGTGATGATTCGCCGCGGTTTCTTGGGATTGTCCTCAATGGCGGCGCGAATACGCGAAATGTGCACATCGATCGAGCGGTCGAAAGATTCGAATTCCTCGCCTTTGACCAGGTCCATCAGGACCTCGCGGGACAAGACGCGGCCCGCGTTTTTCGCCAGTGCCACGAGCAAATCGAATTGGTAGCCGGTCAACTCGCAGGGCTTCCCGTCCAAGCGAACTGCCCTCGCTCCGATATCGAGCTCCAGTCGGCCGAACTGCGAAGTTTTGTCGCCCGTGGTGCCGCGAACGCGACGGCGCATGATGGCGCGCAGCCGTGCCACCAGTTCCCGCGGCTCGAACGGTTTGGGCAAGTAATCATCGGCGCCCAGCTCCAATCCGACGATTCGATCGACCGCATCGCCTCTCGCCGTCAGCATCAGGACCGGGGTGTCGTATTTTGCGCGCAGCTGGCGGCACACGTTGAGCCCGTCCATGTCAGGCAGCATCAGATCGAGCACGACCGCGTCGTATTCCGCGGACGACAGTTTCTCGAGCGCCGTGGCACCCAGGGGCGCAACCGTAACGCCGAAACCCGCCTGACCGAGATACTCGAGGAGCATATCGGCCAGGCGAGGATCGTCTTCGACCAAGAGAATTCGCTCAACCATTGACCGGCGACTCTAAAGAGAGCGAGCCGTCAACGCCAGCGCATTATGTCCGGGTGTGCAATTGTTTGAGATGAGCGGCCAGGGCGGTGCGTTGGGCGGGCGTCAGCACCTCATCGACGTCGCCAAGAAGCTGCGTCAATCGCTTGGAGGCCTGGTCGGCCAGCTGCAGATGCGCCACTCGCGCAGCTTCCAGCGCACTCCGATCAACCGTATTCTGCGTCAGCGCTTGAAGTGCTTGCGCATGAGCGGCTTGCAGCTGCGTGTGCATCGGCAGGAGGTCATTGACGGCTTGCTGTACCAACGGCGTGATTTGCGCCTTCTGTGCATCCGTGGCGTCAATCTCGACGTACAGATGCTTCAACGCATGATCGACATGAGCGGAGACATCGGCGGCGCTATAGCTGCCGCCCGCCATGCCGTGATGAAAGCCGCAGGCGCCCATCCCGGTCGCCGCGGCCACCCCGGCGACGCCGCCGGCGAGAGCAGCGCCCGCGACAAAAGCGACTGAGAGCATGCGGCTGATGGCGGATCGACGCGTCGGCGCGGCTTTGTCAGGTTCGGAAGAAGTATGCATCGTGAGCCCCTTAAAGTTACGAAACGCTGTCAGTCTGCGCGCGCACTGTTAGCGGTCTTTGCAGGGGAGGTAAAGTTTTGTAAAGCAGAATATGCTGACGCAATCGCAAAACCGGGAGTGGCATGATGAGCCGTAATTGTTTGCTAGGTTTGTCTCTGTGTCTTCCCCTGCTGCTGAGCGGGGCCGCGTTGGCGGATCCCGCGCCCGCTGAGGTGAAGCAGCTCATGACCAAAGAATTGATTGGCGCGGCAGGCAAAGAAATCCTCATGTCGACGGTCACCTATCCGCCCGGCGGAGCCTCGCCTTCGCATCGGCATGATGCTCAAGTGTTGGTGTATGTGCTGGAGGGAGAGCTGATTATGCAGGTGCAAGGCGGCCCACGGGTCACGCTCAAACCGGGTGAGACCTTCTATGAAAGCCCTTCCGATGTGCATGCGGTGTCCGCAAATGCGAGTCAGACAGCGCCGGCGAAATTTTTAGTGTTCATCATCAAGGACAAGGGTTCGCCAACGACCCGCCCGGCCAACCCATGACACCCTAGGTTCGGCCCAGCAGCGGCGGCAAGCGGCGGTTGCCGGGACTGAGCGCGCTTTCATACGCGTACGCCAATTGCAGGCAACTGAATTCCTGGCGATTCGGCGCGATGATTTGAATGCCGATCGGCAGGCCCGCTTCGCTGAAGCCGGCCGGTGCGGCCAATGCCGGGCAGCCGGACATGGTCACAAGCAGCGTACCCTTCATCCACTCGTGATAGGTCTGCATCGCTTGTCCGGCAATTTGCCGCGGCCAATGCTCGTTCACATCGAACGGGAAGACTTGCGCGGTGGGCAGTATTAAAAAATCATAGCGTTCTAGAAATTTACGCACAGTCTGCGACCAGTCGGTGCGCAACACCGATGCGGCGGTGATGTCGCGCGCGGATTGGCGCATCCCGGTTTCTACTTCATAGATGGCCTCGGGTTTCAACAACGCACGTTGCGCCGGATCGTTGTAGAAGGCCTGGATCGAGGCGCCCTGCTGCCAACCGCGCAGGCGTATGGTCGCTTGCCACAGCGCGTCAAAATCGAAATCCGGCGCGGCCTCTTCCACGACGCAACCGAGGGACTCGAGACTCTGTGCCGCCTTTCGACAAACCTCGAGCACGCCCGCTTCGCAGGGCGCATGCCCCTTGAAGTCGGCGCCCCAGGCGATGCGCTTTCCCTTGAAGGAACTTTCCAGCCGTCGTTGAAACGGAGTGCCATCACCGTCCAAAGATAACGGCACGCGCGCATCGAAGCCCGCTTGCACCGAGAGCAGCATGGCGAGATCTGTGACGTTTCTGGCCATGGGGCCGGTGACGCTCATGGACGGCAGCCACGCGTCGCGCGCGTCGTTGGGTACGCGGCCAATGCTGGTGCGAAAGCCATAGACACCATTCCATCCCGCTGGGTTGCGCAGGCTGCCGCCATAGTCGGATCCGTCTGCGACCGGCAGCATGCGCAGCGCAAGCGATACCGCTGCGCCGCCGCTACTGCCCCCGGCTGAGCGAGTCAGGTCATATGCATTGCGGGTCGCACCGTAAACCGGATTGTAGGTATGCGAGCCCAGTCCGAATTCGGGCGTATTGGTCTTGCCGATGAATATTGCCCCTGCGTTGCGCAGTCGCTCGACCATCAATCCGTCGGCCGCAGGAACAAACTCCTTGAGGATCGGAGAACCCAGGGTCATGCGAATGCCTTTGACTGCCTGAAGGTCTTTCACCGCGTGCGGAAAACCGTGCATCACGCCCAATGATTCGCCCCGTGCAAGCTGGGCGTCGCGCTCGCGCGCCTGCATGAGCAAATCCGCACGCTCTTGAAGCGCCACGATGGCGTTTACCTTCGGATTGATGCGCTCGATTTGCTCCAGATACGCGTTCATCACCTCGACGCATGAAATCTTGCGTGAGTGTATGTTCTTGCTGAGGACGGTCGCGTCCATGAGGACGATGTCGTCGGTGCGCCGTGTGTTGTCGGCGCGTCGATCGGCCGACTGTCCCGGAGCTGCGTACACCGCCGCGCCCATCGTTGCGCCCGCCGCCAGGCCGAGGATTTCGCGGCGGCTCAAGGCCGGCTTGCCGGAGTCGTCTTCATTGTTATTCACGTGCTGTGCCTTGATTATGTAGGCCGCCACGTGAGTAACCAACGTGGCGCAATTCGAGTGGTAATTGCAGGTAGGCCGTGGCCACCTCGGGGATCACTGTATAGCTTTCTGCAAATTCCCGCGGGAACCGGCATGGCTTGCCGGTATCGAGATTGAGGCAAAAATACTCGATTTCTGCGTCTGCTACGCGCTTTCCGTCTCCCAACCTCAGGATCTCGAACCGACGGGTGCAGCGCAAACGCCCGTCACAGGCGATGAGCCAGGTCGCGAGCAATAAACTGTCGTCGAGCACCGCCGCTTCCAGATAGTCAATGCGGGTATGGCGCACCGCCATGCCACGGCGCATTGCCAGGCAACTCGCGAGCGGCGTGCCCAGTTTTGCAGCGTGCGTCCACGCGATTCGATCCAGCCATTGCAGATAGACCGCATTGTTCACGTGCGCGTATGCGTCGATTTCCTCGGGCGTTACCTGGTGAGTGAGGGTGAAGGCCAGCGGCAAGCGCAGCGGCGGATGAATCAATAAGCTAACCCCCTAATGATCTGATGTAGTCGCGGTAAGACAGGTGCTTCGGGCATTCTCGGGCCTCTGCGGCATAACAGCAACTGCTGTTTGGTAAGGGCGACACGCCGGATTTTCTGACCCTGTCTGTCGACTTTGTCTGACGGATTTTTACCTTAGGATTGATCGATTATTCCCGACCTGCGGTGTGCGGTCGATCCTTTCTCTCGGGGCAAGTCATGGACAAACTTTATTTTGGCTTAGGAGCTGCTTTGTATGTGTTGTTTGTCGCTTGGTGCATTATCACGCCGCAGAAGTAAGCATCGAACCCCGAACTCCGCGGGCGAGTCCCGTCGACGCTGAGCGTGTTCGATTTGTCTCTTACACCAGGAGCCCCGCGACCTTCGAAAGCAAAGCGCCAATGCACAGCGCGGGAAACGTTATCCACCACAACGCGACTACAGGTGTTAATACCGCATAACCGGCCCAGCTTGCACTGGACCAAATGACATGCCTGCTTGGCCAGAATCCCGGCACGGGGCCCCAACGGTAGGCCCGTTTCAATATGGGAATCAGCAAAATGGCGGCGACGAGTACCAGGTTGTGACGCAGATAAAGCACACACATGGTTACGAACAGATCGACGCCCACCGAATCCAGGAACATCAGGAAAATTCGCGTTTCCGGCTCAATGGCAACGAACAACGCCAAAATAACCAAAGCGCCCAGGATCAAGACAAATGTACTTTCCGATCGACTCAGCCGCCGCTTGATGCCAACCAGAGACAGCAACTGCAGTTGCACGCCCTCATCGTTCTGAACGAGAACAAGCATGCCGGCGAGAATCAAAAGGATCAGTAAGGCTTCCATTAGGCGTTGATTCTATCGCTGCCGGCTGCGCTTTGCCTGATCACTGAACCGCGTGGCTGGCCTGCAGGGTGGCGGCGCCAACTGACCCATAGCACCGCGCTCTTACCGCCCTCGAGTTGTTACTTCACTATCCTTCTTGCCCGCAGGGGATTCCGCATGTTATACATTGTCACATGTGACCGTACGTAACATGCGACTAGTTGTAACAACGTGAACTATGAGTAAACCACTTCCTCCTCTGGGCGACCTCGAGCATGAATTGCTCACGCTTCTGTGGAAACACGGCGCCATGACTGCGGTCGCCGTTCGCAACGCATTGCACCGTGATTTAAAGGACGCAACGATCCGTACGGTCCTACGTCGTCTCGAAGAGAAGAGCTACGTCAGCCATCGAGTGGAAAGAGGCACGTTCATTTACACGGCCAAGGAAACTCAAGAACGCGCTGCCGCTAAGGCCGTAAAGGGCATCGTCGACAAATTCTGCGGCGGATCCTTGGAGCGGATGCTGCTGGGCCTCGTAGAAGCTTCAGTCATTGAGCCAAAACAGCTGGATGCCCTGGTGAGCAAGGTAACGCGCAGCTTAAAGACTCGTTAACTGCTGCTCAGGCGCGGTGATGAGCGCACACCGATGAGGATTTTAGAATGCTGAAACTCGAGCACATTACCAAAACTTATCGCACAACGGACGTCGAGACACTGGCTCTCGACGATGTCTGCCTTAGCGTCAATCGCGGCGAATTTCTCGCAATCATGGGGCCGTCGGGTTGCGGCAAGTCGACGCTCCTCAATATTCTCGGTCTGGTCGATGGTCCTTCCTCCGGAGCCTATTGGTTTTTTGGTGAGGACGTAGCGCGCTGCTCAGAGGAAGGACTGACCCTCCACCGCCGCGCAGGCGTCGGTTTCGTGTTCCAAAGCTTCAACCTGATCAATGATCTGAATGTTGCGGAGAACGTCGAGGTGGCTCTGATCTACAGGCATGTGCCGCGTCATGAACGCCGCAAACGCGTGCAGGCCGCCCTCGAAAAAGTCGGTCTGGCACATCGCGCCAAGCACATGCCTCAGCAACTTTCGGGAGGTCAGCAGCAGCGGGTCGCGGTAGCTCGTGCGCTGGTGTCGGACCCGAAGATCATCCTGGCCGATGAGCCCACCGGTAATCTCGACACCGCAAACGGAGATGCCGTCATGGAGATGCTTCGAAGGATAAACGCAAGCGGCACCACGCTCATCATGGTGACGCACTCTGAAGTCCATGCAGCCCGCGCTGACCGCATCGTAAGAATGCTCGACGGGCGTTTGACGGACGATGCTTCTGAGGAAGTTGAGGCGACTGACGCGCTGGGCGTCTGAGCCGCGTTGCATCGCGTTGCCGTGCCGAATCAACGTTTCGTGGATTTAGAAGGTTAGCCACAGTGCTATCAAACTACTTAGCGGCGGCCATCCGAAACCTGCTACGCAATCGAACTCACGCGGCAATCAATCTTCTTGGACTCGCTCTGGGGTTCGCGGCTGCCCTGCTGATCGTCCTCTTCGTCCGCGATGAATACACTTATGATCGATTTTTTCCGGGATATCGCGACGTTTATTTGCTGACTCCGACCAGGGATCCGATTGATCGTCGTTTGCTCGCAGAGCGGTGGGATTTTTCCTTGCCCGACCTCGCGGAAAAGATGAGCCTGCAGTTGCCGCAGATATCGACCGCTGCTCGGATCATGACTGCGGATAATCCGCCGCTCATTCGTCACGACCGGGTGGAGGCGGATGAGACGGGCTTTCTCTGGGTGGACCCGTCATTCTTCCGGGTCATCCCGCTGAAGTCAGTGGCAGGCGATCTTGAAACCGCGCTGGCCACGCCCGACAGCGTTGTGCTCACGCGGACGGCTGCACGCAAGTATTTCGGTCGAGACAAGCCGCTGGGCGAAATGTTGGAAGTCAACCCCGCCATGGGATCGGATGCGGCCAAGGTGTCAACCGCCTTCAACACATCTCATCCGATGCGCGTAACCGCAATAATCGATGATTTACCGTCGAACAGCTATATAAAGGGCGACGTGTTCGGTTCAAGCCTTGCGGCCTACTCGGCGTTCGCGCTTTACGATCTCACAGCAGATCAAGGACCGTTTCGTACCCAAAGCAACTATACTTTCATCCGCCTGCGGCCCGGCACATCGGTGCAGCAGATGCAACAGGCGCTCTCCGCGTTTGCAACTCACAATGCGGACACTTCGACGGTTTACCCGCCTGGGTTCACCATTGGACTGCATCTGACGCCTATTGGCGAATTACACCTGTCGCCTCCTGGCGTATCAGCGATGTCCCCCAGAGGCGACCGGACGCTTCTCGCTGCCCTCATCGCCATTGCAGTCTTGATCATTACCTCGGCATCATTCAATTTCGTCACGCTGATGACTGCTCGAGCGGCCCAACGCGCCATTGAGACAGGCGTTCGCAAAGCAGCGGGGGCGCTTAGAAGCCAATTAGTAATGCAGTTTTTGGGAGAGGCGGTCATCTATGTCGCCTTGGCCATGGTGCTAGCCGTAGCGCTCACCGAACTTTTATTGCCTCAGTTGAACTCGGTCCTAAAGCAGAAGATCGCATTCAACGATCTCGGCGATCCTGCGCTATTGGGCGCTCTGCTGGTCGCTACCATAGGGTTGGGCTTAATGGCCGGTGCATACCCTGCTTTTTTCTTGTCTGCATATCGGCCGGCCGCGGTTTTGAAGGGAACACCCGTCCAAGGAATAACCGGAGGAAATGTTCGCCGCGCCCTAGTCGCTCTGCAGTTCGCCATCATGATCGGCCTCGGGATTGCCGCTGCAACCATTTGGCGCCAGACGCTGTTCTCGCTCAACAACCAACTCCGAGTCGACGGTTCCAGCATCCTTCTCATCGACAACGCTTGCGCGCCTTTAGATCGAGCGTTTCGAGAACGCCTTGCCACCCTACCCGGTGTGGCTAAGGCTGCTTGCGCCAATGGTGGAGCGCTATTTAACGGCGGAATGATCGTATTTGCGCAGATTCAGGACGCGCCTGCAGCTGCAATGGTGAGTGGGGTCGTCGACTACGGCGCGCTCGAGTTCTATGGCCTACGGCCGCTTGCGGGACGCTTTTTCGATCACGATCATGGCGATGATGGGCGCCTCGTCGAAGGGGAAACGGCGGGGAATCCCTCGATTGTCATTAATGAAACGGCGATGCGCAAACTGGGCTTTAGTTCTCCTTCCCAGGCGATTGGCAAGATGGTGACCTGGAATCGCCGCCGCTGGAGCGCAAAACCGACGCCGGGCACAATTGGGCCATCCGAGATCATCGGTGTGGCGCCTGATTTTGCTCTCGACACCCGGAGACAGGTGTTGGCGCAGATACTCTATGTAGACCCTGCTTCTTTTTCCGTGCTGAGCGTTCGGTTGATTGGCTCGAAAATTCCGGAGGCGCTAACGGCCATTGATGCTGCCTGGTCCGAGACAATGCATACGGGCATTCATCGGCGCTTCCTGAGCCAAAATCTGCAAGTCATGTATGCAGACATCATACTGCAAGGGACGGCGATAACTCTCGGGGCAAGTCTCGCCGCTGTAATTGCTGCGTTGGGCCTGTTCGGGCTGTCAGCTCATTCGGCCGAACAGCGCACCAAGGAGATCGGCATTCGCAAGACCATGGGCGCGAGTAGGGGCGATATTCTGCGCATGCTTCTCTGGCAGTTCGCGAAACCCATACTCTGGGCGAACCTGATCGCATGGCCCGCCGCCCTCTACCTGATGCACCACTGGCTTCAGAGCTTCACTCATCACGTCAGTCTCGATCCCTTGATCTTCGTAGGCGCGAGCATCATCGCGCTTGTGATTGCCCTCGCCACCGTTGCCGGGCACGCGATGCTGGTGGCCCGGGCGCATCCTGCCGCGGCGCTCAGGTACGAATAGCCATGCGCGATGAGGTATCGCCGGTGACGATGCTCAAACTCGCTGATGGTGCCGGCATGGATCAGAAGATCAAACGTCACCCATGGCATTGGGCGAAGTGGCCGATGGGAGTCCGTGCCGGAGTTGGCGCCGGGCTGGCACTTGGGCTGGTGCTTCTCACCGTAGCCACCCTCTTCGGCAATGCCGAGCGCTCGGTCCGCATGGCTCGCAGTACGCTCACCATTGCGCCCGTGAAAGAAGGGATCTATCACGATTTTATTCCCCTGCGCGGCAAGGTGGTGCCCCACGACACCATCTATATCGACGCCATCGACGGTGGGCGCGTAGAACGAGTCCTCGCCCAAGCGGGTGACGAGGTGAAGGAAGGCGAGCCGCTCATCGGCTTCAGCAACACCAACCTGCAGCTCCAAGTCATCCAGCAGGAAGCGCAACTCAATCAGGCGACTGCTCAGCTGCAGCAGAACGAAATCAATCTCGAGCTGAACAAAATCAATAACGAGCGGGCGTTGGCCCAGCTCGATTACAACATCACGCGCCTCACCCGATCCATCAACCGGCGCGCGGTGCTCTTCTCCAAGGGCGCTGAATCCGAGGAGGCGCGGGACATCGTTCAGGACGAGCTCAACTACGATTTGAAGCTCAAGCCGCTGCAGGCCGCGAGCAACGAGCGTCAGGACGCGATTCGCCAAAGCCAGGTTCCGCTCATCGAGGCGCAGCTCAAGCAGCTGCAGGAAAACCTGCGTATCGTCCACGCCAAGCTCGACAACCTCACCGTGCGCGCACCGGTTTCCGGGCGTCTGACGGACATGGATATCAAGGTGGGCGAGAACCGCAATCCCGGTCAGCGCTTGGCCGAGATCACGCCCGATACCGGCATCAAACTTTCCGCCGACGTGGATGAGTACTACCTGTCCCGGATCCGCAACGGCGAGGTGTCGGACGTGCACATCGGCGAGAAGACTTGGCGCTTGCATGTCATCCGCGTTTATCCGCAGGTAAAGGACGGGCAGTTTGTCATTGACCTCGCTTTTGATGGACCGAACCCGGAAGGCCTCGTGCCGGGCCAGGCGGTGCAGGGAAAGCTTTCCCTGGGCGGCGATGATCACGCACTCATTCTGCCGGCCGGGCCCTTCTTGGAGCAGACCGGTGGCGACTGGATTTTCGTGCTGGCGCCGGGTGATCATTCCGCGGAGCGGCGGCGCATAAAAATCGGCCGTCGCAACATCGAGCAGGTAGAGGTACTCAGCGGACTGAAAGAGGGGGACCGCGTGATCACCTCCGAGTACACCGGCCTCGACCGTATCAATCGTATCGATCTGCAATAGGTATATACGTGGCTCGGACCGACACGCAGAAGCGATCGCCTGCCTCATTGTTGGCGGCCTGAAGATGTTTCGAAATTATGTGATTGCAGCGCTACGCAACCTCGCGCGCAATCCGCTCTACGCAGCTCTTAACATAGGCGGCGTTGCCCTTGGATTCACTGCGGCACTGTTGATCGTACTATATGTTCGAGACGAACTAAGCTACGAGAACTTCATTCCGGGCTATCGCGACACTTACCTCGTCGCGACTACAGGAACGCCCCCCGAGGGCCACGCCCCCATAAAGAGCTTCAGTACGCCGTCGCACGTCGCTGCTTGGATAAATCTGGATATGGCGACGGTTGCATCGGCGGCGCGTCTGACGAATTCTCAGATTGTCGTTCGGCGCGGCGACTTCGAAGCGCTGGAGAGCGTCTATTGGGCGGATCCGAATATCGTTTCCATATTGCCGTTGGCCGTTTTCGCGGGGAATCTAGCAACAGCTCTGGACCAACCTGATGGGCTTGTGCTCACTCGAACGATGGCGCGCAAATATTTTGGACGCGACAATGTCGTCGGCGAGACTTTGGAGCTCAAGGGAAGGGCGAAGTTTACGGTGAAGGCGGTGCTCGAGGATCTGCCCTCCAATACGCATTTGAATGTTGCCATGTTCGCTTCGGGAACGTCGCCCAAATCCCCGCTGACGCAATTGGACCAGACTCCGTTGAGTTCGTTTCCTGAGGACAAGGGATGGCTGTACATCTATGTCAGGTTAAAGAAGGCACAGGCGACGAATGTCGAGCGAGAGCTGCCCGGTTTACTCGATCGGCATTCCGTATCCGGGGGAGCGCAGCCAACGAGCAGCATCTGGCACCTAAGCCTCGAGCCGATCAACCAGATTCACCTGGATCCTGAAGGTCTCAGCTCGATGAAGCCGGCGAGCCGGCGCGAAACAGTCTATTCGTTCGCGGCCATCGGCATTCTGATCGTGTTCGTGGCGAGCGCCAATTTCGTCAGCATGATGACGGCGCGCGCGAGTCGGCGCGCCATCGAGGTCGGAGTACGCAAAGCCATGGGAGCTCGTCGCCGAGAACTCATCGTTCAGTTCATGGGGGAAAGCCTGATCTACGTCCTTCTGGCGACGCTCGCCGCATTATCGGTCGCCAAGCTTTCTCTTCCAATCCTCAATGCGTACCTTAAACGAACGATCGCATTTGCATACTGGTCCGATCCCTCGCTCGCTGCTTCGACCGCGACAATCGTCGTGATGGTAGGTGCCCTCGCCGCGATTTACCCCGCTTTGGTGTTGTCCGCCTTGCGCCCGGTACAGATGTTGGGCAAAGGAGGCATTACCACCGCGCAAAGCTCGGACCGCGTCCGTCGAGCGCTTGTCACGGCACAGTTCGCCGTTCTGATCGGGCTCATTCTGGCGGTGATCGTCCTCTTCCGGCAGGCCTCCTTTGCGACGCATGAGAGCCTACGCATGGATAGCGATCAAGTGGTCGTCATCGGTCATGCGTGTCGAAATGGATTCGAAGACGCTGTGAAGGCCATTTCCGGTGTTCGTGCTGTCGCCTGCAGCAATTGGGCGCCCCCTGACCCAGTGGGATCCGCCAGTGGCGCCACCGCACCCGGTGGCCAATCAACCATTGTTTGGTATGCGTCGATCGATTTCGGCTACTTCGAGCTCTTCGGGTTAGAGCCCCTGGCAGGCCGCTTTCACTCGAAGAGCCGTAGCACGGACGCGTTTTCCGTCGGAGCTTCTTCGGAAATTCACGATTCGCTGGTGATCAATGAGTCTGCCGTCCGCGCGCTCGGATTCCCAACGCCTCAATCGTCGATCGGACAGATGATCGAGTGGAGTCACTTCGTGCCCGGGTTAGGGCAGACCGGAAGGCACCTTTCGGAGGTCATCGGGGTAGTACCCGATTTCCAGACCAGCTCGATTCGCGAGCCGATTGAACCCGCGGCGTTTTATGTGGACCTGCCGCACAACGGCGTCATGAGCATAAAGCTTAGCGGTCGCGACATCCCACAGTCACTGGCATCGATAGACGCACTGTGGAAGAAAATGGGCAATGGCTATCCAATCAGCCCGGTCTTTCTTGACCAGCTTCTGCAGGACAAATACACGGATATAACGCAGCAGGCACAGCTCTTGGCAGCATTCGCGGGAGTCGCCGTCTTGATCGCCTGCCTGGGACTATTCGCGCTTTCCGCCTCCGCGGCGGAGCGGCGCACCAAGGAAATTGCAGTGCGCAAAGCCATGGGCGCGAGCACCGCGCAAGTCATGAGACTACTCGTCTGGCAGTTCTGTCAGCCCGTGGTCTGGGCAAACCTGATAGCGTGGCCCGTCGCCGGGTGGGTGATGAACCGTTGGCTGAGCGGCTTCGCCTATCACGTTGATCTGGATGTGTGGTTTTTCGTTGCATCGGCATGTCTGGCGCTGACGATTGCGCTGCTTACGGTGAGTGCTCACTGCTTCCTGGTCGCGCGCGCCAAGCCGGCCGTGTCTCTGCGATATGAATAGGCTTGGCTTAGTCGCGATCGGCGCGCCGCAGATCGTGGCCGAAGGGGCGGGTGTCGGTCAAATGCTGAAATCGGTGTTGCCAATCGCGCAAGTCAATTTTTCGCACGGCAACCCAGGCATCATCATAAATCGTATCCGCGTAGCGATCTCCCGCGTCGCACGCAAGCGTGGCGATGGTGCCGGATTCACCTTGGGATTGCATTTCCGCTGCGAGCGCGAGTGCGCCGGCAATATTGGTGCCGGTGGACGGGCCAAAGCGGCGATGCAACCGGCTTTCGAGCCAGCGTGCGCCGGCTATCGAGGCCGCATCCGGTACGGCCAACATCCGGTCGACGACATTGCGCATGAATGAGGGTTCTACCCGAGCCCGGCCGATGCCTTCGATGATTCCGCCGCAGCCCCCGCACACCCCTGGATCGCCGCCGTCAAAGTAAGGAAAGAATGCCGAACCCTCAGGGTCCACCACGCAAAGCCGGGTCGCATTGAGTTGGGGTTGATAGCGAATATAGCGGCCTATCGTCGCGCTCGTCCCGCCGGTGCCGGCGCCGACCACGATCCACTGGGGAACCGGATGAGTCTGCTGCGCCAGTTGCGCGAACAAACTTTCGGCAATGTTGTTGTTGCCGCGCCAGTCTGTGGCTCGCTCGGCAAACGTGAACTGATCCATGAAGTGACCGTTCGTCTCGCGAGCGACCCGGGCCGCCACGGCGGAGATCTCATCGTGAGGCTCGACCAAGTGAATTTGCGCACCGGCGCGCGCAATCGCCTCGCGCTTTGCGGTGGCGGTTCCGCGCGGAACGACTGCAATGAACGGCAGCCCGAGCATGTTGGCAAAATAGGCTTCCGAGATGGCCGTTGAGCCGGAAGAGGCTTCTACCACGGTCGTATGCTCGCGAATATCCCCATTGCAAATGGCGTGCAGGAACAATGAGCGGGCAAGACGATGCTTCAAGCTTCCGGTCGGGTGCGCCGTTTCGTCTTTTATGTAGATCCGGCATGACGGCAGCTCGGGCAAGCCCAGCGCCAGCAGGGGCGTGTCGACTTCTTGGCGTCGATCCTCATCGAGCCTGGCAATTGCCTTTGCTATCCAGGAACGATTGGCTTGGATCGAGCTGGCCATTCGCCATGATACCGCGGGCGGCATTAGAGTCGATGCCAGTAGGCATTGACGATACTCGGCGATTGACGAATTTTTGCGGCGACCAGCCGCAGCTGCTCCTCCGGAAGGCCGAAGACGTCCACTTGAATGTGGAAGGTTTCGTTGGAAGAGCACTCGGCGATGATGCGCCGGGGCAGGACATTGAGATTTTGGAAACGCTCCAGGACGCGGGCAACGGCCCCTGGGTCATTATCCGCGACGATGCGCAGACGCCATAGAGACAATTCTTCTAGATACATTGAAATCAATCCTCATACAGTTTGAGTACGGAGCAAAGACCATCGATACCCGGCCTTCAATG
>Ga0210388_10000323_pt1 | contig 40995 bp, 35 predicted proteins | sample IncBWC19OmetaG_FD_155485 | JGI IMG/M metagenome (GOLD analysis project Ga0210388, IMG submission 155485) | Forest soil microbial communities from Barre Woods Harvard Forest LTER site, Petersham, Massachusetts, United States - Inc-BW-C-19-O ...
CTGTCCTTGTCGCTGAGGTGATAATCGACGCGGGCGTCGCCCTGATCCGTAACCAGCGCGCCAGTGGTGTTGTAGTAATAATCATTGGTCGGCGCGTTGCCGGTGATCACCGTCTGGTTGGGATTCGGATAGAGCTGCATGATCTTGGCCCACGCCGGATCCATTCTGGTGAGCGGGATAATATTTCCGGGAAACTGCGTCCGCGATACAGGGATCTGGAAACCAGCCGCAGTCACGTTTCCGCATGGCGACGTACAGTACACCGTCGATTGCGGATCGTAGATCGCGCCCTTCTGGATCGAGATCGGATTGTTATTGATGTCGGTTCCGGTGTAGACCGGTCCCAGCAGGCTGGAGAAATTGCCGCCTTTCATGGCCGCCGTTGGAACCGTCGTATACCCTGAGTAGCCAAGATTGGTGTACGTCCCGCCCGAATCGGCGATTCGCGTGCCCTGATAATCTCCAAAAATGAACAGCTTGTTCTTCTTGATCGGGCCGCCGGCCGTTGCGCCGAACTGATTCTGCACGAAGGGCCCGCGGGGCGATACCGGAAGCCCGGTGGTTGCGTTGATACCCGCGCGATTGCCAGTCCAGGTGTTCGAATCCAGATCCCGGTTTTGCAGGTATTCGAACACGCTGCCGTGCAGCGCATTAGTTCCGGATTTCAGAGTCACGTTGATGACGCCACCAGCCGCACGACCATATTCGGCGTTGTACCCGTTGGTCTGAATGCTGATTTCGCTGACCGCGTCGATCGCGGGTCCGATCGCATAGGAGGTCTGATTCAGGAAGTCGATGGTGTTGATGTTGTTGTCGACTCCGTTCAGCAGGAAGTTATTCTGACCGTTCGAACGCACTCCGTTGGCCGAAAAACCGCCGTTTGCGGAATCGCGCGCGCCCGGCTCAGCCGGTACGACTCCGGGCGAGAGACGAGCCAGATACGCTAAGTTACGCGTCCCTCCCAACGGAACGTCGGTGATCATTTTAGTATCGAGCGCCGCGCCGACCTGGGTGCTCTCGGTCTGGAGGATGGTCGCCGACGCGGAAACGTCGACGGTCTGGGTAATATCGCCGACCGTAAGCTGAATATTGACACCGGTGCGTTCGCCGACGGTCAGGACCACGTTTCGCTGCTCGGAAATCTTGAATCCCGGGGCGCTCACGCTGATATTATAGGTACCCGGTTTCAACGCAGGACGTACAAATTCGCCTAGATTGTTGGCGGTCATTACATAAACTTCGCCAGTAGCAACGTCGGTTATGGTGATCTTAGCGTTCGCGACGACGCCGCCGGAAGTGTCTGTAATTGTTCCGGCAAGAGTGGAAAGATCTCGTTGCGCAAAGGCCGCAGATGCGCATACGAAAATTAACAGGGCAATCCTGAGCCCCCTGAGGTTACACATTTACCCCTCCTCCCTGCCAACGCGGCAGGCCAAACTGGGTAGTATGTTAACACTAGCCCCCACAACGGTCAATACTTTTTACGTAACACGTAAACGTTTTCGTAATGCGAAACGCGGACACTGGATTCTGGACGAAAGGGGCGTAGAATCAAAGTCTAATGGCGCGCGTAGGCGGATTCGCGGTATTGCTTCTCTTGCCGGTTATGGGGTCAGCACAAACGAAGCCTGCCGCTTATGCAGATTCAAAGACGTGTGCCACCTGTCATTCGGAAATTGCGGCAAACTACGCGCGGACGGGCATGGCCCGTTCTTTGTTCAAGCCGGGATCGGCCAATAAGGTTGAGGACTACGCAAAAACTCCCGAGTTTTATCACGCCTTATCGGACAGCCATTATTCGATGACCATCCGAAATGGACAATATTTCCAGCGCCGATGGCAACTGGACGCCGCAGGCAAACCGATCAACACCGAGGAACTGAAGATCGATTACGTGATGGGTTCTGGAAACCATGCGCGCTCCTACCTGCACCGCACGGAGCGCGGCATGCTGATCGAGCTTCCCCTCGGTTGGTATCCGGACAAAGGCGGCGAGTGGGGCATGGTGCCGGGGTCCGACACCGAACATCCGCAGACCCGGAGGTTTATCTCTTATAAATGCATGTTTTGCCACAACGGCTATCCCGATATCCCGACCGCCAATAACGCGCCCGCCAGCGACCCTGTTTATGTGGGCGAGCTTCCGGAGGGGATCGATTGCCAAAGATGCCACGGTCCCGGAGCGGAGCACGTTCGACGAGGAGGGCGCGGAGGCATCGTGAATCCCGCGAAGCTGAGTCTCGAAAGGCGCATGGAGGTGTGTATGCAGTGCCACCTCGAAACCACCAGCGGCCGGATTCCAGCCGTGCTTCAGCGCTTCGACCGGGGCACGTTCTCCTATATTCCAGGCCAATCCCTTGCGGATTTCGCAATCTCCTTCGACCACGCCGCCGGTACAGGCCACGAAGGGAAATTCGAGGCGGTAAGCTCAGTTTACCGGCTAAGGCAATCGCGATGTTTCCTGGAGAGCGCGGGCAAGCTCGAATGTTCGACGTGCCACGATCCACATAAAGTTCCGCGCGGCGAAGAGGCGGTTCGGCACTACTCCAGCGTATGTTTGCGGTGCCATACCGGGACGCATCCCACAAGCGTAAGCGTCACGGCGGCGGATTGTATTTCCTGTCATATGCCCAGGCGCAGGGCGGATGACGCTCCGCATGTGATCATGACCGATCATCTGATTCAAAGGCGCGCGCCCGCGGACGCTCTGGCCGAATTTGCAGAGCGTCCCGCAGAGGAGTATCGCGGCGAGGTGGCGCCGTACTATCCTTCCCCGCTGCCGCAGACTCCTTTGAACGCATTGTATCGGGCAGTCGCGCAAGTCGGATTGGGAAACAACGTAGCCTCCGGGCTGCCGGAGCTGGTTCGATTGATCGATGAGATCAAGCCAAAGGAGGCTGAGTTTTACATGGTCGAGGGCGACGGCTGGAAGATGATGGGAAAGCCGGAGGAAGCCGCGGCCGCTTATAGAAAGGCCCTGGAGATCAAGCCCGATTCTACGCGGGCGATGCGCGCGCTAGCCGCCGTCGATGAGGCCCATGCCGAACAGATTCTGGCCCACGCGGTTCAGCTAGCGCCCGGCGACGCGGAATCGTGGTTTCGCTACGGAGTGCTGACCGCGTCCGCCGACAGAGTCCGGAAAGCCATAGCGCTCGATCCGTGGCTTCCGGATCAATCCCGCCGGCTCGCCGAATTGACTCGCGCGGAGCCGGATCTAAAGGACGCCCTGCGGACCGATCCTTTCGACGATGCGGCGTGGGACTTGGGCGGACGGATCATGTCTGAAAAGGGAAAATTCGAGGACGCGTTTTTCGATTTCGACCGCGCCATCAAGCTTCAGCCCTCCGCCAAGTACCTCTACGACTACGCGCTGGCGCTCGTGCGCGCAGACCGCTTCGACGATGGCCAACATCAAGCCGAAATGGCGGTGCGAGCCGATGACAGTCTCATCGAAGCGCACGAACTTCTTGGAGGCCTGCATGCCCGGAAGAAGGAATATGCGGAAGCGGTGAATGAATACACGGCTGTGGTGGCACTGAAACCCGAATTGGCCAGGGCACAGTTGCAACTCGGATCAGTCCTTGCCGCGGAGGGCGATAAAGAAGGCGCAGCGTCGCATTTTCGCGAGGCCGCGAAGGGTCATGATCCCTCCGTTGCGCGTCAGGCCGAACAAGCGCTCCGTGATTTGGGAATCCGTTAGCGATGCGGCAATTCCTTTTCGCCCTAATGATCGCCTCGGCGGCCGACGCTCCTGCGGTGCGTTTTGTCGATGTCGCGGCCCAGTCAGGCCTCACCGTTCCCAACACTTTCGGGGGCAAAGAGAAGAAAAACTCAATCCTGGAGAGCACGGGCACCGGCGTGGCGATCTTCGACTTCGATGGCGATGGAGCGAACGACATCTTCCTCGCCAACGGGCCGCCTTCGCGTTCGCAGCTCTATAAAAATGACGGGACCGGACACTTCACCGAGGTCGGTCAACAGGCCGGTCTGGCACGGATTGGCTGGGCGCAGGCCGCATGCGTGGGAGATATCGACAACGACGGCCATCCTGACCTGTTAGTGACCTATTACGGCCACAACAGCCTGTATCGGAATCTCGGGAATGGAAAATTTCAGGACATCACGGAAAAGGCAGGCCTTCCGGTGACCGGCACGCGCTGGGGTTCGGGCTGCGCGTTTATCGATTACGATCGCGACGGCCTGCTGGATATTTTCGTCGCCAATTATGTGGATTTACCTAGCATTCCCAAGCCGGACAAGACCTGCGATTGGAAGGGAATGATGGTCTGGTGCGGTCCTCACGGCCTTCCGATGGCGCACAATGCGCTCTATCACAATAATGGAGACGGAACGTTTACCGACGTTTCCGAGAAAGCAGGCATTCTCGCCCCCGGACGCCGCTACGGTCTGGGTGTGGTGACCGCGGACTTCGACAACGACGGCTGGCCCGACATCTACGTCGCCTGCGACCAGACCCCGAGCCTTCTGTATCGCAATAATCACGACGGCACCTTTGAAGAGCGCGGCGACGTTGCGGGCGTCGCCTACAACGCCGATGGCCAACTGCAAGCAGGCATGGGAATCGCCGTAGCCGATTACGATGGCAACGGCTTCCTCGACATCGCCAAAACAAATTTCTCAGGCGACCGCCCTTCGCTTTTTAAAAATGAGGACGGCAAGTTTTTCGAAGACGTTTCGGAAATGGCAGGCCTCGGGCGGAATCTGCTGCTCGGCTGGGGCATCGCTTTTCTCGACGTCGACGAAGACGGCTGGCCGGATCTGATCATGGCGAATGGCCACGTTTATCCGGAGATCGACCGGTCGCCTCTCGGCGAAACATATCGCCAGAAAACTCTGCTCTATCGGAATCTCGGCAACGGCCGTTTCGCCGACATCACCGAATCGGCGGGGCCGGGTTTCGCGCCCAAGAGGCCTTCCCGCGGCCTCGCCATCGGCGATCTGGACGGCGACGGCAGGCCGGAGATCGCGATCGCCAATATGAACGAGAAGCCGACCCTATTGAAGAACACGGGTCCCAGGCAGAATGCGATCGCGATTACGTTGACCGGCACGCGCTCGAATCGAAGCGCGATCGGCGCGCGCTGCACGGTGGAAGCAGGCGGCCGCAAGCAGATTGGGGAAGTAGTGAGCGGAGGCAGCTACTTTTCGCAGAATTCCTTGACGCTCTATTTCGGACTGGGAAAATCGGACAAAGTCGATCGGATCGAAGTGCGTTGGCCGACGGGGGAAATCGAGAAATGGCCGGGGATGCCTGCGAATCGGACAGTTGGACTAACAGAGGGCAGCGAGAAAATTGCCAGCCACGCATGGGCGCGCCGTTGAGGATGCCTACTTGTCTTTCTTGTCATCCTTCTTTTCGTCGACGACGGCGGGTGGCCGGAACCGCTGCGGCATTACCGGCTTGGCGCTCGCCAATTCCACCCAGGTTTTAATCACCAAATCCTGTTTCTCCGGATTCGCCGTCAAATTAAAATGTCTGCCTTGCGCCGACGCCGTAAACGCCGCGCTCCCATCGTCTCGAATCGCGATCGTCCCCGCGTCGGATACTTTAAAATATCCCTCCTTCGGCCGCGCCGCGTACAAAGTCGCGATCAGGGCCGGAGCAGGCGTATCGTACGGCATCGGTTTGAAAGCCTTATAGGCGGCGATCAACGGATTATCCGGATTCACCGCCGTAAATTCCTTGTCGATGCTCGTCCCCGGGAAAGGCATCGCCGCGCCCGCCTCGGCGCTCACCGAATAAATCGGAGTCGGCCATTCGCCGAAAACTTTCTTCGCGGCCGCGACGTCTGCCCCAATGTCGCAGGCGGCGACCAGATAGTTCGTTTTGGCCACGATCAGTTCTTTCATCCCCCGGAATTCCAGCGCGGCGGCGAGATTTGTCGCCGGACCCGCCAGAATGAAAAATCCATTCTTGTCGTACTGCCCTTCGAGATAATTCCGAAACAGCGTGTCGGGATCGCCCGTGTCGAGCACCCGCTTCACATGGTTCACAAAGAGCGCCGTGCCATCGGGCTTCTTCAAACTGAAAGGCTCAGTGAACGCCGCCGACGTTGCCCCAGGCCGTCCCGAAGTGCGCATGCCCACCGGAGGCACCTGCGCGAAATTCCCAGCGGGTCCACGATAATACCGCTCCACCATGTCGGTAAATCCCGCCACGGCGAGGTTAGGCCGGCTCAGCGTCACGATCGCCACGCGGCAATCGTTCTTGCCTTGCAGACCATGAATTAAAGCCTGCGCCAACACGCTATCGATCGTGCTGAAATCTGAATCGAAAAACGCCCCGGCCGCGGGTTTGCCTCTACCGAATTGCATAATGCCGCTAAGACAGATCCACTCCGTCGATATCGAGTCCGGCGAGCCGACCCGTCGAATCGCCGAAATGTTCCGTAGGAACCCCCATGCGGTCCATCATGGTGAGGAACAGATTGCACATCGGCGTTTCGCGCCGCGTCAGAACACGGCGGCCCGTTTTGAAATTGTTCCCGCCCTTGCCCACAATGATGGTCGGCAGATCTTCGTGCAGATGCGCGTTCGGGTCCGACAAACCAGCCCCATAAACGATCATGCTGTTATCGAGCAGCGTCCCGTCGCCTTCCTTCGAATTTTTCATCTTCTCGATGAAGCCCGCGAACTGCTGCACGTGATACTCATTGATCTTCCGCGTCTTCTCCATCAATTCCGGCAGGTTGCGATGGTGCGTGCACGGATGATGGCCGTCGGAAATTCCGATTTCGCGATAAGCGCGTGAACTGCCCTCGCGCGTCATCAGGAAAGTAACGATGCGGGTCTGATCGGCCTGGAACGCGATCGCCACCATGTTCGACATCATCTTAAAGTGCTCGGCGAAATCCGCGGGGACGCCGTACGGTTTGTCCATGTGCGGATCGATCTGCTGATTATCCTTCTCCGCGCGCTCGATCTGCCGCTCCACTTCGCGTATGGACGACAAATATTCGTCCAGCTTGCGCCGATCGGTAGGCCCGAGATTCGACTCCAGCTTGCGCGTGTCTTCGGTGACGAAATCAAGAATGCTGCGCCGGAATTTCGCCTGCCTCGCCCGCTCCTCCGGAGTCATCGGCTGCCCGGTTCCGAAAAGTCTTTCGAACAGCGAACGCGGATCGAGAATCGGCGGCAAAGGCTGCGTTTCGCTGCGCCAAGCCAGGTTGTTGGTGTAGGCGCACGAATAACCGGAATCGCAATCGCCCGCCTGTCGCGCGTCTTCCATTCCCAGTTCAAGCGAAGGAAAACGAGTCTGCTTCCCGATCTCATTCGCGACAATCTGATCGAACGAAACGCCGTTCTTAATCTCCACCAGCGACTTTTTCACTTGGATGCCGGTGAGATAAGATCCACAGCACCGCCCATGATCGCCCGCGCCATCGAGCAGCGCCCGCCCCGTGTTATGGGTCAGGTTGCCGATCTGGATCATGTCGTTCTTATAAGGCTCCAGCGCCTTCAGAGTCCGCGGCAACTCCTGAAACTTCCCTTCGTAAGAAGGATTCCAGGCGTCCATGATCTCCCCGTTCGGCACGTAGAAAAACGCCATGCGCACCGGAGCTTTCCCCGGAACGGAACTGGCCTTTAGCGCCGGAGCCATCGCGTCCAGGAAAGGAAGCCCAATCGCGGCCGTGCCCAGCCCGCGCAGAAACGTACGTCTCGGAAGCGCCTTCGGGGTGATCATTTCGCTGCAATCTCCTTCGGTTTGGCCAGTGGAGTGGAGTCTTTCTTCGAAACGGGCATCTCGCCTCGCCGCGACTGGAACGGCAGGCTGTGCACAACTTCATAAATCAGGGTTTGAAAACGATAGCCGTCCGCGGCAAGCGTCTTATTCATCTCATCGATCCTGCGATTATCGTAGCTCTGCATGCCGCGGCCCAGCGCGTACGTCATGATCTTCTCGATCAGGCAGCGCGATACCTGCGGCATCCCCGCCACCAGAATCGTGCGCATTTCAGCGGCTGTTTTGAAGCTCTTCCCGTTCGGCAAGGTGCCGCCGACGTCGATCGGAAACTTGCCGTCCATGGTGCGCCACTTGCCGATCGCGTCGTAATTCTCGAGTCCGAAGCCAAGCACGTCCATCCGGTCGTGGCAGGACGCGCAAACGGGATTATTGCGGTGCGCCTCCAGTTGCTTGCGCATCGAAACCTCGGCTCCGATTTTGGAATCGTCAAAAGCCGGAACATCCGGCGGCGGCGGAGGAATCGGAGTACCCAGAATATTGTTCAACAGATACTTGCCGCGGATGGTCGGCGACGTGCGGCTCGGATAACTCGAAACCGCCAGCACGCTGCCCTGCGATAGCACGCCGCCGCGCTGGTCCGTCGTCAGTTCCACGCGGCGGAAATCCGGACCCTTCACGCCTTCGATCCCGTAAAATTTCGCCAGGTCCTCATTCAGGAAAGTGTATCTCGCGTCAATGAAATCCGAAATCGGCCGGTTCTCGCTCAGCACATGCTGGAAGAACATGTTGGTTTCGGTTCGCATCTCGTCTCGGAGCTGCGGGTTCCACAATTTGAACTTTTGCGGATCGGGAGTGATCGAATCCAGGTTGCGGATTTCCAGCCACTGCCCCGCGAAATTGTCCGCGAACGCGGCCGCCTTCCGGTCCGTCATCATGCGCTTCACCTGCCCGTCGAGCGTCGCCGGCTCCCTCAACTTTCCCGCCTCGGCGATCGCCAGCAACTCATCGTCTGGCATGGAGCTCCACAAAAAATAGCTGAGCCGCGTCGCCAGTTCGGTATCCGACAGCCGATGAGCTTTCTCCGCGTCAAGCGGGTTCGGGTCTCGCTCAATGCGGAACAGGAACTCCGGCGAAACCAGCATCGCTTCAAGCGCCAACTGAATGCCCTGCTCCGTCGATTGGCCGGACGATTTCGCCATCGCCACGAACTTCATCAACGACGCGACTTCCAATTTTGTGGCCGGACGTCGGTACGCATGATGCGCCAGATTGCTGACGATTTTTTCCACGCACGCACGCCCCGATGCCGGATCGCAGATCAGAATCTTCTTGCGGCTCGCTTTTTCAACCTTGGATGGAAACGGCCCCACAAAGGTAATCGATCCGATGAACTTATTCTTCTTATTGTTGTAAGCATCCTTCGGGTCAATCGTTTTGACGAAGTCGTCATTCAGGAAGGCCGCGCGGAAAACATGATCGCCCTCGGGTAAATAAACCCGCGTCTCGCCATCGGAGAACGGATCGAAGTACACCAACTTGGACGGCTTGGTCTCGACGTCCAGCGTTTCGAGCAACGTGCCATCCATGTAAAACGCCATCTTGACCGGCTTCGCGTCGGCGGCGCGCTCGCCTGGAAATCCAAACCGGACGATGTACTCACCGTCGAAATCCACTCGATGCGAGGCTTCGACGGTGCTCAAATCGAGCCTCCGCAATCCGCGATTTTTATCGTAAGCGGCTTCGAGAGGCTTCTTCGGCAGCGGATCGGCTCCCATGGCGCGCGAGGCGATGGTCTCCGCGGCGTTCATGTATTTTTCCATCAACACCGGCGAAATGGTCAGAATGTCGCCGATATTGTCGAAGCCATAACCGGAATCGTCGGTGGGAAAATCCTTGTCGGCGCGAAAGTCCACGGCGAGCAGATCGCGAATCGTGTTCTTATATTCGTTCCGGTTCAGGCGCCGCGCAGTGACCCGGCCCGGATCGGGTTTCACCAGCGCGTCGGCTTTATCGAACTCGCCATGAATGAAATTCGTTAAAGCGCTTACCTGCGCCTGCGAAGGCCGTGGAATCCCCTTCGGAGGCATTTCCCCCGACTCGATTTTTTCCAGGATCTTGTCCCAGGACACCCGGTCCTCGGCCACCGTCGCCGGGTCCAGATAGGGCACCAGGTTCACGCCGCCCGACATTACGGAGGCGTTATGACAACCTGAACAAGTGTTCTTAAGAATCGGCTTGACGTTCTTATCGAACCCCGCGGCATCCACCCCCGCGAGCCCCATTCTAGGCAGCAGAAGCGCCCCAGCCAGAACGAGAAATTTCGAGTTCAGGGTCATCGATATTTTAATGGACGCAATCCCGCCCGTAACGATTATATCGTTTCAAGCAGCAAATGGGAGCCGGGGGTAGTGTCCTAAAAGTGCGTTGATCGAAGACAGCGAGCTAAATGCTCTGAAATTTTGCCGGAGCCGTGTTTGTTCATCAGATACAACGGATGCTTTACGAAATCATCACTACCAGGAGTGCCCGCAATCACGGACGCCGTGCATGGGTCATAGTCGGGGCTTTCTTTGTGCCCATAGTAAAAGGTGTGTAAGCAATTTTTGGATCGGAACTTGTTTTTGAGCGAGTTGTAATGCTCGACACCCTCACTTGGCTCTCTTCCGCCCCAAGCGAACCAAATAAATTTGGGATTAGGGAGATCTTCGCACTCACTCCGATCGGGATCGCCAAATGTCTGGCGGTATTCTGCCAGCGTGGTGAGCGCATGTGGGGAGTCCGCATCACATAGATAGAAAAGATTCCAGACTTGTACAAAGGCCTTAACCGGAATCTTTTCGCCATTTATCTTATAGGCATCTCGAAACCTATTCCGTACAGTGCCAAGCGTGTGATCTGCCCCAATCCGCTCCCAATCCCCCGAAGCACTCAGCGGTGTCGCGCTTCCCGGGTTCATCATCACAACTGCCGCGACGCAGTTTTCGGTGTCGCGCTTTTGAGGGATAGGCCGATCGTGCAAATATATCTGGGTATCGAACCTAAAACTGTGACCGTTGATCTGTTTGAATTGAGCGTAGTACGGCAATGGCGGGCTCTTCCCCATGTCGAGAAGGATATCAGACCAGCAGTTCTGCGATATCCCAAACGTGATCCGTGATGCCTGCCTGCATTGCGGGTGTAACGCGGATTGTGCGGTGAATGCGGCAAAAATTGTAATAGGCGAAGTGCAAGCAGAGCGCGGACCAGTGGTTCTCCCACTTCTTACTGAAGCCGTTCGTCAGCCGCGTCAGCCTGCGCATCTGCATACGCATCGTGAGATTCTGACGCTCGACAATCGAGGTGCAAACGCGGCGGGGATCGGGATCACCGAGCACTGGAACCACCTCCGTGCTCACCACTTCAGCGGGTGAGTACTTGCGTTCGCCCTCAGGCGTCGCGCGATAGACCTTGATTAACTGGCTGAAGCTGGCGCGATCTGCAAGCGTGTTCTCGATGGCGGAAACGTAGGGGCCGAAACCATCAGCGGTGATTTGAAAATTCTGGCGTGCGGTTGCGTGGCGCAAGCCTTCGATGAAAATATCGGTGGTCGCTTGGTCGCGTTTTCCAAGAGCGAAGTTGACGACGAGCTTAGTATTGCGCTCGACAGCCACGAACGCGTACGCATCGCCATAGTTCGGATCGTCGTCTTCCGTCACCTGCTTTTGTTTTTTCTGAATGAAGCCCCACATTTCATCACACTCGATGTCCTTCACCGGAACGTTGACGATTAAACGCGCCATAAGCTTCTCGCACTTCTCGCCCGCCGTCACCATCAGTTTGAGGATCGTATCGCGGTGCAAGCCGCTGATGCGTTCGGCAGAGCGTAGGTAGTGTCCTAAAAGTGCGTTGATCTCCAAAGCGGCGAAAATTATCGCTTGTGATAGGCAGACCAAAGAATCGAGACAGCCCCCCGGCCATTGCGAACAGTATTAAAAGACCGCTGGGCGCTCGCAAGAGTGTTCGGGCCAACGAGCGGCTTCAAGGCTATCACCGCTAGCAGAACCGCAATGACCGTGAGGATGACTTTGGTGTAAAGGTCGGGCTTCATGCAGAGCAGAATACCGCAAGCGCGATAGCGTGGCTAGGTAGTGTCCTAAAAGTGCGTTGACGAAAAAAGTTACGGAGCCGGAGCTTCGGACGCATGGAAGGAAACAACCCGCCAGCCATTCGCGGTGCGTTGATATACCTTCGTAAAGCGCCAGTCGTCTTCCATGGCGCGACCGTTGATCTCGCGCTTCCTCTGTAACCTTCCGGTCACCACGGCGCTCTGGTCGTAGATTCGAAAATTCAAGTCTGATGTCTCATAACGCTGAAACTTCATGCGGCCCGAATCGACGAACTTGACGAGTTCTTCCTTTCTCATCACCGGCATCTTAGGAACGGCCACTTCCAGATCGTCTGCCCACAACCGGCCGAGGGCTTGTGAATCGCCCCCCAAATGGGCGTCGTTCCACACGCGCTCCAGACGCTGTAGTTCATCGCGGTCAGCCGAACGGGGCGCGTTCTGCGCGAACATCAGCACTACGGCGGACGGAAAGGCCACTAAAAATTTACGCCGCATCGCGCTATAGATGTTATCTCAACCCAGCTTATTGGAGCAGTTCAGCAATGTCCCAAACGCTTTTAGGACGCTACCTGCTGGGTAGGGTCCCGAAAGTGCGCTGATGAATTTTTGGGGCTCGACAGCGCCCGGATGCTACGCCCGAGCCTAGAAGGTGTAGACTGTTGGTGGTAGGAGACTGACATGGAAACGGCCCTGTTTGTAGCCATTTTCGTTTCGTTGTTCATTGCCTTTGCCTTTATCTTTGTTCTGTCGGGAGAGCACTGGAAAGCAGAGCAGGACAGGGCGCGCGAGCGCCGGATGGCGGAGCATAGGATGAATGCAAGACTCCTGAGACTCAACATCTGATAGCGTCCTAAAGGTGCGTTGACCGGAGAATCGATTTATTTCTTCGTGCCTGCCAGGAGCCAGGATGAGCCGCGAGGTTTAGGGCGGACGAAGTGCAGCATGAGTGCCACACCGCATCCCAAAGCGACCGCAATGGGAAATGTGTACCACAACACTGGAAGGCCGATAAGAAATATCGCCATGCAACCGACTGCGACAATCGCACCGATAATGTTTCCGCTTATCGGTATCTTTGCTGAGTTGATTTGCGGAGTCCGCGTGTCTTCACTCATGCCACACCTTCTGGCACAAAGCTATCACATATTTAGTACGTCAGCGGTTCGGGAGAAACGCGCCACCCGGCCTCGGCAGACTGGCCCGCCCAGGCCGCTGCAAGCCTCATCGTCGATCGCGTCGAGCGTCCTTCTGAAAATTAGTTGTTGAGCAGACCCTGCTTGACCCGAATGGAGTGAACCAATTCCTGCAACCGGTCGCATTCCGCGTCGAGTACACGGCGGCCGAACGAGGTCAGCCGGTAATACCTGCGTCGCGCATCATCGAGCTCCGGAGCCGGCCGTTCGCTGGACTCGGCGATCAGCTCCGCTTCAATAAGCCGCTTGAGCGATCCATATAACGTTGCAGGCCACAGCCGCACTTTCCCCTCAGTGCGTTCCAGAACCTCCTGCATAATTCCGTAGCCATGCTGCTCCCCGCCGGCCAGCGAAAGCATAATATGGAACCACTGCGGCTTCAATGGAAGAAGACTTTGAGGATCCGTCTCGCGCATATTGCATATATATATCATTCGATATATATATGAGTCAATAGCCTTGAGGAAAAATGAAACGATGAACATTGTCATCGCCCGATTACGATTCCCGGTGGGCACCAGATTTTGAAGCGCTTCGGGCGCAAATCTGGCCGCCATCAAGGATTTCGCCGTCTCAATCGAACACCGCCGCGAAGCCAGGTAATCGTTGCGTCCGATGAACAAGTGCTCTTGGCAATCGAGCGCCTTCGAGCGATAGGCTATAGCCATCGCGGGGACCTTGGAATCGAAGGACGGGAAGCATTTTGAAGACGGCCCGAATCTCCCCGGCGCGGATCGCCCACATCCGCAGGGAAAACGGTTTGTGAAACCTTTGTGTGGAATCGCCGTATTCATAACTATGAAACGTGCCGTTCTTCTTGCACTGACTTTAGAGGCAGCTGTTTTCGCCGCGGATTACAGAGATGTAAACAGGACGGTCCCGCTCAGCGCGAACGGCTTGGTGGAGATTGAGACCCATAAAGGTTCGATCCACGTCTCAGTCTGGGACCGCCCGGAAGTCGAGATTCAAGCCCGAATTGAAGCGGAACCCGGAACCATCATGGACCGCCGCCGGTTCGACGGCACGGATGTGCGTATCGATTCCTCGGTGGATTCGCTGCGCATCAAGACGTATTATCCGGACTTCAACTGGTGCTGCTCCTCCGATAGCGGCAACAACCCCGAGGTGCGATACACGCTCAAAATGCCCAAAAAGGCGCGCCTCACGATCCGCGACCATCGTTCGGCGACCCAGATCTCCGGTCTCCAGGGCGCACTCGATCTAACAACGCACCGCGGTTCCGCGCGCGTGCTCGATCTCGGAGGCGCGTTGCGTCTGGATACCCACCGGGGCGATATCCAAATAGCGGTCTCCTCGTTCACGGCGAACAGCAGCATCACCAACTATCGCGGAACAGTTGAGCTATCCATGCCCAAGAGCAGCGCCTTCAGCCTTCAGACGAACTCCGGGCGGCACGGGTCAGTCGAGACGGACTTCCCGGTGATGACGCACATGCTCAGCCGGCGCGGCCAAAACGTCCAGGGCACGGTGAATGGCGGCGGCCCCACGCTGCGCATCGAGACGGAACGCGGCGAAATCCGGGTCCGTGCGAAGTGACTATTCAGCACGTAGAGCTTGCGCCGGATCAACTCTGGCGGCCCTCCGTGCCGGCAGGTAACTCGCCAGGGCCGCTGCCAGGATCAGCCCGGCTGACACTGCGCCGTAGGTGAACGGGTCGGTTACGCTACCCACCTCCAAGCGTGCCGCTCGCCGGGCATCGTTGGGAGAGAGTCCTTTGGCGATGAAATCGGCGCACCCCGCGAGCGATCTGCCGCCAAACGGACATCGAGTTATCCTTCCGCCTTCAACAGCCGCGCGATCGCTGAGGCGCGGCGGTTCCATTGGGCGGTCTCGACCTCAAGCTGTTTTTTCCCCAGGCGGGTGAGCGAATAAAATTTCGCGCGCCGGGCGTTGTCGGTTTGCCGCCACTCGGAATTCAGCCATCCTTGACGTTCCAGTCTTTGAAACGCCGTCAGCAGAGATCCTGGATTGACTTTGAACACCTCGCGCGACATCTGCTCAATCCGGCGCGCGATTCCGAAGCCATGCATCGGCTCCAGGCTGAGCGTCTTCAGAATGAGCACGTCGAGCGCGCCCTGGATGACGTCGGTACCTGGCTGGTTCACAGGATTCTCCCAAATTGCTCCTGTTCAGAGTAGTCCTTCTTCCTCTTGAAGATGTGACGGTCAGATGTCGCCGATCCGGCTGGGCTGCGGTTGGGTCTATTCGGCGTTGTGGTGATCCCAGGCTTTATCGGCCTCACGTTCGCGGTTGCGGCGGAGGATTGCATCGTTAATTTGGGGTTCTGAAAAAACGAAGCCATCTTCGGAGGGGTCGTAGGTTTCTCCTTTCTCCTCGTACATTTCGGTGATGTCCAGGAAGTTGTCGAGGTCCTGCTCTTCCTTGGCTCGGCGGGTTTCCTGGAGTTTCTGAAGCTGCGCGACGGTGCGTTCGAACTGGCGCGAGAGGCGCTGGCTGTGGAGGCTCAGGTTGGATAACGCTTTCGACTGGCTTTCTAAAGACGCGACGATGGACATGGCGTCCTGGACCTGTTGCGGGGAATCGGAAAAGGGGCTGAGTTGATTGGCTACGCCTAGCGTGAGGAGATTGGTTTCGAGAGCTGCCACGCGGTTCAGGCGCCAGGAGGTGTCGGCCAGGGCTTGGACCAGGTGAGCCTCGGTTGCGCCTTCGGGATTGTATTCGTCGGTGAAGGATTCCAGGTGGAGCTGGTAGGCATGGAGGTCTTCGGTGGGCATGACTACGATTTGCCCGGTCAGGCCGTGGCGTAGGGCGTTCAAACATGAGCGCTGCTTGCCCTCGGTGGTTTTGGGTCCGGTGGAGTGCCGGGAGTTCTCTCGGTTGATTTGAGTGCGATGTGGTATCGACATGCCTTGGTATACCAGGGCAAGGATCGGCGAGCGCGTGGGTGCAAACGGGATGTGATTGAAAAGCCGGGACTACGGCTTCGGAAACAAAGGCCGACGGGGGCATCGGCCGCGGTCCAGGGGGACCGCCCCACATCTTGTCCCTTCCTCAGGGTCGGGGCGCAGTAAGAATGTCGAGCGGTGCTATTTCTCGCTCGGGCTATCGTCGGCTTTCAGGTCGCCGAGTGCGTACTGGATCCCTGCCAGCATATGGGCCACGAATGGCCGCAAGCAATAGATCTTCTCGTCATGGCCGTGCGCTTCATAAAAGACGCGGCCGCTGCCAACGCGCTGGATGTAACTCAGGGCGTAATCCCCGTCGGTTCTCCGGGTTGCGGCCGGTTCTTTGGCCTTATCCTCCGCACTCATCATCTTGTAATTGATGCTGGTCAACACGTGAACGCGTTTGCGGCTGAAGGAATCCTGAGCGAAGGTATAGGTCTCATCCACAATGTCATAGCCGCGAGCCGGGAACATAGAAGTGAGCGGGCTGGCTGGATCGTCGATTTTGACGGGAATCAGAGTCGGGTAGGTCCAGTGAAATTTGAAAAAGCCGCCGATCATCTCGTTAAATTCCGGCCAAGTGCCGGTCAGAGGCGCGGGGGCGGCGCCGGGTGAGGCCGGGCGTCCGCTGGTGTGGTACGAATCGGTCGCGGCGTGAATGCCAGCCAGGCCTTTTCCACCCTTGACGAAATCGAGGAGCGCTTGTTTGCGAGCCTGGGTTGCTGCTTTATCGTTGGGGTCATCCAGAAATTCGCCTGTGGTGCTGTCCAAGAAGATGGCATCGTATTGCTTGAGATTTTCAGCGGTGATCGCGGCGGAGTCGTAGGTGATGGTGGTCATCCAAGCGCCCGTCTTGTCTCCCAGATACTCGACCATCTTCGCCGCCAAGGGGATCGACGTGTGTACCCAGCCGGAGGCTTTACACAATACGAGTACATGACGAAGACTCTGCGGTGTGGCCGGCGGCTTATCCGGCAATGCCGCCATCATGCCGGCGACGTCATAAGGGTTCGCAAACTGTTTTTGCGGACAGCCCTGACTGAATCCTCCGGTAAATCCTTGGGCGGGACAAGGCCTGGTCGATTGAGGCGGCTGGGCGGACAGAAGACTGCTTAGTAATATGGCCCCGATGGAGGCGGGGATGAATTTTCTCGTCATGGTGGAGACTCCGTTTACTAAAGTCGAGCGCAAGTGTTAGTGTAGGCCATCGAGGGGCGATGTGGCGGGGGCTTAAAAGAGAAAAACCTGAGATCTTGTGCCATTTTGAGTGTTAATTCAAACGAAAGCCGCCCTGAGGGGCTGCCGGCTGAATAACCCGCCCCAGAAGATTACAAGATCTGCACGATTCTCAGTTACAGGTTGGCAGGGAGAAATGGAAGGCGGTGCCGGGGCCGTCGACTGGTTCGATCCAAATGCGTCCACCGTGGGCTTCTATGATGCGGCGGCAAATGGCGAGACCGATTCCTGTGCCCGGGATCTCACGGCCGTGGAGACGCTTGAAGGGGAGGAAAATCAGATCGTGGTAAGCGGGCTCGATGCCTTGACCGTTATCGCGAAGAGAGATGGTTACTTCTTCGGGGCTGTCCTGGGCAGCGCAGATCTGAACCTTGAGCGGTTCCTTCGCGCGCCGATACTTGATCGAGTTGATGAGCAGATTCTGTATGACGTCGGCGAGCTGCACGGAATCGCCCTTGACCGCGGGCAAGGCTGTTCGCGTAACTTCGCCGTCGGCTTCGGTGAGCCTGTCGCTCAAGTCATCGACCAGGCGATCCACGATGGCGTTCAGATCGACTTTCGTGTGCGCGGCGTGCTCGCCGTGCCCGAGATGGGAATAGGACAACAGGGCGCGGATAAGATGTTCCATCCGCTCGGCGCCTTCCACGACGAAGGCCAGATATTTCTGTTCTTCGGCGCTGAGCCGCGGGGAAGCGGTTTGCGATATCAGTTGCACGAAATTCGTTACCTGGCGCAAAGGCTCCTGGAGATCGTGACTCGCAAAGTAGGCAAACTGCTGGAGGTCCTGATTGGACTGGCGGAGGTCCTTATTTACGCTGGCCAGGCTCGCATTGGCGTGATGAAGCGCGGCATTGGCAGCCTGGAGATCGCGCTCCGCCCGGCGCAGCCTCAGCAGGGCGTGGATGGTGGCGATCAGAACCGCGGAATCGACGGGCTCCGCGAGGTACGCGTCGGCGCCGCTGTTTAACGCCTCCGTCGCATGGGGCGCCGTGGTGGCTGAGGCGGAGATCTGAAGAATCAGAGTGCCGCTCTGATCCGGCATGGCCTTTAACCTGCGGCAAACCTCGATTCCATCGATATCGGGGAGGTTAATATCGAGCAAGACCATATCCGGCCGGTGCTGAGCCGCCCGATCCAGCGTCTCCTGGCCGGTTCCCGCCTCGAGCGTTGTGAATCCCGCATCGACGAGCACGCGGGTTCGGGCGTACCGGTTCGGCTCGTTATCATCAACGTTGAGGATGACGACTGGCGAGGACATAGAAATTCCTATAATACCTGTTGCCCGGTCATGAACTCAGGCTCCTTCTGAAACAGTTCGGGCTCGCCGAGGATGCGGCGGATCGCTTTCAGGGCCTGGAGACGACCCTCTCCGGCTTTTGGGAGGATCGTCTGGTGCCGGGAGGCCAGTCTATCGTAGTCGATATCGGTGAGGTTCTTCGAGGTCTGAATGACGACGGGAATATCGCGCGTGGCTTCGTCGGACTGCAACTCGTCAAGGACGTTGAATCCGTTCTGGTAGGGCATCATGAGGTCCAGCAGGATGAGGGTGGGGTTTTCAAAGCGCGCGCGCTCCGTACCCTCGGGTCCGTTGCGGGCTTCGATGATTCTATAACTGGACCCGCGAAATAACTGGCGGGTGAGGTAGCGCGAGGCTTCCTCGTCATCGATGACCAGAATTGTTTTCTGAGGCGAGGGGCGCGCATCGGCATTCGGGGCGCAGGGAAGAGTCAGAGAAAATGTCGAACCGGCGCCGGGCCTGCTGGAGGCTTCCAGGGTGCCTCCCAGCAGGGTGGCGAGTTTGCGCGATAGCGGCAGGCCCAAGCCGGTGCCGCGCACATTTTTCTGAAGGCGGTTATCGACCTGCGCGAATTCCTGAAAGATGGTCTCCAGATCGGCGGGAGCGATTCCGACTCCAGAATCGGTAACGGAGAAACATACTGAGCCGGACGGCGCGAGCCGGGTCGATACGCGCACCTCTCCGGCTTCGGTAAATTTGAGGGCGTTGGAAATGAGGTTCCGGAGAATCTGGCCGAGTTTGCTCTCGTCGGTTTCGAGAGTTACGTGGGGCTGCGGCTCGTCGAAAATCAAGGAAACGGCTTCGTTGGTGGCCAGGGGCCGCATGAGGGCCCGGATGGAGCCGATGAACTGGCCTAGATCCACTGAACTCAAGCGGACTTCGGTCTTACCCGCTTCCACTTTCGCAAGGTCGAGGAGATCGTTCACCATTTCGGCGAGGTCCTGGACGGCGCGGCGAATGTACTGGACCTGCTTTTCCTGCTCCGTGGTCAACTCGCCATCGAGGCGGCGGAGCAGCAACTGCGTGAGGGCGAGCACGGCGTTAACGGGAGTTCGGAATTCGTGGCTCACGTAGCGCAGGAAGTGCGACTTCATCTCATCGGCGCGTTTTAGAGCGGCGGCCGCTTCGTCGAGTTCGGCGTAGAGCGCGACGACACCGCGATTGGTTTCGTGAAGCTCCAGACTCAATTGAGCGAGCTCCCGTTCGCGCTTTTCGAGCTCCAATTCACGTTCGCGCAGAAGTTCAAGAGAGCCGAGAAGCTCCTGATTCTGGCGCTGGAGCTCGGCGAACGCGTCCGATCCTTTTTGCTGGGGCAAGTGGGCGGAAAGGCGGCTGGCGTCCGTGGGGAGAATGGATTTCGCGGAGGGTGGCAGAGGCTTTCCGAAGGTCACGGTGGTTCCGGCGCCGGGCTTGGATTGGATGCGAAAATATTCCATCAGGCGGCGGGTTCCGGACAAGCCAATGCCCATCCCGGTGCGGGATTCGTACGATCCGCTGAGAACGCGGTCCAAGTTCTCAATCCCGGGGCCCTGATCGCTGACTTCGATCCATATGACTTGAGGATCGGCGTTGAGGTCGATCGAGAACTCGACTCTACCGGAGCCCGCATATTGAAAAGCGTTGCGCGCGATTTCCGATACGGCCGTGGCGATCCTGGCCTGGTCCTGTGGGCCGAAGCCGGCTTCGATCGCGACATGCCGGGCTCGGCGGCGAGCGCTCACGATGTCCCCTTCGGCGGCGATGTTCAACGAAATCAGGGGAACGGCGGAAGGAGGCTTACTGGTAGACCTCATGGCTACACCGACTCCTTGGCGACGATTACACATGCGTCATCCCGGCTGCGCCCGGCGTCGCGATAGAGGATTCCTGCAATCACCGAGGGATGACGCAATCGAAGGCCGGGATAGGCTGTGAGGTTCCAACTGGTGGACAGACCGTCCGAGTGCATAATCAAGGCCGAAGTTTCCGGAAACGGGTAGACAAATTCCTGAAAATGGGTCGCCTCATGACCAGCGGTGCCATTGTGGGAGATCATGAACTGCGTTTTGATCGGAGTCGCTACGCATCCGGCAATATTCCCGATTCCAGCATAATGCACGATGCGTTTTTTTCGGTCCAGGCTGGCGATGGCGACGGCTGCTCCGCGAGTGCCTCGGAGGGCGCGGTGAACGCGGCCAAGAAGCTGACTGGGATTCGTATCGGGCGAGGTCCTGAAGGCGGAGATTGCTTCCGCGGATGCCTCCGAGGCTTGGATCCCGTGTCCGAGGCCATCGGCGACGATGAAAACCGAGATTTCACCCTCCTGGCGCATGGCCCACGAGTCGCCGGAGACGTCCTCGCCGGAGACGGGGCGTCCGGCCGAGCCGATTACCATCGCCCCCTCGCAGGGTGGGGATGCGGTGATCCTGGCGAGCATCACGGTTCCCTTCCCGGGCTCCGAATAGGCGTCGAACGTTCGGGAAATTCTGCTGATTGCTCCGAGGCCGGTGCCGGAGGTTCCGGTGCGGGAGTAGCCATCTTTCAGGCATTCCTCGATGCTGGCGATTCCGGGACCGCGATCGATAGAGAGAACGTCGATTCCGGACCACCCCTGCGTCGAAAGACGGGCGACCTGGATTTCCCCGTTTTTCGCGTGTTTCCAGAGATTGGTGGCCATCTCGGTGGCGACGAGCTCCGCGGAGGCGATGCTCGCCGGGTCCAGACCTTCTTCCCGGGCTGCGGTCATGGCGAGACGCCGCGCGGCGGCGACCCGGCTGGCGTCGTCGATGGGAAGAAAACCTGTCAAGCGGGCTAACTCTTCCATCGGACGATGGAAATGCGAGTTCCCGCGCCAGGCTTGGACTCGATAAAAAATTCGTGGGAGAGGCGTTTCGCTCCGCCCAGGCCGAGTCCTAAACCGTTGCCGGTGGTATATCCGTCGCTCATCGCTCTTTCTATGTCCAAGATTCCGGGTCCCCGATCCTCGAAGGTTAGACGCATACCTCGCTTACCCGTATCAAGTAAAATTTCGAGGCGAACCAAGCCTCCTCCGCCGTAGATTACGGCGTTTCGGGCCAACTCACTGGCAGCAGTGATTATTTTGGTCTGGTCGACGAGGTTTAGTCCGAGTTCGACGGCCCAGGAGCGGACGAGCTGGCGGGCAGAAACGACGTCTTCCTGAGCTTTGAGCGGGAGCTCAGTCTGCTTCTCTACCGTCACTGGCGGATGCTCCCGTTTCCTCGCGCGCCGCTTTGAGCAATTCCATGCCGCGATCGATATTCAGAGCGGTTCGGATACCGGGCAGCGAAAGGCCGAGTTCCACCAGAGTGATGGCGACGGAAGGCTGCATTCCGACGACTACGGTTTCCGCGTCCAATATGCGAGCCATGCCCGCGATATTGCCGAGCATGCGTCCAATAAAGGAATCCACGATGTCGAGGGCGGAGATATCGATTAACACCCCGCGGGCGCGGGTGGAGACGATGCGTTCGGTCAGATCGTCCTGAAGAGCGACGGCGAGGCGATCGTGCATGTCGACCTGAACGGTGACCAGCAGAAAATCGCCAATTTTGAGGAGTGGAATGCGATCCATGACTGCTCGCTATCGGGCGCCGATCGAGAGATTTTTCTTCTTTAACGCCAGCCGGAACGCGTCCGCGAGCGTCGCTTTGGTAATCACGGCGCCGAGATCCACGCCGAGATGAATAATGGTCTGGGCAATTTGGGGGCGGATTCCGCTGATGATGCAATCGGCGCCCATCAGCCGGGCGGCGGCGACGGTCTTGAGAAGATGCTGGGCGACCAAAGTATCGACGGTCGGCACGCCGGTAATGTCGATGATGGCAAGATCGGCTTCCCGGGCCACGATGGCTTCGAGGAGGTTTTGCATTACAACCTGGGTGCGGCTGCTGTCTAAGGTGCCGATCAGAGGAAGGGCCAGAATTCCGGTCCACAGTTCGACGACGGGCGTAGAGAGTTCCAGCAACTCCTGCTGCTGCCGCAGGATTACAGATTCGCGGGTCTTGGTGTAGATTTCGACGGTATAGAGTCCAAGCTGGTCGAGGATTTCCGTGGCCTCCCAGGTGGACTCGGCGAGCGCGGCGGGGTCGTCGGCATATTCCCGGCGGAGCCTTTCAAAGAGCGGTTCCTTGAAGGACATGACAAACGTTGCCGTTTCGGTCGGGGTGAAACCGAGGGCAGCCCGCTGCTTCGAGAATTCCGCCAGCATCTCGCGCAGACGGGCCCAACCGGGCTGCGTAGTATCGGCCGAATCGCTGGTGGACAAGGCGTCTCGAAGGCCCATGACAAAATCCTGGGAATTCGCGCGCAATTGACTCTCAGAAATCCGGTCGCGACGAGCGGCTATGTATTGATTTTGTAATCGCAGCCACTCCACAAGAATTTCGCTTTCGTGGCGGCGGATGATTTCGAAGATCCGATGGGTAGACACGTAGGATCATTCTAACCATTTAGAGCACGGTCTGCTTACGGTTCGCAGGTTGGCTTTTGCAGCAGATGGGCGCGACGCTGCCTGAAGACGCTCGAAAAGCCAGGTGGCCTATTCGCTGGTGACGGACGCGGTATGCGCAGAAGCAGCTTTACGGGATTCAGGCGAACGACTTGATGACGATGGGCGCATACGGATCGGGAGAAGGTTTCGGGGGACGACGTGGTGATCGTGAGCGTGGGGTGGGGGTTGGTGGATGCTTGAGCGAAGACACGAGTGTCAACGCGGCACGCATGAGTGCGTGCGCTACATGCGCCTAGGCGAAGCTTACGGGGTCGCTTCCCATTCCCGCCGCATGTTCACCAGCAACTCGTGACCCTTGGGAGTGGCACGCCAACGTTGCAGGCTGGGCTCGACCTCAAACAAAGTGAAGCACGGGAAGCCGTCGGCGGCGGTTTTCTCCATCCACTCCTCGGCCTCCGCGACGTCGCCTAACACGGAATAGGCGCAGGCGACCATGAACGTGATGTGATGAAAATGTCCGAAGTTTTGGGGCTCTGCAAGCGCGGCCCGGATCTCGGACTCCGCCGACCGGCGATTTCCCTGACGAGCCGCAAGCAGCGCATTCACTGCGTGCTTCAGTCCAGTTGCGCCCGGCTTGGATGCGTCAAAGCCTGTACGGATCGCCTGCGCCGCCTCCTCGAATCTGTCCAGGTCAATCAGCGACCAGACGTGATCGAACTCCATGATGGGCATGTTCACCCTGCCCGTTGATCGCCTGTGTTCATCGAGTGACAACTGAGGCTTGCCTTGAAACAGATACACTTCGGCGGTGCGCGCGAACCCCCTCGGTTCGCTGGGATTGATCGCTTGGGTTTTTCGCAATTCCACCAGCGCCTCGTCCAAATGCCCGACGTGCATCAGGATCCCCGCGATCTCCCAATATGCCTCCTCCAGATTCGGCTGCGCAGCCGCCGCCAGGCGAAATTCGGCCAGCGCCGCGCGGTGCGGAAACCCGTGCGATTGCCGCCACAGGAGATGGCCGCGCGCCAGGTGTGCTTCGGCGCAAGTAGGGTCGAGGGCGAATGCCTTTTCGATGGCCGCGAACGCGCGTTCTTCCAATTGCCGATCGTCGGGCGCGAAAAAGAAGGATTTCTGCGCGTAGGCGTTTGCCAAATCACCCTGAATCGGAGCGAAGTCCGGCGCTATGGCCGCTGCTTGTTCGTAGAGGGCGATGGCTTGGTCCACGTCTTGCGCGGTGATGCGCCAGAGGTGGTAGCTGGCGCGCAGAGAGAGATCGTAGGCGCGCGGGTCGAGTTTGCGCGTATCGACGATGCGAGCGCGATCGGGCACCGACGCATGCAGTTGGACGGCGATGTCGCGCTCGAGCTGATTTTGTGTGGAAGGCAGGTCGGCTGGGGAGCTGTCATAGTTGTGGCTCCATAAATCGCGCCCGCTGCGCGCGTTTACCAGCCGCGTCGTGATCTCCACGCGGTTGCCCGCCCGCGACACCGTCCCCTCCAGCAACACGTCGGCATTTAACTCTTTTCCGATTTCGGGCAGCGGCTTCTTGCTGCCACGATAGGCCAGGCTCGCCGCCGGCGCAATCACGCGCAATCCATTCAAACGTCCCAGATCGGCCGCAAGCGCATTGCTGAGCCCGTCCGCGAAGTAGTCCTGGCTGCCATCGCCAGACCGATTTTCCAGGCCGAGGATCGCAAGTGAACGGATTTCAACCGGTGCCGCGCGACGGAGCCAGAAAAAGATCCCGACGGCGATTAGAACCGTCGCGGCGGCTGCTACCCAGGGCCACGGCCCTGTGGCGGTGAAACTTCCCAGTTCCCTCTCCAGGACGGCCGCGGACTGCCACCGGTTCGCGGGATCCAGTTCCAAACACCGGCTTACGATTCGTTCGAGCCTTCTTGAAGGGACAGGCTTGCGCGGGGATGCGGGGCGCACGCCGGTGAGCATCTCATAAAGGACGAGGCCGAAGGAATAAATATCGGAACGGGCGTCGGCGGGTTTGCCTTCGCGCTGCTCCGGCGCCATATAGGCCGGGGTGACCAACACCATGCGGCTGCCGGTGAGCGAGTCGTCGCCCTCCCACGTTGCCAATCCGAAGTCGAGAACCTTGGCGCCGGATTTCGTGAGCATGATATTGCCGGGCTTCAGATCGCGATGAACGATCCCACGCTCATGCGCGGAGGCGAGCGCGGAGGCGATCTGCGCGGCGTAGCCGAGTGCCTCCTCCACCGGCAATGGACCGCTTTTAAACCGGGCGGTCAGAGTCCCGCCTTCCAGCAGTTCCATCACCAGATAGTTGGGACCGATGTCGTACAGAGTGCAGATGTTCGGATGATTGAGCGAGGAGATCGCCCGTGCCTCGCGCTCGAACCGTGCCAGGAATTGCTGGTCGACAACCTTGATCGCCACGGCGCGTCCCAGCCGGATGTCGACGGCGCGAAACACCTCGCCCATGCCGCCTTCGCCGAGTTTCGTCTCTACCTGATAAGGACCGAGGCGAGTGCCTGAGTGCAAAACGGTTACCGTGAGAGGGTCGAGAGTCGGCAGGCTGTCGTCCTGACGGGCGAGCAGGGATTCGACTTCGCTGCGCAATTCGGGATCGGCCTGAGCGAGCAGGGCGGCACGCCGATCGGCGGAGCTTTCGCGGACGGAGTGATACAGTTCTGCGATCTGCCGCAGACGATCCGGGGACATGGCTGGATCTCATCATGACACTGTCGGAGGGCGGGTTGGTCGCGACCGACAAAAAGTCGCCTCAAAGGCGGCTGCCACCAAAATTGGCCGCCCTACCCATCCCCTGCCACCTTGTGGCTCGTTACGATAGTTCCCGGGCTAGCCACGCTCGGGCGAAGTCCCAATCTCGGCGGACGGTGCGGGGCGAAATCTTGAGGACTTCGACGATTTCTTCTTCCTGAAGGCCGCCGAAATAGCGCAGCTCCACCACTTTGGCCTGTCGTGGAGCGACTTCCGCGAACGTGGACAGGGCGTCGTCCAGGGCGACCATTGAACGGTCCGGCTGCGGCGAAACGATGGCGGTTTCATCGAAATTTACACGCACCGCGCCACGGCCGCGTTTATGCGAGGCGCGCGCACGCGCGGCGTCCACCAGAATGCGCCTCATCATTTGCGCGGCGATCGCGAAAAATTGCGCGCGCTGCTGCCACTCGACTTTCGTGACGTCGACCAGCCGCAGATAGACTTCATGGACCAGGGCGGTGGTTTGCAGGGTGTTGTCCTGGCGTTCACCTTTCATATGGCGGCGAGCCATGCGGCGCAGCTCATCGTAAACCTGCTGGGACAACTGATCGAGCGCGGCCGGGTCGCCCGCCGACCAGGCTTTCAGGAGATTGGTGATTTCCGCGTCCAAGAAATAAATTATGACACCCATGGCCGCTTTGCCGCGACGATTCCGCCTGTACCGGCGACAGGAAATCATCCTGCAAGGAGGAAGTATGAAATCGATGTTCATTTTCGGCGCGAGTCTGATAACCTCTCTCGCCGTGGCGCAGAGCGCGAGTACGACGTATTCGGTTCAGGATCTTGGCGTGGCGGGCACGGCTCCCGGGGCGCCGTACTTCATGACCGGCAACGGGCTGATCGCGGGAGCGGCGGCGGCAGCTAACAACCAATCGCACGCGGCGGTGTGGTTTATGGGCTTCCAGCTCGATTTGTCCACGCCGGGACTCGGCGGTGTCAACAGCTTCGCCGGCTCGGTGAACGCCAAGGGGCAAGTGGTGGGCGGAGCCGAAACCACCGTCCCTAACAGCGAGGATTTCTGCGGGTTCAATGCAAACGGGCTGGCGAAAACGTCCACCGCGTGTCTCCCGTTCGTGTTCCAGAACGGCGTGATGACGAAACTGCCGACGCTCGGCGGCCCGAACGGAATCGCCAACTCGATCAACAACCACAGTGAGGCGGTGGGATGGGCGGAGACGATCAACAAAGATCCAACCCCGGGCTGCGGAGTGCTGCAATTCCAGCCGGTGCTGTGGGGAACGACGAGCACGAGGACGCTGCCGGTTTTTCCGGGCGATTCGGATGGGTTCGCGTATGCGATCAACGACAACGGGCAGGTGGTGGGTGCCTCAGGTCCGTGTACGCCTTTCAATGCAAACCTGGGCGTCTATATGGCGGCGAAGCACGCGATGCTGTGGGAGGGCGGCGCGGCGATCGACCTCGGCAACCTGGGCGGCGACGGATTGGGTGGGGGAAACCACGCGTGCGCCATCAACAACAATGGCCAGGTGGTGGGGCACTCCGATCTGACGGGCGACACGACCTTTCACACCTTCCTGTGGACCTGGGAAACAGGAATGAAGGACCTAGGGACGCTACCGGGAGACTTCGCCAGTACGGCGATCTCTGTCAACGACCCCGGCGTCATCGTTGGAGCATCCTTCGATTCGAATTTCAATCCTCGCGCGTTTGTCTGGAACAACGGATCGATGACAGATCTCAACGGTGCGCTGACGTCGAATCCGCAGAAAATGTATCTGCTGCTGGCGAGTTCAATCAATGCGAGCGGAGAGATCGTGGGCCTGGGCGTGACCAGCGACGGCAATCTTCACGGGTTCCTGGCGACGCCGGACAGCAGCCAGAACCTCCTGCCGCTCGAACGGACGGCCAGCCCGACGCCGCTGTCTGAGAGCGCTCGAAAGACGGTCTTCCGGCGGGCCGGCGTTCGCGGAAGGTAGTCCCTGGCTCAGGCAGCTACCTGGCACGCAGCAGGTAGCTGCCTCACGGGCCGTAAGCTGCGAGTTGATTCCCATCGTGCTGGTGTGCCAAGATGTTGCGTCAGCATCACGCCGCAAGGCGAAATCATTTGGAGGAATTCATGCGGAATCACTTTATCTACTGTGGGCTCGCGGTTTCCCTGGCGTGTGCCGCCAGTGCGCAGACTGCACCGGCCGAGGCCGCCAGCATTGTGGTCGCCAATCCCACCTATATTTCCATTCCTCTGGAGATCGCCGTTAACCGCCCCGCTGCCGAAGTCTGGAAGCGCGTCGGGAAGTTTTGCGACATCGGCGAATGGTTCCGGATTCCGTGCACGATCACTTCAGGAAAGGATGGCGAATTCGGAGCCGTCCGGTCCGTCGCTGGCGAGATCCTGGTGGGGAAAACCGAGCTTTCCTACACTTATACCCAGGCCGTACGAGCTGGCCGGCCGTACAATCTCTATCACGGCACCCTGGAGGCTAGGCCGGTGACGGCGACCACATCGAAGCTGGTCTACACGTTGGTGTTCGATAACTCCATGCTGGCCGATGATGCCGCGCGTGAAAAGGACAAGACGCAAAAAACCGCTACATTCACGCGGGCGCTCGAAAACATGAAGATCATCGCCGAAGGTGGCACGCTGCCGCCAGCACCGCCTCGCGGGGGCCGGAATTAGTCCCGGAATTTATTCCCAAAATTAATCAATGATCGCCTGATACACCAGGCTCCTCGACAGCGCATGGATGGCTCGCGTCGTACCGAGATTCTGGTGCTGTACCATGCCGACAAATGCGAGGTCCGTGACAGGATCGATCCAGAACCACGTGCCTGCGATGCCGAACCAACTGAACGTACCGTTCGAGACCGCTTCGCCCGCAGCCGCGGCATCCGTCACGATTTGAAAGTCCATGCCCCAGCCGGTGCCCGGCGGCATGGTCTTGAGGGGATCGGGATTGACATGGTTGGTGCGCATCATTTCGACCGTGCGCGGCGCGAGCAGGCGGACGCCGTTGAGCTGGCCACCCTGGAGCAGCATCTCGCAAAAGCGCGCGTAATCCATGGCGGTGGAAAATAGGCCACCTCCACCGGATGGCCCGAGCGGAATCACAGCCGGGTCCGGCCGGTTGGGATCGACTGCGAGATTCGATCCGGAGCCGGTATGGACCTGAGCCAAGCGCGGCAACTTCTCCTTCGGCACATAGAAACCCGTGTCCTTCATGCCGAGCGGTTCGAAGATCCGCTTACGCGCGAAGTCGCCGAAGGTTTGCCCGGAGAACTTCTCGATGAGGTATCCCTGGACATCGACCGCGATGCTGTAGGACCAGCGCGTTCCTGGCTGCGCGAGCAGGGGGATTTTCGTCAAACCATCGATCATGGTCTGCAACGGGGCGCCGGCGTTCAGCACGTTTCCATCGATGATCATCTTGTCGACCGGATTGATGGGGCTCAGGACGTAGCCGAGTCCGGCGGTATGAGTCATCAACTCGCGCATGGTCATCGGGCGGCGCGCGTCTTCCAGTTTCGGCGTGCCATCCTCGTTCTTGCCTGTGTAGACTTTCAAATGGGCGAACTCCGGAATGTGGCGTGTCACGGGATCGTTGAGCTGCCACTTTCCTTCTTCGTACAACATCATCATCGCGACGCCGGTGACTGGCTTGGACATCGAATAGATGCGGAAAATCGAGTCCTTTTGGAGGGCGTCCGTCTTGCGGACGTCGAGCTGGCCGACGGCGTTGAAGTGTACGATCTTGCCGTGACGTTCAACGAGCGTGACCAGTCCCGCGACCTGCTTGTCAGCGACGAGACGCTCCATGGCGGCGTTCAGGCGGGTCAACCGCTCCGCGGACATGCCTACCGATTCGGCTGTCGCGGGCGCGAGGTCGCGGACATGTTTTTCGGCCTCGCGGTGGGGCTTCTGGGCTAACAAGTTCAGCGTTAGCGACGCGGCCAGCAATCCGAGCGCGACGGGGCGCAATTTACGTGTCATAGATCTCCCTCTGATTCCATATGAAAAGATAGCTGGGAAACAGATCGTTCATCTTATCAGAGGAAAGAAATTCCCGGGGATACCGCCGGTAACTCGCAAGTATCCGAATCCCCGCACTGACGTGACGGGGTTATACCTCCTGGCGTGAGAGTCTGTGTGAAAACCCCAGCGCTGACCGCTCCTGCGAGTCGCGGCTCCTCTTATCTCATTGAATCCCCAAGGTCAGCCTGGGGATTCTAGAAGTTCATGCCGTCAGCTTTGGCGGGGAAGATGGTTCCCTGCCCTAGCAACCAGTTTGGATCGAGGCGGCGTTTTACGTCTTTCATCGCTTGGATGTGCTCTGGCGCGTATTGCAGGGAGAGCAGCTTGGCTTTATGCTTGCCAAGCCCGTGTTCGGCTGAGACCGTGCCGCCTAAACGCGCGGCCTCGTGCGCGAACTCATCCAGAAGCTCACTGGCCGCCGCGGCTTCCGTAGCATTGCCTGGCAGCATGTTGACATGGACGTGCGCTTCACCGATATGTCCATAGATGACATACCGGCCGGGCAGAGTTTCCTCCAGACGCTGCCGGTAGAACGCCAGGATTTCACGGTTTCGATTCAGAGGAACGGCATAGTCTGTTCCCATTTTCAAAAAGCCCCGGCGCACGACCATCTCGATCACGAGTTCGGGAAGGGAGTGACGAAACCCGCGAAAACGCTCGCGCTCTTTCGGCGTTGTCGCAAACCAGGAAGCATCGAGCAGAGCTCCAGTGTCGATTAGACGGACCTCCCAGGCATCGAGGTCGGCGCCTTCGGCTTCCATGAGTAAAGCGGCTTGGGCTGCGGCTGGAATTTCCGGGTAGCGGCCCAGTAAGAGTTTGAGAGCATTGCGATCGGCGTACTCGAGCATCCGCAGCTCAGGGTGGACGCGCCAGGCATCGACCGCGGCGAGCGCGTGTTCGTCGGACGGAAAGAAGATGACACCGGCGAATAGATCGCGCGGGATCGGCAGGAGGGCGATCTCCGCTTCGAGGATCACTCCCAAGGTTCCTTCGGAGCCGCAGAACAGATCGATCCAATCCATATCGGGCGCGAGGCGATAGCCGGCCGTATTCTTGAGCGTATTGGGCGCGGGAATTGCCGGCACGGCGAAATCGATTTTGTCTCCACGGCGATACCATTTCACCTGACCGTTCATAAGCGCGACCCGCAGAGCGAGTATGTGGCGGCGCGTGCTGCCGTAGCGAAAACTGCGCGATCCGCTGGCATTCGTGGCGATCGCTCCCCCGATGGACGCCGTGATCTCCGTAGGATCCGGAGCAAAGAATTGTCGCGATTGGGCCGCGGCGTCGCGGATTTCCAAGAGCGTGACGGCGGCTCCGGCGACGGCACTCCCCTGGCGGATTTCCAGGTGCCGGAATTTTTCGAGCGATAGCACCGCACCGCCTTGCGGGACGCGTCCGCCGGTGAGCCCGGAGCCCGCGCCCGCCACGGTGATGGGAGTCCGCTGGCGATTGGCGTTCTCTAAAACCTCGATGACACCCGCCTCATCCGCGGGAACGAAGATGCCATCCGCGAAGCCCGAGAAACCCGACGCGTCCGTCAGGTACTGGGGAGGAACGTTGCTCATGGGAGACGATTGGCGGTCCCGATCAGGCTGCTTTGCTTGCTGAGCCGTGCGGATCGATGACAAACTTCTTGGCTGCGCCTTTATCGAAGTCCTTGTATCCCTGGGGGGCGTCTTCCAATGCAATAATCGTCGCATTGCACGCCTTAGCGGGATGAACTTTATCGTGCAGGATTGCCATCATGAGCTGGCGATTGTAGCGCAGCACCGGACACTGGCCGGTATGAAACGAACAGGACTTCGCCCAGCCGAGACCGATGCGGATGCTAAGGGCACCGACCTTCGCGGCGGCGTCGATGCCGCCAGGATCGCCGGTTACATATAGACCGGGGATGCCGATGGAAGCGCCGGCGCGAACAATCTCCTGAAGCGCGTTCAGCACGGTCGCAGGCTGTTCCGCTGCGGCGTCCTTACCATGGCCGTGAGCCTCAAAGCCGACACAGTCTACGGCTGAGTCCACGACGGGCTCGCCTAGAATCTGTTCGATCTGCTCGGCCAAGGAGGCTTGCTTTCGAAGATCGATGACTTCGCAGCCGAAGCTTTTTGCCTGAGCGAGACGTTCCGGAATCATGTCGCCCACAATCACGACGGCGGCGCCCAGCAACTGGCATCCGGCGGCGCAAGCAAGACCCACAGGTCCGGCACCCGCGATATAGACGGTCGACCCGGGGCCGACGCCGGCGGTGACCGCGCCGTGATACCCAGTCGGGAAGATGTCGGAAAGCAGAGTCAGATCCAGGATCTTGGCCATCGCCTTTTCCTTATTAGGGAACTTGAGCAGGTTGAAATCGGCGTAGGGCACCATCACGTATTCCGCTTGACCGCCGACCCACCCGCCCATGTCCACGTAGCCGTAGGCCGCACCAGGGCGAGCAGGATTGACCGTCAGGCAGATGCCGGTTTTGCCCTCCCGGCAATTACGGCAGCGTCCACACGCGATGTTGAACGGAACCGTCACAAGATCGCCGATATTCAGCATTTCGACGTCGGAGCCCTTTTCAATGATCTCTCCTGTGATTTCGTGCCCCAGGATGAGCCCCGCCGGCGCGGTAGTCCGGCCGCGGACCATATGTTGATCGGACCCGCAGATGTTGGTGGTCACGATCTTCAGGATCACCCCATGGGGAGCGTCCTTTCCCCCGAACGGGTCGGTCTCACTCTTTGGCATCCTCAATTTCGGATAGTCGATGGATTTCACTTCGACGGTGCCGGGTTTGATGTAAGCAACTCCGCGATTACTTGGCATAGAGTTTCTCTCCTCGTCTTAGGATGGGTAGTGCCGCGCCGCGTCACTCCAGCATGTCAATACTGACACATTCTTCAGCATTCAGCGTACTTCGGACCTCCGTAAGAAAATCTTCCGAATTACTTCCGCACGTTTTCCGGGCAAAAACACTCAGCGTCGAGAATAATGCCCTATCGGAGGAATTCTTAGGTGCCACACAGACTAGCAGCCCTGGCGTTTATGACAACCGCGTTCGTTCGCGCCAGCAGCATCCAGTACACGATCTCGAACGACGTTTACAACTCGTGCGGCGGCCCATACTGCACCGGCGGACCCTACTCGCTGACGGTCACTTTCGATGTGCCTTCGGGAACCAATTTGGACAACCTTACATTCACTCAGGGGCCGCTTGACACCGGAACGGGCGGGAACATTGAACCCTATATCACCAGTTTCATCCTCGCGGACGGGACCGGTCTTCAGGTCACCAACTCGAATGTCACTGGCAACGACTGGTTCAACATCGCTACGGACGGAAGCGGGAACATAACGGCTTGGTATATCAACGTATCCAACTCCAGCGAATACGCTTGGACCTACTGGTTCCCGAGCTACCCGCAGGTCTACTACACCAGCGGGAACTCCGCGGGTTCAGGAAGCTGCTTTCAATACGGGCAAAGCAGTCTGCCGGCTACAAGCTGCGGAGGAAACGCGTCCATGGAGCCTACCGGCGGGGCATCTGCCCCAGAACCGGCGACTTGGGCGCTGTGGGGGTTGGGTTCGTTCTTATTCCTACTCCGCCAGTATGTTACGAACAAACGGCCGGGTCATTGATCCTCATTATTGCGAGATATACAGTGGAGCGCTGGCGGCGTTCACGCTGATTTGGATCGGCTTGGTTGTCCCAGAAGGGATGGACGCGGGTAGCTGGACGTTCACCTGGGTGATTCCGGCGATCAATCCCGGGGCGGCGCCCACAAATTGAGGGCTGACCGCGGAGGGCGCAAACGGGAAATTGACGGTGACCGCCGCGAGCGGGACCGGCAACGGACTCGCATTTGTCAGACCGTCGTCGCCGGGCGGATTCGTTTGGCCGAGTCCGGAAACGTAAAGCATGAGCACGGAGCCGGCCTTAGCCGGATGGTCCGCCGAGTTCACGCTGCCATCCTGATTCAAAATATTCAAGATCTGCGGCGAGGAAGGGACAATGCCTGTTAGCGCCGCATTAGATATTTGTCCGTTGGAGGACACTGTGATCTGGGTGGGCGCGACGATCTCGAACGGCACATAGCACATGATCGATGAAGCCTGGACGGAAACCAGCGGCGCCGGAATATTGCCGAAGAACACGACGGTATTCGCGAGGACGAAAGGCAATCGTCCGGAAGCGTCCACCTGCGAGCTTGCCTTAGTCGCCGGGCCAAGGTTGCTGCCGTTGATCTGAATCAGTTCGCCAGGAGCGATACCGGCATAGAAAGGATAGTTGGTCAACGGCGGGAACGCGACCACTGGAACCACGGAATTGATGGTGACGAGGGGAGACTTCGCCGGATCGATCCTCGCGACGGAAGCGGAGCCGGTCCAGCCCGCCAGATAGACCGACCCGGGACCGACAGAAAGCGCGGAGCCTTCACTGAAGCTCGAAAACAGGAGCTGCGATCCATCCCCACTGAGTTCGCTGACAAATCCTTGAATCGGAGACGACTGAATCCCGGTGGCTTGGAACGGAGCTCGAAGAGGAAAGTCCATCGACGTGGTGGTGCCGCTGATCCAGACGTTTCCCGAGGGGTCCAAGGCAATCTGGTTCCCCGAATCGTTACAACTGCCTCCCAGATAGGTGAGAAATCCCGCGGTGGAAAACGAGGGGTCGAGCTTGAGAGCGAATGCGTCTCCGGTGCCGGTGTACGGCGCGCTGGGACCGATCGGCAGCGGGCGACTACAAGTGTCCACCACGCTGGTTTGATAAGCGCCGGGGGTTGCGCCGGCAGCGAAGCCCTGCGTAAACCCGGTTACGTATGCGTCGCCAGCAGCATCCAGCACGACGGAATTCGCCTGCGTGGAATATCCGCCGCCGAGAAGCGTTCCGGCCAGTAGTTTGTCACCCGCGGGACTGAGCTTCGCTAAAAAACCGACGTTTAAAACGTTCCCCGGGGCGGGGCCAGTTGCATTCACCGGACCCGGAAACGCCGATTGGTAGCTATTCGCCGACACCGGGAAATCGGGCGACGGCGTGTAGCCGGCCACGACCGCGTCACCGGCCTGATCTATGGCGATGCTAACGGTGTAGCTTCCGCAGGAGGCGCTAAGAAACGTGGTGTACACCGGCGTTGTTCCGTTGGCGCCGATCTTGCTGACGAAGGCATTCCCAAGCTGGATTGGCGGACTAAAAAGGCTGCTGGGCGGACGCGTGCAAGGGGTTGACGGAACGGCCGGTTGGAAGGCGTTGGGCGTCGTCGGAAAGTCCGCGCTGTTGCTTTCTCCGGTGATGTAGACCGCTCCCGAAGAATCCAGGGTCACGGCTTGGATGGACACGGCCTTCGAAGCGGCCAGGGCGGTCGAATAGAGCAGATGCGTTCCGTCCGCGCTCAATTTTGCGAGGAACCCGTCGGCCTTGCTCGGGCTGGGAGGACTGGAGGCCGGAACAGTCAGCGGGAAGTTGGTCGAATACGCAGTCCCGGCCAGCACTACGTTGCCTTGCGCGTCGGCCGCGATGCCGCTAATGACATCGCCGGAGCTTCCTCCAAAAAACGTGGAGTATAGAATGTTTTGCCCCGATGGATCGAGCTTGACGACAAACGGAGTGGTCGGGGTGTAGGTGCCCACGTAAACCTTGTTTCCCGACGCACTCAGTGTAGGGCTCGAAAGGAGGGTCAGGTTGGGAACCGCCGCGAAGGTCTTCGTTCCGTCCGTACTGACGTACAGCAGAGGCGTTAGACCGCCGACGTAAACCGCTCCTGAGGAATCGATGGCGAAGGATCGAACCGATATCGGAGTTGTAACGGAAGCGAACGTCGCCCCGCCATCCGCGCTCTTGTGGAGTCCATTGGTATCGAGCACGTAGAGCGTGGAAGTATTGCCGGGGTTCACCTGGATCGAGACGGGCGCGAAGAATCCTGACGCGAGCTTGACCCATGAGGCGCCACCGTCGGGACTTTGGAACAGAACTCCGTTTCCGTCGATGGCGTACAGCGTGCTGCCGTCCGGAGTGATGGTCGCGGCCAGATTTGGAGAAAAAGTGAATCCCTGCGCGGGCGTTTCGCCGGGGTAGGAAGGCTCCAGTTGATGCCAGGTATTGCCTGCGTCGGAACTCGCGAAAAGATACGAGGGGCCGCTGGTCACGGCGTAAGCGATCAACGGGTTGACCGGGTTGTAAAAGGCCGATACCACGGAGACGTAGCCGCTGGCACTCACATTAAGCCCCGTATTTCGTTCTCCCCAGGATTCACCGGCGCTATCCGTTCCATAGAGACCGGTATTCGTCGCTACCAGAATGGTCGCCGGGTCGAGCGAATCGATAGAAAATGCGTTGATCGCTACCGATGGGTTAAGATACGGCGCGCCGGGAACGGGGAGGGCCGCCGTTTGCCGCCAGGTCGCCCCGCTGTCGACGCTGAGCAGGACGCCTTGCGACGTTTCAACGATGGGCGACGTCCCCGCGTAAAGGATACTTCCATCCTGAGTCGCTCCTACTGCGCCCACGCTGAATGCGTTCGCGACCGGCAGTCCGTTGATCGACTGCCCCGCATTTGAAAGAGCCCACAGAGCAGGAACTGCGCTTGGTTCAAAACTGCCCGCTGTGGTGGGGAAATTCGGCCCGTTGCTCTCACCCGCCACATAGATGTTGCCTTGCGAGTCCGTAGTCACCAGGTTCGCCTGGTTGGTTGGAGTATTGGCGAGGGTCTTGACATAGGACAAAATGGGGTCGATTGTAAGGGGCGCTCGCCGGTCGTATTTTCCGAGTTGGAGCCCGACTTCGTTCGCGCTGAGCCGCACGTAGCTGGCAGTGATCTCGCGCCCGGATTGGAACACACGCGGCCGCATCTGTTGCAGGACTCCCGACGTGGTGCGAATGATGAGGTCCCCACGATCGTCGATCGCGATGTCATGAGTTCCCTCCACGGAAATCCGGATTCGCCCGGCGGAGGCTCCGCGCACCAGTTGAAGGTCATATTCCAGGTTGGTGCCGCTTCCATAGAAGATCGCGTTGACTCCCGGATAAAGTCCACGGATCGCCAGTCGAGGAAACTGCGGGAAGGTTCGAGCGAAGCCCGCGCGAAGATAAGTGCTTGGCGCTGAGGGACCGAGCCCTTCGATCCGCGCGGAAGGCGCGGACCCCACAAAACGCAGCGTGACGTCGCCGAGACTCACGCGGTCCGGGCGAAGCTCCGCTGTACCGTTTGGAGATCGCGCCAGAAAGAGTCTGGCGTCTCTCTGCTCAAAAGTGAGGGGGAGCGCAAAACATCGCGCGGCCGTAAGAACTGCGAGAACAAGAGAGCTTGAATTGCGCATAGAACTCCTGAGGAACGGGGCGCGGGTACTCTCTATTCTGCCATGGAGCGCAGGAAAATCGATCCAGCGACGCTACAAATCCGGCGCGCGGAGCTTCACCTGTGCCCGTAATCCGTAAAGACGTAATCTCTTGTCTTCACGGTTGTGTGGCACGCAAACCCGCACTTGGCGTCGTTCCCTTGCGGCGGCTTGCCGGCCATGGTGCCGGGCGTGAACGTATCGGAAGCAGCATTATAGTCGAACACGGCGTAGCCCCACCCGCCGCTATCCGCGAACCTCTTGCTGTCCTTCACCATGAAGTCCATGTCATGCTGAGTTCCTGGCACTGTCGCTGCGGGGAACGTCTCCATCTTTTTAGGGTTCCAATGGATCTTCGCCAGCTTGGAGCCATCGGGGAAAGGCTTGCCGTTCCCGGGAACGCCGGCCAAGTAAGCCTTGATCATCACAGGATTAGCAAGGACCGCAGCCATAAGGGGTCCGTCCTGACTGATGGAGACAAGCTGCCACGTCTCGTATCCTCTGAACTCAGAGAATGAGAGCCCATTCGGCACTTTCAGGGTGTACTTATCCTGCGCGGAAATGGTCCAGCTGCCCATAAAGGCGACCACTCCCGTAATAATCGGAATCGTCAGCGTCTGTTTTCGCTTCATCGCCAGCACCTCCATTGTCAATTCTAACGCCCTTACTCCCATAGCGAATATGGTCATCTATGCCGATTGTCATAGTGCCCCCGAATGCTCATAGGATGCCGCGCGACCTGTCGAGACTTTCACGGATCAGCCCGGAAAGGGCCGATGCCATCCGTCCAGTTTATGGCGAGCTGTTCCGTTATCACGGTCAAGGGCGACCGCGGACGATATACCCTTGATCGGCGAACACGGCTCCGCCAAGGCAGTGTCGATTCCTATGCCGAAATGACGGGCCGATTGGCGAACAAATCCAGGTACGATTAATAAAGAGCCCCGGATCGCTTAAAGGCCGGGCGCTTCAGAAGCAAGGAGAGCAATGACGATGAAATTGGCGAAAGCGCCGGTGCTTTTCACCCTGATGTCGGTGGCGACATGGGCTCAGGTAAACGTGGGGGAACAGAAGCCCGAAGCCAGCCTGCCCTTCTCCATGACCACGGTGGCGACCTTTGAACTGCCCTGGCGGCTGGCGTTCCTACCCGATGGGCGCATGCTGATCACCGAAAAGGTGGGGCCGGTTTGGCTGGTATCCCAGCAGGGACAGAAGATTCCGGTGGGCAATACGCCAGCCGTCTATTGGCAGGGCCAGAGCGGCATGATGGGTGTCTTCGTCTCACCCCATTTCGCCACGGACCAGAGCATCTATCTCACCTATGACGAGCCGGGGGACTATGGCGGGGGTTTGGCGCTCGCGCGTGCCAAGCTGCACACCACCGCCACCACGGCCAGACTGGGAGACTTCACAGTACTGTGGCATCAAATGCCCAAGGGCAAGGGCGGGCAGGAGGGCGCGCAGATCGCTTTCTCCCCGGACGGCCAGTACCTGTTCCTTTCCGTTGGCGACCGCCAGCGCATGACGCCTGCCCAAGATCCGGACCAACCCGTAGGCAAGATCCTGCGGCTGACGCTGGACGGCAAGCCCGCTCCTGGCAATCCTAACTTCGGCAAAACCGGAGCTGCCACCCTTTCTCTGATTGATCCGCCGCGCGACACCGAGGCCGCGAAGACCGCGAAGGTGGTCAGCACTTATACCTTTCCCGGCCCGAATCTGACGCCGGCTGAAACCTGGGCCAGCGGGGTCCGCACGCCGTACGGCCTGGCGTTTTCCCCCACCGGCGAATTGTGGGAGGTGGAGCATGGCCCGCGCGGCGGCGATGAGTTGAACCTGATCGAGAAGGGCAAGAATTATGGCTGGCCGCTGGTGTCCTACGGTATGAACTATAACGGCGTGCCAATTCCCAATCCAGATACGCGGCCCGACTTGGCGAAGCCGGTGCTCTATTGGGTTCCGGTGATCGCGCCAGGCAACCTGATGTTCTACCAAGGCACCCAGACCTTCCCGCAATGGAACGGCAACGGCTTCATCAGCGGCCTGGGCAGCAAGACTCTGATCCGCGTGATCTTCGACGGCCACGGCGGCGCGAAAACCGCCGAGCGCTGGGACGTGGGCTTCCGCGTCCGCGACGTGGAAGAAGGACCGGATGGTTCACTGTGGATGCTGGAAGACGCGAATCCCGGCGCGCTAGTCCATGTGACACCCCAAGTGGTGACTTCGCGTTAGGCGAACAAGAAGCACAGCACATCCCCGGCCCTACGGCACGGGGTTATAACCCCCTGATGCCAGCCAGGGGACAAGGCAAGCATTTTTCAGCAATCTCTTTCAGCCTGTGCCACCATGTGGTCGCGGCTCCGTCAAGGCGCCTGAGTCTCCTGTTGTGTTCCCAATGGAAGTATGTCATGCTTCCTGTAGGAAACCCAATGAAAGAGAAAACCGATGTCCTGCAAGGCACGCTGGCGTTGATGGTCCTGAAGACGCTGGACGTGCTCGGCTCGTTGCACGGCTACGGCATCGCGCGGCGCATCGAGCAGATTAGCGGGGATCTGCTCAGCGTCAATCAGGGCACGCTCTATCCCGTTTTGCTGAAGCTGGAGCAAGAGGGGGCAATCGCCTCTGAATGGGGCGTATCCGAAAACAAACGCAAGGCCCGTTTTTACCGGCTGACTCGCGATGGGCGTAAGCAATTACAGGCTGAGACCAGAAGCTGGGAAGACACTGCGGCCATCATCGGGCGATTCTTTGCGGCGAAAGCGGAGGATCTCAAATGAGGATCCTGCGGCGATTCCTTAGGCGGATGAGTTCGTGGACGCAAGCACGCTCCGATGACGAACGGTTGCGGTCGGAGATTGAAGACCACATCGCACGGCAGGCCGAGGACAACATCCGCGCTGGTTTGTCGCCCGTCGAAGCGCGGCGCCAGGCGGTGATGAAATTCGGGGCCGTGGAAGCAATCAAGGAAGACTATCGGGGTCAAAGAGGATTGCCGCTTATGGAAACGTTGATACTCGACACGCGCCACGCCCTGCGCCGGCTGCGGATGGCTCCCGCGTTCACGATCACGACGATCCTGACGCTCGCGCTGGGCATTGGCGCAACTACCTCCATTTTCACTTTGGCGCACGCCGTCTTGTTGAAATCGCTGCCGGTAGCGAATCCCGCCGAGTTGTATCGTCTGGGAAAGCAAGCGCGCTGTTGCTATTGGAGTGCATACAGCCAAGGCGACGAGATTTCCCTCGTCTCCTACGATCAGTACAAATATTTCAGGGACCATACCAGAGGCTTTGCGGAACTGGCGGCATTCGCGGCGCGCGGGGGGCTGTTTGGCGTCCGCCGGTCAGGCACTGCGGAGGTCGCTCAGAGCTATCCAGGCGAATACGTCTCCGGTAATTACTTCGCCATGTTCGGCATCAACGCATATGCAGGACGCATGTTTACAGGCGCGGACGATCGACCGGATGCTCCGCCCGTCGTGGTGATGAGCTATCGCCTCTGGCAGCAAAAGTACGCGTTGGATGCATCGGTGATCGGCAGCATCGTGAACCTGGATGACCGGCCGTTCACGGTGGTGGGAATCACGCCGCCGGGCTTTTTCGGGGATAGCCTGCGCAATAGTCCACCCGATTTCTTTCTGCCACTGCAGGCCGAGCAGTCTATTGACGGGGGTCTCAATGACCCGAGCCCCGCATGGCTGGATCTGATCGGCCGGGTTCGACCGGGCGCGCGGCCTTCCTCGATTGAGGCCGAAATGCGGGTGGAACTGAAGCAATGGCTGCGGGCTCATTGGGGCGATATGGATGCGAATGCGCGCGCGACTTTCGCCGATCAGACGCTGTACCTGGCGCCAGGCGGCGCAGGCATAACGAGCATGCGGGAGCAATATGAGCATTGGCTCCAGATCCTGATGATGGTTTCCGGTTTTGTGTTACTGATCGTGTGCGCCAACGTGGCCAACCTGATGCTTGTTCGGGGGATGGAGCGGCGGCGCCAGACCTCGCTGAGCATCGCTTTGGGAGC
>Ga0210388_10000324_pt1 | contig 40990 bp, 36 predicted proteins | sample IncBWC19OmetaG_FD_155485 | JGI IMG/M metagenome (GOLD analysis project Ga0210388, IMG submission 155485) | Forest soil microbial communities from Barre Woods Harvard Forest LTER site, Petersham, Massachusetts, United States - Inc-BW-C-19-O ...
TGGCACCAGATGTCCTGGGCGGAGCGAATACGCGGCAGGAAGTAACTTTTCTGCTCGGGCGTGCCGAAGTCGATGATGGCGCCCGCGGCCAGCGTCGCCGCGCCGATCTGGTCCCAGGCCATCGCCCGGCCCAGTTCCTCGGTCACGATGAACTCCTCAAGCGGATGCGCGCCAGGACGCCCGCCGTACTCGGCGGGCCATTCGATGCCGAGGAACCCCTCGTCGTACAGGGCCGCTATCCACGCTCTGAGCTCGGGCAGCAGCGCGGGCGAGGGCGACCGCACGCCGGTGTGGGTCCGCGTCGGGGGCGAGCGCCGGGCGATGAAAGCCCTAACACGGGCGCGGAACTCGGTCAGTTCCGGCGAGGGATCCAGGTGCATCGGGACCTCCGGCAGCGAGGTAGCTGATCGACTAAACAGTTTAATCAACGATATGATAGTCCGTAGTGGCGGTGGGCGCGCAACGCCCCCCGCGCGCAGACAGACCGGCGTAACCGAAGGCGGTACGGGTGGATTTCGAACTCAGCGAAGAGCAGCAGGGGCTCCGCGACGTCTCGCGCAGTCTGCTGCGGGACCACTCGGCGCCGCAGCACGTGCGCAGCGCCCTCGGGGGCGAGGACACGGACCACAAGCTGTGGGAACTCGGCGTCGAGCTGGGCTGGACCGCCCTGGCGATTCCCGAGCCGTACGGCGGCCTTGGCCAGGGGCTGGCCGAGCTGACGATCGTCGCGGAGGAGCTCGGGCGGGCGGCGGCGCGCGGGCCGTTCCTGCCGACCGCGCTGGCCGGCTTCGCCCTTGCCCGGCACGGATCGACGCCGCTGCGCGCTGACCTGCTGCCCGCACTGGCGGATGGGTCGGCCAAGGCGGCCTGGGCGGTCGCTGGCGCGGCCGGCTGGACGTTGCCCGCGCTCCGGATGGCCGCGACACCAGACGGTGATGCGGTCGTGCTCAACGGCCGCAAGACCGCGGTGCAGGATGCCGGAAGCGCAGACTGGCTGCTCGTGAGCGCGACGGCCAACGGGCAGCCGTGCCTCATCGTCGTCGAGCGCGGCGCACCGGGGTTGCGGGTCCGCAGGCAGCAGACCCTCGACCTGACGAGGAACCTGTACGAGGTGGTCTGCGACAACGTCCGGGTGCCGGCCAGCCGGCGCCTGTCGGCCAGCGCCGAAGCGGTTCAGGCGCTACTGGACGCCGCTGCCACGCTGACCGCGGCGGACGCGCTCGGGGCGGGGACCCGGCTGCTCGAGATGACCGTCGAGCATGCGAAGACCCGCGTGCAGTTCGGTCAGCCAATCGGCGGATTCCAGGCAGTCAAGCACAAGTGCGCGGATATGCGGATGCTGGTCCAGGGAACCCGCGCCGCGGTGTACTACGCGGCCATGGCGCTGGACGCGGCCGCAGGCGCCAGCACGGCGGGAAGCGTGGCCGGAGCAGATGCCTCGGAGGCGGCGAGCACGGCCAAGGCATTCGCCTCCGACGCGATGAGCCGTCTCGCGGGTGAGGCGCTGCAGGTCCACGGCGGGATCGGCTTCACCTGGGAGCACGACCTGCACCTGTTCCTGCGCCGGATCAAGACCGATGAGCAGCTGTACGGCGACGCCGCCGTGCACCGGGAGCGTCTGTGCGAGTTCCTGGTCGCCCGCCACGGCGCCGGACAAGCCAGCCCGGCGATCCGCTAGTGCCGCTTCATTCCCCGGCGTCAGTCCGACGCCGGGAGGGGGCGCGCGCCCTTGACCGGCAGCGGCTTGCCGCCCACGGCGAGGGTACCCACGCCGGGCTTGGTGCAGAGCAGCTCAAGGCCGAGGTCGTCATCGGCGTAGCGCTTGCCGATGAGGGTGCCATCCAGCTGGTCCGGGTCGGGAACGCCCCTGGGTGCGTCGGCGCCCGCCTTGGAGTCCACCATGTCGGCGCCGCCGCAGGTGACCGCTACCTCTTCCGCGGACGCGCGGACTACGACCACGGAGGTGGAATCGACCGTGCTCATGAGCGTTTGCCCGACGCGCAGCTTCATGCTGCCTCCCATTCGTCTTCGTCTGAGACCGTCCCGGCCGCAGACAGCCACCAGGTCGATAAGACTATATTAACTAACCGTTTCAAATCCACTTGCGAACCGCTCGGGCTGCTCCCTGGCGTGCTGCCGCCGTGCGGCCGGGGCCGCCGACGACGAGAACAGGACCGCTCCCAATATATGTAAATTATTGACTCACTTCGGCTGAGGGCAGCATACTGACGGCACTTGCCGACGGCGTCGCATTGCTCACACGGAGGTGGACCGTGACCGCCGAACCCTCGCCGGACCCGCAGACGAGTCAGGACGCGGAAAGCACCGACCCGCTGGCCGGCTTGCTGGTCATCGATCTCTCGACCACCGTACCCGGCCAGCAGGCGGCCCAGTTCCTAGCCGATGCGGGGGCCGACGTGATCCAGGTCGAACCGCCGGGCGGCGTACCGACGCGGACGCACGCGGCGTGGCCGGCGCTGGCGCGAGGCAAGCGCAGTGTGGTCCTGGATCTCGCCACGCCGGAAGACAACGCCGTTCTCACCGCGCTGATCCGGCGGGCCGACGTGCTCATGACCACCTTCGACGCGCAGGCGGCGGAGCGACTCGGGCTGTCGCCCACTCGGCTGGCCGGGCTGAACCCGAGGCTGATAAGCGCCTCCGTCACCGGATTCGGCTCGTCCGGGCCGTGGGCCGGCCTCAAGGGGTACGAGGGCGTGGTCATGGCCAAGAGCGGGCTTTTCCACGCGAAGCGGCACATGACGGCCCGGCCGGGGCCTGCCTTCGTCTCCGTCCCTTACGCCAGTTTCGGCGCGACCCAGACCTTGCTGCACGCCATTCTGGCCGCGCTGATCGAGCGCGAGTCCTCCGGCCGCGGCCAGCACGTCGAGGCCGACCTGATGCGAGGTCTGTCCACGATCGACACCTGGGCCTGGTACACGGAGCTCGTCGGCCAGCGATTCCCCGGCGCGTACGAGATCGTCGACGCGTACAACGAGAACGGCGAGCCGCAGTCCGCGCTGCTCTACCCGCTGCTGATCGCGCCGACCAAGGACGGCCGCTGGCTGCAGTTCGCCCAGGTCCAGGCCCGCCTGTTCAAGGCACTGCTGGAGGAACTCGGGCTGCTGCCGTTGCTCGCAGACCCGAAGTGGAAGGGCCTGCCCGCCCTGCCGACACAGGAACTGCGGACCGAGTTCTGGGAGATCATGATCCAGAAGGTCGGCGAGCGCACGCTCGAAGAGTGGCAGCACGTCTTCGACACCAACCCGGACGTCATGGCCGAGCTGTTCCGCTCCGGCCCCGAGGTTCTCGATCACGCGCAAATCTGCTATGAAGGCCGCGTGAGCGTCGCCGATGATCCGGACCTTGGTTCCGTGCGGCAGCCGAGCACGCTGGTGCATAACGACGGCAAGCCGCTGCGCGAAGCGCGCCCGGCGCCTCGTCTCGACGAGCACGGCGCGCAAGTGCGCTCGCTGGCGGCGGCTCCGGACGCCGTCGCGCCCGCCCCGGGCGAGGCGCCCGCGCCCGACGCGGCGCCCGCGCCCGACGCGGCAGCCGCGCCCGACGCGGCACCCGCCAGGCTGCCGCTCGAGGGCTTCACCGTCGTCGAGTTCGGTCTGATGTACGCCGCGCCGTTCGGCACCACGCTGCTGACCGACCTCGGCGCCCGGGTCATCAAGATCGAGTCACTCGAGGGTGACGGTATCCGCAATATCCTGCCCTTCCCTGGCGTCGGCGGCATGAAGGTCATGCAGGGCAAGGAGAGCATCGCCGTAGACCTGGGATCGCCAGAAGGCAAGAAGATCATCGACGAGCTCGTCCGCCGCAGCGACGCCGTCCTGCAGGCATTTCGCGCCGGAGCAGCGGAACGCACGGGCGTCGACGCGGTCACCCTCAAGGCCATCAACCCCGACCTCGTCTACGTCACCGCTCCCGGCTACGGTACCGGCGGCCCGTACGGCGGCCGGCCCGCCTACGCCCCCTCCATCGGCGCCGCTGGCGGGCTGGCGATGGCCGACGCCCCAGCCGCAGGCGCGGCGACCGGCTCGCTTGACGAGACCAAGGAAGCGGCCAGGCGCCTCAACGCGGCCCTCTCGATTCCCAACGTGCAGGCCGACGGCGTGGCCGCGCTCGCGGTTGCCTCCGCTTTGCTGCTCGGCCTGCTGGCGCGGAACCGTAAGCGTCCGACTGGGCGGCTCGACACCACGATGCTCGCCACGGCCACGCATGCGATGATCGAACACGTTATCGACTACGAGAATCGTCCGCCGTCACCGACGCCCGACCGTGATCTGCATGGCTTCTCGGCCCTGTACCGGCTGTACGAGGCCGCTGACGGCTGGATCTTCCTCGCCGCGCCGACTGACCGGGACTGGCTTGACCTGGTCGCGGCGACGACAGAGCTGACCGGAGAGGCCGGCCTGGGCGCCGACGCGCGGTTCTCCTCCGCGCAGGCGCGCCGCGAGAACGACGCCGCGCTTGCCAGCGCGCTCGAGATCATCTTCCTTACCCGCACCGCCGCCGACTGGGAGTCCCTGCTTACCAACGGCGGAATCGGCTGTGTGGCCGTCGCCGACGCCAACCCGGAGATCCTGCTGCTCACCGACCCCGCGCTCGCCGCGGAATACACCACGACGGCAGTCAGCCCGATCTTCGACGAGCACCCGCGGCACGCCCCGTACGTACGCTTCTCCCGGTCGCTGACCCAGGCCGGGGGCAGCTGCTCGCTCGGTGAGCACACCGGGGCGCTGCTGCGCGAGATCGGCTACGACGACGAGTCGATCGCCGACCTGACCAAGCGCGGCATCGTCGGCTGAGCATGCCGCCGGTCAGGCATTTCCTGGCGACTGAGCGGCCAGGACACGGGCTGCTAGCTCACGGAATCGCGCCGAGCCGATAAGGCCGGCCTGGACGCGGGCGGTCTCCGCGAAAAACGCGTCGTCCGGCCAGGTGACCTGGCGCTCCATCCGGCAGTAATGCCCGAGGACCTCGCGGTCGATCGCCGCCAGCGCCTCCGCCCTGGCGGTGGCGGCGGCGAGGGCGCCGGAGGCGGCCACCTCAGCCAGTCCCAGCTCGGCCGCCCGGGCGGCGGTCAGCTTCTCCTGGGAGGCGATCAGCGGCCAGGAGATGCCGGGCGCCAGCCGGGCCAGCAGCCCGATCCCGCCGGTGCCCGCGATCAGGCCCGCTCCCGCCCAGCCTTGCCGGAACCAGCCCTTCGGTCCGACGAACCGCATGTCGCAGGCGAGCGCGAGGTCGAAGCCGAGTCCCACGGCCGGACCGTCGACGGCCGCGATCGTGGGTACCGGGCACGTCCGCAGCGCGCGGACCATGGCCTGGATGCGCCCGTAGACCAGCGTCTCGATCTCGGCCGGGGTGTGGCTGGCCGACAGGTCGGCGAACGTGCGCAGGTCGCCTCCGGCGCAGAAAGCCCCGGCCCCGGTCAGCACGACGGCCGAGACCGCGAGCTCGGCAGCGTCTTCGATCGCCGCCGCGATCAGCTCGCCGTCCTGCGGCCGCAGGGCGTTGCGGCGCTCCGGCCAGTCCATGATGACCACGGCCGCCGGACCTGCGGTCTCAACCCGTACTCCCATCAAACCCTCCGTTTTCCGGCCCGCGCCTCATGGACGCCAGATGCTTCATATAGTTTATTCTTTTAGTTGATAATAGAGGACCCCAGCGAGAGGACGGCCAGCATGAGGATCGGAATGCCGATCACCTACGCAGGCGGTTTCACCGATACGGTCGCCGAGCTCACCGACTACGAGCGGGCCGGCCTCGACATCGTCAACCTGCCCGAGGCCTACAGCTTCGACGCCGTCAGCCAGCTGGGGTACCTGGCCGCCAAGACGTCCACCGTGGAGCTGGCATCGTCCATCCTCAACATCTACTCGCGGACTCCGGCACTGCTCGCCATGACCGCGGCGGGGATCGACTACGTCTCCGGCGGGCGCTTCACCCTCGGCATCGGGTCATCGGGGCCGCAGGTGATTGAGGGGTTTCACGGCGTGCCGTACGACGCGCCGCTGGCGCGGACCAGGGAAGTGGCCCAGATATGCCGCCAGGTGTGGCGCAGGGAGCCGCTCGTGCACGACGGGCCGCGTTACCACCTGCCCCTCGACTCCGAGCACGGCGGCTCCGGGCTCGGCCGGCCGCTGAAACTGATCAACCATCCCGTGCGCGGCCGCATCCCGATGATCCTGGCGGCGCTCGGCCCGCGGAACGTGACACTCGCGGCGGAGCTGTTCGAGGGGTGGGAACCGATCTTCTACTTCCCTGAGCGAGCCCGCGCCGCGTTCGGCGACTCCATCGCGGCTGGGCTTGCACGACGGGACGCGAGCCTGGGGCGGCTGCAAATCAACGTCGATACGCACGTCGCCATCACCGAAGACCCGGCCCAGGCAGACGTCGCGATGCAGGCCGTGCGCAGGCACCTGGCGCTGTATGTCGGCGGGATGGGCGCCAGGGGCGCCAACTACTACAACACGGTGATCGGCCGCTTCGGATACGAAGACGCGGCCGCGAAGATTCAGGATCTCTACCTGAGCGGCCGCAAGGACGAGGCGGCGGCGGCGATCCCCGAGGAACTCGTGCAGGGCCTGTCCCTCATCGGGCCCGCGGGCCACGTGAAGGAGCGGGTGGCCGCGTTTGCCGAGGCCGGCGTGACCACGCTGAACGCCAAGCCGCTGGCCGCGACCCACGAGCGCCGGGTCGCCGACATCGCCGCGCTGAAGCAGCTGGCATCGTGACACGAAAGTTACCCGGCGGCTCAGCGACGCCTGTGCATGAGACACTCTTGTGCAACCGAAGCGACCAGCGTGCCGTCGCGATTGAAGATCTGTCCCGTCGCGAGCCCGCGAAGCTCCCCGGTGGCGGGCGCAGTCTTCGTGTACAGCAGCCAATCCGACAGGTTCACCGGGTTATGGAACCACACGGAATGGTCGAGCGAGGTGAGGCCGATGACGTCTCGCCGCCCGCTCGGATGAGCTCGGGTCGGCCGCAGCGCCGCCGCGGCGATGGTGAGGTCGCTCAGGTAGGTGACAATGACCTCGGGAGGAATCCCATCGGCGGCCGCGCTGGTGCGGAACCTGAACCACAGGTCCCCGCTCGTCAGTCGCGGCAGCAGCGTCCCGGCGCCGGGGACCGGACGCGCTTCGAGCAGATGCCAGGGCGCGAGCCGCGCTGGGAGCCGGGAATTGGCTTCGCCATCGTACTCACCGCACTCCTCGGGTCCCGGCACCGGCGGCGCGCGGTGGTAGTCGCTGGCGTCCGAGGGATCGCTGGTGAACGAGGACTCGAGGCAGAGGATGGGCTGGCCCTGCTGCATCGCGGTCACCCGGCGGCGGCGGAACGTCCGCCCGTCGTGCAATCGGTCGACCTGGAACACGACCCGCTGGCCGGCGTCGCCCGGTCGCAGGAAGTAGGCGTGCAGCGAGTGCGGCCGCGCCCCGGTGACCGTGTGTCCGGCCGCGGCGAGTGCCTGCGCCGCGACCTGCCCGCCGTAGAGCCGGCCAGAAGCCCCCGGGACGCCACGGTCGCGGAAGCTGTCGACGTCGACCGTTTCCAGCCTGAGCAGGCCCAGGATCTCCGCTGCCAGCTCGTCGAGGCGGCCGGGTTCACGCGTGTCCGCCGCCACTGCGGCCGGGTTGTCCATCAGATCAGTCCACTCCCTTCCATTTCGGTATATAAATCTAACTATATAATGGTGGCGGTAGGTTCTCCGCAGCTAGGCAACCGTCCAGCTGAACGGGGCAACCCGAAGCCCAACGTAGAGCGAGGTGCCGTTGAATACCGAAGATCTCACCACCGTGCAGTACACCGAGGATGAGCACATCGCGACGATCACCCTCAACCGGCCACAGGCCCTGAACAGCTTCAACCAGCGGATGTGCGACGAGTTCGAGTGGCTGTGGAAGCGGATCAGGGAGACCGACGACATCCACGTGGCGGTGCTGCGCGCGGCCGGCGACCGCGCCTTCTGCACCGGGGTCGATGTCAAGGAGGGCATCGACCAGCATCCCAACATCTGGTCCCAGCGCGATCCAGGCACCTCGCTCGGGCCGAAGCAGAACAACGTGTGGAAGCCGCTCGTCGCCTGCGTGCACGGCATGGCCGCGGGCGGCGCGTTCTACTGGCTGAACGAGGCCGACATCGTCATCTGCTCCCAGGACGCGACGTTCTTCGACCCGCATGTCAGCTACGGCCTGACCGCGGCGCTCGAGCCGATCGGACTGGCCCGGCGGATACCGCTCGGCGAGACGCTGCGCATCGCCCTGCTTGGGCTCGACGAACGGGTCTCGGCGGCGCGCGCCCTGCAGATCGGCCTGGTGTCAGAAGTGGTTCCCAGGGAAGCTCTCTGGGAGCGGGGCGCCGAGCTCGCGGGGCTTATCGCGGCCAAGCCGCCCGTTGCCATTCAGGGCACGCTGCGGGCTATCTGGGAGTCGCTCGACTCCACCCGCAGTCACGCGATCGCCACCGGGCTGGCCTACACGCAACTCGGTAACCCCATCGGCCGGGCGCAGGTAGACCGCAGTGCGGTCAGCCACCAGGGATGGACCCTGCGCTGAGTAACAGGTATTTTATTTCACTGAATGCGGACAATCTACGCTGCTCCGCGTCAGCAGACAGGAGATCGACATGGACATAGCGGGTACCACCGCGCTTGTCACCGGCGGCGCCTCCGGGCTGGGGCTCGCGACGGCACGCAGGCTGCATGCGGCCGGGGCGAGCGTCGTGCTCCTCGACCTCCCGTCCTCACAGGGGGACGCGATCGCCAAGGAACTCGGCGAGAAGGTCCTCTTCTCCCCCGGTGACGTGACAGACGCCGACGACGTCGCCGCCGCGCTGGACACGGCCAGTACCCTCGGCCCGCTGCGGGTCGCGGTCAACTGCGCGGGCATCGGCAACGCCAACCGGACGGTGGGCAAGAACGGCCCGTTTCCGCTCGACGCGTTCACCAGGGTCGTGACCGTCAACCTGATCGGCACGTTCAACGTCATCCGGCTCGCGGCGGAGCGGATCAGCCAGGCGCAGGAGGTGGCCGGCGAACGCGGCGTGATCGTGAACACCGCTTCGGTCGCCGCGTTCGACGGCCAGATCGGCCAGGCCGCCTACTCCGCTTCCAAGGGCGGCATCGTCGGCCTGACGCTGCCGGTAGCCCGGGACCTGGCCGGCCTCAAGATCCGGGTCGTGACGATCGCTCCCGGCCTGTTCAACACCCCGCTGTTCTCGACGCTCTCGGATGAGGCGATCAAGTCCCTCGGGGCTCAGGTACCGCACCCGTCGCGCCTTGGCGACCCGGACGAGTACGCGGCGCTCGCCGCCCACATCATCGAGAACCCGATGCTCAACGGAGAGACGATCCGCCTCGACGGCGCGATCCGGATGGCCCCGCGCTAGATCAGGAGAACAGCTATGGCAGGACCCCTGACCGGGCTGCGCGTGGTCGAACTGGCCGGGATCGGCCCCGGCCCGCATGCGGCCATGGTGCTCGCGGACCTCGGCGCGGACGTTGTCCGCGTCGAACGGCCGCCTGGCGCCCCGGAGGCCGAGCCCGGCGAGCATCACGATTACCTGCTGCGGGGCCGCCGCTCGGTAACGGCCGACCTCAAGCGCCCGGCTGGCCGCGAACTCGTGCTCAAGCTCGCCGACAAGGCGGACGTGCTGATCGAGGGGCTCCGCCCCGGCGTGGCCGAACGGCTCGGCGTGGGCCCGGACGCGCTCCGCGCCCGGAATCCGCGCCTCGTCTACGCCCGGATGACCGGCTGGGGCCAGCAGGGCCCGCTCGCCCCGCGAGCCGGTCACGACATCAATTACATCTCGCTGACCGGCGCCCTGCACGCCATCGGCACCGCGGGCACCCGGCCGACCGCGCCGCTGAACCTGGTCGGCGACTTCGGCGGGGGCTCCATGTTCTGCGTCACCGGCGTCCTGGCCGCGCTCTGGGAACGCGAGCGCTCGGGTGAAGGCCAGGTGATCGACGTCGCGATGGTAGACGGCGCGAGCGTCCTGCTGCAGATGATCTGGTCCATGCTCGGCAGCGGGGACTGGCGGGACAAGCCGGCCTCCAACGGGCTGGACACCGGCGCCCCCTACTACGACACCTATCAGTGCGCCGACGGCCGCTACGTGGCCGTGGGCGCGCTCGAGCCGCAGTTCTACGCCGAACTGGTCGACGGTCTCGGGCTAGACCGGGCCGGGCTCCCCGCGCAGCGAGACGAGTCCGGCTGGCCGGCGCTGCGGGCCGCGTTCACGACCGCGTTCGCCAGCCGGACCAGGGACGAGTGGGCCGCGGAGTTCGCGGGCCGCGACGCCTGCGTCACGCCGGTGCTGTCCTTCGCCGAGGTGCCCGGCCACCCGCACATGGCCGCCAGAGACACGATCATCGAGCTGAACGGGGTTCGTCAGGCTGCCCCCGCGCCGCGGTTCTCGCGCAGCGCTCCCGTCGCCCCCGCCACTCCCCCTAAGCCGGGCGCGGACACCGGCGACGTGTTCCGCGACTGGGGCATTGAGCTGACCTAGCCCCTGCCCCTGGCGCCGGGAATCTCCCGGTCGGTCCTGCGCGGCCGCCGGGATGGCGGCCGCCAGGCCGATCCGAGGTCCAGCAGGTCGACCAGCCCGGTCTTGCGCACCTTGTTGGTCGGGGTCTGGGGCAGGTCCGCGCAGACGACGACATACTCGGGCAGCGCGTAACGCGGCAGCTGACTGACCAGTCGCGCGTACAGGGCGGCGGGGTCGAAGGCGGCCCGGTCGAAGGGGACGACGGCCAGCAGCACCTCGTGTCCGGCGACTGGGTCGGGTACGCCGAGCACTGCGCACTCGGCGACTTCCGGGTCGGCCGCGACCACGGACTCGACCGCGGAGGCCGAGATGTTCTCGCCGAGCCTGCGGATCGTGTCCCGCAGCCGGTCCACGAACTCGAACTCGCCGTCGGCATGGCGGATGACCGCGTCGCCAGTGCGGTACCACTCCCCGTCGAAGGCAGCGGCGGTGGCGTCGGGCTGGTGCAGGTACTCCAGCATCACCAGCGGCCGGGACGGCGGCCGGATCAGCAGTTCTCCGCTCGCGCCGTCCGCTGCCTCTTTCCCGTCGGGGTCGATGACCCGAGCCTGGTAGCCCCGGCGCAGTCGCCCGCACCAGCGCCCGCCGCGCTGCGGCGGCCACCGCAGCAGCAACGGGAAGCCGACCTCGGTGCTGCCGTAGGCATCGATGACGTGGACGCCGAAGCGCGCGCCGAACCGGCGCGCGAGTGCCGCGTTGTGGCTGGTATAGGCCACCCGCAGCGGGTTCTCCGCGTCATCGGCCTGCTCCGGCGTGGCGAGCACGAGGCCGCTCTGGACCGTGGTGCTCGTGCAGCCGAATGCCCGTACATCCGACAGGAAGGCCGACGCGGAGAAGCGCTCGCGCAGCACTACCCGCCCGCCGACGTCGGCCATGACCACCACCGGGGACCTGCCGGTGACGTGGAACATCGGGTGCGGGCAGTAGACCGCGTCGTCCCCGCCGAGCCACGACCGCGGTATCCGCCCGATGTTCGCGGTGAGCTGGGCCCAGCACAGCACGACTCCCTTGGCCGGCCCGGTCGTGCCGGACGTGTAGATGACGCAGGCGCGATCGGTGACCGCCGGGAAACCGGCTGGCGCGGCCGGCTCGCACGCGGCGGGCCGGGGATCGGCCCGCTCGATCGTCACGACCGGCATGCCGCTGCCGTCAGCGGTGATGACGTCCTCGAATTCCGGTCGTACCAGGGCCAGCCGGGCGGTGGAGTCGGCCAGGACATGGGCCAGGAACTGGCCCCTCAGGTCCGGGTTGACCGGCACTTCGACAACGCCGACGACGCTGGCGGCCAGCCAGAGGAGAACCGCGTCGGCCGAGGCGGGGATCATCGTGACGAAGCGGTCGCCGCGCTGCAGTCCCAGGTCGGTGAGCCACGTCGCCCACCGGAGCGCTAGTTCCCACGCCTGGCCGTAGGTGAGCGACCGCCCGGTGACGTCCTGCAGGAATGGCCGTCCGGGCTCCCGATCCGCCCACCAGGCAACCCGGCGCGGCAGAACGAGAGCCGGGTCCAGTGCGATCACGCCCGGATCGTCATCGACGGCGGGAACGTCTCCGGTCGTGGTTCGTTCGTAGATCTGCGCCACCGAGACCTCGCCTCCCCTGCCCTGCCGCTGCACAGCGAGCGGCTCAAGCATCACGATATAGTTAGCTCTTTAAGCTACACCCCATTGACACGGGGCAGACCTCACCCGATGATGGCTTGAAGCAAGTCAAGCTAATTCATTTAACTTTTACATACAAGGACAGGAACCTGTCCTCGACGCGAGGGCTGGCTCGCCGTAACGTTGCGGAAGGGGCTGCCAATGCTCCAGTACGTCCTGGCCGGTCTGGCACTCGGATCCATCTACGCGATCGCCTCCGCCGGACTCGTCATCACCTATGCATCGGCCGGGATCCTGAACTTTGCCTTCGGGTCGATGGCGTTCTTCATCGCGCTCTTCTACTACTGGCTCCACGAGCAGCACAACTGGGGGATCCTCCCGTCCGCGCTGCTGTCCATCGTTGTTGTCGGTGCCGCCCTCGGCGCGGCGCTATGGGCAGTCCTGTTCCGGGTGCTGCGCGACCGGGCCCCGTTGATCAAGGTGGTCGCGACCATCGGGCTGTCGGTCGCGTTGCCGCCGGCGGCGTTCCTGCTGTTCGGCGACAGCCCGATCTCGCAGGCGGCTGGCCTCGCACCGGAGCCGGTGAAGGTCTTTCACCCGTTCGGCGCCGCAGTCACGCTTGACCAGATCATCATCTACGCCTGCCTGCTGGTGATCGTGATCGCCGGGACGGTCGCGCTCCGGGTCACCGACGTGGGCCTGCGGGTGCGCGCCATGGTCGACAGCACCGCGCTGACCTCGTTGTCTGGCACCAGCCCGGCCCGGATAGCGGTAGGCGTGTGGTCGGTCAGCGCCGCCCTGGCGGGCCTCGCCGGGGTACTGGTGGCGCCGACTCAGGGCCTCACCGTGGACGGCATGACCGCGCTGATGGCCTCGGCCTTCGCCGCCGTCGTGGCCGCGCGGCTGCGCAGCCTGCCCGTGGCGGTCATCGTCTCGCTGGTCATGGGCGTGGTTACCGACCTGGTCCAGGAATTCCTGCCCGCCGGGTCCTCGCTGACCGCGAACATCGTGCCGAGCATCCCGTTCGGCTTCATCCTGCTGTTCCTGCTCTACTACGTCATCAGGACCGGCCGGGTCAGCGAGACCGCGACCGGCGCCGGAGTGCTCGACAAGGCGATCGCCGTGGTCAGCGCCGGGCGCGGGATCGCCCACGCGATGGCACCCGCACGGACTGCGGGGCGGCGGTTTTCGCTGTGGCAGGTCGCCCCGGTCGTTCCGCTCATTGTCATTGCGTTTTTCCCGGTTATCTTCTCCGGCTTCTGGCTGAACCTCGTCGCCGAGGGTCTCGCGCTCGCGCTCATCTTGCTGTCTTACACGATCGTCACCGGCGAGGGCGGGATGATCTGGCTCTGCCAGATCACGTTCGCGGGCGGCGGCGCGGTCGCCGGCGCGCAGTTGGCCACGGTCGCCCACTGGCCGCCGCTGGCCGCGGCGATCGCGGGCGGGCTGCTCATGGTGCCGATCGGCGTCCTCATCGGGGCGCTCACGATCAGGCTCGGGGACCTGTACGTCGCGCTGGTGACGCTGAGCTTCGGGTTGCTGTGCGACACCCTCATCTTCACGCTCAACCGCTTCTACCAGGCCGGAATCGGCGTGACCTTCTACCGGCCGGGATTCGCCCAGTCCGATCAGGCGTTCTCCTACCTCACGCTGATCGTCTTCGCGATCATCGCGGTCGCCATTCTCAACCTACGCCGGTCAACCACCGGGCTCGCCGTCAGCGCGGTCCGGTGGAGCGAGCCGGGCTCGCGCACGCTCGGGCTCAGCGTGGTGCAGACCAAGATCCTGCTGACGGCGCTGTCGACGTTTGTCGCCGGGCTGGGCGGAGCGTTCCTGGCGATGTGGAATGGCTCCACCCTGCCCACGTCCTACAGCACGTTCGAGGGGCTGATCTGGCTCGCCGTCCTGGTCACCATCGGCGTGCGGTCGATCACCGCGGCGGCGATCGCCGGCCTGCTGTTCACCCTGCTGCCGAATGTCTTCACCACCTACCTGCCGTCGAGCCAGGACTGGAGCAACGTCCCGGCACTGCTGTTCGGCCTCGGCGCGATCGGGGTCGCAGCCAATCCGGACGGCGTCGTGGCCATGCACGCACGCCAGATCCAGACCCTCATCAGCCGTCTCATCCGCTCGCGGGGAGCGGACGAGACAGGGACGACCGGGGTGCCGCCAGGCCTGGCAGCGGTCCCGACACCACCGCAGAAGCAAGCCCCGACCAGCGCGGCACCAGCCAAGCAGCCGCCGGCGAAGGAGGCGCAGAAACGATGACGACCACAGTCGAGCAGACCGCGCAGCTGTCCGCGACTGGTGTCACCGTCCGCTTCGGCGGACTGCTGGCGCTGAGCGACGTCAGCATCACCGTCCCGCCTGCCACCGTCGTCGGCCTGGTCGGGCCGAACGGGGCGGGGAAGTCCACCCTGTTCAGCGTGCTGTCGGGCCTGCGCCGTCCAGACGCGGGCAGCGTCGCGATGAACGGCCGCGACGTGACGAACGCGTCGCCGCAGGAGCGCGCCCGCCGCGGGCTGGCCCGCACGTTCCAACATCCGGAGCTGTTCCAGGGACTGACCGTGCGCGAGCATCTCGTACTCGCGCACCGAATCCGGCACGCGCCCCGGCGTATCCTCACCGACCTGGTCACGTTCGGCGGCTTCCGTCCGCCGCCAGCTGCGGAGAACGAAGCCGTGGACGGACTGATGGAGGCGCTTCAACTCGGCGAGCTCGCGCACCGCCCGGCTGCCGGGCTGCCGCTCGGCCAGGCGCGGCTGGTGGAGATCGGACGGGCGCTGGCACGGGATCCGTCGGTCCTGCTGCTCGACGAGGCATCGTCAGGTCTTGACGCTCGCGAGACGGCTGACCTGGCGTCGGTCCTGCGGAGCATCAGCGAGGAACGTGGCATCTCGCTGCTCGTCGTCGAGCATGACGTCGACTTCGTGCTCGGCCTGTCCAGCCGGGTGGTGGTGCTGGACTTCGGCACCTGCATCGCGGACGGCACGCCCGCCGAGATCCGCGCGGATCCCGCGGTGCGAGCCGCCTATCTCGGCGAGGAACCGGGCGGGGCCGGCGAAGAAGCCAGCCCGCGACAGGAGGAGACGGCATGACCGAGAACGGGCCCCTGCTGCGGGCGGCCGGCCTGCAGGTGCGCTACGGAATCGCCCAGGCCCTGTTCGATGTCTCGCTCGATGTTCCGGCGGGCGCCATCGTCGCCGTGGTCGGGCCGAACGGTGCCGGCAAGAGCACCGTCGCCCGTGCGCTGACCGGGCTCGTGCCGCTGGCCGGCGGGTCGGTCACCTTCGACGGCCAGAATATTGCTGGCTGGGCCCCGCACCGAATTCGGCGGGCGGGCATCGTCCATCTCCCGGAAGGGCGCGGGGTCTTCCCGGCGCTGACCGTGGCGGAGAACATGCGGATGGCCGCCGCCACCCTGCCCAGGAATGAACGCAAGGCGGCGGTCGAGCGCGGTTTTGAGATCTTCCAGCCGCTGACGGACCGCCGCCGCCAGGCGGCCGGTCTGCTGTCCGGCGGCGAGCAGCAGATGCTCTCGCTCGCCCGGGCCCTGATCTTGTCACCCCGGCTGGTAGTCGCCGACGAGATGTCGCTCGGGCTGGCACCGAAGATGGTCGACCTGGTCTTCGAGAGCCTGCAGCGAGCCCGCGAGACGGGCCTGTCGATCATCCTCATCGAGCAGCTTGTGCACCGCGCGCTCACCCTGGCGGACACCTGCGTCGTCCTGCAGCGCGGGACGAGCGTCTGGGACGGCCGGGCCGCCGACGCCAAGGACGAGGTCCTTCGCCACTACATCGGCGAAGGCCCGATTTAACGAACAATCCGACGGTCGAAGGAGACGACGGTGACGTCAACGGCTGAATCAGGACAACAGGATCCGACGCGGGAGCCACTGATCCGCTACGAGGACATCAACACCCCGGTCTCGGGTCCCTGCGAGCACTTTGCCCGCTACGACGCGCTCAGATCCGAGGCTGACGTGCATCTGGGCACGGTCGCCGACGAGCGCACCTTCCTGCTCGTGACCCGGATAAGCGACATCCGCGCGTGCCTGCAGGATCCGGCCGGCTTCTCAAGCAGCGCGGTGACACCGGAAGCGCCGGAGCCGCCTTACCTGTGGATCCCGGAGATGGTCGATCCGCCGGTGCACACCAAGTGGCGGCACCTGCTCGGCCCGTTCTTCGCGCCGGGCGCGGTCGAGCGGCTGAAGCCGCGCGTCCACGAGGTCATCACCGAGATCCTCGACGAGATAGCGGACCGCGGGCAGTGCGACTACGTAGCGGACGTCGCGCTGCGGTTCCCTAACACCATCTTCATGGAGCTCATGGGCCTGCCGGTCTCCGACGCGGCGCAGTTCCAGCTGTGGGAGACGGCGATCCTGCACGGCGGCCCGACCAGCGGCGAGCGCGCGTTCTCAGCCATGCAGGAGGTCATGGGGTACTTCGCGCAGCTCATCGCGGAGAGGCGGGCGCATCCCCGGGAGGACATCCTGAGCGTCGCGCTGACGTGGGAGATCGACGGCGCCCCGGTCACCGACTCCGACCTGCTGTCGTTCTGCCTGCTGATGTTCATGGCGGGGCTGGACACCGTCGCGATGCAGCTTTCTTACTCGATGTACCATCTCGCGCTCAACCCGCTGGACCGGCAGCGGCTGACGGCCGACCCCAGCCTGTGGCCGTCGGCGATGGAGGAATTTCTCCGTTTCTACGCATTCGTGGCGCCCGGGCGGAAGGTTACCCGCGATACCGAGGTCGGCGGCTGTCCGGTCAAGGCGGGGCAGATGGTGTGGCTGCCGCTCGCGTCCGCCAACCGCGACCCGGCGGAGTTCCCTGACGCCGACCGGGTGATCATCGACCGCCCGAATAACCGGCACCTCGCCTTCGGGGCCGGCCCGCACCGCTGCCTGGGCTCGCACCTCGCCCGCCAGGAGCTCCTGATCGGGCTGACCGAATGGCACAAGCGGATTCCGGACTACCGCCTCGACCCGGACATCCCGATAGGCGAGCACGGCGGCCAGGTCGGCCTGGACAACCTGCCGCTGATCTGGAACCCGCGGCCGGCGTAGCCCGTCCCGCATCAACCAGGATTAAAGAGATGAGGAGTCATATGAGTACCGACCTGGCCTACCGTCTCTACATCGACGGGGTCTGGACCGACAGCGACGGAGACGAGCTGCTCGAGGTTCGCAACCCGGCGACGGAACAGGTCATCGGGACCGTCCCACAGGCCACGGTCAGCGACGTGGCCCGAGCGATCGCCGCCGCACGGCGGGCATTCGACGAGGGCCCCTGGCCGCGCATGTCCCCGGCCGAGCGCTCGGCCATCATGCTGAAGATGGCCGCCGCCATGGAGCGCAGGCTGCCCGAGATCATCGACCTGAACATCGCGGAAGCGGGCTCGATCCGCCCGCTGGCGGAGACAATCCAGGTCGGCATCCCGCTCTTCCACTTCCGCGACATGGCCGAGCGGGCCATGCTGGCTTTCCCGTGGGAGAAGCCGATGATGCCGTTCGTCGGCTATGGGATCGGACAGGGCGTGATCCGCCGCGAGCCCCAAGGGGTCGCCGCGCTCATCTCCGCCTATAACTTCCCGTTCTTCCTCAGCATCATGAAGCTGGCCCCGGCCCTGGCCTCCGGGTGCACCGTAGTGCTGAAGCCGGCCCCCACGACGCCGCTCGAGTCGCTGATCATCGGCGAGTTCGCAGACCAGGCCGGGCTCCCGCCGGGCGTGCTGAACATCGTGACCGGCGACATCGACGCGGGCCAGGAGCTGACCACCAGCCCGGCGGTGGACATGGTCAGCTTCACCGGCTCCGACACGGTCGGACGCCTCGTCTACGGCCAGGCCGCGCCGACCCTGAAGAAGGTCGTGCTTGAGCTCGGCGGCAAGTCAGCCAACATCATCTGCGACGACGCCGACCTCGACCTCGCCGTACCCGAGGTCCTGACCAACTTCCTGACTCACTCCGGCCAGGGCTGCTCGCTGCTGACCAGGACGCTGGTTCACGAGTCCCGCCACGACGAGCTTGTCGGGAAGATCAAGGCCGCGCTCGACTACGTGAAGATCGGCGACCCGGCCGATCCCGCCACCACGATGGGACCGCTGATCAGCGAGGCGCAGCGGGCCAAGGTGGAGGCACTGATCCGAGTCGGGCAGGACGAGGGAGCGCGGATCGCCTATGGCGGCGGCCGGCCGGCCGGTCTTGACAAGGGCTACTTCGTCGAGCCGACGCTGTTCACCGATGTCGATAACTCGATGAAGATCGCGCAGACCGAGTTTTTCGGCCCGGTCGGCGTGGTCATACCGTTCGCCGACGACGCCGAGGCCGTGCGCCTGGCCAACGACAACCCGTACGGGCTGGCGGCCGGGGTCCGGGCGAAGGACCCCGCGCGCGCTTACGAGCTGGCCAAGCAGCTGCGCGCGGGCACCATCATCGTCAACGGAGGCGGTGGCGGCCTGAGCCCGTACGCAGCCTTCGGCGGTTACAAGCAGAGCGGCCTCGGGCGCGAGTGGGGCGAGCACGGCCTCGACGAGTTCCTCCAGACCAAGACCGTCGCCTGGGGCGTCGCCGCCGGCTGACCCGCACACGCGGGCAGTCACCAGCAGGGATACAAGACAAGCATCGAGTGGGAGAAGCGATGGGACGCGTTCAGGGCAAAGTAGTCTTCATCACCGGCGCCGCGCGCGGGCAGGGGCGGGCTCATGCCCTGCGCCTCGCGGCGGAGGGCGCCGACATCATCGGCGTCGACATCTGCGAGGACATTGCCACCAACCAGTACGCGCTGTCCCGCCGGGAGGACCTGGAGGAGACCGTCCGCCAGGTCGAGAAGCTGGACCGGCGGATGCATGCGGCGGTGGCCGATGTCCGCGAGCCGGCCCAGCTTTCCGCCGCGGTCGCGGCCGGCGTGGCCGAGCTTGGCCGGCTGGACGCGATCGTGGCTCAGGCAGGCATCTGCCCGCTGGTCACGCCGGATCCGCAGGCGTTCCTCGATGCGGTCATGGTCGACTTCAACGGCGTCGTCAACGCGGTGAACGCCGGCCTCCCCCACCTCAACGACGGCGGCTCGGTGGTCGCCACCGGGTCGCTAGCCGCGCTGATCGCCGGCGCGACCGACAACCCCGCCAACGGCCCGGGTGGGCTCGGCTACTCGCTGGGCAAGCGTTTCGTCGCCTCGTTCATTAACGACCTGGCGCTCGCGCTCGCCGCCCGCAAAATCCGGGCGAACGCGGTTCACCCCACCAACTGCAACACGAACATGCTCAACAGCGAGATCATGTACCGCCAGTTCCGCCCGGACCTGGCGAACCCGACCCGCGAGGACGCGCTTGTCGCCTTCCCCGCGATGACAGCGATGCCCGGCGTCGCGTTCGTCGAGCCCGAGGACATCGCCGACGCCGTGCTGTTCCTCGTCTCTGACGAGTCGCACTACATTACCGGCATGCAGCTGCGCATCGACGCGGGCGGCTACGTCCGGCTCCGCCCCCAGCAGCCGCAGTTCTAGACGAGTTCCGCGGCCGCGTTATGCGGCGGGCTACCTGGTCGGCAGCCCGCCGCACCGGCCATGGTCACCGCCGCCGGCTCAGCGAGCGCCACTCGGGCAGGGGCCACACATCCTGGTCTTCGCCGAACAGTCGCGTGCCGCCGGTGGTCCATTCGACCAGCGTGGCCGCGCACACGCTGGTCGAATGGGGCAGCAGGAGCCGGCTGACCGCGTCGCCGTGGGCGGAGAACTGGTTCCCGTCCTCGTCTTCCACATCCAGGTTCATGTCCGTGATCCAGCCGCGCTGCGGGTCACGGCGGACGGAGCGCAGGCCGGAGACGACCCGGGACACCTTGTCGCCGCGGCGCAGGTAGCCGGCGTAGACCTCGTCCTCGCCCGCGGGCGTGGGCGTGGAGAAGGCGAGAACCGACTGGTCGCCGTCGGCCAGCCAGCTGTACCCGACCGTCCGGTAGCCGCGTTCCTTCCGCGTTCCCCAGGAGCGGTCGCGCATCGCGTAGCAGTCGACCTCGATGCGCTCGCCGTCGAGAACCACGTGACCGGTGACGCGCCCGGTCTGGTCGTAGTGCGCCGCCTTCGGATAGGGAGGCGTCCCCGATTGCAGCGGAACCGGCCGCTCCAGGCCGGCGAACCGCAGTTCGGCGGTCAGGCGCTGGCGGTCATCGTAGGCGAGGTCGTAGACCATGCCCGGCTCGACCGTGGTGACGCTGTTGCCGTTGGCCAGCACCACACGCCGGGAGTCAGCGCCGACCGGCAGCTTGAGCCAGGAGAACTGCTCATAGAACGGAATCTCCCAGGGGTCAGCGCCGTGGCGGTCCCACAGCCACAGGCCGCCGGTCGCAACCCCCGCGTTGGGCCGGATTCCGGAGTACAGCCATGCGCCGAGGCCGCGCTCTGGGACCCAGAACGAAAACCAGAAGGTCTCGTTGTAGTAGAAGTCGTCGCCTGGGTCGTGGGGTCCGTCGTCCGCAGGAACGAACTCGTCCTGCCAGGCTGACGCCTCGTTCACGCGGTCATTCATGCCGCCCGCCTTCCGATCACGTGGAGCGCTGGTCCGCTACGTCACGGACCATTATAGTATTTATTATTTACCTGAATAAGACTATTTCCTTGATGTAGGCAGTGGACCGCCGGACAGGAGTGGACAGATGAACGCCGCGGCAACGCTCGACCCCGAGATCGTTTCCTGGATCGAACAGGCCACCGGGCTGCCGGTCGCCGCCGTGGACCGGATCCCGGGAGGCGGGACCCGCCAGGGCTGGTTCGTCGACCTGCTGGATCGGGACGGGTCGGTCATCAAACGGTTCCTGCGCTACAGCCCGGAACCCGAGGGCAGCGCCTTCCACCCCCTGGCGGTCGAGGCGGAGGTCATCCGCGCCCTCGGCGCGGCCGGGGCACGGGTCGCCACGGTCTACGCGGTGCACCCGACGCTGGAAGCGGCCCTGCTCGAGCGCATCCCTGGAGACACCTGGTTCTACCGGATCAAGGAGCCGGGCGAGCAGGTGAAGGTGGCACAGGACTTCATCCGCAGCCTCGCCTACATCCACCGCCTCGACCCGGCGACGCTCAAGATCCCCGCCCTCGGCCCGGTCGGTTCGGCCCGCAAGCACGCCCTCGATCGCCTGGAAGCCATCCGGCGCCGCGGCACCGGCCCGGACGGCACCATCGAACCGCTCCTGCAGCTGAGCCTGGACTGGCTGGAGCGCAACATCCCGGACTACGACGGCCCCGTCGTGCTGGTCCAGGGCGACACCGGACCGGGCAACTTCCTCTACCGTGACGGCCGGGTCACCGCCGTCGTGGACTGGGAACTGGCCCACTGGGGGGACCCCATGGACGACATCGCCTGGCTGTCCCTGCGAACCGTTCAGGACACCTTCACCCACCTGCCCGACCGCCTGGCCGAATACGAACGGCTGTCCGGCCACCCCATCGACACCGACCGCGTGTGGTACTACCGCCTCTTCGCCGAAGTCACCATGACCACGCTGCACCCCGCGGGATCCCCGCGAGAGCGCAGCAAGGGCGCGCCGACCCAGGATGTCGGCAATCGCCTGCTCTACCAGCAACTGCACCGGCGGCTATGGCTGGAGGCCCTTGATGCCGTCACGGGTCTCGGCCTGCGCCGCCCGGCGCCGGCCGAGACCGGGGCCGACGAACGCGAACCGTGGCACCATCTTTACGCTGACGCCCTTGGCATGCTGCGCACCATCACCCCCCGCATCGATGATCCCCTCGCCAGCCAGTGGGCCAAGGGCGTCGCCCGCATCCTGCGTTACCTGCAATCCATCGACGCCAACGGAGGGGCCGACGCGACCGCCGAACTCGATGAACTCGCGGTCGCGCTCGGGCGCCGGCCCGTGTCCGTCGCGGCCGGGCGCGCCGCCCTCGCCGACGCCTACCGGGGCGGGAGAATCAGCGACGAAGAGTACATCCGCCACGTCTGGAACCAGGTCATGCGCAATGACCACCTGATGAGGACGGCCTCCGGTGCCCTGGCAGAACGCACCTGGCCGCCCCTGACCTGACGGTCAGACGCGCGGTGAGCGGCTTCCGTGCCGCTCACCGCCGGGACGGCCGTCCCTACTGCCGCGAGGGCATCGCGGGGTCGCGCGGCAGGCCGAGCACTTGCTCCGCGATCGTGTTGCGCTGGATCTCGGCGGTGCCGGCCCCGATCGTCGATGCGCGAGTCCCCAGCATCCCCCACGTCCAGCGGCCGCGCTGGACAGCATTCGGGTCCTGTGGCGCCAGCACACCGTAGCCGCCGAGCAGATCCGTGGCGAAGACGTGCAACTGCTGCTCGAAGGTGCTGTTGTACAACCGCGAGATCGACGACGTGGGCCCCGGCTCGTCTGAGGTCATGATCGTGGAGATCGTCCGGATGGCGTTCACCTGCATGATGCGCGCCCTGATGGCAAAGTCGGCCAGCTGGTCCCGCTGTACCGGGTCAGCGGCCGCGCCTCGCTCCCGCGCGAGGGCGATGAGCTCGCCCACGATGCGCTCGTAGAACGCGGCCTGGTTGAGCGCATCGGCGGCGCGTTCGTGGCCGAGCGTCGTGCGAGCGATCCGCCAGCCCCCGTTCTCCTCGCCGACCCGGTTCCCGACGGGCACCAGGACGTCGTCGAAGAAGATCTCGGCGAAATGCTCGGCGCCGGTCATGTCCCGCAACGGCCGGACCGTGACCCCGGGCGCGTGCGCGTCGATGAGCAGGTAGCTGATGCCCTTATCCCTGGATTCTTGCGTGCCGGTGCGGACGAGGGCGAAGAACATGTCGGCGAGCTCGGCCCGGCTGTTCCAGACCTTCTGCCCGTTGACGACATAGAAGTCGCCGTCACGGCGCGCCGTCGTCCGCAGGCTGGGCAGGTCCGACCCCGCCTCAGGCTCGGAGAACGCCTGCGCCCACAACTCCTCCGCCCGCAACATCGGCCTAATGTAACGCTCCCGCTGCGCGGGAGTACCGTGCGTGATCAGGGTGGGTCCCACCATGTTGATGCCCACGCCGGGATGTGACGGCACCCGGGCGGCGGTCATCTCCTCCTGGTAGATCACCTGACGAGAGAACGACAGTTCCATTCCGCCGACGGCCTTCGGCCAGCTCGGCCCGGCCCAGCCATGGTCGAACTTCGTCGCTGCCCAGGCCTTCTCCCGGGCAAGCCGTCCGGCCGCGTCCTTGGGCGGCTTGCCCGGTGCGTGCTCGGCGAGAAAGGCCCGCAGCTCGGCCCGGAACTCCTCGTCCTCCGCCGTCCATGTGAGATGCATGACTGTTCTCCTCAGATGCCCACGAGTTCGGCGAACCGGGACCGGTGCCGCTGCGGCCCGCCGAACAGCAGCTGGCTTGACTTCGCGCGCCGGAAGTACAGGTGGGCGTCGTGCTCCCACGTATACCCGATCCCGCCGTGAATCTGAATGTTCTCCGCCGCGACCTGGAAGTACGCGTCCGAGCAATAGGCCTTGGCCAGCGCCGCAGCGACGGCCAGTTCACCGCCGTCGGCCACCCCGCCGGCGGCGTCGGCCGCGGACCAGGCCGCGTAGTACGCCGCGGACTTGGCTGACTCGACCGCGACGAGCATGTCGGCGCATTTGTGCTTGATCGCCTGGAAGCTCCCGATCGGCCGGCCGAATTGCACCCGGGTCTTCGCGTAGTCGACGGCCATCTCCAGGCAGCGGGCCGCACCGCCCGCCTGCTCGGCCGCGAGGGCGGCCAAGGCCGCATCGAGGCCCCTGGACAGGGCCGCGGTCGCGTCGCCGTCAGGGCTGATCCGCCGGGCCGGGACGGCGTTGAACTCCACCCGGGCGAGCTTTCTGGTGAAGTCGAGCACTGACAGGGGCGTCCGGGTGAGACCAGGCTGGTCGCCTTCGACGGCGAACACGCCAAGTCCCTGGTCGTTGCGAGCGACTACCAGCAGCAGGCCCGCGAGGTGGCCGTCGACGACAAACGTCTTGGCGCCGTCCAGGACCCAGGAATCGCCTGCCGGAACGGCGGAGGCAAGGACGTGCTCCAGGCCCCACGCGCCGTCGTCCTCGGTCACCGCGACCGTGGCGATGAGTGAGCCGTCCGCGATTCCCGGCAGCCATCGAGCCTTGGCCTCATCGTCGCCGACAGCAAGCAGCACCTGGGCGGCCAGCGCGACTGAGGAGAAGTAGGGCGCGCACACCAGGGCGCGGCCCATCTCCTCGAAGACGACGCTAAGTTCCACGGCCGTGAAGCCCGATCCGCCGTACTCCTCAGGGATGACCAGTCCCTGCAGTTCAAGCTGCTCCGCCATCTGCTTCCACAGCAGCGGGTCGTAGCCGTCCGCGGTCTCGGACACCCGCCGGACCTCGCTCGTCGGCGACTTGCCGGCGAAGAACCGGCGCAGGGAGCTACGCAGCTCCTCCTGTTCGGGGGTAAAGGCGAAATCCACAGCGCCCTCCAGGGGTGAGGCGAACAGATGCAATTATATCAAATAGTGCACCTATTCTACCTGCCCTGGCTGTCAGGTGAACAGGTCTACTGTCGCCTGCGCCTCGTCGCCTGGCATCAGGGTCGCCGCGGCGACCTCCATGTGCCTGCGCCAGTGCTTCTCCGCGCCCTCCGCGTCGGACGCGGCGATCAGGTCGACCAGCTTGGTGTAGGAACGGATCGACTTGCGGAACCCCTCGGGCGTGTGGACCGGGTCGAACAGGCGGGGGACCGCCACCGCCAGGTGCGCGCTGACGACTTCCCGCAGCACTCCCGCCTGGACGGCGATCGTGCGGTTGCCCGCGCGCTGAACAACGAGATCATGGAACTTCTGGGTGAGCATTGACCAGGCGAACAGGTCAGGCGCTTCCTGGCCGGCTTCGCTCTCGACGACGTCCCGCAGTTTCTCGATGCACCCGCGGAGATCCTCTAGATCCTGAGACGTCCGGCGTTCCGCGAGCATGCGTGCTGCCGCCGGCTCGATGATCGCACGCGCCTCGTAGACGTCGCCGATGCTCACCCGCTCGGACTGCAGGACGAGGCCCACGTATCGCGCCGCGACGGCGAGCTGCGGCGCGACCACCTGGGCGCCGCCCCGCGAGCCCCGCCGGATAACGATCAGCGACTCAGCCTCGAGGATGCGAAACGCCTCCCGAAGCGTTGGCCTCGAAACATGGAACTGCCCCATGAGTTCGGCCTCGGAGGGCAGCGACAACCCCTCCGCAAGCTCACCGCTCACGATCTGGCGTCGAAGCTGCGCGGCTATCAGCTCGGCCGTCTTCGGCGCCCGGATTGTTTCCCCGACAGCCCTGACGGGGCTGATCGACTCCGTTGACATAATCGTTCCTTCGCTTCCGTTAACTGATTTCACCCAAATTTAGCTTTTAGTTTGTAGTTCGGCAATGAACTAACTGGTATTGCCTTCTTATGCGACCCCGTTGTCATGACTGGCTGGCACCACTGCGGCCAGTAAAACTGCCGGAAACAGCGACGCTGCCGCGGAACGGTCGCGCTGCCCGGCGATGCCGACAGTGCCGTGCGGCTGCCATTCCGGTACGTCAGACCTGCGGCATCGCTCGGCCGACGGTTCCAGGGCCGCCTACTGAATCAGCAGACCAAACTTAATTTGGTTAGTCTAATGATACATCTCTTAAGTGGGCATCCATGACGGGCCTAGGCAGCGGCCAGCGCGCGGTCCTTGTCATCTCCGATGACAAGGACCGGAACACCGCGAGCAACAGCGGGCTGGCAGCAACCGCTGACGTCAGCTGGCGCGTAGCAGCATGGCGCCGGAGGGCACGCCGCCGCCGGCCGTGACGACGGCCACGCGGGCATCAGGTACCTGCCGGCCGGCGGCCTCGCCGCGCAGTTGCAGCATCGCCTCCCGGACGAACCCGTAGCCGTGCAGCCGGCCCGCCGACAACTGCCCGCCGTGGGTGTTCAGCGGCAGCGTGCCGCCCAGCGAGATCCCCCGACCGTAGTCGATGAACTCCCGCGCGCCGCCCGGCTCGCAGAACCCGAGTCCCTCGAGCCACGACAGCGCGTTAAAGGTGAACCCGTCGTACAGTTGAGCGACGTCCACGTCGGCCGGGCGCAGCGACGTCCGGGTCCACAGGTGGGCCGACGGCCCGAGCGCCTGCGGCATGTGGGTCAGGGTGTCCTGGTCCCAGGACAGCCGCTCCAGGATCTGCGTCCCGACCGCCTCGACGTACACCGGCTTCGACGCGAGATCGGGGACGGCGTCGGCCGCGGAGACGATGACCGCCACCGCGCCATCGACCGGGACGTCGCAGTCGTACAGGCCGAACGGCGTCGACACCATCCGCGCCGAGAGGTAGTCGTCCATCGTCAGCGGCTCCCGGTAGACCGCCTCCGGGTTCAGCGCCGCGTGCGCCCGCGCCGTCAGCGCGATCCAGCCCAGGGTCTCCCGGTCGCCGCCGTACCGGTGGAAATAGGCCGACGCGTTGCACGCGATCCAGTTGGCGGCCGACATCGCGCCGAACGGCGCCCGCCACTCCGTCATGCCGACGGCCCGTCCCGGCGCCGTCTTCCACATCCCGGATCGCTGCAGCGCGGAGTGCGACGCCTGCCATACGGTGCGGAAGCACAGCACGTGCCGGCACAGCCCGGACGCGACCGCCAGCATCGCGGTGATGATCGACCCGATCTGACCCGGTGTCTCCGGCGCGCCGTTGACCCAGACGGGCCGCAGTTGCAGCGCCTCGATCAGCGGCGTGACCCCGCCCTCGGAGAACCCGTCCGCGGCCGGTCCCGGGTAGCTGGACACGCCGTCGATGTCGGCGAGCGTCAGGCCCGCGTCCGCGATCGCCCGCAGGCTCGCGTCCACCGTGAGCGAGACCGGGTCGACCATCAGCCGGCGCCCGACCGCCGACTGGCCGACACCGGTCAGCGCCACCTTGTCCTCGAACTTCGAGACGGAGGCCGGCGCCCGCAGCGCAGTTTTCACGTCTCGCGGCTCGGGGACGGGCCCGGGACCGGCAGCGGACGGGACCGGCTCGAACAGCGGCAGGTACACCTCCTCGGCCTTCAGGAACGTCACCCTGACCCGCATCCCGATGAACACGTCATCCGGCTCGCAGCCGACGATATTCGTCGTCAGCCGGACACCGGGATCCTCGTCAAGCGCCACGATCGCGACCACGTACGGCGGCGGGAAGGCCGGCAGCCACTGCTGCCAGTTGACGGTGAACGCCACCACGGTCGCGTTACCCGACACCGCGCCGAACGCCATCCTCCGGCCGCCGCAGACACGGCACGCGGGCAGCGGGGGGTGCGTGTAGGCACCGCAGTCCGCACACCGCGCGATCCGCAGCGTGCCGTCAGCCCCCGACGACCAGAACTCCGCGCTGGCAAGCGTCGGCTGCGGCAGAATCCGCCCAGCTGCAACAGCGTCCATGTCACCCTCCTCTTTCATCGCAGCCGTCTCCTGAGGCGGTGCTCCAAGCAGCGGACGCTCCGCCGTTCTCCTGGTCGCTAACCCGCGAAATCCTCGATCAGCCTGGTCAGGGCGAGCGGCTGATCACTCTGTATCGCATGCCCAGCGCCCGGCACTACCTCGACCCGCAGGGCGGAAAGCCGACGGCGGAACTCAGCGACGTCGGCCTCGGTGACGAACTTGGAGTCGCCGCCGACCACCAGCATGACCGGTACGGTGATGGCAGAAACGTCCTCCCACAGCGGCGTGAACTCGGTCATGCCGGGCGGTCGCTCGCCGAACAAGTCATAGCGCCAGGCCCAGCTACCGTCCGGAAGCCGGCGTGCGTTGTGCCGGACACCGCGTTCGACCGCCGATCGCGGACGGTTCGGGCTCGCCGCCACCGCCGCCGCGGCCATGGCCTCGAACGACTCGTACACGGGCGGTCCGCTGACCAGCGCAACTGCCCCGCGCTCGGCCCTCGTCATGGTCCGCGAAGGATCGTTGACCTGAGGCGTGACGTCGACGATGACCGCACGGCGGACGAGATCCGGCCGGGAGGCGGCCAAGCGGATCGCGGTAACGCCGCCGAGCGACATGCCGATGAGGGTCAGCGCGGGAGTGCCGCCCTGCGCCCGGACCGCCTTGTACGGCACGACCTGGTCGAGCACGGAGGCGACCGCCTCGGCGTTCCGCCAGGGACCGTAGTCGCGATCGGGGCGGCGGTCTGAGTGCCCGTGGCCTGGCAGGTCAACGGCGATCAGCGGACGGCCGAGGGCGAGCGCGACCGTGTCCCAGGTGTGCGCGTTCTGGCCGCCACCGTGCAGGAACACTAGCTCCGGCGACTGGTCGCCCCAGGCGAGCGCGGACACGGACCTGCCGTCGCCCACCTCGTAGGAGCGGCGGGCGACCAGAGGCGGCCCGCTCAGTTTCAGCCCCGCTTCCGCGGCGTTGTCACCGAGCAGCCCGAACTCGTCGTAGTCATCGGACGCGAGCGCGCTCATGCCGTTGCCTTCGTCGTGCCATCCAGCGTCCGCATCCGCTCCCCCACCCGTCGTGCCAGTATCCGGTTCGGCTAGAGCAGTTCGAGGATGGTGGCGTTGGCCATGCCGCCGCCCTCGCACATGGTCTGCAGGCCGTAGCGGATGCCGTTGTCCTTCATGTGATGGATCAGCGTGGTCATCAGCCGGGCACCGCTGCCGCCGAGTGGGTGCCCGAGGGCGATCGCGCCGCCGTTGGGGTTCAGTGCCTTGGCGTCCGCGCCCAGCTCGGCCAGCCAGGCCAGCGGCACCGGCGCGAATGCCTCGTTTACTTCGAAGGCGCCGATCTCGTCGATGCGCAGCCCGCTGCGCTGCAGGGCCTTGTGGGTAGCGGGGATGGGCGCGGTCAGCATGATCACCGGGTCGGCCGCCGCCAGGACGGCCGTGTGGACCCGCACGATCGGCGTCAGGCCGAGCTCGGCGGCCTTCTCACTGCTGGTGACGAGCAGCGCGGCCGAGCCGTCACTGATCTGCGAGCTATTGCCCGCGTGGATCACGCCGTTCTCCTTGAAGGCCGGCTTGAGCTTGGCCAGCGTCTCCACCGAGCCGCCGCGGCGGATGCCCTCGTCGGTGTCGATCACGGTGCCGTCCGGCAGCTTCACCGGCGCGATCTGCCCCACGAAGCGGCCATCGTCCTGTGCGGCGGCGGCCTTCTCATGCGAGGCGACGGAGAACTCGTCCAGTTGCGTCCGCGACAGGCCCCAGCGCTCGGCGATCATCTCCGCGCCAATGCCCTGGTTGGGGTGCTGACCGTCGTAACGCTCCCGGAATCCCTCGCCGAAGGCCCACGTGCCCTGCGCCGACGCGCCCATCGGGACCCGGCTCATCGACTCGACACCGCCCGCGACCACGATGTCGTACTGGCCGCTGACCACGCCGGCCGCGGCGAAGTGCAGCGACTGCTGCGACGAGCCGCACTGCCGGTCAACGCTCGTGCCTGGGACTGTTTCTGGCCAGCCGGCCCCCAGCACCGCGTTCCGCGCGATGTTCAGCGCCTGCTCACCGACCTGGCCCACGCAGCCCCAGATAACGTCGTCCACCAGCGCGGGATCGATGCCGGAGCGCTCGGCGAGCGCCTTCAGCACGACTCCGGACAGGTCCGCCGGATGTACGCCGGAGAGCCCGCCGTTGCGCTTTCCTACCGGCGTCCGTACCGCCTCCACGATCACCGCGTCACGCACCGCGTCGTCCTCCTTCGCGTTACCCGCGCCCGGCGACCTGCCAATGCGCGAAGCTGCCGCACCTGCCGTCAGCAGCCATAAAAGGTTAGATTATTAATGATTATAGCGCCGTCGGCGCCCAGCGCCAGTACCACGTGAGGAACCCCTCGTTGCTGCGGGCTCACCAGTGCCGCCAGCTGATCCGCGGCTGGTAACCGATGAGCTCGCGGGCACGGGCCGAGCTGAGCAGCGAGGCATTGCCGTCGAGCGGGGCGCGCAGCTCGACGTCTGGGAAGTAGGTCTTCTGCAGCTCAGCGGACGGGATATCGACGATGGTGTCGGCCGCGGCAATCACCATCCGCTCGTGCCCGGTCAGCGATGCCTCGACGGCGAGACGGCACGCCTGGCCGGCGTCCGCGGCGTCGACATAGCCCCACAGGTTCGCCTTGCGGACCGACGGGTTCGCCTGGATTTCGCCGAGCGCAGCCCGGTCTGCCTCGGCGAACACATTGGAGAAGCGCATGGACGCGATGCTCAGGCCCTCACGCCATCGGACGAACGACTCGGCCATCGTCTCGCCGACGTGCTTGGCCAGGGCGTAGTGGTACTCCGGCCGGTCGGGGGACGTCTCGTCAACCGGCAGAAACGGCGGCGGTGTCGTGTACGGCAATCCGAAGATCGTCTCGCTCGAAGCCCACACGATGCGCGGGATGCCAAGACGGGCACACGCGGAGAACACGTTGTAGGTCGACACCGCGTTCATCTCGAAGGTCGTGTGATCGGGGGCCAGGCCCGGCGCGGGAATGCCAGCCAGGTGCACGACCGCATCGGGAGTCCGCGTGAACGCGTCCACGCCCGACAGGGCGCCTATCACCTGTCCGAAGTCGGCGCAGTCGACCGGCAGCGTGCGCGCGCCGTCCGGACCCGGCTTGATGTCGAAGCCGACGGCTCGATGGCCCGCGGCGGTCAGTGCCTTGACTGCCTCACGCCCGATCTTGCCGGCGTTGCCCGTGACGATGACTCGCATCACATGTCTCCTGCCGTACCTGGGAACCTAATCCTATTACTAGTTAAACTATTATGAGCCACTGAGTTACAAGGAAACGGTTCGCCGGCGGGATGGGCCCAACGAAGGAGCAGTACGTGGAGATTCTGGACGAGCTGATCGCCGAACGCGACATCCGGCGGCTGCAGGCGCTGTACGCGCAGCACGCCGACGACGGCGACGCCGAGAGCTACGGTGCGCTCTTCGCTGACGACGGCGCCATCGTCGCCCAGGGAAAGCGGGTGCAAGGCCGGGCCGCGGTTCAGGAGTGGCTGCTCGGCACGCTGCGGGGCAAGCCCATGCGACACCTGATGGCCAACCCCGACATCGTCGTCGAAGACGACGCGCGCGCGACGGGTTCTGTGGACCTGGCACTGCTGCGCAAGGAGGACACCGGCTGGAAGGTGTGGGCGACGATCCGTTACCGCGACACCTACGTCAAGACCACGGGCGGCTGGAGGTTCGCCGAGCGCGTGCTGGAGCCGCGCTGACGCTAGGTCACACAGACTGGCGTCGCCCATCCACTTTAGCTAAATTATATAACTAAGCTGGGGGTCCAATCAGGAGTCTCGGAATGAAGATTGGCCAGGCTGCACGATGAGATTCAGCGTCGAGTACCCGGTCAGCGCGGCGGGCTACGACCCGGCGCTGCTGACGCGATCCGGACTGACCACGGTGGCCCGAGCGGTCGAGACAGCCGGCTTCGACGCGATTGGCTTCACGGAGCACCCGGCGCCGTCGCAGAAATGGATGAGCGCGGGTGGTCACGACACGCTCGACGTCGTGGCCGCACTGAGCTTCTGCGCCGCGGTCACGTCCACGCTGACGCTGATGCCGTACTTGCTGGTGCTTCCGTATTACAACGCGTTCGCTCTCGCGAAGTCGCTGACGACGCTCGACGTGATCTCGGACGGCCGGCTCCTCGTCGTCGCGGGTACCGGCTATCTGCGCTCTGAGTTCCTCGCACTCAGCGTGGACATGGAGGCGCGCAACGACAGGTTCGACGAGTCGGTCGAAGTCATGCGCGGCGCCTGGTCTACCGTGCCGTTCACACATGAGGGCACGCATTTCACCGGCCGCGGCGTCGCCCAGCGGCCGATGCCGCGACAGGTCGGCGGCCCACGGATCCTCGTCGGCGGCAACGGCCGGCTGGCCAGACGCCGCGCCGCCGAGCTTGACGGCTGGAGCCCGCTCCTGATCCAGGGACCGGTCACGGCGACAGTGCGCACACCGCCGCTCGACCTGGCCGGATTCGCACGTGGGGTGGCCGCGATCCGGGACCGTTCCGGAAGAGACGACCTGGAGTTCCAGGTTCAGAGCGGCGCGGCGAGGTATCTGTCCGGCGGCAGTTCGGTCGAACAGCATCGCGATCACCTCGGCGAACTCAGCACCGCGGGTGCCACTCGCTTCGTGGTACAGCCGCCCGGGTGCGCTCCCGAAGCACTTGTCGACCGCCTGCTTGAGTACGGCGAAACCTTCATCACCTAGGAGTGCCATGGCCGCCACTGAAGTCACCGAGGACACGCCGTTCGTCTCGCTGGACGACACTTACCACGAACCGCAGGCAGACTCGTACTGGGTTGAGACGACGTGGTGGTCGCTCAACATTCCGGAGCGGCGGATCGGCGCATGGCTGCATGCCGGGTACCACGCCAATCGCAACCAGGTCACCTGGCGCGTTTTCGTCTGGGACCCGTACGGCGCGGATCCTGGCCGTCTTGCGTACTACAAGAATGCCCCGGACGTCCCGATGCCCCAGGATGCCGATCTGCGCGACGTCCAGTTCCCGGGTGGCGGGTTCAGCGTGAAGATGCTCGACCCGCTCATGAACTACCACGTCGGCTACCGGGATGCCGAGGCGAACTTCGCCATCGAGTTCGAGCATCGCAGCGTCCATCCGCCGCACCGGTTCACGCCTGGTGAGGCCCCGGCGATGCACAATCCGCACTTGGACCAATTGGGGCACATCACCGGTGAACTGGTCTTGCATGGTGAGCGCATCCCGATCGACTGCTACTCGGTCCGAGACCGGACCTGGGGACCTCGCGGCGGCCCTCACTCCCAGAGCCAGAAGGCCGAGTACCTACGCGGCGAGCACGCCGTGAAGAACCCCGGGGGCGCCGGGTGGCGCGAGGTCGAGCGTGAGCGCGGCCGCGGACGCATCGAGTACATCTTCGGCCACACCGATGATCAGACGGGCTTTCTCAGCTTCGTCCGCCCGCAGGACGGCGATGCAGCCGGACGCTCGCCGCTCAACATGGGCTGGTTGCTCAAGGACGGCGAGTTCCGACGGCTGGACAAGCAGAAGAGTTGGATGCGCAACTACCGCGATCCGCAGACGGGCTGGAGCGCACACATGGAGGTGTCGCTCACCGATGTGACCGGACGGACGATGGAGGCCGAGGGATTCACCGTCAGCCACATGTGCGAGCACGGCACCGGCTCGAATGCGCTGATGCGGTGGGAGTACGACGGCAAGATCGGCTGGGGCGAGGACCAGGACGGGTGGAGCGTCGACCACTTCCAGAAGTTGATGCGTGCGCTGCGGGCAACCGGATGACCCTTCCCGCAGACATCCTAGGCTGGATGGAGGAGTCGGTCGGCCCCGTCACCGACGCAACGCGAATCCCGGGCGGCGGCATGCGGGAGGGCTGGTTCGTCGATGCCGGCGGCAGGCAGCTCTTCCTGCGGTGGAGCCCGAGCCCATTGCCCCGGAACACTGCCTTTCACCGCCTCGGCACCGAGGCGGAGGTCGTGGCCGCACTGCACCGTGCCGGTGTTCCGGTCCCCGAGGTACACGCGGTGCACCCGACCCGCGAGGCCGTGCTCCTCGAGCGTATCGCCGGCGACACATGGTTCTACCTGATCAAGGATCACGGCGAGCAGGTGCGCGTAGCGCAGGATTTCATCCGGTCCCTGGCCCGGATCCACACGCTGAAGCCGGACGAGCTCGGGATCGACGGCCTCGGCCCGGCCCGGTCCGCGCGGGAGCATGCGCTCGAGCGGATCGAGGGCATCCGCAGCCGGGGCACCAGGGCCGACGGGAGCCTGGACCCGCTGGTCCGCCTGTCCGCCGACTGGCTCGAGGCCCACGTCCCTGACTACGACGGGCCGGTCGTCCTCGTCCAGGGCGACACCGGCCCGGGCAACTTCCTGTATCGGGACGGCCGGGTCACCGCGGTCCTGGATTGGGAGCTGTGCCACTGGGGCGATCCGATGGACGATATCGCCTGGCTGTCGCTGCGCTCGGTGCAGGACACGTTCACCTATCTCCCGGACCGGCTGCGCGAGTACGGCGAACTGTCCGGACATCGATTGGACGAGGACCGGGTCTGGTACTACCGGGTCTTCGCCGAGACGACGATGGCGACCCTGAACGCCCGCGACGAGGAAGAGGCGGCGGGCACCCGCGACATCGGCAACGCGATGATCTATGAGCAACTGCACCGCCGCCTGTGGCTGGAGGCGCTGGACCACGCTCTCGGCCTCGGGCTCACGAACGTGCCGGAGCCCTCGGTCGACCCGTCGCCCGTGGACCGCTACTACGGCGATGTGCTCGGCATGCTCCGGACCACCGCCGACCGCATCGACGACCCGCTCGCCCTGCGCTGGACGAAGGGCTCGGCCCGGGTGATCCAGTACCTACGGGAAGTGAGCACGTACGGCCCGGGCCTCGAGGCGGCGGAGCTAGCCGAGATCGGCGAGCTGCTCGACCGCCCACTCGACGACCCGGTCCAAGCACGTTGGGAGCTCGACCGCGCGTCCAGGGAAGGCGTCGTGTCTGACGCTGAATACCTCGGCTGCCTGTGGCGGCGCGTCCAGCGCGAGGACTTTCTCAAGCGCACCGCCTCGGGGTCACTGCGCCGCCGCACGTGGCCACCGCTCACTGAGGAGTAACCATGATCCTCGACGTCATATGTATCTTTCGCATTGAGGTACACGGGCTCCTTAGTACGACCCGGGTACGAGAGCGGTAACATCGTCGCCTTGCATCATCTTCATCGGCAGCGTTGTATCCCAGTAGTCTGTCCACCGGGTGATCTTCCCCCCGCGCACAGTGAACGCGCCCATGACCGGCACGGCCTGGATTCCTGTCGGAGTGCGGATGAGGTCCAGGCGTTCAGTGAGGACGGTGTCGCCGGCAGCGGCGATGTTCTTCACGACGTACTCGTAGGAGTCGCTGAAGGCCGCGAACTGCCCGGCGAGGTTCGCCACGATGTCATCGACGCCAACCGAGGCCGGCGTGCCGGTGTTCTGGTAGACCGCCTTGTCGGCGAGATAGGGGCGAAGCGCGTCGGCGTCACGCCGGGCCATCAGGTCGCAGAATGCCTGGACGATCTCGAGAGGACCGGGCACGGACAGCCTCCATCAGTGAGACGATGAATTCACTATTATTGACATACAGCCTGCATGTCAATCCCGGAGGACGATCTGGGCACCGGCTATGCTGTGGTTATGGTCGGGGTGCGGGCGGAACGGGCGCAGCGGACCCGCGAGCAGGTGCTGACCGCGGCGCGAGAGCTGTTCGCCGAGCGCGGGTATTACGCCACCGGTACCACTGACATCGTCGAGGCGGCCGGCGTCGGTACGCGCGGGGCGCTCTACCACCACTTCGCCGACAAGCAGACGTTGTTCCGGGCCGTGTTCGAACAGGTCGAGCTCGACCTGTCCGAGCAGGCCGGCGCGGCAGTGTCCGGCAATAGCGGCCTCGAAATCCTGGTCTCGGGGCTTACGGCATTCCTTGACGCGTCGCTCGAGGGCGAGATCCGTCAGATCCTGCTCATTGACGGACCGGCCGTCCTTGGCTGGGAGGCGTGGCGCGAGATCGAGGAACGCTTCGGTCTCGGCGCCATCCGCTCCATGCTTACCCAGGGACGGGCCGACGGCAGCATTCGCGACATCGACATCGACGCCATGGCCCACCTGCTGCTATCGGCCGTCGACGAGGCGGCCCTGTTCATCGCCCACGCCGTCGATCCCCCGGCCGCCCGCAGCCAGGTCGGGAACGCACTCGGCGCCCTCCTCGCCGGTCTCGCCGCACATTGACCTCGCGTCCCCGACGCTAGGCAGCGCTATCGCTCTTCCACGGTGATCGCGAACCAGGGACAAGTCCCAGCGGCGTCCTCGACATCTTCGCGGTCCGCCGTCGCAAGGTCGAAATCCTCACGCAGCCAGGCGCGCCTGTCCTGCACGGTGAACAACGCCGGAAGGCCCTCCTGGCAGTAGCCGGTGCCGCTGCACCGATCGTGATCGATACTCACCTGGAGGCCGCCAGCGGCCAACTCGGTCTTCACGAGTGCTCCCTGGTCTCGTAGCGCAGCATCATTCCCGTCCAGCCCCGGAACGTCCATCCCGGCACCGCCTCGGGGGTGAATCCGGGTTGGACCTGCAGTCCCGGCAGGCGCTTGTACAGCGTCGTCAGTGCGATCGTCGCTTCGAGCCGGGCGAGGTTCGCGCCGATGCAGTGGTGAATGCCGTAGCCGAAGCCCATGTGCGGCGGCAGTTTACGCCAGTCACGTCCGACCACGAACTCGTCTGGTCGTTCGTAGATGTCCGGATCATGACTGGCGGCGGCGTAGGAGCCGAACACCCGCTCGCCTTCAGGAACGTCGTAACCCTGGATCTGGGCCGGGCACTGCGACAGCCGGCCAAGGCCCTGGATGGGCCCGTCGTAGCGCAGCCCCTCCTCGACCACCGAGTCGACCAGCCCGTCGATATCTGACAGGAAGAGCTTCTTCTGCTCGGGGAACTCGTCCAGTGCGTAGACGATGTTGGAGATGAGCGTCGTCGTCGTGGTGTTCCCGGCCGAGTTCACCAGCTGCACCATCTGGCCGACCTCGCGGTCTGAGAAGCGCTGACCGTCGGTCTCGGCGAAACACATCGTCGCGATCAAGTCATCGCTGGCGCCGGGGCCGATGGCACGTCGCTGCCGGACCAACTCCTCGATCATCTCCGACCACTGCGCCAGCTCGGCGTCGTACACGCCGGGCATAGCCGTGGAGAGCTCAGACAGGTGCGAGTAGTACACGAAACGTTCCCGGAGTTCGTGCGGCACGCCCATCAGCTCGGCGGTCATGAGAGCGGGGAACGGAGACGCGAGGGAGGAGATCAGCTCGAAATCCGGGCTCCCGGTGGCGATGATCGCATCGATGAGACCGTCGACGGTCTGCTGCATCGCATCGTGGAGACGTTCGACGCGTGAGGCCGAGAGGGCAGCGGTGAGGAGCTTGCGCTGCCTGCTGTGCCGAGGCGGGTCGGCGAAGGCCAGGACCTGATCCTCGACCGGGAGCTCCGGTCCTGGCTCGACGGTGCCGAACCGGTTGCTGAACGACCGGAAGTCGCGCAGCACCTCCTTCACTCCCGCATACGACGTCACGCGAACCGCGTTGACGTCCTCATGCCGCGTCACCGGGCAGCGCGACCGCTCCTCGGCCAGATCGGACCACAGTTGACGCGGTGCGCTCATGAGGGAGTCCCTTCATTCCTGATGTCACGCATGCGACCTTCACATACACGATGCATCTGAACTGTAGATGAATTCAGTCAACTAAGTCAACTGAATGGTGCGACCGAAGCCTGCGCTGTAGCGCCATCGGTGCTGGTCTACGGGTGCGCCACGGGGACCGCGCCGAGATCCCAGCCGGTGCCGGCGGCCGAGCGCACCCAGCCGCTGGCGGCATAGGTTCCCCCGTCAACTGGCAGCGCGGCCCCGGTGACGTACGACGCGAGCGGACAGCACAGGAAGGCCACCACATCGCCGCACTCCGGCGTTTCCCCTTCACGGCCGAGCGGAATGTAGCGGTCCAGCGCGCCCTGCTGGTCGGGCGGCCGCTGCAGGAAGGTCGCCGGGTCCACCGGCCCGGAGCGCTGACCGTGATTGCCAGGCGTGATTGTCATGTCCGGGGTGATGCAATTGACCCGCACCCGGTGCTCGGCCAGTTCTAGCGCCATCGTCTTGGTGAAGCTCACCATGGCGGCCTTGCACGCCGCGTAGACCGCGAACGTGGGGGCCGCGCGGAACGCCTCGATGCTGGCGACGTTGACGATCGAGCCGCCCCGTCCGCCGCGGATCATCAACGGCACGGCCGCTGACGTCGCCGCGAGCATGCTGACCAGATTGATGTCGATGTGCCGCCGCCAGCTGCGCTCGCTCTGGTCGAGGAACGGCCGTCCGGTCACCCCGCCGGCGTTGTTGACGAGGATGTCCACCTGGCCGAACCGCTCGTCCGCGGCGGCGACCGCCACGCGGATCTGGTCGGTGTCCATGACGTCGGTCCGCACCGGCAGCGCCTGCCGCCCGTGCTCGCGTACGAGCTTGGCAGTGTGCTCGGCCCGATCCAGGTCGATGTCCGCGATCACCACGTCGGCGCCGGCCGCAGCCAGTGAGACCGCGCAGCCCTGGCCGATCCCGGCCCCGCCACCCGTCACCAGGGCCACGCGGTCAGCCAGGTCGATCACTGGTGGGGTCATGTCAGCTCCACGGGAACTCGCCTGCACTACCGTCAGGGCGTCACTATATAGTTAATTCTTTGTACTGCCAAGGATGCCTCGGACGGCCGGCTCGGCTGGCGCCGGGCGGTTCGTGCCTGTGCCTAGAGAGGTAAGCGAATGCCCATCACCGAGCTGTTCACCCTGACCGATCGGGTCGCCGTCGTGACGGGGGCGTCATCCGGGCTGGGGGTTGCCTTCGCGCACGCGCTGGCGGAGGCAGGCGCCGACGTCGCCCTGGGCGCGCGGCGCCTCGACCGACTGGAGCAGACGCTGGACAGCGTTCGCGACGCCACGGGCCGTCGTGGCATCGCCGTCGCGACCGACGTCGCCGAGCCCGGGGACTGCCAGCGACTGGTCGACGCGGCGATCAAGGAGTTCGGCCACGTCGACATCCTGGTCAACAACGCGGGTGTCGGTACCGCCGCGCCCGCGACGCGGGAGACGCCGGAGCAGTTCCGGTCGGTTCTCGACGTGAATCTGAGCGGCTGTTACTGGATGGCGCAGGCGTGCGGGCGGGTCATGGGACCAGGCAGCAGCATCATCAATATCAGCAGCGTGCTCGGCATCACCACCGCCGGGCTGCCCCAGGCCGCCTATACGGCCAGCAAGGCTGGCCTCATCGGCCTTACCCGGGACCTCGCGCAGCAGTGGACGGGACGTAAGGGCATCCGGGTCAACGCCATCGCGCCCGGCTTCTTCGACACGGAGATGACCGACCAGTACACGCCGGAGTACATCGAGCAGGTGAGCTCGCGCATCGTGGCCGGGCGCTGGGGCAATGCCAGCGAGCTAGCCGCGGCGGTCGTGTTCCTGGCCAGCGCCGCGGCCGGCTACATCACGGGTCAGACTCTGGTCGTCGACGGCGGCATGACCCTCACGTGACCGGATTAGGCCGTGCTGGCCGCCCTTGAGTTCATGATCAGCGTCCGGCGTACTTGCGGAGCTCCAACTTAGCGACCACGGTGCGGTGCACCTCGTCCGGGCCGTCGGCCAGCCGCAGATAGCGCTGCAGGGCGTAGGCCTGCGCCAGCGGGAAGTCCTGCGAGAGGCCGGCGCCGCCGTGGACCTGGATGGCCCGGTCGATCACCCGGGCCGCCATCTGCGGGACCGCGACTTTGACGGCGGAGACGGCGCCGCGGGCCGCCTTGTTGCCGACGGTGTCCATGAGCCAGGCGGCGTGCAGGGTCAGCAGCCGGGCCTGGTCGATCTCGATCCTGCTGTTTGCGATCGCCTCCTGAACGACACCCTTGTCGGCGAGCGGGCCGCCAAACGCCACCCGGCTCCTCGCCCGCAGGCACATCAGCTCCAGGGCCCGCTCGGCGGCGCCGATGGAGCGCATGCAATGGTGGATCCGCCCCGGTCCCAGCCGCGCCTGGGACATCGCGAAGCCGCCGCCGACCGGGCCGAGCAGGTTCTCAGCCGGGACCCGGACGTCGTCCAGGATGACCTCGCAGTGCCCCTCGCGGTCGTTGTAGCCGAACACCGTCAGGTCGCGCAGGATCTTGATGCCCGGGGTGTCGAGCGGGAGGAGGACCATGCTCTGCTGCTCGTGGCTGGCGGCTGCGGGGTCGGTCTTGCCCATGATGATCCCGATCTTGCAGCGCGGATCGCCCGTTCCCGAGATCCACCACTTGCGGCCGTTGATGACCCACTCACCGCCGTCGCGCTCGATCCGGGTCTGGATGTTCGTCGCGTCGGAGCTCGCCACGGCCGGCTCGGTCATCAAGAAGGCCGAGCGCATCTCCCCGCCCAGCAGTGGCTTCAGCCACCGCTCGCGCTGCTCTTCGGTGCCGAACAGCGTCAGCAGCTCCATGTTCCCGGTGTCGGGCGCCGAGCAGTTCAGTACCTCCGGCGCGATCACGGACCGGCCGGTGATCTCGGCCAGCGGCGCATAGTCCAGGTTGCTGAGCCCGTCGGTCCACTCGGTCTTGTGCGGCAGGAACAGGTTCCACAATCCCCGCGCCCTGGCCGCCTCCTTGAGCTCCTCGAGGACCGGCGGCTGGAAGTGCGGCAGGCCGGCCTCCAGCATTTGCTCGCGGTAGACGGCCTCGGCGGGATACACGAGGTCCCGCATGAACTCCTCGAGGGAGGCCGCCAGTTGCGCAGCCTTCGGGCTGAGTGCGAAATCCACGGTGATTCTCCCTGGTTGGCCTCATAATGTTCCGGGCGCGTCCCCGCAGATCGGTCAGGTGACGGCACCGTCGATCTTGAGGGCGATGATGTCGTCGTCGCTCCAGCCAAGCTCGCGGAGAATCTGATCGGTGTGCTCGGCGAACTGCGGTGCCCGCGTCATCCGGACATTCTCCCCGCCGAAGCGCACCGGGCTGGCGACGAGCTCGCGCTGCCTCCCGTCGGCGTCCGTCACCGGCGCGATACCGCCATTGGCCCGCAGCGACGGGTCCTGGGATACCTCCCAGGCGTCTTGCACCGCCGCCCACTGTCCCTCCATGCCCTGGAACCGCTCCAGCCACTCGGCGTAGGTGCGAGTGGCGAGGATATCGGCCACTATCTCGGCCGCCTCGGCGGCGTTGGCCATGATCTTCTCAGTCGTGTTGAACCGCTCGTCGGCGGCGAGATCCGCCCGGCCGACCACCGAGCAGAACTCAGGCCAGTACTTGCCCGGCTGCAGCATCGAAAGCATCAGCCAGCGGTCGTCGGCAGTGCGGTAGGTGCCGATCAGCGGGTTGGTCTTGCTTCCGTGCTTGGGCGGCTCGGGCCGGGCC
>Ga0210388_10000325_pt1 | contig 40866 bp, 30 predicted proteins | sample IncBWC19OmetaG_FD_155485 | JGI IMG/M metagenome (GOLD analysis project Ga0210388, IMG submission 155485) | Forest soil microbial communities from Barre Woods Harvard Forest LTER site, Petersham, Massachusetts, United States - Inc-BW-C-19-O ...
AGATCGATCCGCAACATCTCGCGTTTCTGATCAAGGATTTTTATCAGATCGAGCCGCTCTATTGCGCCATCGAGATTCTTGTCCGCCAGCATACGGCGGAGTGGCCGACGATCCTGGAAATGTGTCTCGGGGCCGACAATTATGTATTGCGCTATGCCATCTCGGAGATACTTGGCGACGTTTTTGCCGAGCCGGATGGGCCAATCAAGACGCAGCAGATTTATGACTATCTAAGCAGCCCTGACATCAATCATCGAGAGCTCGGGAGCTATAGCCTGCGACGGCTCTACGTGCGCGATCCTTCGCTCATCAAGCTTGAATATCTGGAGTTGCTGGGTGAGAGCGAAACCTATCCAGCGCGCTCAGCACTGGGCGATTTGCTGCTGAACCTGGCATTGCAAAAACGCCCCTCGCACACGCAACTGAAGAGTCGACGCTTCTGGGAGCCCGTCTGGGAGCACAATCGGTTGGATGTGTCGGACCTTTTGGCCAGCGATGCGTTTTTCAAAAACCAACCTCTTGCCGCGGACGCGGACGAGGGCACGCGTGCTGCCTATGAGAATTTCCAACGCGCGGAGGCAATTCGCCTGGAGCTTTTGACGGCGCCTGAAGTCGTGGCATGCGGACCCGTGCGCAATCTGGTAAATCGCTTCTTTGTGCTGGGACGTAACCCGACGCAGATTCGCGCGGCTGACGAGCCCTTGAGCACCTTCCCGCGGCTCCTGGACATTATCCGATTGCTGTTTTCCCATCCGCTCTGGGACGTGGCGGAGACCGCGGCTTCGGTTCTTTCATCGCTCATTGAGGTGGACGCCGAGCAGAAAAGGATTGTCGTTGCACTCTTCGACGATCCCTATTGGCGCGTGCGCTTCGGCGCAATCGAGACTGCTTACATGCTTGTGACCGTAGATCGGATGGAGACATTTCGGCTGGCCGTCAACCGATTCTGCGATGATTCGAACTCGCGCGTTCGCGCGCTCTGCGCCGAGGATCTTGTCGCTTACATCCTGGAGCGGCCGCCGCTGCTGAGAGAAAGCTATCTCAATCAATTCAGCCGGGCAATTCAAGTTTGGCTCAACGATAGCGACTGCTGGGTTCTGGAACACATGTTTCGCCTTCTGCGAGTGCTCGATCGCGATGGCTACGACTGCACGAAACTGTTTCCATCGTTGATGCCATACTTGCTCGATGGCCTGGCCGGCTGGAAAGAGCTTCGGCGCGAGACATTTCTCACCCACATCGAAGCGCGGCAACGCGAACGTCTTACGACTGCGGCTTAAGCCGCTTCATCATGACGATGGAGCAGGTGGAAAAACCCTGTCGCTCGAAGAGCTCATGAGCGCGATGATTGCTGACGCCGCTTTCAAGGAAGAGTCGCGCGCACCCCAACACTTCGGCCTCGCGCGACACCCAATCAACGATGGCCTTGCCGAAGCCGCGCTCGCGGCTCGACTCCTCCACGGCAATATCCTCGAGAATGGAATAAGGGACCGGGGCGTCGCGGAAGAATGATACAAGGGCGATCCCGACGAGTTGCCCATCGCTGCGAGCTTCGAGAACTGGATAGCTCGTGGTCACAGCTTCGATGGAGGCGCCATACTCAGCAACGCGCCCTTCGATTTCCCGGGCCACGATGTCAGCGAGCCCAGGCTGCCACTTGCCGACATCGAGCGCACGGTCTCCCTGGAGTTCGGAATGTGAAATATAGTCGGGTGTGATGTTGGCGACAAAGAATTGCGCGAGCTCCTGCGCGCGGCTCGGATCGGCGCACCAGCGGACATCAAGCGAGGGAGCGGTGGGAATCGGCATCGAACAGGAACCCCGCCTGACGAGGTGTTGGTTAAGATTGGTGGTGCTGGCAGTCTCGAGCAAGCTGCTCTCTCACTGTATTTCCCAGCTAGCGGAGATTTTAACAGGGAATTCCGCCACGTTTCAGACCCTCTTTCGCCGCCACTGGTGGTTCGCGGAGTTTGGCGTCAGGATACGATAGCTTCGATGGGTTTCTTTCTTGGGACGGCGGGATGGACGGTTCCGAAGCAACACTCTGGCCTCTTGCCAGCACGGTCCAAAGCCGACAAACCTTCGCATCTTGAGCGTTATGCTTGTCGCTTGCGATGCGTGGAGATAAATTCCAGTTTTTATCGGCCTCATCGACACCTCACTTGGGAGCGCTGGGCTGAAACAACGCCGGATGACTTTCGCTTCGCCGTAAAGATGCCGAAAGCCGTGACTCACGAGGCTCAGTTAGTAAACACCGGCGGCGCTCTGCTGGAATTCTTTGACGCGGTGCGCGGACTCCGCGAAAAACTTGGGCCAGTGCTCATCCAGCTCCCGCCGAAGCTCCCCTTTGACGAAACACTCGCACGCGAGTTCTTCACAACTTTGCGAGAGTTGTACGTCGGCGCGGTCGTCCTTGAACCCCGCCATCCCAGCTGGTTCACCGCTCCTGTTGACCGCCTTCTGAGAGATTTTGAAGTCGCTCGTGTCGCCGCCGACCCACCCAAAGGTTCAGAGTTGGCGGCCCAACCCGGTGGATGGTCTGGCCTGTACTACTGGCGCCTTCACGGAACTCCGCGGACCTACTATTCTAACTACGACAAAAAATGGCTAGAGACATTTGCAGACCAGCTTCGACTGATCCACAGCGCCTCAGTGGATAAGGAGTTGTGGGTGATCTTTGATAACACCGCCCTGGGTCACGCCACAGCCAATGCGATTTTTCTCCAAGATGAGTTGAGCCGGTGCATGCGGATTCAATGAATCAGCATTCGAAAAGGTAGGAAGCGGTTGAATTCTGCCCACGCCGATTTGCCTTCTCTCGGGAGGACAATCGGCTGTGTGCCGGTGACGCAGCTGGGAGCGCGTCCCGGACTGGCCGGGAAGGTCGTCGGTTCGACCTCGATTCCCCGCCTTAGCCGATCGCCCCGCGTTTGACGAACAGGCCGCAAGCTACGACAATAGGAGAGTTGTCCCGCCAAAACGTGGGCCTGTGGCGCAGCTGGGAGCGCGCTTCCATGGCATGGAAGAGGTCGTCGGTTCGATCCCGACCAGGTCCACCACTCAGTCTTAAGTTATTCAATATCTGCAACTTACAGACACGAATCCGCGAATCTCCCCGCGAAATTGGCGCCTTTCGCTCATGAAGGACACGGGAGAGGGTTCTCCGCGTTCTGAAACCTGGCGCAGAACAGAGCCATTCTCTAATCGGAAATGCCGAGTGTCCTTCGGAAAACCGGACAGGACCTGAAAATGCGGCAATGTCCGGATCGGCGACAAACCACTCAGAACCCTTAAAGCGTTAAAGAACACTCTCACTGAGCCAAGCGGCATAGCTAGCGAATGACGCTCGGGCAGCTCATCGAATTGGGCTGGATTGAAGATCACATGGATGGAAACCATGGGGGAGACTATCCGCGCAAGAGTGAATTCATTGCAGAAGGTACTCCATACATTTCAGCAAATTGCCTTGACGGCGACAATATAGATATGTCACGAGCCAAATATCTGTCACCAAAGCGTGCCGATAAGCTGCGAAAGGGATTTGCCAGAGACGGTGATGTGCTGTTTGCCCATAATGCCACCGTGGGCCCAGTCGCATTGCTCCACACCCAAGTAGAAAGAGTCATTCTTGGCACCTCTTTGACTTATTACAGGTGTAATCGCGAACACATCCTGCCCGAATATCTGGCTCACTATATGCGCTCGTCCGGCTTCAGGAATCAATACGGACGAGTCATGCGCCAATCGACACGGAACCAAGTTCCAATCACCAAGCAGCGTGAATTCTTTCACGTAGTTCCGCCGATCGAGGATCAAAAGAGAATAATAGGAACTCTGGACGGACTCCTTGAGGGCAGTCAAAAGCTATCAGCCGTCTGCGAAAGCAAGCTCGCCGCCCTCGAAGAGTTGAAAAGGTCTTTGCTCCATCAGGCCTTTACCGGCAAACTGTAGGTAACTCTCAAATGAGGAACGAAGCCGAGACCAGAGCCGAGCTGATCGATCCCGCGCTGCAGGCGGCGGGATGGCACGCGGTTAAAGGTTCACGCGTCCGGCGCGAATTCCCCATCACGCCGGGCCGCCTCGAAGGCAAGAGCAAGCGGGGCAAGGCGCTGACCGCCGACTACGTGCTTGAGTATCGCAACCAGCGGCTGGCGGTGATCGAAGCCAAGGCGGAATACGAAGAAGTCTCCGAGGGTGTAGGCCAGGCCAAGAACTACGCGGACAAGCTCTCGATCCGGCACACCTACTCAACCAACGGCCATGGCATCTATGCCGTCGACATGGAGAGCGGTAAGGAAGGCGAAGCGCTGCGCTTCCCCACACCTGAAGAACTGTGGGCGATGGTCTATCCCAATGCCGATCCCTGGCGCGACCGCTTCGCCTTCATACAGGCGCCGAACAAGAGCGGAACCTGGAACTTGCGGTTCTATCAGGAGATTGCTGTTCGGCGGGTGCTGGAGGCCATTGAGGCCGGTCGCGACCGCATCCTGCTGACAATGGCCACAGGCACAGGCAAGACCTCGATTGCCTTCCAAATAGCCTGGAAGCTTTTCAGCTCACGCTGGAATCTGAATCACTGGCGCAAGGGCACGGCACCGGCTCGGCGGCCGCGCATCCTTTTTTTGGCCGACCGCAACAATCTGGCCGACCAGGCCTTGAACGACTTCACAGCCTTCTCGGCTTTCTCTGATGATGCCTTGGCACGTATACGGCCTGAGGAGATTCAAAAGAAGGGCCGGGTGCCAAAGAACGCCAGCGTCTTCTTCACCATCTTTCAGACCTTCATGAGCGGGTCGGATGCCGAGGGTAATCCAGCACCGTATTTCGGGGAGTATCCACCGGACTTCTTCGACTTCATCGTCATCGATGAGTGCCACCGCGGCGGCGCGAACGATGAAAGCACTTGGCGCGGCATCCTCGATTACTTCAAACCTGCGGTGCAACTTGGCCTGACCGCCACGCCGCGACGCGAGGAGAATCGCGACACCTATCTCTATTTTGGCGAGCCGGTCTATGTGTACTCCCTGAAGGAAGGCATCAATGACGGCTTCCTGACGCCGTTCCGGGTCAGACAGGTTTCCTCAAACCTTGATGAATACGTTCTGCAGCCAGACGACGAGGTAGTCGAGGGCGATGTAGAAGAAGGCCGAGTCTACGAGGAAGAGGATTTCAACCGGATCATCGAGATCAAGGAGCGCGAAGCCCACCGCGTCCGCGAGTTCATGGACCGGATCGACCAGAGGGAAAAGACGCTGGTCTTCTGCGCCACGCAGAGGCACGCTCTTCTGGTCCGCGATCTGATTAACCAGGTGAAGACAAGCACCGATCCGAACTACTGCCACCGGGTTACGGCTGATGACAAGGAGATCGGGAACGAGCACCTGCGCGAGTTCCAAGATAACGAAAAGACGATTCCAACGATTCTGACCACCTCGCAGAAACTCTCGACCGGTGTGGATGCTCGTAACATCCGCAACATCGTGCTGATGCGTCCGATCAACTCAATGATTGAGTTCAAGCAGATCATCGGACGCGGTACGCGACTTTTCGACGGCAAGGACTACTTTACGATTTGGGATTTTGTCGGGGCACATCGCCACTTCCAAGATGCGGAGTGGGATGGAGAGCCGTTGGAACCAGAGTTGTGCGAGGATTGCGGGCAGTATCCTTGCGTGTGCCCACCTGGAGAGCCTAGGCAGCCTAGGCGTTGCCCTACATGCGGCAATCAGCCCTGCACTTGCCCGCAAGCACCGTGCCAGATCTGTGGCGAACTTCCTTGCGTGTGCCAGCGACCCACAAAAGCAGTGGTTAAGCTGGCCGATGGCAAAGCGAGGACGATCCAGTCCACTATTGCGACAACTTTTTGGCATCCGGATGGCACGCCGATCACGGCACAACAGTTTATGGAGATCCTTTTTGGCAAGCTGCCAGAGTTTTTCAAGGATGAAGAGGAACTGCGAAAGATCTGGAGCGTGCCGGACACTAGGAAGTTACTACTACACGGGCTTGCCGAAAAGGGCTTTGGAACCGATCAGCTCCATGAGATGCAGAAGATTATCGACGCTGAGAAAAGCGACCTCTTCGACGTGTTAGCTTATGTGGCCTACGCTTTGCCCCCGGTTACGCGCGAAGAACGCGCGACACGGGCGAAGGCAACAATCGGCGCGCGCTTTACCCCCAAACAGCAGGCGTTTCTCGACTTCGTCCTCGGGCACTACGTGGAGGTGGGAGTAGAGGAGCTGGACCGCACCAAGCTGGCTTCGCTTCTCAGTCTGAAATATGGAGCTATTTCTGACGCAGTTCTAAACCTAGGCGCGCCAGAAGAGATCAGTCAAGTGTTCGTCGGTTTTCAGAAATTCCTGTATGATGAGACGCCCGTCGGCCCTTAGAAGACAACAAGCAACTTCGTCAACATATCCTTCATTTCTTCCATCGGAGAGGCCCAAATACCGGTCAGCTCAGGAGCAGCAAGAATTGTGCCTGCGGCCCGGGCATCTGCATTCCCAAGGGCAACAATCGATATTGCCTTTGTTTCGCAGTGTGCCTCGGTGCTCGGTTCTGGGAACGGCAATCTCGTCCTCTTCTATCTGTAGCACAATTTAGAGAACGTTTGAAGCCCAATTGCGGCGGAGCCTCTTCGCTTTAGGCTTTCTCAGGATGTCTTCTCTATCAGCCAGCCTACAAGCCCAGCCTCAACGACTCGTACCGCTAACTTATCAGGGCCAACGATACTGACTCTATCGTCTCCCGGTTGATCAATGTTCCCAGTGTGAAAGACGAAGAACATGCGAGTGTGCGACGTAAAGTCGCCGAGTTGCTCCAAATAGGCGGCGAGCTCTTTGGAATCTGTCTTCGATTTTACTTGAACGCAAGCTCTTTCCCCTGTGCTGGGAAGAACTAAGTCGAGGTCTAAAAACTTCTGCGTCTTTCCAACAACGCTAGTCCTACGCCAGCCGCTCGATGTAAACACCAAGTCGACAAGAAGCTCGAAGTCCTTCGGCCCCAACAACCGCATTAAACCTATTGCTGCGTCAATCATTTCTGTGCGAGCAGCTAACGCGCGTTCCACTTGTTCAACTTTCTGTCCGTTGATCCGACGGATTAGATATTCCTCCACGTCTACGCTGCAAGACGTTCCTCTGTATGCCGCCAACTTTGTGAGGGCCCCAGATAATCTGTTCTTGGTTAGTGGCTCGCCATTGATATCAGTATTCTTCCAGCCATTCTGAACCCGCCGCCATACCCCAAGGCCATCAGCGTGGGCCGCCGGAGCGTCGTTACTTAAGAATCCCCACCAAAGATCATCACCGTTAAACGTAATCCAAAGCGTCGAACTGTTGTCCTCGAAGAATATGCGGGTCTCGTTTGTGAATCGTGTGGCTGTGCCCTGATTCCGGCCTTCGGCAATGAACATATTAGTGAGTTCGTTCCAGTCCCTTTGGACACATACATCAAACTTCGCATCCTCATTGGTGCCGAAGCCGAAGCGAATGATCCCATTGTCGATACACTCTCGTTCCCAACGCCCCGCATCACCGAGCTTGATGTAGCGTACGAGCTTGGGATAGATTGCGGTTACTGCCTTGTCGCTCACGTCCTTCCTCCAATCACCTCTTTTAGCTCTTGCGACGTGAGCCGGAGACCGCCAATGGTCCCTCTCTCTTTATCCTGGAGCGAAGGTTGCCGTTCAGCAGAAGACCGTCCAAGGTTCCAACCCGGTGAGGCTGCCGACGTCGCTTGGCGTCGAATTTGGCACACGACAGACCGGTCTGTCTTTTCCTTAGCTTGAATTCCGAGGCGTTTGCATCAACACGCATTGTTCAACAGCTCTCCCAACTCCAAGGCCTTGCCCTCACATGCACGATGAGCTGCATTTGTCAGGATTTCTGCCCGGGCGGACAGAAACTTATCGTAATCATTCTTCACCCTACCACGCCGCTCATCGTCGGAGATGCTGCTGTAGCCGACCGCCAACTGTGCAAATGGGATGAGGTGGGTTCTCAATCTACGCTTCAGCTCGTCTTCCCCAAGGGCGCAGTTGTCAGCCCGCTCCTTTAGATAGGTGATCGGGTCCTTGTCTGAAATAGTCCGGTTGGTCCGCCAGGTTATCAGAGCGCAGTTAAGTTCTCGGAAACTCTGCTCATTCGGAATTCCTGCATCCTCAAGCGTAGCGGCGGGAAAAAGGTGATGATACTCTCTCGGCCGTTCCCTAGATGTAATGTTGGCGACTGTCGCTCGCGCACCATCGGCAAGATCTTCCGAACCGCACTTAATTTGGAGCGCCAGCAACCCTCGGCCAAGGATAGTTTTGCGTTTCGGCCAATCGGCTTGCAACACTATCCCTTTTGTAGGAAACGGATAAGATTCCTGGTTCAGGATCGGCACAATGTCTTCAGCCGCTCCTTCGCACAGAACCTTTCGCAATCCGCGATAGTCCTGCAGAGCGTTGGACGCAGACGACTGCTCATAGCGCGAGGTCAAAAATGCCCGCCAGAGGAACTTTCGCAGTAAATGCCGGGCGTTCCCCAACTTGTCAGGCTGCGTCGGCAGATGTTCGTGGAGTGCGGCTACGATGGGGATGGCTGTGTAGCTCGGAAGGCGCTGGGAATCGAAGCAACTCTCCTCTTCTAGAAAACCGACCATGCCTTTGATGCCTTTGACGACTGCTTCCCACTCGTTCAGCATGCGGACATAGTCGATTCCGCGATATCCCGCTTGGCTCGGAATGCGGTCCTGACGCAAAGCCACCACATCCAGCACCAAACTCGGCAGATCGGCATATTCTGACGCTCGTGGTACGGCCACATTTAGTGCGTCCACATGCTCATGCAGCGACTTTCCAGTCTCTTCCTCCACGAGCGCTACCACGATGTCATACGTGGACAGATGTACCGAGCTGGTGTTCATTTTAATGAACACGTCTAGTGCCACCTCTTTGTGCGTACCTGCCGGCAAAGCGAGATAAGGCAGGTTGAACTCCCTTACTTTGACTCTCAGGTCATTGATCATCTTCTTCAGGTTCTTATAAGCCTGAAACTTATCCGATGTGTCATCTGGAATAGCCTTTTCAACCCACTGGTCAATCATTTCCTCCATGTCTTCCGGTCGCAACAGCGTGATGGGAATGAATCCTCGACTCCAACACTCTTTCGGATTGTTCACCCAAACGGGATAGCGTGCGCCGTTTGTGTCCCATCTGGCTTGACCGTAGACGTACGGCAGCTTCGCCGAAGCGTCGCTTGGGTCATCCTCGAACCCGATAAGGTAGCTCCGCTCCTGGTACTTGTCGTGGAGGCTGCGCCATAGCGCGGTTAACCGCTGCTGGCCGTCAAGCAGTTGCTCTGTCACCTTTTCCCCGCTCTCTGGAGCATTGGTCATGGTGCGACTCTTAAACTTTTCCGCATCGCCCACTTCAAGAATCAAAGTCGCACCCGAGGGTAGACCGCGCAGAACCGTCGTCAAGAGCCCTGAAACTTCGCCGTGCCCCCAAGCCACGAAACGCTGAAAGCGCGGCAACGTGACCTGCCGCGATCGGATGCGGTTGAACCATTCTGGCAAGAACCTGTCATGTGCATGCATCGCCTATCACCTCGTGAATCATTACTGCGCTCTACAACATTAAACCTTGTGCTTCGCTCTCTACGAGACAACTTTTTACGCCCCGGCCTTTGATGTACGGCGTGAGACCTCGGAGCGCGATCAATACTACAGATGGTACGTGGAGCTACCCGATATCAATCAATTGACTCAGCGCGCAAGCTATGGATGTGACGATCCAGATTCTGTGGAGAAAATCCGAAGAGTCGGTTATCTCGGAATGAGCGAGCGCCTTGCGCCCGCTCAAATGACTTATCGATATCAGCTGACTCGGCGTACCAGAATAGTAATTACCGTTCATGCGCTATAGATCATATCGAAAAGTTGATTACTCACCTCGTGACACTTCGCACGCAATTCCTTGAAAACATTGAGTAGTCTCGCGGGGATCGACGGCGTTTTCTCAGAGAATAAATTCTGCGCAGTAAGGCCAAGTCCTGCGCATTCATATCCAAGAGAAATGGCGCCCGAAATATTTCCCCGGCGCCGAATTGTTATTGGTATGTATAAATCTGCTCGTTATTGAAAAGAGGTAAATATGGCACCGTCCATAGCAGCTCTAGAAGTGACTTACCTTCCCACAACATCTCTTAAACCGCATCCGCAGAACCCACGGGTTCACACCTACAAGCAGGTGCAGCAAATTGCACACAGTATTAGTACGTTCGGTTTTAACGTTCCCATTCTTGTTGATGACCGGCTGAACGTCGTTGCCGGGCATGGGAGGCTACTCGCCGCGCAGACACTCGGCTGGAAGACCGTTCCGGTGATTAAGCTGGCCCACCTCTCGGAAACACAGTACAAAGCATTCCTTATTGCCGACAATCGTTTGTCCGAAAACTCTTCTTGGAATGAAAAGCTCTTGGGAGAACAACTCAAGGTCCTCTCGGAATCAGAGCTTGACTTCGACCTTGAAATCACCGGCTTCGAGACGGCCGAGATCGATGTGCTTATCGACGGGCTCGAAAATATCAATGAACTGGATCCGGACGATCGTCTCCCGGCCATTGAGAGCTCGGCCGTATCAGGCACGGGCGACCTCTGGCAGCTCGGAAAGCACCGGGTGCTCTGTGGCGATTCGCTGATTTTAGAGAACTACGACCGGTTGTTGGATGGAGCCAAGGCCGACCTGGTTATCACCGATCCACCCTATAACGTCGTCATCGACGGCCATGCCAGCGGTCTCGGGAAAACCCGTCACCGGGAGTTTGCAATGGCCTCTGGCGAGATGAGTGATGGAGAGTTTACGGAGTTCCTTGGCAAAGTAATGACGCTGTCGATGATAAGCAGCCAATCCGGGTCGCTTGCGTATTACTTCATGGACTTCCGCCACATCCGGCAGATCCTCGCGGCCAGCCTGCTCGTCTACGGGGAGCCAATGAACCTTTGTGTGTGGGCCAAGAATAATGCGGGCATGGGCAGCTTCTATCGCAGTGCACATGAGCTCATCTTCCTCTTCAAGAATGGGGATGCCTCTCATCGCAACAACATTCAGCTCGGTAAGTTTGGCCGATATCGCACCAACGTGTGGAAATACCCCTCGGCAAATACCTTCTCCCGATCAGGCCCTGAGGGAGACTTGCTTGCCCTGCACCCGACACCGAAGCCAGTCGCCCTTATCGCCGATGCGATCAAGGATTCTACTCGCCGAGGGGAAATGATTCTCGACCCTTTTCTTGGCTCTGGCACTGCTGTCGTTGCTGCTGAGCGCACCGGACGAGTCTGCTATGGCCTCGAACTCGATCCAATTTATGTGGACGCAATCATTCGCCGCTGGCAGCGGTGCACCAAACGCGAGGCATTTCACATTGAATCGGGAGAGAGCTTCGGGGTTAGAGAAGCACGCATGACAAGTCACGATAAATCAAATTCAAAGACTAAAGGTGAATGAAAACATGAGAAACCATAGAAAGACAGAAGATTACGAAGTCGGCTACGGTAAACCCCCGGAAAGCGGTAAGTTCAAAAAAGGCGTCTCGGGAAATCCCTCGGGGCGGCCGAAAAAAACCCCAGAAATCGGGTCGGCGGTGATGCGAGAGCTCGAGTCACCCCTGAGGATCACCGTGAACGGGAAGGAAATAGTCATTAAGAAGCGCGAGGGAGTCGCGAAGCAATTGGTAAACAAGTCTCTCTCCGGACATCTTGCGTCAACACGTATGGTGCTCGTTTTGCAGCAGCAAGGACTCGAGAGGAAAGCGGAGCAGCAACGGCTCAAGTATCGGACAGCAGATGATTTTACTGACGATGAGCTCGCGGCGATCGCTAACGGGGATCTGAAAGTGCCGCTGTATAGAAAATCCACCGGGAATGGCGAAGATGGAAAATAGCTCGGCAATTCGCAAATTGCGCCAGTAATATTGGCGAAATCTGGCGACGACCTTAAATCTCCCGATTGCCAGTGAGGCGATGATTCGAGCTAAACTCGGACGATTGGCTGTTTCATTGGATCACGGACACCGGATCCAATTTATTGGCAATCAGGCGTGCGGTACCCTGGCGAACGCGGGCCGATCTGTCTCGTCGTTTACCCAAATCGCAGGGCTGAAGGGCGCTGAGTCTTGTCTCACCAACAGTCAGGGTTTAGCGGGCGTGTGAGCGATCCGTGCCGCACGTCTCAACTGTCCCACAGGAACGATTGGCCTCATCAAGGTATTGAGTCCAGTCTTTCGCAATGCCGCTTTGCGCATCCGCTAATTGCATCCGTCCGGTTTTCACATCTTCGGCTAAGTAGTTTTCAACTCGATCCTTCAACTTGAAATACCTCTCTGGGAGCGCGACGCCCGAGGGCCCACATTGGGGCCAAATATTACCCAATCCGTCAGATCCACCAAGTTCCAAAGGGACTAAGTGATCCAATTCGCAGGTCTGATCCTCTCCGCGGTTTCCCAGAGGTCTAACTACTTTGTACCAAGCATACGCGATGTTTTTTTCGCTTTCGCTCGTCTCGCAGTCACGAATGCATCCAGTATGCCAGTTCTTGCTGTTCAGAATGTCAACTCTCACCGACGGGTTGACCCCGCCTGGAGTACATCGCGGATCTGGCAGTGGAAGGCCATGCTTAAAGTTAAGCACGCATGAGCCAGTCCTCGGCTTGACCCACACAGACAAGTAATTCGAATCGCAAGTAATGCCTGCATACTCGCAAGTGCTGCCTACCGGCCTTCTCCCGGGTAGCGCCAAAGTTGGAGGATGTTCTGAGCCAGGGGAAGTGCGTTCACGATCAGATTCGCCATGTTGCCTGAACTCCCGCACCCAAGGTTAGCAGTTGCCCACCACAGAATAGTCACGCTGCAAATGGCCACAACCACCAGGCTTGGGATGATTCCCGCAAACTTAAATTGGTGCCTGCTCATAACGGTCTAACCCGAAATGCTCGTAAAGTCGAGCAATAGCACCGTGATCGCGGTATCCACAACGAATGTGCTTCCTTCACGCGGATTTTATCCTAGGTGCCTGGGCATACTGTGAGAATCTCTCTCGCCGAATAGCATCTCATTGACATCTAACTGAAGCGAAACCGCATGAGGGGAGCCTCTTCGATGCAAGAAACTATAGTTGCCCATCCAGAGCTCCCCGCTTTTGACGATGCAATTCGAATTCTCCGAATGCTCCGGAGAGAGATTGTCTCGGGAGCCCTTATGACCTGGTGAATCGTCGACCATGTTTGCAAACGCTTGGAAGAGCAGGTTACGGACAGAATCATGGAGAATACGGGCGATGCACGCAGAATCCGATAAAAGCGTGACGAAGACAGAAATGTCCTTAGTCTCAGCCTCCAAGAATCAATTCTCATACGCGACCTTTGGCACAATTTGAATAAGAAAGCGTTGGTTCTCCTCCTCATTCACTGATCTCCCGACTCCGTCCGTTCCGCTCCCTGCGATCATGACTTCACATATGGTGTTGTCGAATACGATGTGGTTTGCCTTCCAGAACAGATAGAGAGCATTAGCGCGCTTATAGCTCAAGTTAAAATTGTCCGGGTATGTGTCTCTCGATGCCATGCCCTCAATGATCACGAGGTAGCGAATATTCTTTGTTTCTGGATCCTTCTCTTGCTTTCTCTTGAGATCATCGACCAGGTCGTTTATGCTTTGACCACTGCCACGCAAGAATCCGAAATACTTTGGGTCAATCCTAAAATCCCCCGCTTTGAACTGAACCTTCGTCCTGAAAACGTATCGTCTGAACTCGCTATCATATTGGAACTGGTCCTTGTGGGCCAGTTCCGCAATAGCCGCGTCGATCTCCTTTAGCCGTTCATAGTTCTCTGCTTCCACCCGAAGCTTTCTGCGCTCTTTGCTGTACGCTGCAAAGCTAAAGACGAAAAGTACGAGCATGACGACGAAGAGACTGGTCATCAGATCGACATAGCTTGGCCAGAACGCCTCATCAACTCTGCTATCCATCGCCGTCCCTCCTCGCCGTCGCGCTGTATTTGCTATCGCGTTGCGCCTTCGGTGCCCACCACCGCCGGCGCCACCACGGCCTGCGACCATCACTGTTGCTTCTCCGCAGTTCTTCAGGTCCTTGTGGACGTGCGGGTAGGAGGTCTCCCCGGTGCTTCTCCGGTTGCACACGCGCGAGCGCCGTTTCCAGACGCGCAATATGAACGTCGATACTTGACAGTTTCGCTAGATGCTGATCGAGCGCCGGCGATATGCCTTCTGAACCATTCTTGATTGCCAGAAGTATTGCCGACTCCCTCTCTTTGCCTGATTGCTGCATCTGTCCGACATTCGCCGCAATTCCCCGAATTTCTTCGTCGATGCCTTGGAGCCGCGCGACATGATTCAGGAAATCTGTTCCTTTCCCATCGCTGAATGCGTTGGTAACCGACCGTGCGATCTGGCCTGCTAAGTCGTCGAGTTGTTGCCGGGCGCCGTCGACCAGATTTTCCAAGCTTTGCCGCTGGGCCTCAATATACCTCCTGATGGTCTCGTCTTCGGAGCCGACAAACTGGCGGATTAGTTCGGTGCGGTTTTTCAATGACTCTAAATTCTCATAGATCAACTTAATTGTCGAAGCGGTAATCGATTGGTCGACGGCAAGCTTCTCCCCGAGCGAATTGATGCTCTGTTCAAACAATCCGAATCGACTTAGCAGAGCATTCAACTTGTCTGTCAGCTCGCTGGTTATCATTAGTTTGCTATGAAGGTCACCGCTGGCTTCGCTGAATCTTCCAAGAGTCTGAGATATCGTCGCCGATGTCCGCAGCATTTCTGCGTTCGTCTTTACGATCTTAAGTATGTCTGCACTCCGTAATAAGTCGAGCAACTCGCGCTGCTCATGCAGGGTTTCCCCCGCACTATTCAGCGATGTGGAAAAGACGGCAAGATTGGACCTGAAGTCGACGTTGAATCTGTCCAAGTTCTGTTGAAGGGTGTAGAGTGCGGACGAGAAATCGCGTCGGACTACGGGAAGCAACTCGGTTTGTAGAAGCGTAAAGTATGCTTGCTTTAATCGATCGTTCTTCTCCTGGGCGTCGTGCAAGTAACGAGATCGCCCGATGACCGAAAACAGCAGACCGCACAGGCTGCCCATCATGGCAATAAGAACGCCCCCTACGAAGTGCCGCAGATGGGCCGGGTCGGTGAATGCCTCCGGGTCACTGCCTAAGAATCCGCCAAGGCCAACGATCACCCCGACGAATGTTCCCATCAGGCCAACATATAGAGGCAGGGTCGCGTTCGAGGCAGCAGCCTGCTCGATCGCGTCTGAAACGCGTTCGGCAATATCTTGAAGGATGCGAAAGTCCGCGGGCGAGCCTATGTTCTTTTCTAGGTAACGGTTTGTGCTGGTAAGAATGCTGTTGAAGGCGGACGAGGCGAGCGATGCCGCCTGGATCCGGGTACTCTCGATGCTGGACTTCTCGTCGATTGGGCCAAGCTGGGTCGTGGGTACGACGACCGCTAGAGGCTCTGAATCCGGAAAGATGCTTGCTAATATCCCAGAACGACGTCGGGTCGCCAGAAAGCATCGGACCTGTACGCCAATCACGAAAAGTGTCAGCAGTACCTCAAGAAAAACTACTCGATCCATATTTCACCTAAGTTCTTCATCAGCACTCATCGCAACCCGCAACTCTTGGCTCCGTTCCGCGGGTTTGTCGACACTACTATCGATATATTTCCGGATCCTTGTTCGAAGGTTTGAGAACGGTGCTCCTGCAAGATTGATCGGTCGTCGATTATTTCACCCGATGTCGAGTATCTCGCACCCCTATCCTCAAATTCGTTACACGATCTGGTCCGCAGAAACTCCTGGATTCCCTTGACTTGGAGGGGTCATCTCTCACTGGCGTTCTTTGACATGAGCAGGCAGTGTTCCTTCCTCCCCGCCCGACCGTCGCGCATCATATTCCAAAGACACGACGGGAATGCGCCTGAATGGATCCACTTATGGGTTTCATCTGAAATCGATCCTTAGTTTCTCTCGTATCTTCCAGCGCTCGCCGTCCGATTTCCTTTCGGCAGATCCACTGTGCGTGACTACGATTTCCAACGCAGTGCTTGGTGGATTCGCATTGTAATCACACACAGGATTGAGATAAAGTGCGGGAGCCCCGATCGCCGTCTTGAACTGCTCCGGATTGCTACACATATCTACCCGTGCAAAGGTAGCGGTTGACGCGTCTCCTTCCAAGCGAAGCGTGTAAAGGGAGTCCCACTCTTGCTTCTCGGTTAAGTTCTTGAAAGTTCCATCCCTTTCCGGAAGAGAGGCGTAGAGAATTACGAATGGCGCACGTGGCGTCGATAGACGGGACTGGGCGATCGGGTCCACAACGGGGTAAGAATCGGGTGATACATCCAGTACACCAAAGTGTCGTCTGAATATCGGAGTCGGCGAATCAGTCTCTTCTCGAATCTTTTCTGCATTTGGAAGGGCCTGAGTAGCAGTTTGTTTCTTCGAAGCGGCAATATCGTTTTGGACTTGCGATAAATTATGCCCCATGTGATCAAAACGAGAGTTGAGATCTTCAAGTTTTCGGTCCAGTTCATCTACTTTGTTTCGAAGGCCACCTGCATCTGCTAACCCAATCGGACGTATTGATTCTCCGCCCTTCATAGGGGGGTTGGCCACGAATCGTTGCTGCGCGGTTCCAGCCGAGGGTTCCGAATTCGGGAAGCGCTTGGATCGTTCGTCTATTACGCGCCAGATCTTAAAAATCTCGAAGAGCGACCAAAGCGCCACACAGGTGATCATGATAATGAAGGTGATTACAATGATGGAAGCAATCAACAAATGGCTTGGGCTCATCCAATCATTACCGGCCCCGGCCCCCGATGACTCTTGGCAAGAAGCATATGGCGGAGATGACAATAAGACCACCTGGACAACCAGAGCCGCACCCAGGAAGGATTTGCAATTGCCCTTCGCCGCTTGTACAGCCTCCACATCTCCTCCTCAGCCGTCCAACCCGGTCGTCAAGTTCAGTTGACTCCCCTTATATTATGAAGACTGCGTCCCGGCCACATTCTTTCCGAGTTCGAACAGATTCTGAATTAGGGGATAAAAGAACAATGTCTCATTGATCCGCTCATTCGGCCTTTCTGTGTAATTGTGCCTTTGTAAGCCTAGGCCTATATGTTCGCGCACATTCCCCTTCAGTGCCGCTTCAACAACGCCAAAATCGACATCGATCCCGAATCGCTTTCGGAAATTCAAAGAACTGTTCAACTGCAACAGCGTATCCGCAAACTTGCCGACATTTGCGATAACGGCGTCGAGAGTTTTTCCATCGGACCCGATCTGAGCGTACGACATCTGCTGCGCTTCCTCTATTGCCACCGAGCCATCTCCGACTAACACAACCGGCGTTGGTTCATCACTGTCGTCAGGACCTTTGAGAACACCGCCGTTGCAGGTGGCTTCCTTGAACTTCTCAGCCATCCGCAGAGTAATCCGCGGATGGAGTGCTGTGCCGAAAACCGCCTCAAAGATGGCGTGGGTTAGCGCGGTGACCTCCTTTTTGTCCTCGCTGCTATCTAAGATCTTGATGCTTTGTGCCCCGCGGCCACTCAAGCAAATATACTGGGGAGCTTCCATCCCACGCGCCCGCATCAGTTGCGCACAATGGAACATGATTGCGGAGTAGTGAATCAGAACCAAGCACTTGACCCACCCATCGAGCATGAGTCGCTTTGTGAATTCGATTTCTTTGTCGATCGAAAAGAAGAAGTTCACGTACTCCTCTGAGCCGTTCTGCGCGGTCTGCAATTCCTTGTAAACATCTTGCATGTTTCTTCTGAGCGTTTCGTCTTGAATTTGCCGGAGAGACTCCTCGACTTGACCTTTGTATTTCCGTACCAGGCCACTTTGCTCACTGTGCACTCTGTTGTAACCGTCTCCCCAAAGCGCATTTCCCGCAAAACTAATTGAAGTGCCTATTGTTGGCACCATTTTTCCGACAGTTTTGGCCTTTTGCTCAAACACAACAATATCCGTCGACCCTCCACCGATATCGATGCATAGCACAGGCTTTGAAGTCGCAATTGCCGCGGCCTGCTCATGGTAGTAATAGGGTGCTTCCGATTCAGTCAGGCAAAGTAGACGCTTTTTCAGCGTCGAAGTCTGGAATATCTCCTTCACGGATTCTTCCCATTCGCCTTCGAAAAACGTCCTCGTGAATCCATCGAAGCTCAGCGGCTTAAACCAGACAATTCGGACTTGGCGCGGATCGACATCGTTAAGTATCATCTTTGTTCTTACCAGAAGGAGAAGTTCGCGAATATATGTGTCCACGCGCTTCATTACATTCTTTGTGACTTCGAGCGACCACTTCAATTCTGTTGAAATCACCTCATCTTTTCGGTGGGGCACAATTCCACGAATAAACGAAATATTCACGTTCCGCAAAAGATGATATGAATCGGGTTGCAGACTCATTTGCTCGCTGGTTGCCGTGCGGAGCGGAAATTTAAACGGGGAAGTCCCCCCTATAATGGCAGGAAGAAACTCGTGCTGGAGCCGAATCTCAAAGCCCGCCAGCTCACTTGGGAAAAAGTTGAATCGTGCGCTCTCAGAAGGAGCATTCTTAACAGGTGCGCTGAGGATCGCCAATTGCAGGTCATCCTGACCGACCGAAAGGACCTTGGGATCCGGATTTCCATCACTGAAGCTCCAAGCAACATGGGTGTTTGTTGTGCCGAAGTCGATCGCCACCGAAGCGCCCCTTGTCCCCAGGGACTTCCTTGTCCATTTTGGAACAATAACTCCGCGCGCGACGCGATTCGCATCTGAATGAAATGCTTCGACAACCGCGTAGTCAAAATATGCGCCTTTAGATTGTTTAGAGTTGAGTTCAAAATAACAGGATCCCGACTGATCCTCTTTGTCGGACCTTTTTGTTTTCTTAAAGTATTGGTCAGCACTAGTATCATCACTGACTCTCTGCATGATTTGTTGGCCGTCGAGCCGGTAAAACTGGAGGTCAAAGCACTCAAGACTTCTCGAAGCTGGCTCGCGTTCATCGTCGACCAGCATCACCCAGTAGCGTTCGTTGAATTCCTCATGGTTAGTTACCACAAGGCTGGGATAGATGGCACAACTCATCCGAGCTCGCACAACGTTGCCATGATTAGGCATCTGTTTCGACAAGTTAAATGTCTTGCGAAACGTCACTTTTCGGCCGCCTATGACCGGGATGTCAAGTTCAAAAGTAACGGAGTCTTCGTCCCCCTTGCCCCCGCTTCGGACGAGCCTACTCATATTCGAAACATCAGCGGGATCAAAATAGTCGAAGAACGCAGTCTTGAGGGGAAGCAAGAAGGACCAATCATCCTCTGGTGTGAAATCTCTATATCGCGGACACTCGAATTGACCGGAATTCATCCTGAATGGCAGCCGAATAATCCGGTCTTCAATGAAATCTTCAAGAACAAGATAGGGGTAAGTGACGCCAGAGTCAGGAAGGACGCGCTTGGCAAGAGGAATGTTACTTACATCACCGACCGTAGTCTTGCCGTCCGGATTGCCAAAGCTATTCCGCAGTTCCTCCAGAACTAGCGGCGGATCTTGGGCACCGGCCGGGAGGCGCCGTGACTTGATCACCATCGGGGACCGTTTTAGTTCATCTCTCTTGCGTCCACGTGACCTTTCATATAACTGCGCACCAAGAACTGTAACCGGATCGCTCTCGCTATCGAGCAACGGGTCTGGCTGATTGTCTAGTCGAGCCATGCCCGTGGTCTCGAAAGCGTTAATTACGGAAGCGAGCTCCCTATTTGCGCTCTCCAAGAGGGCCAGACTCTGCTTCAAGTACTCGTACATATGACGACAATATTTCCTAAGAATCTTCCTGTTAAAGAACAGCCAATGGATATATTGTTGGAAGTCCGGCTTGCGCACATGAAGTGGTCTAATGACGCTAAAGTAGATTTGCCCTGTTTCCGGATTTATGAGATTTGACTTCAGGGTAATTTCCGCAGCTTCAGGCGCGGCAATAAAGAGTGTCAGTGGCGAAGACGCGGCGATCACGTGATTCTCGAGCAAAAGTAGGTAAAACATCTGCTGCTCGTCGAAATGGGCAGTCTGGCCGTCTTCGTTCAGGAATAGCGCGAGTACATTTGCCAAGAGTCGTTGACCCTCAATCGCCGATTGCTTAAGGCCAGGTAATGCCCGCAACGGAGACCAAGTGATTAGCTTCAATGCTTGGGAGTGGGAACTCCACGAATAAAGGAGCTCAAGCACGTCGAGGCAATCTGAAACTGCTCGGTGAAATACACTCGTTCCGGAGTGGTCTAAATTGGTCTTTGCACGATCTGCAACAAAATGAAATGCTGCGTCAAAGAGGTGGATGCGTGCGTATGGAGACGGGATCGCCGTCAGGAGGCGTTTCGGTGTTGCATCGGTTGGATCTGGAATCAGTTCGACGTACGAGTCGTCATAAGATCCACCTCGACGGTGCCAGCCTTTCTGCTGGGTGGCACGATCAGAAATAAGTGATAAAAGAAGATGATCAGCCGGCATTGGATTTCATCCTTCCAGGATCAGAATCTGTCGAACGATTCGTCGTAGACATCCGAAGTTACATCCCACCAAAGAGTAAGAAATCGCCCCATAGGATCGCTCGGAAGTCCTTTGGCGCGGGCGATGTTGTTGGCCTGGATGTCAAACGCCTCACTGCTAAGATGTCGCTTCCAGAATGGCTTCTTCTTTGAATGGCGATCTGCACGCATTCCACTCATGTCGCGCAAGTCTTCAAGGGTGCGAAAAGGTGCAAAGGCACGACGATTGCCTGCAAGTTGACGAATCCACACCGAGTAGTACTCTGTCAAAAACCTCGACAGACCGTCATGGTAATCACCACTATTGAAGAATGTATCGTCGAACTGATTCACCTTTGCCCAGACTTGGTGTGTCGCGTGACGGAAGTGACCTGAGTCGAGCATCGCGAGCATTTGCAATTGCGTTAGCTGCTTCGCGAATATCGCAGCGGAATCGCGACCAATAGTCGAAAAATCCAGAATCTGAGCGTCGACGTCGATCGCATACTCGTGATAAGTTTCCGCTGGCGGGAGACAGTCCGCGTCCGAGAGGCCGGCGAACTGAAGTATTGCCAAGGCCCCGAGCAACTCGACGACATGCGCATCGTTGCTCTGCTGCGCTCCACTCTCGTGGTTTGCGTAGCTGGCAAGTGCAGTATCGGAAATATAATAAACTGAGTTGAAGCCGTGAACGTGGCTGGAGTAATACGAAAGCGCAGCCTTTGTCTTTGTGATGAAAACGTTGGAGTCGATGCGACTGCTCTCATCTTCCTGGAGCTTGAAGTACGGAAGGACCATGAGAGCGCCGATCGCAGCTTCGCGGATTGCACCCGCGGCCCCGGTGTTTGACGTTTCGCTCCGCAGGGCTTTAAGTAGCCATGGCATCCCGGCAGCTCCAGTTCCGCCAAAGATTGAGCCGATGATGAACACTCGGTCGCCAGGAACAAATGCGCTAGCAAAAAGCTTGAAGTCCGCTGATTCCTGAAATCCAGATAGGACTACAGATCCAACATTTGGATTACCCAGGAATCCTCCGGTAAGCCTCTCGTTCAGGTTGTCCTGGGAGTAGAGTGCCTCTAAGAGCTTTTTGGTTGCAAAGTCCTCAATTTGATTGAAACCTATAAAGTCACCAAACGTCGAGTGCTCGACGCCTTGAAAATTGAGTTGGAATGCCTTCGAGATTCGTTGGTTCGCTTCTTTGGCAAGGGAAGCAAGAGGACCAATTGGCGTAGAGAAGAAACCACATTTTCCCGCCGATTGACACTTTGAATGAAGCCGCTGGTAGAGCTCAAGCGCGGAAGCTCCGTCGAGAGTATCCTTGTTGCTCTTGTCGGTATCGAGAAGAATTGGGATCACCTCGACCGGTTGCTTATGCGCGTCGACGAGTTTGACTCCAGAAGCCAAGAGAAAAGTGAGCGCTTCCATGACTCGGCCGCCAGTCCCGCCTATGCCAAAGAGAAAAAGTCGCATTCAATCCACCTTGATACAGCAGTTTTCAAATATTCCTACCTTCTCGCTCTGCGCCTCATTCTAGATGGGAGTCCGGCTTGCGTGAGGTGATCCCCACTTAAGCACCATCGAAACCACGATGAAGAACAAAAATGAATAACTTGAATTGATCAGGCAAAGCACGAGAGTGTCAGAGCTGAATGCACTGGCTTGGTCTCCTCCTAGACTCGCCACGATGAGAATCGGGGCTAAGAAGCCGATTATGCAGTTGAGAATGAGACAAAAGAGCCAGTGGGACCATTTATTGAAACGCGCTCGAAATCCGTTGAGGAAGAAATAGAAAACAATCGCGATCGCGAGCGTCGCCAGAATTAGGGAAATGCCTAGAGGCACATAAATCCGGTCCTCATAGATAGGGCTTTGAGGATCGTGGAACCTCTCATAGAGACTGATGAGCAGGTCTCGCATTTGATTACCTTTCCAGGAGGATTGTTGTCTTTGCGATGGGGCCCTTCACGTCATACGCTCGTGCAATTGCCTCGACGAAGTATCTTAGGCCGAAAGTGGTCTCGAGTGTCCTCTGATCTGTCTGGGTGTCGTCCTCGTTTGACCAATCGAGGTACCAGGAGGGCAGCGCATCGTCGATGGAGATGGAAAGACGAGCGGTCTTAATGAATTTGAAATCCGTGGTGATCAGGACGAAATGAGTAGCATGGGGGATTTGTCCCCGATCTCTTGGGTTCAGGTCGGCCTCAATTTCCGCGCGTGTCTTAATGGCCACTGACTTTATTTCTAGATCGGGCGACTGCGACTCAACCCGCAGGTGTTTCGTGAGGTAATCGCCGCTCAATTGGTCCGGAGAAAGATGAGAGAGGTCTAGTCCTACCGCGAATCCGATCTCCCCCCTCGAATCATTGTCAGGCCCGGAGCTCTTATCTCGGTCATCAAGGAAAGGTTTTCTCACATGGATTCGTAGCGGGCTCTCATCATTGTGACGGTTCCAAGTCCCCTTACGGTCGGTGTATTGAAGAATGGTCGACGAGAGGTCAAAAGGATCAATGACAAAATCCAATGCGTGGTCCGGGATAATACTTTCAGCCTGCAGAAAACTGCGCACAGCGCGCACGTTGGTCGCGGACCCTATTACCCAAAAATAGTAGGGTCGGGGGACAGAACCCCAGGTTGACCTTCCGTTTCTATAGTTGAAATAAGTTCCATGAAACTGCGACTTGAAGGCAAGGATGGAAGCAGACTTGTCTAGCGCATGTGCTTTGTTGAAGATTATTCCCACTTCTTCGGCAAGACCCTTGATGTTGTCTTTGTTAACTTCACGGTTCTTGGCGATCTCCTCATCAGAATAGGAAAAGATAGAGTCAGTAACAAGAATGGAGAGAACGGAGTCGGACGGAGCTACCGGACACTGTTTGGGGCGATCGGAATCAGGAGGGACAGGGGTGGCCGCGCCTGATGACTCGTCGACGACCATTTCCAGCATATTTTGAAGCGGCGATTCCGTTCCCGAAGGTATAGCGTCGTTGAGGAGCGCATTATTAAACTCGCGGGAATCTGCCGCGGCCGGAACCAGAGTGCCTGAGTTTGTGTTGTAGTACTGAAAGGCAATGGCACTTGGACAATGAGGTTTTGCGGGTTCCGTCTTGAACTTATCTAGAGCGGACGCGAGGCGGGAAAGAACATCCTTGAACTCGGTTTGACCCTCGAAATACCCCCTCATGCTCTCGGAGGTGTCAAGAACCACGTTAATGGTGCATGGCGGATCCGGATCCGGTATTGGGGAACAAGCACACCGTTCCGGATGAAATCTGCAAGTTGTGTTCCCAGTCAAAAGCCAGACTGCGGCAATCAGGATCAACAACCCAACAGTAATTCCTACAACCCGCCCGGGATGGGACGACTTGGCCACAATTCCTTCTTCGCCCGGCATTACGCGGGGATTGCTTACCGATCAGGGAGGAGAGGATCATAGCCGGGGCCTCACTAAGATGTCAATTCTCGGCAAGAAAAACAAAGCAGATTCGGCTTATCACGGCTAAACGAGCTCGACCAACTTTATGCCTCGACGGTTACATGCTCACCTGAGCGGCTTCTTGCAAATAGGGCAGTGTGCCCTCTCCGAGATGAAAATGACGCCGCTGTAGACGCAGTCCTTGCAGATGAAATGGCCCTTTTCGCAAGTCTTGCCACCGCTCACGTCCCGCTCCTTTCGCCAAACATCACACACTCTTCTTGCCATGCTTCTTCCTCCTGGCAGTGGAATTCTACTCCATTTCGGTGACAGGCTCCGCTTTTGCTGACCGGATTGCGAGTAAGAATAGCTGTTAGGCGACAATCCCAACTAAGGCCTGAACTCAAGTTCTGAATCGATCGACTGATAATATCTCCAACCAGAGACAGAGTTTACCAACTCACGGGTGTCCTGCCCTGCTTTCTTGTCTGCCTTTGTCGGGCTGCATTCAATGTTTGGGCCGGTCTTCTGAGAGTTGTCGGGGCTGTAGAGCCGGACTGATTGGCTTTCAGGGTGGAGGGTATACTCGCAGGCGTCCGAGTTTTTTCCGGAGACTCTACATATGGCGTGGCGTTATCGGCGATCAAGGCGACTCCCTCTTGGCTTCCGCGTGAACCTTTCGAAGAGCGGCCTAGGATGGTCCTGGGGATTCCGGGGATTCCGGGTTGGGCGCGACGCCAAGGGGCGCGTCACTCGCACCGTGTCGATTCCGGGTACTGGACTTTTCAACCGTGAGGTGCTTCGGGGATCGCAGAGGCCCGGCGGGCCTCCTAAATCCGCGAGTTCGACGGGCGAGCGCTTGCTCGTCTTATGTGCGTTCGTGGGTTTCTTCATTCTTGCAGCGGTGTATTCAGAAGCGCCTAGGTTGAGCGTTTTACTTCTGATTGTGCTCGTCGTCGCTATCATATGGAGTGCTTTTCGACGTTCGCAATCCCGAGCGGTGGTCGCAGTGCCTCCCGACTCACAATTTCAGCGAGCATTGACGTCAAAAATGCCATATCCAGGCCCATCGGTCCCGGATATCTCTGAACTCAAAGGACAGGTAGGTCTCGTACTGCCCGTCCAGACGATCATCCCGAAGATGCTCCCGCTACCCGAAGCGCCCACCACCTTAGACACCGAAGGGGCAACGCTTGCCGCTTCGATCAAGGGATTTGTCGCGCGCCTTGGGATACCGCTCAAGGAGGAGATGCGTAAATGCCGCAGTGCCGGGAAAGCATCTTCTATGCTCGAACTCGATATCGAGCGATTGATAATACGAACCGGATTCGACGGCTTGCAGCTTTCCGCCGAGGCGGCGCAGCTCTATCGAGCCTTAATGTCTCAGCTACATCCCAAGACCTACAGCAGTCTTTCTACCGAGGCGATCGCAAAGGTGGTGAGCGGCTGCATTCGTGAGCGACTTGAAACCTACTTGCCTGCTGACATGCGGCCTCTTTCTCTGCGAGGTCTCGAACGCTATGACGCATCCCACGGGACTGGCTTTGCGAAAGAGGCCGCCGAGATGTTTCTGAGAATCGCGGAATGTGCCGCTGCAGAGAATGGCACCGTGCCCGAGCATAAGCGAGAGCTGCTGGCGCGACTGGCCACTTCACTGGCAGGTCAAACGGCAAATCGCGGCATTCCTGAGTCGGAGAGTCGCCTAGCCTCGAAGATGGGCGGCAATTTGATCATGTAGTTCCCAGGACCTCAGCACACCAAATCGGAGTCAGAAAGTAAAGGTCAATACTTTAAGTTATTTATTGTCATTAAATTATGGTAGGCACGATTGGATTCGAACCAACGACCTCTTCCGTGTCAAGGAAGCGCTCTAACCAACTGAGCTACGCGCCTATTCGCTATACCTGCTAGTTTATCAGGGCTGTGGTGGTGGCGAAAGCGGGGTTCCACGCGAGCAGTCACCGATCACCGAAGCGCGTCGCGGGCTTGACTTTGGTCATGCCGAACTTTTCGTCTCTGCCACCTATTCAACTCGAGGGTTTTCTCTTGGCGGAAGGCAGATATCGCTCGTCCGGCGCCTTCCAGGAGCTGAAAAAATCGAGTGGATCTTGTGTACCGTTGAACTCTCGAGCGAGTTGAAGGCGCTCACGTAGCTGCCCTCGTTGGGCTTCCGGAAGAGAGTTTGCCCGCTCCTCGACAGCTTTGAAGAACTGTTCAACGCTGATTACCTTTGCCCAGGATTGAATCACGTCCGTCAATTGTTTCTGACTCTCCTCAATGGATTCTGCGATTCGTCTTTGATCCTCTTCGCGCGCCCATCGCGCGCGTTGTTCCTCCCATTCTCGCTCTCGCACCTCGGCTCTCTCTTCCGCCTCGATCATCTCTTTGCGGACTAATTCGGTGGAGCTTTCGATCGATTCCACAATCTTCGCGATATCGGGTGTGAGGGGCCGTTCTATTGTTTCTTGAAACGATAGCGACCACGAAACATCGCTGACCGGAGAGTAAACAACGAGCCGTAAACGACCGCAGGGGATTTCGCTCGTTTTTGTCCATGTGTGCTCTACATAGCCTCGAGTCGGCTTGGGCGGTCTGAATTCTGATTCGCGAATATACTTGCCATTTACATAACGCATCAAAACTTCTTCTGTCATTTCAATGACTGCCAACCCGAACGGAATGCTCCCAACGTACACGACGGTCGGACTGGAAGGCTGCCAGAGGTGGCGATAGTTATAGGGATACTCCTGGTGTCTAGGTTTCAGAATCTTCTCGTGCTCGTCAAAGTGTGGACGATCCAACGAAGCAAAACATACCCGATGCCCCGCGGATTCCAAGGCATTGAATAGGTCGTTGGCGAAGGCGAGCGCTTTACCGAGTCCTTTTGCCGATGCGGTCACGTCAACCAGCTGTCGCTTATAGGGCCGCAGCAGGCAGCCCTCTTCGACTTTGTAGCCTCTTTCGTAGTGCTGCCTTGCCCCTCTGATGAGACCATGAACGCCGGTTACGACGCGTCGGACTCGTTGTGGCGCCGGCTCAGATGCGGCGGTAAAAGCTCTGACTCGAGGTGCAGGTGGATCGCCCACTTGCGACCAAGATAGTTGGTCGCCTGGTAATGCTTCAGGCAATGCTGGGCGAGACGGGGCTTTTCCGACGTTGAGCTTAGCCCAATACCCCCTTTCTGGACGCGGAACACGCAGAACCGAACACACACGGGCCAGGTAGCTCCCGGATACCGAGAACTTCTCAGCCGCTTTCATCATGGCCATCGACCAAACGAGTTCGTACAGTTCTTCTCTCGAAACCATATCCGCCTCTTTCGGAAATATACAGCTGCCCTATAACTGAGGCCGAGGCAATGCATTCAATGGCCGCTTTGTCGGCAAAACAGCGAGCCACCTATTTGCGAAGGTAGAAAGAATATCGGTCCCACGGGTTCTGGAATGATGCTGGGCGCAGGGCACCTGAGGTAGGCGCTGGAATTCGGACAGCGAATTCGTTTAGACGCGCACGAGAACAATAGATCTCAATAGGGTTCTACAGAGATCAACACTTCTGCTCCCAAAGCAGATCATGTCGCTGAGAGAACCCTGTTGAAATTGAGTGAAAATAGTGCTGTTGATTGAAATACTTACCATGCACATGCCGAACCCTATTGATCTTTGTGGCTCTTGGATGCTTTGGCAGTCACAAAATCGACCACAGTGGTACTCTCGGCCCAGTCCTTGCCGGGTCGTACATTCTTTTTCTGGTCCTGCTAGGGATCATGGGGACAACGCATTCGCGCCTGGTATTGTCGAGAACCGTTCCATCAACTCCATGTTTTTTCCTGCTGGTTTGTGCTGCACTCCCAGCTTTACAACGCAGGGCTGAAGCTGCCGGCCGCGGTCAGCATAAGGCACGCTTGCATTTTTGTGGCGTCCAATTCTCACTTTAGAAATCAGTAAATCCCCACAAGCCGATTTATCGTTCCGGCCCGGCCCACATCGGCTAGCTGTGCCCAACAATTACGAAAGGTGATTGGTCCAAACTCTCTAGACGTGGGCGCTTTCCAGCCTTTCTGAGAAATCTTGATAGGAGCAATTGTTGTTCCGCCTTTTCCGGAGGAACGATGGGCTCGGCACCTAAGGACTGGGGGCGGCCAGCGGCGCTGGAAATCGGTTTCAATTCGGAAAGGTAATCGCAAGGTCCGATCGAATACAAAGCGTTCGTACAAAACTCGCACTTGCCTAATGGTCGGGCGAGATGACCGGTGTCACTATTAAACTTGAGCCGGCCAGCTCGAGCTTCCTCTTCCAAGGAATCGACCAATTGTTCACGAAGTGCTTTGAATTTCTCGGGATCGCCCGTCGCATGAGGGGCAAAGATTACACGCGCCGACAAATTCTTACCAGCGGTCGTCTTGCCAAAGTTGAGGTAGCACTTCTTACGGAGCCAAGTCGACGCGTCGTCTCTAGAGGCAGGCAACTCCCCGGACATATTCGGCCGCATCGCAGCTAGAAACGCATCTGCGGTTGCTCGGCTCAGTACGATGAGCACGCAGGGGAGACTTTGAAAGAGCTGTCGCAGAAAGTAACGGCGACTATGAAAGCAATTCTGCACAATACCTGTCACGGTGCCTGGCGACATAACGGGCATCTTCGGATTGCTCGAATCTCTTGTCGTTAGCCATTTTGCAGATGGGCAGGCCACCATGTTGCCGTAGCTCAAATCCTCTCCGACTCTAAGTTGGTGGGTCCGCCAACGCATGCGTTCGGCGAGTGAGTCAAGAAGACCCTGATAGATCTCGTACATGGATACTGGCGTCGTCGCGATTGAAACGGGCGACCCAATTTCAGTCAAGGGTCTTTTGACCATTGGACCGTCCGGATGCGAACCCAACAATTTCTGATATTCAGCAGGCAGGATTTGCAGTTTATCGACGGCGCGGTATCGAAAGTAATGTGCATATTGCAGGACATCGTCTAGTAGCGGATTAATTGCATTGCGAGTGGCACGCCAATATCCCGGTAAGTTCGGATTGATTCCGACTGCCAGGATCGGTGCCTTGCGGCACCCGCTCAGGAGCTCGGGGACAAGAAATGTCTTGCCTCCATATACAGCTGGATGTTCGATTCCAGGAGAAGGAGGTGGGCCGGCATCTTTATACCTGTAACTATGATAGACACCCCATTCCGCAAAATATGTGCACGGATCCTTCTTGTCTGCGGGCTCGTAGATTCTGCGGGCAGCCTGACATGGCATGACCTCAATCGCTAGCTCGATCTCCACGGGGAGCAGCGAAACACCCTTGCTACCAGCGCTTGTCTTTGGGCGGTGGCGAGTCTTGGGCGGCAAGCGGTCTCGCTTTCGAATCATCCATACCTCGACATAATTTCCCGTTACCCATCGATATTGTTGGACTGACCGTTACGCCTCCAACAATACCATTCCTTGGGTCTGCCCTCGCCGTCAAGTTTCTCGAAAAATCAACGCCAAAGCAAACCATAGAGCGCCCGCGAACCGCTCCGCCACTGAGGTTAGTTATCCTCAGTCTCCAAAGAAGATTTTGATTGACCGAATGCCAAAGTTGCGATACAATCACACGACGCGGGGGCAGCTCCTAAAGATTGGATCGAAAAGCGAGGGGGACTTATGGCCAATCGCAAAGAAGAAAGAGATCTCGCGGCGGAAATTATTAACTACGAGCCACGTTATAAACTTGATGAACTACCCGAAGTGCAGGCTCTCGCTCAGCCTTTACCTTGGCCGAAGAAGAAGAACGGTGAATCCCTCGCCCCCAAGTCACAGAGACTGCCTAAAACTCCCAAGCCAAGTGCCGCACTTCCAAAGGCCGACATTGTAGTTGTTACTTGGACAGTCGCCGAGGGATTCGCTCTCGGTGACGTGTTGACTCCAGGCTATCGCGATGTACGCTCGAAAAACAAAATCCCGAAGAATACAACGCCTTGGTACACTTACCGTCCCAGCAATTTTAGCGAATACAAGAAGAAGCTGCGACCTGCCGCTCCTGCGCGCAAAGCGAATCGGTTGGGCAGCTACTTCATGACGTCTATCTATAGCGACGTGTTGAAGCGCAATGCCAAGGTCCTGTGTTTCAAGTCGGAGCTACATCTTAATCGCGACTGGGTTGCAAACCGTATTAGTGCTCGCACTATTCCTGTGGCAGACCTATTCGTGCAGATGATCCAGGAATCGAAACCGAAGCTTTTTATTACTGTCGGAACTGCGGGCGGAACTCTAAATAAGAGCACGCTGGGCGATGTAATGGTCACGCGAGCGGCTAAATTTAGATTTTCCAAGGGATTTGTGAAGGCTCCATTCGCCCGTGCCATTTATAAGTGTAAATCTTTGTCCGCGCTCTCCGCGAGCCAACTCAAGGCCACGGTGCCCTTACTAAAACAATTTCAGGATCGACTGGATCCCAAACTGGTGACAAGAGTTCCCAAGATATGGGTCGATGGCAACTATGGAAGTTTCCCAAAGTTCATGCCTATTCTGACTACTGACGGCTTCGAATTTGGCACAACCAAGAACGGCAGGGGATACAAGAATTACTTGGGCAACTTAGGCTGCGGGGTTGAGATGGGTGATGCCGTCCTCGGCATGGTAATAAAGTATCTGGAAGACCCCACCGCAAAGGTTCCGTGGGAATTCTCGCTTCCGACTCCACAGGCTCTGGAATCCGCCAAGGAAACGATCCCAAAGTGGCTGGTCGTGCGGAACGCCTCAGACCCTCAGATTAACTCGAATCTGACGAAGAAGGCTGCGTCCAACGAAGCTGTCTTCTATTACAAGAAATATGGTTACTTCACCAGCGTAAATAGTGCAATCGCTGTGTGGGCTGTGATTCGCGCTCTTCGATACTGAGAACACGAGAATGGACATTCTACTTCTTGCGGCGAGGCATGAGTCCGGCAAGGTAAGTCTAGCGGAAGTGTCGACGACCAGCGTCCTCACCCCATCCGGCTCAAAACTCTTGGATGCAGTTGCGTTCGCGCTGGGGGAAAACAAGTACCTTGGGTTGTACTTTAAGGGACAGGCAGCTATCACTCTCTACCACGTTGCTGGCGATGGAACTTCGCTGACCAAAGTAGTGAACAGTGAACTTCGGATCAACCGCAAGTGGGACCTGCTTGAGACGTTTGTGCTGGGAAATGCGCCTTATCTTGTCGCATATCGAGCTACTCAGGGAATCTTCGAAATCTATCCGGTCTACCCAGACTTCACGACCGGAGTGCCCTATAGGTTTTTTCGTAACCACGAGCCTGGAATCACAGCCGGATTCGACACTGTTAAGTTTTTTTCCGCGCAAGGCAAGGTCGCTTACTTAGGCTACAACCAGACTACCGGCGCTGTTGGCATCTATTCCTTGGACGCAACCGCGACCTCTCCGCCCGTAACGCCGGCGACTCCTAATGGCACAGCCCCTCTTCTAAGCCTGAATGTCTGGTCCCACACATGGGCGCCTGGGTGGACACGATTTGCGTTCTTCCAGTTCGGCGGCTCCAACTTCTTCCTCAAAACCAACGTAGCAAAACCAAACGTCAATATCGACCATGTCATGGATTCACTCTCGGATGGAACCGTCGAGGTGATCAGCCAGCTCAACCTCGAAGACGCGCAGAATCTCACCTTTGTAGAACCGTTCACCATGGGCAACGGTGATCCATATTTCATCACTTATCGTCCGGATGGGATTGTCACGGTGGAGCGATTCCATGGAAACTGCCTTGGCTGGACCAGAGTCGCGAAAAAGAAAAAGGTTCCAGTGCGTGCCGCCCAGCTTGTACCGATCAAGACGGAGGACATGCAATTGTTTGCGCTTTGCATTCCGAAATCGACGCCGCCGTTGCGTAAGGCTATGAAGAAGGCAGTGAGGAAAGGTTGACATGGCGGATCGGATAAAAGCGATATTTTTTGATGCGCGTGACACGCTCGGTGAAGTGGACACTCCGGGACACATGATTCCCTATCGTCCGAGCACAGAACAATTGCTAGCCGGGTGCCGGGACATGGGCGTCAAGATAGGAGTAATTACCAATCTGCCTGGTGATCCAGGCGCAAGACCAGGCACGCCAGAATTTGGGCTCACTGATGAACAAGGCAAGGACATGGTCGTGAACGCCGTTCTTTCCTTTGACACGAAGACCAAGATGACTCGGACCATCGGCGAATTCATACCGCGCGAAAACGTCATCACAAACAAAGCGGCTAAGACAAGCAAACCTGCTCCAGAAATCTATGAGTACGCGGCTCGCCAGTTAGAAGTCCCGATCGCGGAATGTCTGTTTGTCGGAGAAAATCAGAATGAAGTCATCGGTGCGCTGGTCGCCGGGATGCAGGCCCAGCGTAAACAATGCCCTCCCGGCAGGGATTTTGCGCCCGCGTTGGTCGGTAGACTCGAGGGATCCGCAGTGGATAGTGGCCGACAGTTCGAAGCACTCTTCGAGCATGAGCACCTTCTCGGAGAGCGGATCTTTGCGATTGGGGAGAAGATTGCTCAAAGTCTGCTGGCTCTAACTAATGGACAAGATCCTCCCTTGGACCAGGGGCGTTGGATCAGTCCTCCTGTTCTTAGAATACCCAAGAAATTGCATGGAGCAATGGCATACTTCGTGCACCTGATCGATCATTTTGCGGATCAAGTCCACTTGCGGGCAGAGGAATCGATGCTGGAGATCGCCATCGCCTGCGGCTACCCTCAAGCCGAGGCGCAGTGGGTATTTGATCAGCATGAGCAAGCACGCGCCTATTGGAGTGCCCTTGATGTAGCCTGGCGCCGCCTACAGCGCGGAGACGATGATGACCGATGGTATGCTGCGCGCGACTTCGCTGCATCCATGCAAGCATTTGTTTTCTTGTTCAAGGCCCACGCCATACGCGAGAACGATCAAGTGTATCCCGGAGCAGGTAGGAAGTTTGATGATACAGATGATGCGATGGTTCTCAACTTAGCATTGCATTTCGGGCCAGCGGACATCACCCCGTTTGTCGGAATGGTCGAAAAGGCGGAGAAACTGCTTGAAATCACTAGCGGACGGTGAGAATGATGTATGTGGGAATATGAGCGTCCAGATAGAGGATTCTTCACTCTGACACAAAAAAGACAGGTTGAAGTCCTGTTCGATGGGATTCTCCCACCAGGACGGAGCAATCCTGGTGCGCGGGATTGCGCTGCTGCCGACTATCTTGATTACCTGCTCGCTGACCCTTTGGTCTATTACGAGATCGCACAATGGCAAGCGCAATATACCGCTGCCCTAGACTGGCTGAACGCGATGGCGCAACATCAATTTGCTCGCGAGTTGGCCGAACTTTTACCGCAGCAATGCTCGGCACTACTGTGCGATTTGGCGGCAGCGAAGTTGCCGAACTCTCCCGAATCCTTCAATCAAGCGCAATTCTTTGGGATCTTACGCTCCCACTGCATTGAAGGTTGTTTCGCCGATCAGCGGTGGGGCGGCAATCGCGAAAACGTCATGTGGCAATGGTATGGATATCCTACAGGTCCCGCGTGCGATTTCGACCGCACAAGAACCCCCGCTTTGTCTCCCTCGAACAAGGCTCCCGCACAAGCACCGCAGTCCTCCGGCAATACGGCTACCGCGTCGAAAGACCCGTTGCAGAGCGAGTCTGCCACGATACCACCGACCCTGCTCTCTCAATTGATTAATGCTTATCGTGAACCGAAACTGGATCCGACGACCGCTTCAAGGGAAGAACCGGAGGCGAAATCGTGACGCCCAGAATCGGTAAACCTGACGCCATCATTGTGGGTAGTGGCGCAGGCGGTGGCACAGCCGCACGAGTCCTGACCGCGCGTGGGTGGAATGTGGTCGTGCTGGAAAAGGGAGGCCCTGTTTCATCAGAAGACTTTCTGCCTTACGACGAACTTCACTTCAATGCACACAAGGCTCTAATCCCCCAAGCGAAGCGCTACGATCCGAAATCAAAGTCTGTTGTTGTGAATGATCCGATGAAATATGCGGGCGAAGACGGAAAGCAATCGATTGAGAGCGAGCGGTGGTGGGAAGTCACCATGCTTGGCGGTTCAACAATGATATGGGATGCTAACTTCCCCCGCTACACACCGGAGGATTTCGATTTCAATGCGTTCAACGAAGACACTCCAACAGACAATGGCGTGAGCATGCCGAAGTGGCCATGGACCTACCAAGAATTTGTGCCATACTTCGAAAAGGCGGAGTGGGAGTGGAACGTTTCAGGGGATGCTCGTCAGTCGCCAGAATGGATGCGAGATGGGTATCAATATCCGATGCCACCCCTGAAGGCTCATGCTTCCAGCAGTTTCCTTTTCAATGTCTTCCAGAAATATAAGATGCAGCCTTACTTTGGCGCAAGGGCCGTTAATTCAGAGACCTTCGATGGTCGCCCAGCGTGCTCGTTTTGCGGTTACAACCAATTTTTCGGGTGCGCCGTCAATAGTAGGGCCAACAGCGTGAATACCGTTCTGCGGCGTGCGATCGGAACCGGACGATGCGACTTGCGGCTGAACCATTGTGTGACACGCGTTGAACACGAAAAAGGCAAAGTCAAGGGTGTCTCCTACAAGGTAGGTAAGGACGGCCTCGAAGAGTTCTTGGCCTGCGAGCGCGTCTTTGTCTCAATTCAGACGATCCAGTCGGCACGTCTATTTCTGCTCTCTGACATTCCAGATCCTAACCAAATGATCGGACGCTATTTGACTTATCATCCCAAGGGAGACTTGCATTTGACGTTTAAGGGGCGTGGCGTGTGGGATGCTGGGCAAGAATTCCAACCGCGGACCGCCATCGGTAGCTTACAGCTTCGCGGGATGTATACCTACAGGAGACCAAATAACGGCAAGCGCGCTAAGGGTGGCAAATTCTCAGTCTACGATCCCTATACTTGCACTCCGCCAATTCGGCTCATCAAAGCCGCCAGCATGGGTGAGGCGGAAAAGAACGTATGGGGCAGCCGCCTTGTCGAGTATTTGAACGAACTGCGCTGCCAGGGGGGAGTTTCCTTCTCCTTCACGGGAGATGCGATAAGCGTGGCGGACAATCGCGTGGAGTTGGATCCTATTACGAAGGACCCTTGGGGCCTGCCAGTTGCGAAAACTTTCTATGTCCATCATCCATGGGATTTGGACTTAAGTAAGTATGCGCTCGGTGTAGTCGCTGACATGATGGTCTCCGCTGGCGGCGAAGTGCGCAAAGTTGAGCCTCAGACGGCGGCTAATATCGGTTATGGTCACGTTCACGGTGCTCTCCGCGCCGGGATCGACCCTGGACAATCAGTACTAGATTGGAATTGTCAATCGCACACAGTAAGGGGTCTTTATGTGCTGGATGCCTCTTTCATGCCGACCGCTGGGGCTTCGAACCCATCCATTACATTGATCGCAAACGCATTTAGGGTTTGCGAGAAGGTTTCGAAATCGAATTGAATGGTTTCTTGAGAAGGAACTAACTTGAGGTGACCGAATGAGAACTGTAACTCAAGAGCTGCAGCGTTCAGGAGCTTCTTCAGCAGCGAACATCGGGCAAGGGTCCGAAGAAGCACGGTTGGAAGGTGTTCTCGATTCGATTACGAATGTGCAGATCGAATCGCTGGCAGGCCCGCACCAGGAGCAGGCAAGCCTAATGAGGACGGTTTTCGAGCAACCAAACGTAGTCGGAATTGGAATTTCAGAAAAAGTGAGCAAAGGGGAGAAAACTGGACGCATGGCGGTCACTTTTTACGTCAAGAAAAAGCTGCCGCCGAGCAAGTTGTCTAATTCTAGGATGGTACCTCGCGTAGTGCCCAGCGCTCTGACGGCAGGAAGCAGCGTGCCAACTGACGTTATCGAGTTAGGCGAAATCAAGTTACAAATGTCTCCGTTTGTGCAAAGGACTCCCATCCAGCCTGGGAACAGCGTTGGACATGTCCAAGCGCTGGCCGGGACGCTGGGCGCAATCGTCAAGCGGGGCGGGAAGAGAATGATTCTAAGCAACTCGCACGTGCTGGCGCTGTCGGGAAAGGGCAGGAAAGGCGACGCCATTCTTTACCCGGGAAAAGCAGATGGAGGACGTCGGCCTGGGGACGTGATCGCAAAGCTTGATAGATTCACAAAGTTCAAAGTAGGAGGCAACTATGTCAACGAAGTTGACTGCGCCGTTGCAGAGCTCATAGGGAATGTTCATTCGCGTCCTGTTAATCAACAGATCCGCGGACTAGCAGCCCCGAAAGGCGTCGGCGGTCCCAAACGGAACATGAAGGTGCAAATCGTTGGCAGAACCTCCGGCGTGTCCCGCTCCACAACGATTGTGGATACCCATTTTCGCTTCGAGGTCACATATCCGGACTTAGGAAAATCAGTCGGGTTCAAGAACCAAATACTCTGCCGCCCACCGTACGGGCAAGCAGGAGATTCAGGTGCCCTCGTGATCGAAAAGAGCAGTGGTTTGGCTGTAGGTTTACATTTTGCCGGAACCTCCAAAGGAAGCGTGTTTTGCCCGATCGGTAAGGTATTGAAAAATATGAACGTGACGCTAGATTTAGCCAAGGGCTGATCGGGGTATAATGGGCTCAATGAGGCGTATATGAGTGACAATGTGAAAGAGGCCGAACTGGCGCGAGTGGAGCATTCCAATTTTCTTCGGAAGAAAGGGGCGCATGCAATTTCCGTCGAAAAGGTTCCTATCCATGGGCGGAAGCGATTTGCCGTGATAGCCCACTTTGCGGATTTGCCCAAAACGAAGTTGCCCTCCGCCTTGACCGTAAAAACGAGCCGCGGCGAAGCTAAGGTTCCGCTTCTTTCTCGAAAGGAAGAAGCTTTTCAGCTGCAATAGCTGTGCCTCTGGAGTTTTCGGAAAACCCCGGAGGCGACACATAGGAACGCTTGAGTATGATCGGCGTTGCTCTTGCATTGAGTGAATTGCGTCTTTCGCCCGCCGCTTCCAGTATGCTGTCTTGAAGCGAATTTCAGATCTGATTCGGGAATGTCGAATTGCCGTGAAATGGGCTGCGGCAGACCTTGTCTCATTTGACCCGTCCCCGAAAGACTCAACCAGTCAAAACTGGAGTTTTCTCCCGAAAGGTACGGGGCATCAAAAGGCCTCTGTGCTGTGATTTCGAGCTAAACTCAGAGAGATTTTTTCGGGAGCGATGTGAAGACAGGCCCGAACGAAAATCTGGGTGACCTCCAACGGAGTTCCGCGCGGAATCTCAAAAGTCGTTGTCTTGAAATCAACGAAGTTCGCCAAATCCCACTAAAGGCCGCTTTGTAACTCATTCAATTTATGTGAGCGATCGAGGTGGCTCGGTCTGTCCCAAACCAGATGCGTTCGCTGTTCGATCCCATAACAGGGAAATCGAATTCCCTGATACGGCGAAAAAATTCGCTGTTATTTTTCGGCCAGAGCGGCCCTCGTCCGTGGCCTAAATATCAGAAATCGCGAGGCTTACGCGAGCGTGGATCGCAGAAAAGGACCTGAAACTTGGCCGATTTCCCTGTTAAAATCCCTGTTAGCAGGGAAATGCCGATAGAGAGCGCCTTGCTCGAGACTGCAAGCACCACCAAATGTTGATTGATTTGAAAGATTGAGACTCCAGCGCGCCCCGGCCTGCCGGGGAGGTTCGACAAGCGCGAGGCGATCCGAGAGCGTGGGAGCGGGACTTGCGCGCGGGAGCTTGAGAGAATCGGAGTCGGGCCCGCGCGATGGGGCTCGAGTTTCCTGCTCGAGCCTTAGTCGACTGCTACTCGATTGGCGCGGCTAGAAGGAACACGTAAACCAAAAGCCCCACACCAATCAGAGCCGGAATGGACCCGCTAAGATAGATCGCGGTCCCGGCCAGCAGCTCATGCAGGAAGATCATCACACCAACTCCAACGCCAATGTTGATGAGGCCGCCGATCTTCAAGCCTTCGCGTGCTTTGAGCCGCTTGAGCCGCTCGTCCGCCGTCATCAGTTCAACAGCAGCCTGCGCGCCTTCGCCTGAGGCCTCGGTCACCCTACGAATGGTTTCCGCTTTATAAAACGCATCGCGCTCTTTGCGCTGGCTGTCGATCCAGTGGAGAACGCTGACGAATGCAAAAGTTATCAAAATGATCGCAACCGGAAACATGATTGCGAGCGTCTGGACGCTATTTCCTGTGCCTGGGAACATCTTTTCCTCCTCGCCGGGGATTTCCCCCTTGCGACTGGTACGACAGGAGGAGTCTGATTTCGGTTGCATAATCTTTTAGAGGAAGATATTTCAAAGAAAATGCAACCGGAAGCGGACGGGAACGGTCGTACAGGTTTGAGCAGGCTTGAGCAGGCCTGAGCGCGTTTGAGATGGTTTTGGGCAGGCAAGTTCGAGCAGACTTAATTAGGTCTGAGCCGATTTGGATAGGAGCGCTTTTCGAGATGCATGCCGCGACGAGCGCCGAAGAAGACCTGGCCGATGTAGACCGCGTGCTTGCCGGCGACGTGCGGGCCTTCGAGGGGATTGTCCGTCGCTGGCAGGGGCCGCTGGTGAACATGGCCTGGCGCTACTGCCGCGACCGTGGCCGCGCCGAAGAGATGGCTCAGGAAGCCTTCTTTCGCGCCTGGCGCGGGCTGGCGGCATGGAGGCGGGAGTCAAGCTTTTCGACGTGGCTGTTCGCGCTTGCGGCAAATGTGTTTCGCACTGAGCTGCAGCGGTTTCCAGCGGTTAATGTGCCTCTGGAAGATGTGGCTGAGCCTGCCGGGCCCGCCACTCAGCACGATGGCCTGCAAGAAAAGCAAAGTCACGATGCTGTGCGGAGGGCTGTGTTGGCGCTGCCGCAACGCTACCGCGAGCCGGTGGTGCTTTACTACTTTCATGAGATGGATGTGGCTGCCGCGTCGCGCACGATGGGCTTGCCTGAGGGAACGGTAAAGGCGCGCTTGGCGCGGGGACGCGAGTTGCTTCGGAAAAGATTTCCGCACTTGAACCAACAAAATACGCCACTGTTGAGTTCTACGCTCGGGCCGAAAAAGGAGGTGCTGCAATGAAACCCAATGTGAAACCGGAGGCGGATGACGCCGCGATTGACCGAATTCTGGCGGCCGAGGAAGAGTTGATTCCTTCGTCGGGTTTTCTTGCGGCGACGATGGAACGGGTGCGCGAAGAAGCCGCTTGTCCCAAGCCAATTCCCTTCCCGTGGCTTCGCGCACTGCCCGGAATCGTGCTGGGCGTCTTTGTTCTCGGCTGGGGCGGATTTGAAACGGTGCGCGCGGGCCTGAGTTCTGCGCGAGAGACTTCGTTTGCGCAGCCGCATTTGACCGCTGTTAACGTTCACGCGCTGGAGCCGGTGGGATGGGTTGCGGTCGCACTTGTCGTTCCAATGATTTCGTGGATTTTTTCGCGGCGAATCGCTGGCAGGTCGGGACTGCTTTAAGGCCGGGGCTACTCTAAACTCGGGTTTCTCTAGGCTCGGCAACCGGCTTCGAGGGACGGCACATCCTGATGCTTGTACATGAGGAAGAACTCGCGGTGACCGAGGCGCTCGGGTTTGCTGGGCTGGCCTGAGGCCACGTCCGCAATCAGATTCATCAACTCTTCGGCGGCTTGGTCCATGGTCAACTCGCCACCCAAAACGCGTCCTGCGTTGAAATCCATGTCTTCAATCATGTTTCGATAGGTGCGCTCGTTGCCGGTGACCTTGATCAACGGCGCAACAGCGCTGCCGATCACGCTGCCGCGGCCGGTAATGAAGAGCACGATTTGCGATCCGGCAGCGATCAGGTCCATGATGCCTTCGGTGTCGTTGGGGTTGGTGTAGCCGAATTGCATGAAGTGGTCGTCGGGCACCGAATCGAGCAGCCACAGGCCGGCGTGAGGGGGCCGTTCCGAAACACGAATCACTCCCTGGATGGGCTGGCTGCCGCTCTTGGCAAACGCGCCCATGCTTTTTTCTTCGATGGTGCTGAGGCCTCCGGCAAAGTTTCCCGGCGCAACGGAATATTGGCGGACGGCTTTGCAGTAACCGAGCGCTTTGTCGTAAGTCCCGCCCAGCTGCTGCGCGGCTTCACGTGAGGCTGCGCGCGAGATCATCAGATCGCGCAGGCCGATCATTTCGACGACCTCTTCGAAAATTGCTGTGCCGCCACGCTCGACAAGATAATCGAAAGCGCGACCGACGGCAGGATTGCCGGCGAGGCCCGAGGTGCCGTCGGAGCCGCCACATTCGGCTCCAATGATCAGGTCGGCCCAGGTCATTGGCGTTTTGATTGCGGCTTCATCGGCGCGCAGGCGCAGCGATGCGATCATTTCCTTGCCCAGCACGACGCTCGATCGCGTGCCGCCGTGCTCCTGAATGAAGAACGACTCCGCGGGGCGGCCGGAGTTGCGGACTGCCTCGGCGATACGGTGCGGCTGCGTGTATTCGCAGCCGAGGCCGACGCAGAGCACGCCGCCAATGTTGGGGTGCGTGGCGAGCGCGAGCATGAGGCGGATTGCGTAGTCATTGTCATAACAGCCGGGGAAACCGATTACGTGAACGTCAGCCTCGCCTTTGGCGATCTCCTGCGCGACGAAGCTCGCGCACTCGACCGTGTAGACGACGAGGAGATGATTGCGAATGCCTTTGCGGCCGTCAGGGCGAAGGTAACCTGTCCAACTCCGGTTATGCATAGGCGTTGTCTCCCGGTGCGCCGGTGTGGACGTCGAATGAACCCGAGCGCTGGTCGAGCTGGCTGCGGCAGTTGTGCAGATGAACCCATTCACCCGGTTCAATGCGGCGCGTGGCGACTCCGATGACGACACCAAACTTGGTGATTGACGCGCCTTCGGCGATGGGCACGAACGCGATTTTGTGGCCAAGCTCGATCTTTTCGCCGGCGGTGATGTCGCGCTTTCCTGCGGGGCCGACGATGGTGATGAGCGAACCTTCCG
>Ga0210388_10000326_pt1 | contig 40845 bp, 30 predicted proteins | sample IncBWC19OmetaG_FD_155485 | JGI IMG/M metagenome (GOLD analysis project Ga0210388, IMG submission 155485) | Forest soil microbial communities from Barre Woods Harvard Forest LTER site, Petersham, Massachusetts, United States - Inc-BW-C-19-O ...
CGGATGTTTTCCAAATACCGCCGTTGACCGCGCCGAAATAGTAGGTCGTCGAGTCGCCCAGAACGCCTGCGACGGCAACCACTCGGCCTCCGCGGAATGGGCCAATGAGTCGCCATTTGAGGCCGCTGATTAGTTGCGGAACCGATTGGGCGCCTGCGGAGCCCGCAAGTAAAAGAAGGAGTCCTGCGATGAAACTCTGGTGCAAATACGACTTAAGTTTTTCCAAGTGACAATCCCTCGCTGGCTAGCCAGTTTACTGGAAAACGCAATATTGCATCCGGCCGGGAGGAGGGTTGAAAAAGCTTTCCGGATTGGCCTATCACCAACAACAGCAGTTGTAGACCAACACTGTCGCCAATTTCGGGGGCACTCCAACGTTCAGGCTCGTGAGAGGAAAGCCACGGCACCTCCCAAGACGTTTTGGAGTCCGTGGGCCAGCATCGCCGGGCGCAGGTTCTTACGCCAGCAGGCGAGCAATCCAAGCAACGATCCATGCAGCATGATGATGAACATGAGTTTCCAACCATAGTAGGCGTGACCCAGGCCGAAAAGTACGGCCTGACCGACCAGGCCTGCCGCGCTGCTGCCAGTCCAGGCGCTAAATTGCTGCATCAGGTATCCGCGGAAGATGAGTTCTTCACAAAATCCACCAGTCGCCGCGACGATCAGGTACACCGCAAGTTCCAAAGGCGTCTCGGGCATGATGCGTCCAAGGCCGGTGTCGGAGTTGGCATGAAGCAGAAAGCTCAAAGCTTGTTCAATCGCAATGATCACGACAACAAACCCAACAGCGAGTCCCAGATCTTTTAAGAACCTGCCAAGTGTTTCCCAGCGTCCGGAAACCAGGCTGCCGATTGTGAGTCCGCGTCGGCGGAGTGCGAGCCAAATCAACAATACAAGGAACCACTCCGCCACGAAACTGGAAAACGCGCAGAAAAGGCACGCTCGAATGGCGTGCCTTCTTTCGATTCGCAAGATTCTAGGCCGCTTTCTTAGCCCGGACCTTTGCCCATCTCGCACGCTGAGCGGCGGCGATTTTCTTACGGGCGGCTGCAGACATCGTTCGTTTCTTGCGTGTTGGTTTGGCTCCATAGTACGTCCCAACAAAAGCGGCCAAAGCTAAATTCAATGCTGACAACTGCTTTTCTACTTTGTCTCTTTCTTTCTTCATCTGCTTCACAATCGTAGATACGTTTCCCATTTGTTGATGCCCCCCTCGGCAAGGCATCATAGCAGGCTGCGAGTGTGATAGTGGCGACTGACATTGAGTCTTACTCTCACGGTTGGGCCAATGAGTGTAGCGCCTGATTTCAGCAGTTACCTTCGGGGTTTGCCCACCAAGCGCCCACAGCGGATGATGGGATACGCGAAGCGTCCAACTCGCTGGAGAGGATGCCCAGCGTCGCCCCCCGGCATGCTCGGAACGTTGGTGCCGCCGGTTTGCTGGCTACTACCTGATAAGATCGGTACAAAATCTTTTCGAGTTTTTCTTTGCTTTCGGAGTGACGACTACGCGCCCAAACCGCCCTTGGAAAGAGGTTATCGCCGGTGCCGTGCTCGTGTTCTTTGTGGCCTACTGTGCTGCTCACGTACTCAAGGTAATTGCTTTAGAGAGAGCGCTCGACGTGATTATCGGTGTCTTGGTAATCGTGCTCTACGCCACATTGGTTTCGCTGCCAGGGATAGGTATCGCTTACCTGACTTGGAGACTTTCTCGCAATATGAGGCCAATTCTTGCTCAAGCGATATTCCGAGCTGGCATATTTGCAGTTGCGATCACCCCGGCGTTCTGGGGCCACGCAGGATTTCTTCCGGCAATAGTTCTTGCGTTCGTGTTGCACGGGAGGGACAGGTCGGGTGTAATTATCGAAATCTTGATTGTTTGGGCCATCGCCATTCCTGTGTTATTTGTTCGCGCTCGGAACCGACGGAACGCAGCAATCTCCGTCAATTAACGTAATACCCCCATTACATTCATGGACCGACAGCCCAGGTTTTCCTGCACTAATTTCGGCCCGATAGCAAACTACAGTATTTTCCCGATACCCAACCACCAGCGATTTCGTTATTGCTGAGTGAGCGCGAGGCTTCGGGGAGGCGCTCACGGAAGTGGAGGAAAGTTCTCGGCTTATCCATTCCACAACCAGCGGTCCTCGCAAGAAGCCAAAAACGCTGACTGATCCCTTGCACAGGAGGGGCTATGCTAGTTGTTGGCGTGTTGGGAACAATTGTCATGTTCGGATTGCTTGTGTTGATTACCTTCGATCTATGAGCCTTCTGTAACACCCCATAACCTGAAATCATTGCGTGGGCAGTGTTCAGGTTCGACAAGTCTAGACAGCATTGTCTCCGCAACTTGGATAAAGAAGCGCAATGGCTAACACTTGGTTAGCTTATGTGTCGTAGTTGTTTATGGTACGGGAAGCGGCTGGGCTGTAGTTCTCCGGGTGATTCAGCTTAAGGTGCGTATCAAATGCCTTATATAGCATTTTGCTGGTTTCCCGCTGGGTACTCGGTCCATCAGCCACGGCCTTTTCGACACAGATGATCTCCTGGCATTGAGAGCACTTGGCGAAACGATGACTCGCGCGATCCATTTCGCTCCTCGGGCCAAGCCAGCCCGCGCCGGTCAATTCTGGTTTCTTCATAAGGCCAGTATCTACCTCTTTCACAAGCCGCTCTATAATGACTAGAATATCGTCTGTGAGCCGCCAGTCCTGCTCTCTATTTTACAGGGCCGGTTTTGACCGATTCCTTCACTTCCACTTCTTTACAGCGCTAAATCGAAATCCACAGCGGCTGTCGTACGGTCCTCGCTGAGACTTTTTTTCCTTTAGTTCGGTCATGGCGAGACCCGAACAGCCGTCTCTGAGATCCTCCAATCCGGTTAATCTAGGTTTCAGTAGACATTTCTTGTGCTCGGACGGTCATGGTGTGAAATGGCATTCGAAAAACACCGGTGCCGACCGACGCTCATACATACAATGAAAAAACGTCTGGGTGGCAAGATTCCATACAGTGCTTTCTGTATAGCAATTCGGCACTCACGAAGCGGCGCGTCTCAGTGGTTCCTGCTGTCAAAAACAGGCAAGTCTTGCTTGAAATCACGTTCTTTATTTGATAAAAGATTCTGCCGGTGGGCCCTGGAGAAAGTCATGTTGTGCCCTACATGCAATCAGCCCATTACGCTCGAGGATGCGAAAATAGATGAAGACGGCAGAGCAGTTCACGAAGAATGTTACGTCAAACAGTTGCTTGCACGCCCGGCTGATCCACCACACGCAGCACACAGAATGATAGCCCGGCCTGACAAACCGCTACGATTGGCGCTAAATCTCCCATTTCTGCCTGTCGAGCGTTCTCGAAGAAAATGATGACAGAATTGCTTGGCTCGAATGCAAAGACAAGACGATGACGAACAACCGCACAAAAACCCTATGGCTGCCTTCTCTTGTCAGCCTGACCGGTTCAATGTTGTGGCGGTTCATGTTGCAACGATCCTTTCCACAATCGCTGCCGCTTTTAAACCACGCAGGGCTCCCGCTCGCCTACCAACTTCTCTGGCTTGCTGCCTTGCCGTTAGTTGGCGCAGCGAGCGTGTATTTATCTCGCCGAGCCGGCGGTGACAAATTGACAGGCCTTATGGCCGCTCTGTCCCCCTCGATCATGATGATCCCGCTCTGGCTGGCATTAGCAACCAAGATGAGTCACCCATCTCCCCGCCAGTGGTTTGGCTTGCTTTGCGGCGTGCTGAATTGGATTGTCACGCCTGGCATCGCTCTCTCATTGGGCGCGTGGCCTCTCCTGAGAACCCGGACCCCCAAGAACACAGGCAATATCACTCACTAAACCATTCTGAGGATCACAAGGTCTGAGGGAAAAAAGTGTCCGTCGAAAGATGCGAGTGCGCGCTCAGCCACTTTCGGGAGTTGGCGTAGCCGTTACACTCATTGACCCCGGCGCCGATTCTCAATGAGTGTAATCGCCTGGTTACTGAACTCATCGACAAACAAATAGTGACGAGACAGATTTTTCCTCGCTATTGCACTTCGCGTACCGGAGTGACAGGAGCGGCTGACCGTTTCTTTATCCATGGTGGGGGCTCGGCTCTCTGCAGCTTGGCGATGCGGCGGATGAAGTACGACGCTGCTACCAAGGCCACGATCACTGCCACGATGGAGGCCTCGGGCCCGAACTGTCCGCCGGTGAGAATTCGGGGGCCGCTCAGCGAACCTTGAATCAAGCCCACGTGGACGCTGTTTCCTGAGACTGACATACCAAAGATCGAACCCTCGGTGAAATTCCAGCCGATGTGCAGCCCGATCGGCACCCACAAGCTTTGCGTAGCAGCGTATGCCGCGCCCAGCAGAACGCCGGCCTCGATCGCGATCGCGATCGAGCTACTGATGGTGGCCCCGCGATTGAAGGAGTGCGCTGCGCCAAATAGCGCCGCCGAAAACAGGAGCGCACCCCACGTCCCCAAGACTTTGGAACACAAGCGAAAGAGCAGTCCGCGGAACACTATCTCTTCAAGAACACCAGCCATGAACGCCGCGGCCATGCCTCTGACGAGCCCGTTCGACGTACCGCCTCGGACCGGATGATAGAAACCTGCGGCCCATAAAATCGCCATACTGATGGCGAACAAAACAAATCCGAGAACAAGTCCAAACGCGACCTCCGGTAGCGACCGATGTATGTCAAGTTCGGAAGGCGCTCGGCGCTCAAGCCACTTCGAACCGGCAACGTAAGTCGCGAGCACAAGCATCGCCAGCACGGTCCCTCCAATTGCATTCGGAAGGTGTTTGCGAAGCACCGGCTGGACCGCAGCAATGACGAGGATAATGGCAAGCAGATTCAGTGTGCCAAGGCCGACTTCTTTCCATCTCTTCCGCACAATGCCTCCACTGTGGGTTTATACGCTCAAAGATGAGGCCCGGTTCCATAATGCTCCCGATGCTCTCCCTCCGCGCTCTGTGAATAGATGAGCCGGCTCATTGATTGGCGCAATATCGCGATTCACCCATTCACCCAGGGGCAGCCCGACCTCAATGAGTGGAATCGCCTGATTGCTTCAGCCATGCGCTAAACTGAGCCTGGCAGTATTGCAGTACGAAGCAGCATTTCGGTACGAAGAGGAGTCACACGTGGAAATACGTGAGCGCATTGCTGTGATCTTGTGCCTGGGGATAGGCCTGGCGTCGTCGGGGCTCACCGTGGCGCAGTCCTCTGCGGGGTTGGGACAAGAGATGAGTCATGCAGATCGCGAACCGCCCGGACTGCACGACTTCGATTTTTTATTCGGACGCTGGCAAGTCCATCATCGAAAGCTGAAGCATCGCCTCGTCAACAGTCACGAGTGGATTGAATTCGAAGGGACATTATTCTGCCAGCCACTGATGGGTGGCTACGCTAATGTCGACGACACAGTGTTCGAAGTTCCGGGCGGCACTTACCGCGGTGTAGCCACCAGATCGTTCGACGCCAAGACGAGACAGTGGTCGATCTGGTGGATGGACAGCAGGACGCCACTTGGGCCGATGGATCCGCCCGTGAGAGGCAGCTTCCACAATGGCGTAGGAACGTTCTATGCGAACGACGATACCGAAGGCGGGAAACCAGTCCGCACACGGCTCCTATGGTCCGAGATCACACCCACCTCAGGTCACTGGGAGCAGGCAGAATCAACCGACAATGGTAAAACGTGGGAAACGGATTGGATAATGGACCTCAAACGAGTGCAATAGTTGGTTGAACGGATATTTGCCTTCGAGACCCAGCGCATCGTTAGCCGCCGCAAAATTCAATGTCGTTGACGACGGAGTACCACCGAGGAGAATGGTGGCTGAAGGAGGCTGGGATTGTCAGTTGGCGTGACCTACCCATTACACTCATTGGCCCAGGTCGGTCATTTCTCAATGAGTGTAAACGCCTGGTTGCATTAGCTACCGCCAGTCGTTCAGAATGGGAACCGGACCGTAAGGATGGTGATCAGTTAAACATCGCCTGTCCGAGCGGGCTCCCGGAACGACCGTTCCCGTAGAATGTCCCACGAGTATCTGCTAGGCATGACTATGGCAAGAGTGTCCACGAAGAGAAAATCGAAGCCCCGCAAGAAAGCGAAGGAATCATCCCCGAGAAAGCGGAAGTCTGCCCTGCGTCCGGCAAGAGAAATACCGGCGCCGCAGCGAGCGGCAGAGGTCGGCGGCGAGAAACTGACCTTCAACCATGCAATGGTCTATGCTGCAGACGTGCGACGCGCGCTAGGTTTTTATCGCGACCTGCTGGGGTTCAAACTCGTGGACGAATTCCGCCACGACGGTATACCCGTCTATGCGCGGCTGCGCGCACCAGGAGGCGACGGCACGATCGCGCTGCACCTGGCGGGGCCGGGGACACCGCTTGCCAGTGACGGTGTGCGGCTGTACTTCGAGATTCGCGAAGTTGATGATTTCTGCCGCAAACTGCAGGCCAAGGGCTTCTACATAACACAGATGCCGCGCATGATGCCATGGGGTTGGCGTCACGCCTATCTGAACGATCCCGATGGCCACGAGATCAGCATCTACTGGGCCGGTGAGAACCGCATGAAGAAGACCGTTATGCGCGCGGCAAAGGAAATTGAGCAGGCGCCTGCTGCGAAAAAGCGATGACGATCGCCGCCCGTGTTCGCCGTCAACACCTCAGATAAAGCGTCTGCCGACATACTTCACGCCAGTTCGGCTCCTGTTGCATGAAATACAGGGGATCCTGTAGCGAGATCGAAATTGGGGGTGCCCACCCGGCGAGAATCCAGCGCCGTCGAGCGCCTTGTGGCGCTGGTCAGCAAACTTTACTCTGCCACCTGACCCGAACAAATCGAGTGGGCATAGCCAAGTCCCTTGTGCATAAAGACTTTGGGACCCGTCAAGTCCTTTGGCGGCACAAATGCTTCGTTACCTGCGAAGGTTTTCTTTTTCCACTTTTTTTTCTACCGAGCTAGCCAGGGGTGTCGCCTGGTGGACACGTCTTAAGGATTGCGAGCTGAGCCAACTGCCGAGTTTTGGAGGTGACAACCTTGCGAGGCGAAGCCAAAGAACGTTGGAGAGAACTTTGCGAGCGGGCCGTTGTTGAGCAAGACCCAGACAGATTTCTAACCACAATCCAACAGCTACTTCAGGTACTGGAAGAGCGTGAACAAAACGGCAGTGCGACACGACGGGGTCCGCGTGCCTCCCAGCGAAAAACCTTACCTAACTTGCCCAGTCGCTTAAGTACCCGTATTTCTCAGGCTGGCTTTGTTCGCCGCGTCGTCCTGATCCTGTTTATTCAGCAGCAAACCGTCGTTTCGGACGCGCCGTTCCACTAGAAACGGATAGGCGCCAAAACGCTCCCGCATGCGTTCGATGTACACGCGCAGTGCGTCCCGAAGCTCGGCGAGTATTGGCCTCACTTCCTGGTCGCCTTTCGTGGCAAGAAGCTCAGCACACAGTTTGCGAATCCTATCTTCCATACGAAGCATTACGCGCCTGCATCGAGACTGTGCAGTGGCGCCCACTTAGACTAGTAGGAGTCTCCAGACCGCACCATAGGGCATACTCTGTAGACTACGTTTCCGAGGTCCGAGTACGATAGCTCTTGGAGAGAGGGGGCTGCCGGACCGCAGGAGGGTGCAGGGTCGGCATCCCTTTGCGTTTGCTAGGGATGGATTGGGTCAGTTATTCCGAGTTCGGTGGGGGTTGCACATGAAGGAAGCTGTGGTCGAAATCGGTGTGAACGAGCCACCGCTGAACGCAATTTCTCTCAAGTGTGCAGTACTGTGCGCTAACTGCGATGTCATAAGCGACAGTCCACACGATCTTTGCCGTGTCTGTGGAAGCCGCTCCCTGTTTAACATCTCTCGAATGTTAGGGGGGACTCTGCCCCGTGAACGGGCTATGCTCGTCGCTGCAACAGCCCCGACCACTTTGCGGCATCCTGTGCTGACATTCCCGAGGCCGCCGCGAACACAAAGCAGTCCCAGGCGGGTCAAGTCAGGTTGAAGGGTTTCGTCCAAATGCGTGAGCTGGGCATAGTACTAAAGATTTAAGTACTAGATCCGCGACTGGGCTTTACACGGTCTACCTTATTTTTATTATTATTCTTATTCCGGGGTTCATTCGGCAGCTTCCGCTAAGGTTTGCAGGTTCCGGGGAAGGGGCTTGCCAGGGCAGGGAGCGCGGGTCTTGGGCGATGTGGTTGTTCCTCAATTGGTTAGAATCTTGATGGCGGGACTCACCGAGAAATTAATTCGTTCGCGCCATATCCCCAAACAGTCAGGAAATTCCGAGTCCCCGGGTCTCGGACTCCTCACTACCGTATCTCCCCGATGGAACCCCGCAAATGGGGAGTGCAATCTTAAACTATGCCGAAGCGCATTCTGATTGTAGATGACAGCGCTCCTGTACTGAACTCCGTCAAGTTCGTGATTGAAAGTGTTCCCGACTGGGTTGTTGGCGGGGAAGCCCGCAACGGTCGCGAGGCAATTGATAAGGTCGCGCTGCTCAACCCTGATTTGGTCCTTCTCGATCTGTCAATGCCCGTAATGAATGGACTGGATGCCGCTCGCGAGTTGTCGCGTATCAGACCTGATCTGCCTATCGTAATGTTTACGGATAGCCCCGAGATCGAGCGTGAAGCGTTGCGGTGCGGATGTCGGAGAGTTGTCTCAAAGACAACGGTACTGTTGCTGATCAGCGTCATCCACGACATTTTCGCAGGCGCTGCAGGGGCTACGCCCACAGCCTGACGATCCCGACCAGGTCCACCCAAATTCTCCCGACAATTTAGACCGGTCGTCTAGGGGGCCGCAATCACGCGGCCGGGATATGCTATAGTGTCGGCGATGTGACCGGCGGATAAGCATGGCCCGCCAGGATACAGGACCCACATCGGTTCACGCTCCAGCTCAATTTCTGTCGAGATAGGAAGTTCCTTCCGGGGGTAAGTTGTGCGACCGGCGCGTTTTGGGCTATTCCTTCTTCTGGCGTCGGCATTCTCATTCCCTTCCCTGCTGCTTTCGCAGTCAGCCCTTCACGCTTCCGAGTCCGCAGTGGATGAGAGCCTTCTGGCCACGATGCACGGCTCCGTGCATCCGCTTGCGCGGCATGAATTCGACCAGGGCGCGGTGCCCGATGACTTCCCCGTCCAGCGAATGTTGATCATGCTGCAACGCCCGTCGGAGCGTGAAGCGGCGCGTCAGCGTTTCTTGCGCGAGGTACATACTCCCCGGTCTTCGATGTTTCATCAATGGGTGACTCCGGAAGAATACGGCAGGCAATTCGGCGCAAGAGACGAAGACATCCAGACTGTGGCGGCGTGGCTTCAGGCTCACGGATTTGCCGTCGCTCGTGTGACCAGAAGCAAAGCGATGATCGAGTTCTCCGGCACCGCCGGCCAGGTCCGCGAGGCGCTGCATACTGAAATTCATGAATACGCCGCAGCGGGCGGAAGGTTTTATGCGAATGACAGGGAAATCAGCGTTCCCGCAACCATTTTTTCGCTCATTCGCAACTTCGCTCCGTTAAATACCTTCCCGCTCACCAGCTATGTTGCCCATGCAGGCAAGGCAAAGTTCTCGCGCGGCGCACACGGCGGCGCGCCGGCATTCACCTTGACGGCGAACAACGCTCCTTTTTATGCGCTCGCTCCAGAGGATTTCGCCACCCAGTATGACTTGAGCCCCGTCTACTCAGCAGGAACCAACGGTTCCGGCCAGACTATTGGAATCATCGGAGCCACTAATGTGAATCTGGCATTAGTGAATGCATACCGCGAGTTATTTGATCTGCCTGGTGACAACACGCAGATCGTGGTTGACGGCGAGGACCCCGGCGATGGTTCGGCTCCGAACGTCGAGGCGTTCCTCGATATTGAGCTGAGTGGGGCCGTCGCGCCCAACGCGACCGTCAATTTCTACGTTGCCGGCGGACAGCCTTTTCAGAATAATCTGGCGCTCGCGGCGTTACGCGCTGTCGAAGACGATCAGGCAGATGTGCTCAGCCTGAGTTATGGCGAATGCGAACCGCTGCTCGGCGACGCCGGAAATCAACTCTGGGCGGGACTTTGGGAGCAAGCTGCGGCGCAAGGGCAAACCGTTCTGGTGGCCAGCGGCGACACCGGCGCGGCGGCCTGCCTCGACATTATTCTCCTCGGTCCGAATGGCACCGAGGAAACCTTCGGCCTCACCGCCAATGGCCTGAGCTCCACACCATGGAATGTGTCGGTGGGCGGAACAGACTTCTATTATTCCGATTACGCGACCGGAGGCGCGAGCATCTCCTCGCTCTGGAACCAGACCAACGATTCGAATCTCGGATCTTTACAGGCATCTCTGCCGGAGCAGCCCTGGAGCGACGCTCTCGGATTCAATATCGTTCCATACTTCACCGTATTCGATGGGGGAGCAGTTGTGCAGTCGGGTCCGGTTCCATCCGCCGCAGGTGGAGGGACCAGCAGCAACTGCGCGCAGGAAACCCCACGTTCGCTTGCTTTGCCGACTTGTATCGCGGGTTATCCGAAGCCCGTATGGCAGCAGGGAACGGGTGTTCCCAATGACGGGGTTCGCGATTTGCCGGACGTCTCTCTTTTCGCTGCTAACGGACCGAACCTGAGCGCCTGGCCGATTTGCGCCGAGCCCGGGGATTGCGCCGCGGGAGCGACCTCCGCAGTCACTCTAGTGGGCGGAACTTCGACTTCCACTCCTGCCATGGCCGGGATCATGGCTCTTGTCAATCAGAAGTATGGCCGCCAGGGCCAGGCCGACTTTACCTTGTACGCCCTGGCGAGCCAGCAATCCGGCGTCTTTCACGACATCACGCTCGGCACGAACGACATACTGTGCCTGATACCGAATCCAGGGCTCCCCTCGATTCCGAATTGCACGACTCTCAACTCGAATCCCTACTTTTCAAATCTCTACGAATTTGGCATTTACCCGGCGGCAACCGGATACGACCAGGCCAGCGGCCTCGGGTCCTTCGACGCCAATGCGTTGCTGTCGAACTGGAATAACGTGACTTTGCTGCCGACCACAACCCTGCTCCAGCTTTCTCCGACAACGGTCACACACGGTTCTCCGATTTCGCTCACTGCTTCAGTGACACCCGTCTCCGGGGCTGTCGTACCCACCGGCGAGATTGTGCTTGAGACTGATCCAGTCTCCGCGATGCGAGGCAATGAGGCGATTGCGCTCGCTGCCGGGACGGCTTCCGCCAGCGTCAATACCCTGCCGGGAGGTTCCTATCAGGTGTTGGCTCAATATGGAGGCGATGGGGTGTACGGGGCCAGCGCGTCGTCCCCCGTTTCAGTGACAATCAAACCTGAGCAGAGTGTCACCTCGCTGGTATATAGCGACGCCGGCATCCCGACGGGAACGGTTGCGTTCGGCAGCACGTTGACCTATGTGGCCACGCCCACCGGGCTAAATACGAATTCATCGGGGCTTGCGACTGGCTCGGCCACCTTCACCGACGGCAATGCCTCCGCCACGGTTCCGCTCAACGTGAATGGTGTGGCGACCTGGTCGCCGCAGGTTGTCGCTCTGGGGCCGCATTCGGTTTCCGTGAGTTATTCGGGCGACGCCAGCTACACCCCATCGACCGGCGGCCCGCTGACTTTCACGGTCGTCCAGGGGACTCCATCGATTGAGCTTGAAGTGCTCGACCAAGCCCCGACGGTCTGCACCGTGGGCGGAACTTGCAGCACAAACTATGTGGCCGGCTCGAATCTTGCGGTGCACGTTGTCCTGCGTGGGCCCACTGCTAATGTGCCGCCGACGGGAAAGGTGACGGTCAGTTTGGGTACGCTGACGCAGACCGTCCCTGTGGTCGCGGAGTCCTATATCAATGAGGGCCTGTCTACAGCTAATGCGACGCTGAACAATGTGCCGGCGGGAACCTATTCGTTGAGTGCGAGTTACTCGGGCGACGTCAACTGGAACGCGGCGTCTTATACCTCGCCGCAACAACTTACCTTCGTCACAAACACCGCAGTCGCGACCTCAACTACAACCCTTACTGCCTCTTCAACAAGCGTCAATAGCTCGGGAAGCGTCACGTTCAACGTGACGGTCACGGCCAGCACCGACCAATACGGCACTCCGCTTGGCATTGTCTCCCTGGTTGGAAATGGGACAGTATTCGGGGGTGGCATTCTAGGCTCCGGAATTGTTACCGCCTCCACTACCGAGACAGCAACGATCGTCGTTCCGGCAACCGAACTCCCTATCGGTCAACTGAACGTGACGGCGGTCTATTCCGGCAATGTTGGGGTCGCATCTTCTGTCAGCGCCCCAGTGCAACTCAATGTCACCGCCAGCGACTTTACTTTCTCCACCGGTGCGTCAAGCCTGACCGTGCCATCTGGTCAGACCGGCACAGTTCCGCTCCTGCTCGGTGGGCCATATGGAATCGGGGTTCCGGTGTCACTCGCTTGCACGCCTTCGTCCAGCCTTTTCACATGCAGCGTGAACCCCGCATCTCCCACGGTGACGGGTTCTGGCACGGCCACTCTGACGGTCGCCGCCAGCGTTCCCGCTACAACCGCAAGAGTGTTGGCAATGCGCGACCATAATCCCGGTCATGCGTTAGCTGCCGCATGCAGTTTTGCTTTCGCCTTTGGCGCAGTAGTGATTGTCTCTATCGGCAAGCGCAAGCCGAGAGCACAAGCCATCTTTCTCTTTTTCACTCTCCTTTTCGTAGCGACCAGCTGCGGCGGGGGATCCAGCAGCGCTCCGCCACCGCCGAATACAAATCCCACGCCCCCGGGTGCATATAGCGTTCTGGTTACGGCCACATCGAATGGTGTCGTCCACAACGCTCAGTTGGCGGTGCTGGTGTCGGCCCAGTGAACAGCCCCGCCGAATCCGTTGAGTCTCCCCAACATGGCGTGGAAATGGAAGAGGTGGTCGGTTCGATTCCGGCAGTCCCACAAGAAATTGACCGGTGAGATCGTCTCGTCGCTAGAATCTCAGTCGAATATCCAGCGCGTCGCAGTTTTCGGGAAGGTCTTCTCTATAAGGCCGAATACACGGCTCGGGCGCACGCGATAGAGGGGCTCAGAACCGTCGCCACCGCTCATTCCATATTTGCTGAGCGATTTTGGTTCTAACCTCTTCGCAATCGCTGGGTCTGTGATCAGTTCGGCGACGCCTTCCAGAATCACCGCTTCAGCAGCATTCTGGGTGCCCACAATACAATTTGGATTTTTGGCCAGGTTGCGCGCCTTTTGGGTCTTGCTTCCCGTGCCGAACCAAAACGCACCGTCGAACCACAAGCCCCAAACGATCATGGCATGGGGTCGACGATCGGAACGCACCGTGACGATCCAATACTCGCGAGAGTCCGCCAGAGTCTTCACCGCCCATTTCCAAGGCAACATCCCGGTCTTGCTCGTGCTGATGCCGTAGCCGGGTATTTGCGGTCGTTCCGTTCGCGGCTCTACCTTGCTCTTTTTCACGCTTGGCATATGGACCTCCGATATCGGCTCGCATACGCGTGGCATCGCGGGCACACCGCCCCCGGATTGTATCGAATTCTCATGCTAGGCTGGTACGGTGAACCGGCAATCCACTCCTCTCTTCTTTCGCCTCACGTTCGCAGTCGTTCTTTTGCTCTGGTTATTATTCAACTCAGTCCCTCACGCCAGTGCCGCCACCTGGACGTTACACGCGCAGCCCACGCGGCTCGTGAATGGCGGTCCCGTATTGTTTCAAGTAAAGCCACCGACGCGGCTGGAATCACTCGGTGGAACCTGGCTGGGACACGAACTTTCCTTCAGTTTCGATCCTGCAAGTAAAACTTGGTTCGCGCTGGCCGGCGTCAGCCTGGAAACTGTCCCCGGGACTTATCCCATTGAGCTGACCGGGGAGACATCGCCCGGGAAAATGCCGCGCAGAAAAATCTCCTTTACGCGCACTTTCGTCGTCGCCCGCGGAAAGTATCCTAAGACTGAAGTCAAGCTCAGCGTTGAAGGCAAGTTCACCGCGCCCAGCCCTGAGCAGCAGAAACAAATCGAAGAAGGCGTCGAGGTGAAGAAGGACTATCTGAGTCGCGTCACTCCAGAACGCGAGTGGTCTGGAGAATTCACCGCTCCAGCCGAAGCCGAAATTTCTGACGTCTTCGGCGCCGAGCGCGTCTTCAACGGCAAGGCGCAGAGCACGCACTTCGGCCTGGATTTCCGCGTCCCCACCGGCACTCCCGTCGCCGCCATGAATGACGGCACGGTGCTACTCGCGCGGCCACTTTATTTCGAGGGCAACTTCGTAGTGCTCGATCACGGCCAGGGACTGCTAACGCTATACCTTCATCTTTCGGAATTCAAAGTGAAGGAAGGCGATCAGGTGAAGCGGGGCCAGATCGTCGGACTGAGTGGCGGCACGGGTCGCGCCACTGGTCCGCATCTTCACGTCGCGGTGCGTTGGCAAGGAATCTATCTCGACCCTGCGAGCCTGATGCGTTTGCAACTACCGCTGACGCCAGTTAGCAACTAGCAAGCAGCACTCAACCTCTGCCAATCCGTGATGGCAGATAACGGCCAATTGCTAATTGCTGTTTGCCTTACCGTTCCCGCCAGAAAGCCCACTTAATCCGCGCTGTGGGATATCGCGCAGCGCGTCTCTCAGAATCTCTTTCAACTCCAGGTTGCGGATTAACCGGTGCAGATAATTCGGATGCACGCCCAGAATGCGAGCCGCATCGGCATAGCTGCCTTGCGTCTGCTCCACGGCGTCAAGAATCAGCTGCTTCTTCAATTCCTTCACTGCCAAGTGATACTTCGCCTCGGTCATCTCCGGCAGTAGTGGCCGTTCCAGCAGCGATTCCGGCAGATCCTCAGGCAGAATCACCTCCGAGGACGCCAGCACCAGGGCGCGCTCGATGGCGTTTTCCAGCTCCCGCACGTTGCCCGGCCAGTCGTAATTCTTCATGCAAGCCAGGGCTTCGTGGGAAATCGCGAGTGCCTTCACCTTGCAGCGCTTCGAATGCTTCTGCACGAAATGGCGCGCCAGCATTGAAATGTCTTCCTTCCGGTCCCGAAGCGTGGGCATCGTGATCTTCAACACTGCCAGGCGGTAATACAAATCCTGGCGAAACCTGCCGTCGCGCACCGCTTGCTCCAAATTGCAGTTGGTGGCGGCAATGAGGCGGATATCCACTTTGATGGGGTGGATTCCGCCGACTCGTTCGAACTCACGCTCTTGCAGCACGCGCAGCAGTTTGACCTGCAACGTTGGAGCCAGTTCCCCGATTTCGTCGAGAAATACCACTCCCCCGTCGGCCACTTCGAGCCGGCCCTTCTTCAGCGAAGCAGCCCCGGTAAAGGCCCCACGCTCGTGGCCGAACAAATCGCTTTCCAGAAGTGTCTCAGGAATCGCAGAGCAATTGATGGCCACAAATGGTTTGTTCGCCCGCGGGCTGTTGCGGTGCAGGGCCCGCGCCGCCAGCTCCTTACCGGTTCCGCTCTCGCCCTCAATCAATACTGTCGAATCGGTGGGCGCCGCGCGCTTGAGGAATTGATAAACCTCTTTCATCCGCGCGCCCTCTCCCACCAGACTTCGTTCCTGGCTCATCTCCAGGGTCAGCCGCACATTCTCCTGCTCCAGCGATTGCAGGCGGCGGACGCTATCCAGCGCCACCGCAGAGATGCCAGCGATCGCCGTCACCAGTTGCAGGTGCTCTTCCTTGAGACGGTTCCTTGGACTGTCGCTGTCAAGATAGATGCACCCAATCACTTGCTCATACACGGTCAAGGGCACGCACAGCAAAGACCGCACCTGGGACGCCGCCAGGCTCTCGATCTCCCGCAGCTCCTCGGTGCCGGCAACGTCGCTGCCCAGAATGCCAATCCCCTGCTCCAGTACCTGACGGGCAATTGTGCGGCTCACCCTCACCGCTTGGGGCTGTCCAGCCTGCCGCATCCGCCCGAACGTGGAATTGAATTGCTGGCCTCCCTTATCTGCCAGCAAAATTGCGCCCCGGCCCGCCGGCACAATTTCAAATATCAAATCCAGGAGCTGGCCTTGCAGTTCATTGAGATCGCGAATCGCATGCACGATCCGGCTGATCTTAAGCAGTGCGTTTAGATTGCGGGCCACGCGTGAGCTCGCAGGCAGCTCGTGCAGCAGCCGGTCAGGCTGCAGATAAATCACGTCCCGAGGATTGAGGATGGTGGTCTCCGCTGTGTACTGCGCCTCCTCGAACTCCACCCGGCCCGCCGCCGGCGTCACTTCTTCGTCTTCAACTAGAAACACAAAGGAAGAGTCACCGGTTGCAACCTCGTCTCCATGCTGCAGCCACTGCTCTTCGACGACCACGCCATTCACCTGGGTTCCGTTGCGGCTGTCGAGGTCTCGCACCAGGAATCTTCCGTCCTGCCCGCTCAGCAGACAATGTTTTCGAGAGACCGAAGGGTCGCTGATCGCGATTCCATTCGACGCCTCCCGCCCAATCGTAATTTCTCCCTCGGACAGAGGAATCGTCGAGTCTTTCAAGGGCCCGGAAACCGCCAGAAGTCGGGGATGCAAGCGCCTCACCTCGCGCCCTTCTTATCACACTTCAGCCCTAAATTCATTCCCGATATGAAGTTTTTCGGTTATCCGAACAGATAGGAGTTGCTATCCGATCGGATAGCATTCGGAGCCGGCCACCGGATAAGCGCCGGCGTCACCCAGACACAGATAGTGATTAAGCGCTTTGCTCAGAGCAGGTTGGACGGATACCTGCGGTCGCCGCCCAACTCGCGGCGATTGGCATACGGCATGCACTCCAAGGCTTGCGCTAGCGCTCGGCAAAAAGCGATGGGGGAAGCGCTTTTGCAGTATTCCTTGCCGGGATGGCGCAAATCAGGGATCCGAAGGGCCCCCTCATCGGATCCCTGGTCTTTTGTGGATGCCTTTTGTAGATGTCTTTTGCGTACGTCTCTCTTAAGTCCCGCAAACCTTCAACTCGCCACAGCTTCGTCCCCCGCCGAAGCAACCGCAGGTATCGGCACGGCCGCTCCATCGCGAAACGTGACACTGTTTCCCGAAATCGCCGGCACGCGCTCACCCGGAACCAGAATCCCCACCAAATTCAGCGGATCGGCAGCCGACAGCGTAATCGTTCCCGGCACGGGATCAAGCTTGCGCATCGCTCGCACCGATTCCACCGCCACCGGCAATGCAAACTGCTCGCCTAGAAATCCATCCACAAATCGCCCGCCCCGAATCTCGCCCCGATCCTCCAACCGGCGGAAGCCTGCCAGCAACTCCCGCCAGGGCGGCAGATTCGCCTCCCGCGCCAGCACGTCGCGCACCACAATTCCATAACGCCGCAGCAGCATCCAGCACGCTGCTTCGACTGCGCGAGGGCGCTCGACAACTTCATCGGTATGCAGCAGAGCCCAGCGACCAGCATTGTGCCGCGGACGCGTAGTCCGCCCACTGCCTTGCCCCGCCCGCCGTTTGGGATCGATCAACGAACGCAGATTGTCGAAGCCGTCGGCGGTAACCAGCCCCGCCGCCACCAACTCCCACAGTGCAGTCTCGATCTCTGCTTTTAACTTATCCGTGCCGCGCACGATGTCGGCAAAAAACGAGGCACCCCGCTGCCGCAGAAAATCCAGCACCATCTGGGCGACATGGCTCAGGCCATTGTTTGCCGCCTGCTCCGCGCCGGGATGCCGTGGCGTCATCCAGTCAGCATCTTCGCGCACAAAGAAAGTAATCGGCGCAACACTGGTAGGAATGATGCGCCGCTGGCGAGAAGGAGTGCGCGTCTCCGATCCGCGGCCCGCGTTCGAATCAAGCGTCGCCGGATGCGGAGACAACCTTCCCCAACCCACTGCCCCGGTCAGGCAAAGCTGGTCCAGCCATTTGGGATCGTAATCCACAACCCGCCGCGCAAGCACCTGCCGCTCCCAGGCATTCGCGGGAATCTCAAACCCCTGCAGTTGTCGCAGCACTTCGAGCGTACCGCGCTCGCCCGCAACCTGCGTCCCCGCAGCCACATGCTGCCAGCGCAGCAGCCATTGCATGAACTGCGCCGCAGTCACCGGCTCAATCTGTTTGCGTAGCGTAGCAACCGTCAGCCGGTGAATGCGAGCCAGCAGTCGCCGCTCGCACCATTCCGTCTCGGCCGCTTGGGTGGGGACAGCAGCGCCACTGAAGTATCCCCGTAGAACGGTCCCGCTGGCCTCCATGCGAAGCAAAGCATTCGAGATCTCAGAAGCGCCAATCCCTAAGGTCTCTCCAAGTTGCACAGCCGTGGTCGGCCCCAAATGCGACATCCATCCCGTAACCACCGTAAATAAAGCATCGTCACGGGAAGGCGCCGTTGTTTCCACGTCCGCCAACGCACTCTCAAATTTCGCCTCGGGGAACAACACAGAAAAAGTCTTTGCACGCTCTGCCGCGATCCAATAGCTCCGTCCGCCAGAAACTGCCGACGCAGCGCGACCTTCTCCGACTAAACGATCGAAATGAAACTTCCACTGCTCCGTACTGAAATCGCGCCCGCTCTCCGGCAGCGCCACCAGCGTATGCAGCACATCATGCAATTCATCGGCGTCGCGCACATCCGGCCAGGCTTCCTCCCGCACCTGCGCAATCGCCGCCGGATCCAGCCCGCCCACTTCCTCGAGTACCGATTCCGGCAGCATCCGTCGCATCTGCACCGCCCGCGCCCGCCGCTCCTCAAGTGGAGCATCGTCAAGAAACGCATATGGATTCGCATTCAGAATTTCATGCGAAAACTGCGATGGCACCGGGGTATCGACCGCGAGACAACGAATCCGTCCATCCGCCAGCCCGCTCAGCACAGACTTCAGCCCGTCAATATCCATCGCTTCGGTGAGCACATCCTTCATCACTTCGTTCACCAGCGGATGATCCGGAATCTGCCGCTCACCCTGAATATTTTCGAAGCAAGCCGCCGCATCAGGAAAAACCGAAGCCAGCAGATCATCGGAGCGCATGCGCTGAATCTGCGGTGGAACTTTCTTTCCGTTTTGAAAGCGCAACAGCGCCAGAGCCCGGTTCGCATCCCAACGCCATCGCGTGGCAAAGATCGGAGAATCCAGCGCCGCCTGCTCCAGAATCGGCTGCACCGTCGCGGCTTGCAGAAAATTAAAAACGTCTCCCAGTGGAAAGCTGTGCTGCTCAGCCAGAGCGATGTTCAACCCGTTGTCAGTAGCTGCAGCCTGCAATTCGAAGTTGAACCCAACACAGAAACGCTTGCGCAGCGCCAGTCCCCAGGCCTTGTTGATGCGCCCCCCAAATGGCGCGTGGATGACAAGCTGCATTCCACCGCCTTCATCGAAGAAGCGCTCCGCAATCACGGTCGTCTGCGTTGGCACGGCACCGAGCACTGCTCGCCCCTGCAAAATGTATTCAATCGCCTGCTCCGCCCCGGAATCATCAAGTCCGCACTCCTCTTTGAGCCAGCCAACTACTCGAGCAACTTCCGGCTGTGTAGCCGAGAAGCCGACCGGCGAAGTATGCTGCAACATCTCGCTGATTTTTTCCCGCAGAGTTCCGATGTGCTCCGAAAGTTCCTGAGTTCGTGCCGGCGCTTCCCCACGCCAGAAAGGAACGCTGGGCGGAGCGCCATGCGCATCCTGCACCAGCACCCGCCCGGCGTTGGTTTCGATCCGCCGGATCATCCACGACGTGTTTCCCAACAGCATGATGTCGCCGCGATTGCTCTCCACGGCAAAATCCTCATCCACCGTCCCCACCACAATGCCATCGGGCTCCGCGACTACGGCGTAAAGCGAGTTGTCTGGAATCGCTCCCCCACTCGTGATCGCCGCCAGCCGCGCCCCGCGCCGCGCCCGCAGCTTGCCGTTCACTCGATCCCGGTGCAGGTACGCACCATAACGCCCGCGCCGCGAGGCGATGCCCTCGCTCAGCATCTCCAGAATCGCATCAAAGGTTGCCCGCTCCAGATTGCGATACGGATAAGCCCGCCGCACCAGCGCGAATAACTCATCCTCACTCCAGCCGTCGCTGGCAGCGGCATCGCCGACCGTAGCACCCGTAGCGCCGGCGTCCCCGCCGGCTGCAGCGAGCCCATCCTGGGCTCGCTGCGGCAATCGAGGCGCAGCCGTCGTTGTTCCCGCAGCGCAAGCGGCCACGATTTGCTGCGCCAGCACATCCAGCGGCGCGTCCGGAATCATCAGCCGGTCCAGATCGCCATGCCGAATCGCCCGCACCAGCGCCGCACACTCCAGCAAATCGTCGCGCGTTGTGCAGAAAAGCCGTCCCTTCGGCACCGCGCCACGCCAGTGTCCAGACCGTCCCACGCGCTGCAGCGTCACCGCAATCGCCCGCGGAGAATTGATCTGCACCACCAGGTCCACTGTTCCCACGTCAATGCCAAGTTCGAGCGAAGCAGTCGCCACCAGCACCCGCACCCGGCCTTCCTTCAAATTCTTCTCCGCCGCCAGGCGCAGCTTGCGCGACAAGCTCCCGTGATGCGCCGCCACATTCTCTTCCCCGATGCGCTCGCCGAGATTGTGCGCGACGCGCTCCGCCATCCGCCGCGTATTCACAAACACCAGTGTCGACCGGTGCTGCTCGACCAGCGTCACCAGCCGGTTGTAAACCTCATCCCACATCTCGTTTGAAGCTACCGGCCCCAAAGGCATCGCAGGAACTTCAACCGCGAGATCAAGCGTCCGCTTATGTCCAATGTTGACGATGACGGGATCAGGCCGGGCTTCTCCCGAGTTGGAGTTGCCGGTCAGAAAGTGCGCGACTTCTTCAATCGGCTTCTGCGTAGCCGAAAGCCCAATCCGCACCGGCGGTTTGCGAGTCAGCGCATCCAGCCGCTCCAGCGACAAGGTCAAATGCGCCCCGCGTTTGTCGTCGGCCACAGCATGAATCTCATCCACAATCACGGTCTCAACATCGCGCAGAATCGCCCGGCTCTTATCCGCAGTCAGCAGAATGTAGAGCGACTCCGGCGTGGTCACAAGAATGTGCGGCGGCCGCTTCAGCATGGCGCGCCGCTCGGGCATCAGCGTGTCGCCGGTGCGCACTGCAGTGCGAATCTCCGGCATCAGCAGCCCGCGCTCGCCCGCCATGGCGAGAATTTCCCCCAGTGGCACTTCCAGATTTTTCTGGATGTCGTTGCCCAGTGCCTTTAGCGGCGAGACATAAAGAACTTCCGTACGAGCCGCCAGATCGCCCGCCAGCGCCTTGCGCACCAACCGGTCGATGCAGGCCAGAAACGCAGCCAGCGTCTTGCCCGACCCGGTGGGCGCCGAAATCAGCGTAGGCCGCCCTGCCAGAATGTGCGGCCAGCCCTGCTCCTGTGGCTCAGTAGGCGTGCCAAACCGCTGCACAAACCATTCCGCGACGAGAGGATGAGCCCAGGCGAGAGAGGAAGGAAATGAGGTCACAACCAAAATATTCTATCACGCCTGCTTTCGCAAAACGTTCGCCTCACGGCCGGCCCGGGCAATAGCAGCTCAGGCTGCTCTCCGCGTCCGCCGGAGAAGTTTTTCCGGACCCTCGGTGCTAGAATTCTCCGTCCATCCCCGAACCCAGGAGAACCAACTTGACCATGTTGCGCTCGCTGACCTGCTACGTACTACTCTTCGCGTTCACCCAATTCACCGTGGCCCAAACTTCTTCGGAAACAGCCGCCCCGTCCGCCGCCTCCGCGCAGCTTCTCGGCTACACCTCGCAAACTTCCGGCACCGAGCGCGACCTGGAAAAGAAGTTTCAGGATGGCATCGTCGCCGCCAACATCCGCGAGAACGATCGCCGGCTCAGCGCGCGTCCCCACCACGTCGGCTCGCCCTACGATAAAGACAACGCCGAGTGGATGCTCGCCCGCTTCAAAGAATTTGGATTTGACGCCCACATCGAAACCTTCGACGTATTATTCCCAACTCCGAAAGAGCGCGTGCTCGAACTACTCGAGCCCACAAAGTTCCGCGCCAAACTGCAAGAACCTGTCCTCGCGGTCGATCCAACTTCCAATCAGACTTCCGAACAACTCCCCACCTACAACGCCTATTCAATCGATGGCGACGTAACCGCGCCGCTCGTATACGTGAATTACGGCAACCGTGACGACTATGAACAGCTCGACCGTCTCGGCGTTTCCGTCAAGGGAGCGATCGTGATTGCGCGCTACGGCGAAGGCTGGCGCGGCATCAAGCCCAAAGTCGCCGGCGAGCACGGAGCCATCGGCTGCATCATCTATTCCGATCCCAAGGGAGACGGTTATTTCCACGGCGAAGACTATCCCGAAGGCGGTTGGCGGCCACGCGAGGGCGTGCAGCGCGGCAGCGTAATGGATACAGACTATCCCGGCGATCCTCTGACCCCAGGCGTCGGCGCAGTTCCCGGCGCAAAACGGCTCGCCATCAAAGACGCAAAAACCATCACCAAAATACCTGTGCTCCCAATCTCGTACGCCGACGCGCTGCCCTTTCTCTCGGCTTTGCACGGTCAGATCGCACCGGAAAACTGGCGCGGAGCGCTGCCCATCACCTACCACATCGGTCCGGGTCCAGCGCGCGTGCACCTCAAAGTCGTCTCGAACTGGGATACCAAACCCGTGAACGACGTGATCGCGACCTTGCGCGGCTCGACCACTCCCGATCAATGGGTGATTCGCGGAAATCATCACGACGCCTGGGTGAATGGCGCCGACGATCCCCTCGCGGGAATGTCTCCGGAACTCGAAGAAGCTCGCATGCTCGGCGAACTGCACAAGCAGGGCTGGTCTCCCAAGCGCACCATCATCTACTGCGCCTGGGACGGCGAAGAGCCCGGCTTGCTCGGCTCCACGGAATGGGTTGAGACTCACCTCGACGAACTGCGCAAGCGCACCGTCTCTTACCTCAACACGGATGGCAACGGCCGCGGCTTCCTTTTCGCTGGTGGAACTCAGGACCTGCAGGCCGTGATCAGCGCAGTTGCTGCCGACATCAATGATCCCGAGAAGAATATCTCGGTGCGCGAGCGAGCCCACTTGCGCGCCATCCTGAGGGCCAAAGACGCGGAAGAGCGCGGCCAGATTCGCAAGAGCGCCGATCTCCGCGTCGAGGCTCTTGGCGATGGATCAGACTACACGGCCTTTCAAGACCATGCCGGCATTTCCGCGCTGGATATTGGTTTTGGCGCCGAGGACGAAGGCACTCAGTACCACTCCATCTATGATGACTTCTATTGGTACACGCACTTCGCTGACACGGACTTCGCCTACGGACGCGCATTAGCCCAGACAGCGGGCACGGCGATGATGCGAATTGCCGACGCCGATCTGCTTCCCTACGACTACACTCCGCAGGCCGAGGCCATCACTAAGTATGAAACCGAACTCGAAAAGCTGCTTAAGGAGAAACAGGACGAGTTCACCGAGCGCAAGCTCGAACTTAAGGAAGGAGTCTTCACCGCGACTTCCGATCCGCACAAAACCTACGTTCCGCCTCCGGCCGAAATCGTGCCGCCATTCATGAACTTCGCTCCACTGAAGAATTCCCTCGAACTGCTGAAGAAGAGTGCGGATGATTACTCTAAGGCGCTGGCCAAATTCAAGAGCAGCGGTGCGACGGTTTCTCCGCAAGCTCTCGACGCGGTGAACGCCGATCTGCTCGGCATCTCGCGCCTGTTCCTGAACGAGAAAGGTCTGCCCGAGCGTCCCTGGTTCAAGAACCAGATCTACGCTCCCGGGGCTTACACGGGATACGGCGCCAAACCCGTCGCGGCTGTACGGGAATACATGGACGAAAAGAAATGGCAGGAAGCCGACGCTCAGATTCCCATGGTCGCACAAGTGGTAGAGAACATCGCTGGCGGAATCAGCAAGGCTGCGAAGGATTTGGATGCTGCGTTAGCAACGAAGAAGTGAAGTAAGAGCGCTTCGTGTTCCCGCAGATCGTCAAAGGTCAGAAAAAAACCCACCGGATGCTTGCTTGGGGCGTGCTCGGGTCAGCATCCGATGGGCTACCGTTTCTCCTTACTCACCCTGTTGTTTTCAGGAGTATTTAACCTGATTAAACCCTAGAACCCCGCCAAGTTCCGTCTAATTTTGTAAAACTTTGTAATTTTCGCGCAAACGGAGCCATCTTTCTAACGATCAATCGGGCAGATACTGTAGACATCTGCGGATCATTCTGTAGAAAAAGGGACTCCGCTGCGAGAACAACCAAATCACAGTCGATCCTGTCCTAACCTAATCCGTAATCGCCGCCGTCTTCGAAGCCATCAGCTCCGTGAAGCGCGGATTTTTCCGCAGGGCCGTAAACTCTTCGTCTTTGTACACATTCTTCAAATCCTTATAGCCGGCCTCCATCGCTTTCTTCAGGTACTCAAGCGATTGCTCTGAATAGCCCATCTTGGCGAATAACTTCGCGACCGTGTAGTCGAAGCGCGCGCGATCTTCCGGGCCAGTCAGTTGCGCCTCAATACCGGTACGTGAACTTCGTTCAAATACTCCAGGGTCGAGCTGCAAGGCGTGCTGATAGGCGGCAACGGCGGGCTCGAACTTTTTCTCGGCAAAATACGCCGCTCCCAGATTGTTGAAAAACGCCGCGGAAGTATTATCGATCGCGATGGCTTTGTCGCATTGCTTTATGGCAGCGCCGTATTTGTGGTCTCCGTAATACGCGACTGCAAGGTTGCCATAGGCTTCCGCAAAAGCGCGATTCGCCTTGATCGCCCGCTCGCAGCTCTTGCGCGCATCCCTCCAGCGGCCCATGAGCAACTCGCTGCGGCACATTTTATTCAGCACTGGGGCGTTATTGGGTGACTTCAGCAAAGCGGCGCGATAATAATCCACCGCATCCAAATAGAGCTTCGCCGCATGCAAGGCGTCGCCCTGCTGCTCCAGAGCGGCTGCGGTTGCTTCCGGCGCCGGAGGGTCGATGGCGCGAATCAGCGGCGGCGCGATCTGCACTTGCTCCGGATGAGCAACTTGTGCCAGTGCCGCTGTGAAAGGGATTACAACCAGAAGAAGAATCAGGCAGGCCTTTCGGTAGGACATACACACCCCCAAGCGACCAACTCCCACGCGGCCATTTTGCCATACTTTTCGCCAGGCGGCGAAGAAATTTCCGTCTGTCTTCCCGGCATAGGGTGTTGCTCTTCCGCTCAAATAAAGTTCCGGCGTGCCCCCTCTAGTGAATGTTTTGCCTAAGCAGGAACCTAAAACCGGATAGACCCCCTCCCCCATTCCCTCCGAAAGTCTCGCGGGGCCCGGGTTCTGCAAAAAATGTCTGCAAAATCTTGATGGCAAAGAGCTTAGAAGTCAAAATCTTGAGAACAAACGCCTAGGGAGCGAGCCGATTCGGTCGCCTATGCCCCGTGCTCCTCGGCCATAATCGCGCAACTTTCGATAGCTGACGCAAGGTTGAATGTCACAACGAGCTGTGGATTCTTCCAAGCCTATGAATCCGCCCATCCGACTCAAGATCGCAGCCCGACCCAAAGTTGGTTTGACCGTCATCGTCGAATTCGCGGTTCACTCCTAGTCCGGAAAGCGTCCGGGAAGCGCTGCTGGGGCAGGCTTCTACAGACGTTGTCTGCAGGGACTTTCTACTCTAGCTGTTGAAAACCTTGGGAAAAACCCTCGCGCAAACTGACAGAGCTGTCGTACACTGCTCTCCCCCCTATATTCCCTCCGAAAGGAAACTACTATGCGTAAACACCTCATTGCTCTCGTCGCTGTGATCGCGCTTGTGACCCTGGGTGGATCGGCCCAGGCGCTCGCGCAAACCGCAAATCGGCCTTCCGCAAGAAGGGTCTTTGGGTTTCAGGATTCCAAGACCGGAGCCTTTCATCCTCTGGGGAATTCGGCAGACATAACTGACGCTGCCGCTGCAACCACAACTTATACCGGCACGGTCGAAGCCACGGTTACAATCACGTTAAAAACAGCCCTTCCGTCAGGGGACAAAATCGTTTGCACTGTAACCGCGGACGCAAGTTCCGAGAACGAGACGGCGGGCACGGTCTTCGACTATGACGAAAGCGCATCCAGCATTGCCACGGTATCCGGTTCCACGGCGACTTGCAAAGTGAACATCCCCTTTTCCTGGGTGTTATTCACGCCTTCGACCACCGTCATCAACGGGCTCCAAGGCGGCTTGGAGGTGATTATGTTTTCACCAACCGCCACGGTGACTACGGAATTAGCTGCAGATTTTGTGCGGGAGCACACTCAGCCAATCACCATCAACGCTGGCAAACCTGCCGACGGGGTGCTGACCGTCGCCGTGGCCGTAACCCTGTAAACATCGTTGCAACCTCAACGGGTGCCCCGTCCTGGTCGCGTCCTTTGCGACAGGGCGGGGCTTTTGACTTCCCTGGAACGCTAAGCATCAGTGCGGTGCAGTCTGGGTAGTATCTGGCGGCTTGGGCGGCGGCGTTGGAGATTTGTCGTCCTTGAAGATGCCGGCGATTTTACCGAAGAATCCCTTCTTCTTTTGCGCGTCGTTTTGTGGGTCTTGTGCGTTGGCCGAATTCGGAGGCGGCAGTGGTTTCTGGGCGCCGCCGAAGAAGCGGGAGAGGAATCCGGTCACTCCTGCCTGCTGATCACAAGTCTCGCGCGGCTCCGTGCCCGACACGAAGGCCGCCGTGTAATCGTCCGGACAGGAAGAGGTAGCCAGGCGATTCGTAGCCTTGTCCAGTTGCACGTCGACCACGCCGTTCGGCTGCAAGAATTCTTTCATGCCGACATACTCCGGCAGCGCCGAAGCCTTCTTCATGAACTCCGTCCAGATGGGTCCGGCGGTCTGCGCGCCAGTGAGGCGAATATCGCTGTAGTCGTCATAGCCCACCCACACGATGCACAACAAATTCGAGGTGTAGCCTGCGAACCAGCCGTCGTGCGAAGTGCCGGTCTTTCCTGCGGCCGGCAGCAAAAAGCCGTGCAAGCGAACCGCCGAGTAGCCGAGGCCGTTGTTGATCACGCCTTCCATCATGTTGGTCATGACATATGCGATGCGCGGATCGAGCACCTGGCGCTGGTCGGTCTTGAAGTTCGCCACCACGTCGCCCTTGGCGTTGCGCACCGAGTTCACAAGAATTGGGGAAAGACGGTCGCCGCTGTTGGCGAACGAGGTGTAGGCTCCCGCCATATCGAGCGGAGGCGCGTCATACGATCCCAGGGCCATGGCTGGCGTCGCTTTCACGGAAACAATTCCCGCCGACTTTGCCAGGTCCGCCACTTTGTCGTAGCCGACTTCTTCCGCGACTTTGACGGTCGCGTTGTTCAGCGACATGGCCAGCGCATAACGGAGCGTGACGTCCCCGTGGTACTCCTCTTTATAGTTGCGCGGCTCATAGATCTGGTCGCCGTAGGCGAAGCTCGTGGGCGCATCGGTCACCGTGGAAGCTGGCGTAATCACATTGGTTGAGCCGTCGAGCGCGGTGTTCATGGCCGCCGCATAAACGAATGGCTTGAAGATCGAGCCGGTGGGCCGCTTCGACAAAGCATGATTCAGCTGACTGAAACCGTAATCGCGTCCTCCCACCAGGGCCAGCACCGCGCCGGTGTGCGGATCGAGCACGACCATCGCCACCTGGGCCTGCGGGCCCGGCGCCACCGTCGTCTCAATTTTCTTGCCCACCTTCACTTTCTTGGTTCGCATCTTAGTGACTTGCTCGTCCACCAGCTTCATCCCCATCTCAACCGACTGCGCCGCTGCCTTCTGCAGATCGGGATCGAGCGTCGTATAAATGCGATAGGACTGGTCGTTCAAGTCATGTTCACTGAACTTGTTGATGAGGGTGTCGCGCACCATATCAACGAAATACGGCGCGTCACTGGCTTCCACGTTGGGCGGTGCCAGTTTGAGCGGAGCCGCCTTGGCTTTCTCAGCCTGCTCCCGGGTAATGGCGTGGGTTTCGACCATCGAATCGAGCACCAGGTTGCGGCGCTCCAAAGCGCGCTCGGGATGCCGGTAGGGCGACAAACGGCTCGGTCCCTGGATGATGCCTGCGAGCAGCGCCGCTTCGGGCAGGGTGATGTCTTTCAAATCTTTATTGAAATAGGATTGCGACGCTTCGCCGAAGCCGCTGATGGCGAATGATCCGCGCTGCCCCAAGTTTACCCAGTTGGCATAGAACTCAAGAATCTGCTGCTTGCTGAACTTCTGCTCCATCTCTTCGGCAATGAGCATCTCGGTCAGCTTGCGGCGGACGGTTTTTTCCGGCGTCAGGAAGAAACCGCGCGAGAGCTGCATGGTGATGGTTGAACCGCCCTGCTCGTGGCGTTGCCGCGTCAGATCGATCCAGCCCGCCTCAAACATGCGGATGAAGTTCACCCCGCTGTGCTCGAAGAAACGCCGGTCTTCGATGGCCAGCACCGCATCGATCATTACCTTGGGAATGTCGGAGTACTTCACCACCTGGCGCTTGGAGCGCTGTCCGGAATCGAACAACGCGGTCACCAGCTGCGGCTCCAGTTCGTAGGCCGAAAGCTCATTGCCCCGGCTGACGATCTTACCCACCTGTCCGTCCTGAATCGCAATGTGCGCCGCTTCCGGACTGTGGTAGCTCTCCGCCCCTGGAGTAATCTGGATCCCGTCGCTTACCAGGTGAAAGGTGCCGAGGGGCGACTGCCCTTCTTTATCTGAATATCCCGCGCGGACGAGGAGCGCAGCGATTTCCCGGGCATCTATTTTGTCGCCGTCGTGCACCGTCCGCGGCAGAGCGTAGATCTTGGCGGAATTGCTGAACACCGGGCTGCGGAAGCGTTGCGCAATGATGCGGTCGTACTTGATGTAGTAGTAACAAAAAAATCCGCCCAGGCCGATCGCCACCACCAGGAAGATGATGACCGCGGCTCGAATCACTGGATCGCGCGTGAGCCTGCGGCCTGCCGGGCCGTTGCCCGGTCCGTTGTTTCCCTTTCTCGGGATCTTGATCTTAATGGCCACAGTTTGACTCAACGCCGCGACAAGACTGCCTGCTGGTCAGACGATGGAATGCGCCAAAAGGTTTGCCTTGCGCTCACCCTTTGCGCTTCCCTGCCGCCGTTTTACGCCGTGGGCAATGTCAGGACGCGATGCTTCCATTGTACCGCCGCGCATGCCAACAAAAAGAGACCCGCAGTTCATGCGGGTCTCTAAGCTGTTAACAGTCTGTGATGCTGATTCGGCTATACCGACTGGGCCAGAAGTGCTTATTGCGGATCCTTATTGCGGATCGGTCACCGCCCAATATCCAGTGGTCACCAGCGGAGTCGGCGTGAGCGGCTCCGTAAGTGCACCCGTGCCGGCGGCGACATCCATCACCGCAAGCTGGGGGGTAGCGGTATCTCCGTAAGAAAACAGATAATCGCCGCTCTGGTCGAACTGACCAAACAACGCAAAAGTTACGCCGCTGAAAGGCGAGCCGGGCGGTCCTACAATGGGAGTAAGCGCGCCGGTGGTCGTGTTCAGCAAGTAGCCTTCCAGCGGATTGTATGCTTGGCCGTTGTCGGCGACGCTGAAAGAGTAGACAAACTCCCCGTTGGCCTCGACTGGCTGGACCGCGATATTGAATGGCGCATACGTCGTGGCGAATGGCGAGTTGGCTACCGGTTTGATCGAGCCCGGCGCCGTGCCGCTTTGCTCAATGTAATAAACGTAGAGATGCTTGTCGTCGGTGGCCGCCCCGGCGGCCACACTCTGGCCACTGGTCCCGATCAGAAGTGTTCCGCTCGGCTCGCCCTGCACCGCCCACATGTTATAAGCCGCAGAAGGGATAGAAAAGAATGGACTGCCCACAACCGGCGCGAGAGTGCCCTCACTGCTTCCGGTTCCGATGCTGTATGCCGCGATACCGAGGCCCTGGTGGTCGGCAGTAATAGATGTCACATACAGATATTTCCCCAGGCCGTCGGTGGTCATGTTCCAGGGTTGGAACGCGCCAGTCGAGAACGGAGAATTCGGGACGGGCGTGAGCACGCCCGGTGTTGATCCGCTGCCCGGTCCAATCTCATAAACCCATATCTCGTCGTTACCCGCATCGGCGACAAATAAGAGCGTGCCTGCGGGATTGGTGATCATGCTGAGTTGATTGAATCCGCTCACACCGACAAATCCAAGATAGGACACGCTGTAAGGGCTGCCGGTGATTGCGGTAAGCGCTCCGGACGTCTTATCGACAGACCATCCATAGATCTGCCCCGTCGAGGCAAACGCGGTGTAGAGAAATTGCTGCTGTGCCACCACCACTCCGATGCTGGGATCAGCGGGTGGAATCAGCGGCGCGTTGAAGCCCGAGATCGGAGCAAACGTCCCCGCACCCACGTTCAACTCAAAGCCATCCATGGTGCCAGTAGTGGTGCCGCCGATCTGATCCACGGCATAAGCAAAAGCCGTTGCTCCGCCGCCACCGCCACCACCGCCGCCTGTGCCGCCCGTGCCACCTCCGCCAAACCCCGAACCGGAGGGCGTGCAGCTCGAACTGCCGAACGTGACGGCGCAATTGTAGGAACCGCCGCAAGCGGCCAGGAACATCAATGCCAGCGCCACCAGCACACTGAGTAGCACTCGAACTTGCATCTTCATGAACTGCCTCCACCTGAGCTTCACTGGTTGCGGACACCCTGGCTGCAAGCGCTGAGGAAACGATTGCGAATCTGCTTCTCGCCCGTTCCAAGCCGTTCCACTCGCGCGTTGCCGCTTGCCCGTAACGGCCTGATCAGCGGCAAACGCGTGATAAAGCTCTTAACCTAATTGCGATAGTAGGTGGAAGGTAACTTAGTGGCAACGTTACGAATGTCACTGGCCCTTAAGAGAGAATTATGGGTACTAATCGAGGCGCGGAAGGCGGCACTAACTCGGGGCTCTCTGCCGTCTTTTAAGATTGTGCGTAAGCCTGACCCATTCCTGAGAGAGGTTGTCTTTCAGATTTAGACCCACAGATTTAGACTCAGGCCGCCGTCGATTCCACGGAGTGACCAGGAAACTTTGTAAAGGCGCTAGGGGCTTGGGTTTCCCGGCTTAATAGTTTCTATCTGACCGCATGCGATGCGATGCGAGCCGCACTTACTCATTCCTAATCTGAAGATAAAATCCTTGCGCCGCGCGCGAAAACAAATCCCGCTGTGACTATTGGACGTGACCAATGGTTTGCATGGTAACCACACATTTCCCTTGCCTCCATTATTAGAAGCTGACAACATTCGGATTGGAATCAGCGGGGATTTTTTCAGGAGGATTCTCTCACGTGAAACGCACAAACATTCTGGCCGCATTGCTGGTCGCCCTGTCGCTCATCTCAACCGGATGCGGCACTTCGGATTACGTTCAGTCGATTGAGATCACATCGACAACTGGGAGCAGCGGAGGCTTTTTCAATCTCTCGGGCATCGATGGAACGCTGCAGCTAGTGACAAACACGGTATACCATAGCGGCAAAACCGTCCCCATCACTAACTCGGTCACATACACAGTTATGCCCGTAGGCTGTCAATCTAGCCAGGATCCGGCTAACCCTTGCGGGACCGCGCTGCCGGCTTATGGTCCAACTACTGTGCCTATTAATTCAACCGGCCTGATGACGGCTGTGGGAGCTCTCTGTACCTGGATTGATCTTCCTTCCGGTACTCCTCCCGCACTGCCGACGCCGCCGCAATATAATTGGCTTTACACCGGATACTATCAAGTGACAGCGACCTACAACGGCATGGTATCGCAGCCGGTCGCGATCGGCGTGGGTTCAGCCGCGGGCAATGCTCCCGATGGCACCTGCGGTCCGTCGTAGATCTTTAGCTCTTGAGGTTCGGGTCTGCTCCCCCGCAGATCCGACCCTGATCCAACGCTGGTTCCGTAATGTATCTTGCGTCATCTTCTGAAGCTGCGCGGCCACCGGCCGCGCAGCTTTCGTTTTCAACCTCACATCGCCATCAAACCTCGATCCATTCCTCCGGCGCAGCGCGCCGTGACTGCCGATCACGCCTTCCACTAAAGATGTTTGGGATACAGTTGTGTTCTTCGGCAAGGCCGCCGGGCATAGGGTACTGGCAGTTAAGGTAGAGCACGGCAACTCACGGCCCGGTAGGCGGCAGCATGAGTCCGGATGCAGTCTGTGGGTGAGCCTTGAGTTTCAAGAGAGGATGTTTAACGAGTCACCGGCCTGCGGTCAGGCAAGCACAGTCGTACTGGCGACTGGCAACTGATAACCAACCACTAACCACTGGCCACTAGGCCACTGATCTTCTACTTATTTTCGCTTGATGGATTGAAGTGGAGGTCGAACGAATAGCCGGGCAACTTCACGGGAACCGTGTAGTCTGCGGCAACGTAAACCGCCATCAGGCCGGGCGTAAGGATGCGCTGCACTGTGACCTGCTTCTCATTGATCGGCAGGTCGTGCTCTTTGGCCTTGCGAAGTACATCGTCGCGAACCTCGTCGTCCGTTTTTTGCGGATTCGCGCCCGCCATCATCGCGACCTGCCGGAGGTCGTCAGTAAAACTGAAATTCGCCATGATGGGCGGAAGCACCTGAAATAGCGCGACAACCACAAAAATGAGTGCGAGGAATCCAACCAGCGCTTTAAAGGTTCCCATAGTCTCGAAATTGCGCCGCCCGCCAGCGACGCAACTTTCAGGTCCTGGCTGGCAGCACTCCTTGAAAATATTCCACTAACGTTGCGATCGTAACATCGCGTACTTCGCGAGTCGAGCGTAGAACCACTTCCACAGTGCCTTCGGTAACCTTCTTCCCGACCGTGATCCTGTAGGGAATTCCGACCAGATCGGCGTCCTTGAACTTCACTCCCGGCCGTTCGTCGCGGTCGTCGAGGATCACGTCAAAGCCAGCTGATTCCAAACGAGTTCCAAGGTCAACCGCCGCCTTCAGCAGGCTCTCGTCCTTCACATTGACCGGGGTAACCACAATTTCAAACGGCGCAATCGAGGGATGAAGCCAGAATCCATTCTCGTCGTTGTTCTGTTCCACTGCGGCCGTGAGAATGCGCTCGATCCCAATGCCATAACTGCCCATGATCGGAGTAACTTCCTTGCCGTTCTTGTCGAGCACGCGCGCACCCATCGACTCCGAATAACGGTAACCGAGCTTGAAGATGTGGCCGATCTCGACCGCCGTATCGATGCGCAGAGCCTTTCCACAATTCGAACAACCTTCACCTGCCGTCACCGCGCGCAGGTCGGCATACGCCGTAGGATGAAAGTCCTTCCCCAGCGTGAGGTTTTTCAGGTGATAGTCCTCTTTATTCGCGCCGCCGATCAGATTCGCGCGGCCTTCGAGCGCCTTATCGACTAGCAGCACTGGCAAGCCCGCATCTTTTTTCAAATCTTTGGCCCATTCAATCCCCACCGGCCCCAAATATCCTGCCGGAGACTTGAACAGCTCTTTAATCTCGCTTTCCTCCATGGGCCGGGTCGCGACCCCCACGGTAGCGTTGAACTTTGCTTCATTCAGCTGATGGTCACCGCGCATCAGCACCACGACCGCGCGTGGTTTCGTCTTGCTCTTCTCGTCTTTCTTACTCGATGTCGGCTTGTCCGACACCGGCTCGTCCGTCATGTAAGCCAGCGTCTTGATCTTGTTCTTCGGCGAGACTCCCAGAAACCGCGCCACATCTTCAATCGTTTTCTGTCCCGGAGTGTGCACTTCCAGAGGCTTGCCATCGCCCTCGCCAGCCAAGTCGGTGACCGACTCAAGCTTCGACGTAGCCTTCTCCATGTTCGCCGCGTAGTTGCAACCATCGCAGCTCACAATCTGATCCTCGCCAGCGGGCGTGCGCACCATGAATTCGTGCGACTCTTTGCCGCCCATCGCTCCCGAATCCGCCTCCACCACCATGTACTTCAATCCGCAGCGGTCGAAAATGCGGCAGTAAGTGTCGTAATGTTTCTTGTAGGAAACATCCAGACCGGCCGCATCGATGTCGAACGAATACGAATCTTTCATCATGAACTGGCGCACCCGCAGCAACCCGGACTTCGGCCGCGGCTCGTCGCGAAACTTAGGAGCGATCTGGTACCAGATCTGCGGCAGCTGCTTGTAGCTGCGCAGCTCTTTCATCGCAATTGAAGTCATCACTTCTTCCGCCGTAAAGCCCAGCGCCAGGTCGGCGCCCTTGCGATCTTTTACTCGAAACAGGTTCTCGCCCATGAGAGCCCAGCGCCCGCTGGCCTCCCAAATCTCGCGTGGATGCAGCAAGGGCAGAAAAAACTCTTGCCCGATCCCGTCCATCTCTTCGCGGACGATGCCCATGATCTTGTTGAACGACCGGTTGCCCAGAAAAAGGTACGAGTAGATCCCCGCCGCCAGCTGCCGGATGTAGCCCGACCGCACCAGAAACTTGTGGCTGGCAACTTCCGCGTCGGCCGGAGCCTCGCGCAGTGTAGGAATGAACAGTTCTGACCATCGATGCATAGAGTTTGAGTACCTAAGTACCGAGTTGCGAGTACGGCGTTGTGACTACGGAGTGCGAGTACCGCGTGCAGGACACTCGCGGATTCTCCTGCGGAATTGATTATTGTAAATGATGGCGCGAACCGGACTGCCGAAGCAGGAATACTCCTGGGTTAACTCCGAACCAGGCACTGGCAAGTCAGTACCGACTAGGAAGTCAGCCGCCGCAGAATCTCTTTCCCCAGCTTCTGCGTCTCCCCGAAAAACTTCTGATACTCGACAAATAGCCGGTTCATCTCTAGCGACTTGTCGGCCGTCAGCTTCTTGCGCAGCAACATATCGCGCACATGCACCGGGTTTGGCAGAGTAGCATCTTCAGTCAATTCTTCCAGCGCCGTATTTGGATCGTAGTGATACATAAGATGATTGTAGCGCCGCGCAGTAGCGCCGCCGTCTCGGCACCTTTCCACCCCCTTCAGGGGCGGCATTCATTAGCCCCGAACGTAAGTCCAGGGGTCGAGTCGTCAGATAAGGAACGAGTTCCGAAAAGCCTGCCCTGAGCGAAGCCGAAGGGGACGGCATGGTTCTCAAGCACTCCGCTACACCAGCTCAGTACTCCACAAATCGTGTAAATGCACGATTCCCTGAATCCGCTGATCCCCATCGACAACCATCAGCGAAGTAATCTTCTTCTCCTCCATCAAAGCCAGAGCCGTAGCCGCAAATTCCCCAGCCGCAATGGTCCGAGGATTCTTCGTCATGCACTCTCCGGCCATCAGATCGAGCACGTCTTTCCCCCGCTTCTCGAGCAACCTTCGTAGGTCGCCATCGCTGATGATGCCCACCAGTCGCTCGCCTTCCACGACCGCCGTCACGCCCAGCTTCTTGCGCGACATTTCATAGATCACGTCCGGCATCTTCGTCTGCGGACCCACCCGCGGCAGTGCCTCGCCCGCGTGCATCAAAGACTCCACTCGCGCCAGCCGCTTGCCTAACTTCCCCCCAGGATGCAGGTTCGCAAAATCCTCTTCCCTGAATCCGCGCTTCTCGCTGAGCGTAACCGCGAGCGCATCGCCCAATGCCAGCATCGTAGTAGTCGAAGCCGTAGGCGCCAGCCCCAGCGAGCAAGCCTCCTCCGCAATCGAACAATCCAAAGCCACATCCGCCGCGGAAGCCAGTGTAGATCGGCGTGTGGACGGTGCTTGTGTGGAGCGGGCACTCTTGCCCGCTGCTTTTGACTTTGACTTTTCCCTCCCAGTAGGTGCAGTCCTCCCAGAAATCTCATCCCCGGTCATCGCAATCAGTGGCACCCGCAGCCGCTTGATCGTGGCCAGCAGCGCCAGAATCTCCTCGGTCTCTCCGGAAGCGGAAAGCGCCAGCACCACATCTCCGCGCACGACCATCCCCAAATCCCCGTGCAGCGCCTCGACGGGATGCAGATACAAAGCCGGAGTCCCGGTCGAACTCAGTGTTGCCGCAATCTTGCGCGCAATCAGCCCGCTCTTCCCCATCCCCGTAACCACCACGCGTCCCGCGCAGGAAAACATCAAGTCCACTGCGCGCTGGAACGCCGCAGCCATCGTCCCGCCGATGCGGTCCGCGAGCGCGCGCAGCGCTTCCGCTTCAATGCGCACCACGTTCTCGCCAATATGTTTCATGAAAACGCGATCCTACCAGATGATGGCGCCGGTCCGCCGCCACGCGACCGGTTTTTCAGTTGCATAATCACCCGATCGCTCAATCGCTCATTCTCTAGAAATGATCCTCAAGACCTTGGGGTTGCACCGGCTTCTGACCCAACACCAACAGCCCCCTCGCTTGGATCATCTGATCCCATGGCCCGGCTTGCCAGTTGTCCCGCGTCTTCACCGGATACTGCCACGGCGGCAGCGCCACCATAAGATTTCGCGCCATCGAGTGTAGATAAGGCTCATACATCGACCGCAACTTGGTCAGCTTTTGCCGCGCCTCCTCCGTACTTTGCAACTTCAATCCCGCGGCCGCCAGCGTCTCCCGCAGCGTGTCAAACCCGGCGTCCGTCATCCGTTCCGCGGCCTTCGGATCGTAGCGCGCATTCACCACCTGGGCCAGATCGACGGCTGCATGCCGTGCCATTGCAAAAGTCACCCGCGCCTGCCCGGGATGAATGCCGTCAACGCCGGTGATCAGAAGCGAGGTCACGTCCAGCATAGTCATCAGCGCTCCCAGCCATGACTGGTTGCTGTGCTGCGAACGAAAAAAACTCAGCACCGGATAAGAAATGTGGCTCTCCAGCAACTCCGCAGCCCAGCGCTCCCAGTCGCGCAGACATCCGTCGAGCACCGTCTGGTCGATCTCCCGATTCTCCGCAGTCCCCGCCATCCGTACCAGCAACTCGGTCGCAGTCGGCGGCGATCCCGCCCGGGCATCGAGCATCGAGATCTGGATTTCCCTCCGCGAAAACGAAGCGTACACCACCGGAAGGTAGCCGATCACCACGCCCAGAAACGCGAAGCCCATCCCCGCTTCCAGCACCGAAAAGGCGCGCGCCAGTCTCGAGGTCGGCACGATGTCGCCGTAACCCAGCGTGAAGAAGGTCTCGCCGCTGTGATAAATGATCCGGCCAAATGTGATCGGTTCGTTGCTGAGTTGTTCGTGCCCGCCGATGCCATACTGCAGCAACGCGAACCCCATGATCAGGCTGGCAGCCCAGAAAATCAGCAGCGTAATCAGCGACAGCGGCCCGAAGTATCCCAGAAAACTCTGCTGCCGCGAAAGCGTCCGGATGCGCCCGGCAAGGTTTTTCCACGGAATCCAGGTTCGCCGCAAAAACCATGCTGTCAGCTTGAACTGCCGCGTCACCCGCCGCGGCAGCACCACCGTCTCAAACGCATCCTGCAGCACCACGCAGACAATGACGACGCCGAAAATTATTGCTGGAATGCTGCCGTGAGGACTCATGCCAGGTTCTCAGACGAAATTGTTCTCAGACGAAATCTTGATGCGGAAGGAAGGTTAACAGATTCTGCATGGTCCCGGGGCTGCCGCGAGCCTACTGCGGCTTGGGTTGTGGCGGAGGACTCTGCGCCGGCGTCGTCGCGGGCGTCGTTGCCGGCGCCGGTTTCTTCGCGACCGGCTTCTTCTTCACGACCGGCTTCTTCACCGGCTCGGTATCATCGACCACGGTTTTCTTCGGAGGTTCGGCCGGAATCGCCGCCTGCGCCGTCTTCAAGTCCGTGCGCAAGCGCACAATCTCCTGCTCCTTCGACGTCGCCAGGTTCTCCAACCGCTCTGCAATCTGCTTGCGCGTGCCCTCAAAGCTGGTCAAATCATTAGACAGCGCCTGGAAGTCGTCCTTCGGTCCGAACGCTCCCGCCGCTTCCACCACGCTTCCCAGCACGTCGTACAGCGCGTCCAGGTTCCGGTACAGCTTGAAGGTCGCGGGCAGATCTTCCGGCGCACTGCGCAATTGCTTGATCATCTCGGGCAATGCAGTCTGCAGATTGCGCTGGATGGATTCAACGTTCCCCAGCGCCTGCTTCTTGGAGGACCCGTCTGTCTTCCAGCGCTCGATCCGCAGCTTCGTAAGGTCGTCCTGCGCGCTCTTGGAGGTTGCCTCCAACTGTGCCAGCAATCCGTTTATCTGGGTCACCGACGCATAAGAAACCGGCTCTCCCTGCGGCGATCCCGCGGAAGCAACTGTCCCCTGCACTGAATATCGCGGGCTGGCCTGAGCCGCAGGCGCAGCCACCGATGGCGCTGCCGTCTGACCGATAGCGGTCGCACTCCCCAGCAGCGTACACAGCATGTAACAACAAAGGATGGATTTAGGGTTCATTGGGTCTGGAGTCAGTGGCACCGCGCGTGCAACAGAATATAGAGAACATCAGAATACTACAAGCCGCCGCATCCCTCCGGCAGGTGCCTGGAAGCGTAGAACCCTTATTTCTATGCTGTTTTGGCGTATACTACGGGGCGTTCGCAGAACTAGCCCGGGATCAAACGCGGGCGAAACGCAGTAAACCCGCCGGCATGCATGGACTCCGTCGTAGAGAGGCTCCGCATCTCGTCCTCTTTTTCGAATCGCGCCCAGAGCTAGGTCCCGAGGTAAGGAGATCCCTATGAAACTTCACACCCTGCTTTCCCGTTTCTCTCTATCCGCCGCTCTGCTCCTGTTGGCGGGTGGAATCTCAAGCTTTGCCCAGGACGGCAAACTCGTCCTTCATGTCACTCCCAAACAGGCCTACCTCTTCGTCGACGGCCGCGCCATCAGCGAAGCGAGCAAACACCGCTCCCTGAGCCTCAGCCCGGGCGACCACAAGATTGAGTTGGTGAACTACGGCTATACTCCCTCAACCCAAACCGTCACCATCACCTCCGGCAAAGACACCAACCTTGACGTCAATCTGGCGGCAGCCACCGGAACCGTCTCCGGCCCCTTCGGCGCCATGACGATCGAGGGAGCGGACCGGGATGCGATTCTGCTGAACGGAAAAACGCCCGACTTCTTCGTCGGCCACGGCGACGAATTCAACAACGACTGGGTGTGGAAGCAGGAACTTGTCGTTCCACCCGGCACCTACCAGGTTTCGGTCCTGTCCGGTGATAAGGAAGTTTGGTCGGGCCCGGTTGACGTTCCCGCGAATCAGCGCGTCGTCATCGACATCCCAAAGGGTGTGCGCAAAACTGTTGCCTGGTCGCGCGGCGAGAAACTGAGCGCCATACCGCGCTTCACCGCAGGCACCGCCAGTGCGACCGTCGCAGTTGCCAAGCCCACCGCGCAGTTATCCGTGACTGCGGCGCAGGTCAACTGCGGAGATGCTTCCCAAATCAACTGGACCTCGACCGACGCACCTCGCGTCGAGATTACCCCGGTCGGCCCGGTCGCAACTTCGGGCCAGCAATCCGTTCAGCCCACGCAGAACACCACTTATAACCTGACTGCGACAGGCCCTGGCGGCACCGTCAATTCCAATGCCACCGTCAATGTGAACAATGCCGTGCAGGCCGATCTGCAACTCGCCCCCGCCGAGGTCCACTACAAGAAGGTCGGCAATAAGGTCGTCGTGGACGACAGCACGGCGTTGAACTGGACAGCACAGAACGCTTCAACCGTGTCGATTGACTCCTTGGGTGCGGTCAGTCCCACCGGCAGCCGCAATCTGCAGATCACCCCCAAGAAGACCGATCCCGGCGCCGTCGATGAAACCGTTAGCTATACCCTCAACGCCAGCAATGGTTGCGGCGGAACGGCCACGAAAACCGCGACTCTGCACATCGTGGGCTCGATTGTGCAACCCGAAATCAAACTCGCGCGCAGCGTTTATTTCCCAACCGATCGGCCGCGATCGCTCAAGACAGAGAACGCTCTCCTCGACAGCGAAAAGGACACTCTGAAATCCATCGCGACTGCGTTTATCCAATACGTGGCGGACGAACCTGATGCTCACCTGGTTCTCTCCGGACACGCCGACAAGCGCGGGCCGCAAACCTACAACCAGCCGCTCTCCGAAAGGCGCTCCGCACTTGCCAAAAAGTTCCTCGTGGAACAGGGAGTTCCCGAAGACAAAATCGACACACAGGCTTTTGGCAAGGAGCAGAACCTGACCGTCGATCAAGTGAAGCAGCAACTGGAGCAGGATGCCAGCCTGAGCCCGGAAGACCGGCAAAAGGCTCTGCAGAAAATACAAACGATCGTGCTCGCCTACAATCGCCGGGTAGACATCACATCGAAACCGACCGGGCAGGAGTCAGCGCGCGAGTATCCATTCAAGGCCGAGGACTTCGCCAGGCTGGTCGACCGTAACGGCCCTGCGAAAGCCAGCGGCGTTGAGATGGCAGCGAAAAAGGAAAAGATAAACAAGAAGGAGAAGTAGAGGTTCCGCGAACTACAAGCGAAGAGGGTGGCCCATTCAAGCCGTCTTTTGGCTTGAGTGGGACTTTTGACTCGCTGGGTGCCCCATTTTTCTCGCGTTCTGTGCGCGAGAAGTGGGGCTTTTTGACACCGCTCACGCGCCCGCGCAACGAAACGAGTCGCACCAATTGGCGAAGAATACCCCGCTGGGATGATAATCAGATCATCCTATGCTCCGTCGAACCCAGCTGCTCTTATTCGTCCTGGTTGTAGTCGCGTCCCCTGCCATTCAAATCCACGCCCAGCAGCTCGCCGGCCGTCTCATCCTCAAAGACGGCTCCTACCAGCTAGTCACAAAGTATGAGATCAAAGGCGACCGCGTGCGCTACAAAAGCGCCGAGCGCGACGAATGGGAGGAACTTCCCTCCGCGCTGGTGGACTGGCCGGCCACCGAAAAGTACGAGAAAGACCGTGCCGCCTCCGCCATCCCCGAAGCCGCGGCTATCGACAAGGAAATCGATGCAGACCGAGAAGCCGAACTCTCTCACCTTCCACAAGTCGCTCCCGGCTTGCGTCTGCCCGATTATTCCGGCGTCTTCCTGCTCGATAACTTTCATGGCCAGCCGCAACTGGTCGAGTTGCAGCAGAGCGAAGGCAATGTCGACCGCGATACCAAGGCAAA
>Ga0210388_10000327_pt1 | contig 40833 bp, 30 predicted proteins | sample IncBWC19OmetaG_FD_155485 | JGI IMG/M metagenome (GOLD analysis project Ga0210388, IMG submission 155485) | Forest soil microbial communities from Barre Woods Harvard Forest LTER site, Petersham, Massachusetts, United States - Inc-BW-C-19-O ...
AAGGGCGTGGGTATAGTCTATTACCTCTTGCTGGGTAACAGTCATATTGTTATCCTTAAATATTTTATCCTCTATTAGCCTCCACTTTAAAGACTGTGCATATACTGCAAATTCTACATTCATTTGGGCTTCGTCCAATGGTTCTTTACGAACTGTATTGAGCCATTTTTTTAAGAATGTTTCAGGCATGGTAATGGTAGTATTCTGCATCAGGTACTCTACCATTTCGTTTTGCAGTTTACGTTCTGCCTGAGGACCAAAAACAGAAGAAAGTTCTTGCTTAACTCTTGCACGGAAGTCTTCGCTGTTGTTTACTTTGCCTGCACCGTATAATTTATCCCACCAATCCTGATTTACTTCAGCAGGAATAATTCTGTGTACATGCTTTATAGTAACTGCAACCTGTGAATTGAATTGTACTGCTTTCTCCTGTGGAATATCTAACATTGCTGCAACTTCCTTAGGATCATCAGTAACATCGCTCATTTTAATAACAAGCTTATCACCTTCAACCTTACCTAAGAATTTCTCTTTGCTCTTATTGGCTGGTAATCTCTTCAGATTAATTGCCGATGATTTAAAAGCTCCACCAGGCAATACTTCTCCATTAGCATCTAATTCTACAAAGTCACCTATAAGAATATCCTCATCACCAGATTTGTCAGGGTGAGTAAGGTTACCAAAACGCAGACGCATTTCTTCAATATATTCATCTACCATAGCATCATCATTCGCTACCTGGTATAGGTTGAATTTCTGGGTATTTGCCATTGGCACCTGAAAATCAGGAACAACTCCTATTTCAAAAGCGAATTCAAATTCCTTTTCAAACTCTAATTCTACGTTGGTTGTTTTAGCTATTGGCTCACCTACAATGCGTAGTTTATTGTCTTTAATGTAATCCTGAAGTTTATGAGTCAACAAGTGATTAACCTCTTCTGCCAATATGGACTTACCAAACCTTTGATTGATTACTGAAGCGGGCACCATACCCGGGCGGAAACCCGGTATAACAGCTTTCTTCTGGTAATCCTTTATAGACTTATCTACTGCTGGTTTATAGTCAGCAGGAACAACTTTTACTTTTATGATTGCATTGGTTTCATCAATGCTTTCTTTTACTATATCCATAACAATTGATTTTAAACTTTAAAATGGAGCGCGAAGGTATCTATTTTTATCAAAATATACAGGGTTTCATAGAATTTCGCCGCGAGTTTGCCCACTCCCCTACCTCTCTCAAGCGGGAGAGGCGTTTCTCTTCTCCCACTGGAGGTATTACCCGTCACTGCGAGACTCGATTCATCGAGGCGTGGCAGTCTCAGTTTTTGTTCCTTACTTTCTGTCATTTTGTTGCAGTTTTTGGCAATTTTTGCGACAGTTGAATTTTTAACTATATGATTATCAGACATAATGAAAGATGGGTTGACACTTTTTGCAATTCTCTTTTTGTAATATATTGATTATCAACAATTCATATTTTTTCAGTGCCATAAATCTGTCAACTTTTGTCAACCCTTTGTGTGGTTTTTCTTAAACCATTAAAATGGTTATATGCATTTACGGTATTTAATAGCCCACGATTTAAATCGTGGGCTATTATGCAGGAACTATACATAGTAATGATTTTAATCATTTTAAAGATGTGTAAAAAAGGTAATCTGGAGCAAAATTAATTTAATTATTTATGCAATGTAATATATTATTAATTAATTTATGAACAAGCCTAATACCTCACCCTGCCCTCTCCTGGTTGCAGGAGAGGGTAACCAGATTTTAAAACCTTTTGGAGAATATAGTCAATTTCATCTGCTACCCCTCTCATTGGACAATTGCGGAGTAGAGACGTAGCAATCGCGAACTACTTTGTTATGGAATCAGATAATCACTGAGCAACGTGAGGGGAATAAAAGGGGTGAGGTGGTATACGGCACATTGATAATAACAATAGGTTTACAATAAATAACAATGGGAAGCATTCATCAACTAGGAATGGAAACAGCTTGAAGCCCATACGCTATTTTAGTATCTTTACCTATCAACACAAAACCTATGAGAAAATTAATACCACTTATTGTAGCAACTTTACTATTAGCTGCAAGTACACAAGCCCAATTTACAAACCTGCTCAACTTTGATACGGTAAGTGGTCAAAGTCCTTTTGGAAACTTAACACTTTCAGGCAACAAATTGTATGGGATGACATCCACAGGAGGAGCAAATAATGATGGCGTTATTTTCATGGTAGATACTAATGGGGGTAACTATAAAGACATCTATGATTTCAATGGTGGTTTTGGTAGCAGACCATTCGGTACACTACTCCTTGTAGGTAATAAGTTCTACGGCATGGCTGAAATGGGAGGCGGCAATGGTGTTGGTTGTATTTTTTCCATAGATACTAATGGGGGCTCTTATACAGACCTATTTGATTTTAATGGAGGTAACGGCTCATATCCCACATCAACTGGCCCATTAACACTTGCAGGCAGTAAATTATATGGCATGACCTCTCAAGGAGGGGCAAAAGATTCGGGTTGCATTTTTTCAATAGATACTACTGGTAAAGGATATAAAGTCCTGTTTAGTTTTAATGGTGCAAACGGTAAAAGTCCTGCAGGCTCACTTATGATTGCAGGTAATAAATTATTTGGTGCTACCACATCTGGATGTACAAAGGAAAATGGATGTGTTTTTTCCATAGATACCAATGGTAATGGATATAAAACCCTCGTTGTATTTAATGATACAAACGGACATGGGCCAAATGGCTCATTAACTCTTTCAGGAAAAGTATTGTATGGTATGACTTCAAATGGAGGATATAGCGAAAATGGATGTATTTTCTCCATAGATACTATGGGGACTAATTATAAAGTCTTGTATAAATTTGATAGCACCTATAATCCGCATAGGTGGTCTCCTAATGGCTCTTTAATTCTTAACGGAAGTATATTGTATGGTATGACAGAAAGCGGAGGTCCACATAACAATGGATGTATTTTCTCAATAGATACCAATGGAAGTGGTTATATGGATATGTTTGATTTCAATTGGGGAACTGGAACTGGGGTACATCCTTCCAGTTCTCTAATACTTTCAGGAAATGTACTATATGGTATGACTAATGAGGGAGGAGCAAGTTTTGATGGTGATATTTTTAGTTTTAAAGATATAACAACAGGAATTAATGAGTTTTATATGACTGCTCGGACAATAGATATATATCCTAATCCAAACAATGGCAAGTTCTCAATAAACATTCCAAACATTAAGAATAAAGCCATGATGGACATTTACGGTACACTTGGCGAAAAGGTATACTCGTATTCATTAGTACCCGGTATAAGCCAAATAAATCTAAGCAGTGTGCCCGTAGGGCTATATATGTATAGGGTTGTTACGATTGAAGGGCAGCAAATTTCAAGTGGTAAAGTTATAATTCAGTAAATATGGAAAATATACCGGATAATTTTGACTACTACCTATTATTGGTTAATTGGCAAAGAAACCCACAAAAAGCTGAAATAACAACGGATGATTACCATAATAAATACGGCGATTTGTTTCTCAAGAAACTAATTTATGAATTTAGAAATTTCTCAAAGAAAGGTTCTGAATTAGACTCAGATACTAGGGATAGGATTATAAAATATCTCGTAAAGATACAGTACGATAGATATTATTTGCAAGGCTGGGTAGCTGATGAACTACTGTTGTCTGCTGATGGTAAAAGAAAGATTAAATTTTATGGTATAATAGAAATATCGGCAGGTGTTGTTGCTATTTATTATTTAATAGAGATCATTAGAATACTCTATCAAATAGCCTGCAAATTTTTTCTTCAGGGTTGTTAGTAGATAAAAAAACCGTAAAAAGCTTTTAATCGCTAATTACGGCTTAATGTTGTGCGGATGAAGGGACTCGAACCCGTACGCCTTGCGGCACTAGATCCTAAGTCTAGCGCGTATACCAATTCCGCCACATCCGCATGTTTTAGAAATTGAGGTGCAAAGATACATAAAGGAATTGAGAGTGGAATTATTTTTTGCCTCAACTCATTACAAATACTGAGATTGCTTCGTTCCTCGCAATGACGAACGGGGTTAATACACTACCGTCACTGAGAGTCCGCCAAAGGCGGACGTGGCAGTCTCAGTTCCTATTTTATGCTTATAATTCAAAGCCCCTTTAGGGGTTTGGGGTTGACAGACACATTTTTCATTCTCCATTTTCCATTTTCCATTCGTTTTTCTGTACTTTTGCGGCATGAAAATTTCTCCAGCCCAAACACTTGAACAAATAGCTGCTATTATTGGCGCTGAGTTCGACGGTGACCCAAAACACTCTATTACCGGCTTAAACGAAATTCACAGGGTAGAGAAAGGAGATGTGGTTTTTGTGGACCATCCTAAATATTACGATAAAGCTCTTGAATCGAAGGCGACTACAATACTGATTAATAAGAAAGTGCCTTGCCCAAAAGGGAAAGCCTTATTGTTTGCTGACGACCCTTTTACTGCATACATTAAATTGGTAAATCATTTCCATCCTCAGGATTTCACTCAAAAGGAAATGATAAGCCCGTCAGCCAAAATTGGCAAGAATAGCGTTATTATGCCAGGAGTATTTATAGGAAAGAATGTAGTTATTGGAAACGATTGTGTGATACATCCTAATGTTACCATATATGATGAAACAATAATAGGCAATAGGGTTAACATTCATTCAGGTACAGTTATTGGCGGCGATGCATTTTATTACAAACGCAGACCTGAGAAATATGATAAAATGGTTTCATGCGGTAATGTGGTAATTGAAGATGATGTGGAAATAGGAACCTGCTGTACTATTGATAGGGGTGTTTCGGATACTACCCGTATTGGTGCAGGAAGTAAACTAGATAACCAGGTTCATGTGGGGCATGATACTATAGTTGGAAAAATGTGCCTTTTTGCAGCACAAGTTGGTATTGCCGGAGTGGTAACTATAGAAGATAATGTTATACTTTGGGGCCAGGTTGGCGTACCAAGCAATATACATATTGGTAAAGGAGCAGTATTATTAGGCCAATCAGCGCCTAGCAAATCATTAGAAGGCGGTAAATCATATTTAGGAAGCCCTGCAGGCGAAGCCAAAGACAAGATGCGTGAAATAATTACGCTGAAGAAAATTACTGAAGACCTTGCTAAGAAAACCGAGAACAGTAAGGAGTAACACTTCTTACTTTACCGGTACCCTTCTCAACTTTATTATTCCCAATTTATTAAGAGCTAACATTACCGGATAGGTTGGGTCTATCTCGAACCACCTTTTAGCGAAACTTGGACTGTTAGGGCTTTTGTGGTGATTATTTTGAAAAAGTTCTCCAAGCAGAAAGAAATCAAAAGGAGTAGAGTTCTTAGAATGGTCACCATTATCAAAATTAGAATACCCGTATTTATGTCCGCACCAGTTAACTATAGCACCTTGCACAGGGCCCATCAAAAACTCAATAGGAAGTAATAAGAACCACCAGTAAGAAGGAGCAAAAGCAACATAAAAAGCTATGTAACAAGCAGCAAAACTTACACGTACAATCCAGGTATCTGCTATTTTATCTAAGGCAGGCCATTCCGGATAATTGCCCTTAAAAGCCTCTTCAGGTTCTGTTTTATGGGTTACATAATCCATATATATATTCTTGGTTTGAACCATCATACTCCATATATCCTTAAAGAAATGCGGGGAATGTGGATCCTTTTCAGTATCGCTATAAGTATGATGCATACGATGCATTATAGCATATGCCCTTGGATTTAAAAAAGAAGAACCCTGAGTTAGGAAAGTGAGAAAATAAAAGAATTTTTCCCACCCTTTGCTCATGGTAAACATCTTATGTGAAGCATAACGATGCAGGAAGAAGGTCTGGCAAAAAAGAGAAAGGAACCAGTGCGCTAGAAAGAAAACAAGTATAATCATAAGCTTATAGACGGCCTAATAGCATTAAAACTCTAACAATAACCATATATACGTGGAACCCAGCCCTGTTAGTTTGCGTCAGGAGCAGACGGTGTAGGATTTGGATTAACCTGTACCCTTTTATCAGGTGGTATTAAATACACCTGGGTAAGGTCAAAATAATCCATTGCGTTACCGTAGAAATTCTTTACGTAGTTATGATATAAATAATAATTCTCTTCATAGAATACGGGCATATACGGTGCATCTTCAAGCGCTGCCTGATCAGCCAATTCATATAACCTGTACCTGTCGCTATCATTCATTGCAACAAGAGCTTTGGTATAGAGTGAATCGAACTTTTTGCTTACATAACGGAAGGAGTTAGGGAATGCCCTTGCGGTTGAATCCTTTGGAACATAAGCACCATAAAGTGTGCTAAGGAAGTTTTGCGGATCAGGGTAATCAGCTATCCAACTTTCTCTGAATACTGGAATTTTGCCTCTTTCAACAGCATCATAGTGCTCCGGTAATGGCACTGCATTAATTTTTGCAGTAATATTTAGAACTTCTTTCAACATCTTCTGAATTACTTCGGCAATCTGTATGTTCCTGTCTCCACCATCACTGTTTGTTTGCAACACAATTTCAGGGAAATCCTTTCCATTAGGGTATCCTGCCTTTGCCAATAAAGCACGTGCTTTATCTGGGTCATAGGTATATCCTTTTAATGCTTTAAAATTATAACCGGTAAAAGACGGTGGCACTATGCCATAACTGCCTGGTACACCTTCACCTTGTAGGGTATAGGTTACAATTTTATCGCGGTCAATAGCGTAATTCATAGCCTGTCTTACCAACACATTATTTACTATTGGGGCCTTTACCTGGAAGCCATAGTAGTAGATATTCATAGCAGGAGCAACCTGTAAAGAATAGTCAACCTTATTAGCCTGGTCAGGAGATAATTGGCCTAATATCTGTTGTATAATTTCAATTGGAATCTGGAACATCATTTCCAGGTTGCCTTGTTGAAATTCAAGTAATTCTGATTTCTTTTCTTTTACAAAAGTGAACTTAACTGCATCTAGGTAAGGTAATGGGTTGCCATAAGAATCCACATCCCAGTAATTAGGGTTGCGCGCTAAAATTACTGCCTGGTCTTCCTTAATTTCTTTCATTTGGAAAGGGCCTGTTCCAACAGGATGTATACGCATATCTATGCCGTACTTATCAAGAGCTTCTTTAGGATATACCCAGCATCCAGGCTCAATAAGCATATTTAAGAAACCTGAGAAAGGAGCTTTAAGTTGTATTTGTAAAGTGTAATCATCTATAACCTTTATACCGGAAACACCTTCCGCAGGCAACGTTTTCTTATCCAATGATGCCTGAAAGTATTCATCAGCGCCAACTACACGGCCTTTAAATGTAGCCTCAAACATTGCATTTTGCGGACTTGCAGTACACAATTGATCAAAGCACCATTTAAAATCCTTGGCATTTATTTCTCTTCCTTTTCCACCAGGGAAACATTCATCGTCCTGGAACTTAACACCTTTGCGTATGGTGAAGGTCCATGTTGTAGCGCTATCGTTACGTGTCCATTTAGTAGCAAGGCCCGGGAGAATAGTTAAATCTTTAGGAGAAAGCTTTACAAGGCCTTCATAAATTTGATTTGCAATATTATCAGCTGTAATATCTGTTAAATTATTTGGGAAAAGGCTACGGAAACCCACAACTTCGTTCCTGCGAAATACGCCCCCGTAGTATACACCACCTTTGGCTTTATGTCCGTTTTGCCCCTGACGGCCACCGCCGCAACTTGCTAGTAGCAAGCCGCATACAATAACAGGCAACAGTTTTTTATACATATGTTAAAATAAAAATCGTTTACAATAAACTCCCATCCACATAGTGGTAAGTGGCAAAAGTAAAAAAAATATCGTAATATTTATAAATCTATTTCAACTAAACAGGGGCAATGGTCAGAATGTTTGGCTTCGGGCAGTATTACAGCCCTTTTCATGGCTTTTTCCATTGGTTCGCTCACAAGGTTATAATCAATCCTCCAACCCTTGTTATTGGCCCTTGCATTGGCCCTGAAACTCCACCAGGTATATTGGTGGGGTTCTGGATTGTATTTCCTTAAAGAATCAACAAACCCCGATTTCATAAATCCATCCAACCATTCCCGCTCTTCTGGCAAAAATCCGGAAGAATTTGCATTAGAAATGGGGTTATGAATATCTATGGCCTTATGGCAAATATTATAATCGCCTGAAATAATAAGATTTGGCCTCTTTTTCTTAAGATCTGTAATATATTTCTGGAAATTAGCCACCCATTTCATTTTAAATGCCTGGCGTTCATCCCCAGATGTACCTGATGGCATATACACACTAATTACAGACACATTACCATAATCAGCTCTTATAACCCTTCCTTCATCATCATTAAACCCACAACCATACTCAATATGATCGGGCTCTTTTTTCGACAAAATAGCCACTCCGCTATATCCTTTTTTTTGAGCAGAATACCAGTAATTATGATATCCGGCATTAGTAAAATCATCCAAATTTAGCTGGTCAGCCTGTGCCTTAATTTCCTGCAGGCAAATAACATCGGGGCTAACCGTTTTTACCCAATCCAGCCAACCTTTCGACATGGCTGAGCGAATGCCGTTTACATTATATGTTATAATCTTTCCCATTTCGTGTTTTATACCCAACAAAAATAGAAATTCTGCGTTATTTACGATATTCGTAGTTTTTGTATTTGTGAGAAAGTTTTCCCTTTTACTTCTGGGGTGTTTAGGGATTATCCCTTTTTGTGGCTTTTCGCAGCAGATGAATAACCTGCACAAAAAAGCCATTGTGGCAGTGCGCGATACAATCACCATTGATACATTAAGTGTAATTCCCGGTTCACTGCATATTAGTTATAAGAACCAGGCTCTTGATAGTACTTGCTATACTTTGCAAGCTGCAGAAGGAAGAATTATATTGAATCGGGCCGCCTTAAAAAACAAGGGGATACAACCTGACACGCTTCATATATCTTATAAAACCTTCCCATTTTCATTCACTAAACCTATTCAACATAAGGATAATAATGTAATACACCCTACCACTTATAATCAGCAACAAGCCTATACTTACCAGGTAGGCGGAACAGGCAAAGGGGTAAATGATCCCTTTGACCTCGGGACATTGAGTAAGAGTGGTAGTATATCAAGGGGAGTAACATTTGGTAATGATCAGAATCTAACGGTTAATTCAAGCCTAAACCTGCAACTTGCCGGAAAACTAAGCAATAATGTGAATGTATTGGTTGCTGCAACTGACAATAATCTGCCCATACAGGCAGAAGGTAATACCCAGCAATTACAAGACTTTGACAAGGTATTTGTAAAGCTTTACAACAAAAATACTTCCCTTATAGCCGGTGACTTCGAATTGCAAAGCCCAACAGATTATTTCATGAAATTTTATAAAAAATCGGAGGGAGGATTATTCTCTACCCGGGCAATGATCAAACCAGATAAGGATAGCAACCATGCGGGTTATTTAAAAGTAACAGTAGGCGGAGGTATTTCAAAAGGTAAATATGCAAATGACAATATAACTCCAATCGATGGAAACCTTGGCCCTTACCTTCTTACGGGTTCAGATAATGAGAACTATATAGTAGTACTATCGGGAACTGAGAAAGTTTATTTGGACGGTCAGTTGATGTTGCGCGGACAGAATTATGATTATGTGATAGACTATAACTCAGCGCAGGTAACATTTACACCTAAGCACCTTATTACGCAGAATACAAGAATAGTTATTGAATTTCAATATAGTGATCAAACTTATTTACGCTCGCTCGCTTATGAGAATACCGAGTATCACGACAGTAAACTAAACCTGCATCTAAATTTCTATTCTGAGCAAGATGCAAAGAACCAATCTCTGCAACAATCGCTTTCAGGGCCGCAACAACAATTTCTGGCCTCACTCGGGAATAATATAAATAATGCCTTAGTGCCGGGAGCTACTGGAATAGCATTTAACAGCACACAAGTATTGTATAGAAGAACAGATACCATTGTGGGAGCAGTTAATGATTCTGTATATGTGTATTGTACTGATTCCATAATATCTCCTACTGTTTTCCCTAATTCATTGCCGACACATTTTAATGTAAGCTTTTCTCAAGTTCCGCAGGGGCAGGGTGACTATGTGCAAATAGCATCAGCCGCCAATGGCAGAGTATTTAAATGGGTGGTACCCATAAGTGGTGTGCACCAGGGGAATTATATTGCAGAAGTATTGCTTATTACACCAAAGAAAAAACAAATGGCCACTTTCGGTGGTGATTATAAAATATCTGCGCACACTTCCTTCTCTGCTGAAGGAGCATTATCTAACAACGATGTAAATACATTTTCAACATTCGATAAAACCAATGATGTAGGTTATGCAGGTAAGTTTGCTTTACATAATATTACAAATGTGCAGGATACAGCAGTACATAAATCAAACACCTTAAAACTAACAACAGACCTGGGGTATGAGGGTGTGCAACAAAATTTTAGTCCATTGGAACGTTATCGCCCTGTAGAATTTGCCAGAGACTGGAATCTTACCAGCGACAGCGTTTTACATGATGAGAGCCTTTTGTCTGCTGCTGTTACGCTGGGTAATAAGAAAGATATTTTAGGATATGGATTTCAATCATTACTTGAAGGAGACGCATATACCGGTATAAAACATAATGTCTTGTTAAAAGTAAGAGAAGGAAAAGTGGGTGTTGATTTCGCGGGCTCATTATTAAATACCCAAACGCTAGCATCGCAAAGCGTTTACTATAAAGAAGCAGGTAACTTATCATACAAGCTGTTTAAGTGGGTAGTTAGTGGTGGTGAAAGCACGGAGAAAGATATTTTCCGCTCCCGTAAAACAGATAGTATTATTACCACATCATCCGACTTATTCCAGCAGGCAAATACATTCCAATACTTTCAATGGAATACTGCCTTACGTAGTGCCGATACCAGTAAAACCAGTTATGGTGTAAATTATCAGGAAAGGACCGACTACGCACCAATTAATAACGAATTAAGTAAATCTACTTTTTCAAAAAATATTTCGTTCGACATAAACTTCTTGAAGAATCCAAAAAGCAGATTCAAAGCGAGCTTAACATACCACATTCTTACCATACTTGATACAGCCGTTGCAGCAAGTCAGCAGCCTGTTAATGCATTGGTTGGGCAAGCAGAATATGATTTGAACGCACTGAAAGGATTGTTGTTCAGCAGTACGTATTATCAAGCAGGTTCGGGCCTACAGCAACAGGAAAGCTATACTTATGTGCAAGTTGCACAGGGGCAAGGCGTGTATGCATGGACCGATTTTAATGGTGATGGAATTAAACAATTAAATGAGTTCTATGTTGCTCCTTTCCCCGACGAAGCAGATTATATAAGAGTTTATACACCAACCAACCAGTTTATAAAAACATATAATAGCGCTGTTACTGAAACATTCAATCTGCGGCCTGCTGCTGTGTGGGGCTCACAAAAAGGGATACGCTCATTTATAGCCCGTTTCTCTGAGCAACTTTCATTGCATATCGATCGTAAAACAACATCTTCAAATCCTGCCGAAGCCTATAACCCATTCTTACAAAAACCAAATGATACAAACCTGATAGGCCTTAATTCTTCCATACGCAATACAATATTCTTTAATCAGTTGAATCCTTCCTTTGGCATGGATTATACCTATAGCGACAATGCCAATAAATCGGTATTGCAGGAAACCGGCACACAAGGAAGGCAGAATACATATAATGATTTGCACGTGCGTTATAATATTACAAGTAAATGGATGCTTGAAGCGGAAGAAAAAGTTGGCAAGGATATAAGCACCTCAGATTACTTCACTGCCAATGATTTTAATATTACCTACTACCAAACTCAACCGCGCATTAATTTTCAACCAAGTACAACCTTTCGTACAACATTATTATTCATTTATTCTCAAAAAAGCAATGATCCTGCATTAGGCGGCGGGTACTCTACACAACAAAATTATGGAATTGAATTAAAATATAATGTGTTAAAAAAAGGTAGTCTTTCAACTACTTTCAACTTTGTGCAAATTGCTTTTAATCAAGAGGCAAGTAGTCCGCTTGGACTTGAAATGTTACAGGGGTTAAGTGTAGGAAATAACTATACCTGGAGCCTTTCTTACCAGTGCAATATTTCAGAAAATATACAGTTAAATCTTTCTTATAACGGACGTCAAAGCGGGAACCTGCCAATTGTTAATACTGCCAGCGCTCAGGTAAGGGCTTTCTTCTAAACCGATTATTGTACACAAAAAGTAGTAGATTTGACCCTATTAGAATATAAAGCATGTTAGCCAAGGACCTTATAAGCATAGATATTCCGCCACTTAAAGTGAGTGACACAGGTAAGAAAGCACTTGAGTGGATGGAGGAATTTAAAGTATCTCATTTACCCGTAATTGATAGAACACATTACGTGGGTCTTATATCTGATGCTGAATTAATTGACCTTATTACTCCTGAAGAACATATTAGTAAGATACGCCGTACCCTTGGTAAGCCCTTTATTTATGAGCATCAGCACGCATACGAGGTATTGAAAATGTATGCATTGTTGAAGATAACAACCATACCGGTAATTGATATAAAAGAGAATTATGTGGGTGTTATTACCATGCAGAAGATGCTCGACTATTTTTCAGAACTAACTGCAGCCCAGGAACCGGGTAGTTTAATTGTCCTTGAATTGCATGAGCATGATTATTCTTTAACGCAGATATCGCAAATTGTGGAAAGCAATGGCTCAAAAGTATTGAGCCTGTTCCTTTCTCCCCGCACAGATTCTACTGAACTTATAGTTACACTCAAAATAAACGCAATGGATGTTTCAGCTGTACTGCAAACATTCGAACGTTATGGATATATTATCAAGGCTTCATTCTCCCAAAGCGTTTCAAATACCGGCTTAAAAGATCGCTACGATGCATTAATGCATTACCTCAATATATGATAAGGTAATGGATCGTTACCAACGAAGCATACTTCTCACTCTGCTATTTACTCTGTCCTCTTTTGCATTATTTGCTCAATCGACCGATACCGTATCGAAAGGAAGATTTGTTGTAAGTGATATACTTATTACAGGGAACAGTAGGACAAAGGCGTCTGTAATAAAAAGAGAACTTAGTTTTAAAAAGGGAGATACGATACGGATTGCCGACTGGCCTACTATAGCTTTACGTTCAAAGCAGAATGTAATGAATACAGGGTTGTTTAATTTTACTACTGTAGATACTGTACATATTTCAACAGGACAAACACTGGTAACAATTGATGTGGTTGAACAGTGGTATATATTCCCAATACCAATATTCCAGGTGGAAGAAAGAAACTTTAATACCTGGTGGGTACAAGACCACAGAAGCCTTGATAAAGCTGATTATGGCATGTATCTTTCTGATAATAATTTTTTGGGAGAGAAACAGATATTGAGATTAAAGGCGCAGTTTGGGTATACCCAACAATTTGGCGCCAGCTATAATATACCATACATAAATAAGAATCAGAACAGTGGACTACAGTTCTATTTTAATTCCTCGACCAATAGGGAAATTCCATACACCTCAATTAATAACATTCTTACTTATGTTACTACACCAGACAATGTAATTAAGCATGATTATAGCGGTACGTTAGATTACACCTACCGTCAGGGCCTTTATAATATTCACTATGCCGAGGTAGATTTCTATTCTTCTAAAGTAGCAGACACCATACTTAAACTTACTAATGACTACCTGCCCGGTAACCAAACCCAAGCTAATTTTTTCGAGGTAAAATATTACTTCCGTCGCGATATGCGCGATTATTCTCCTTATCCGCTTCGGGGCTATTATATCGATTTCAGTATAAACGATTATGGCCTGGGGCTTATGAAGAATCCATTTAATATTATTTACCTGCAATCATCATTTCATAAATACTGGGCTATAAGCGATAAGTTCTTCTATTCAGCAATGGTAGAAGGAAAAGTATCAGGTAACGCTCAGCAACCATACTACATACAGCGTGGCTTAGGCTATAGTAATGACTTTATCAGGGGATATGAATACAATGTAATTGATGGAAATAATTATACCATCGTCAAGAATGAGATTAAATACCAGCTATTTAGTGTATCGGAACAAAAAATACCATACCTCAAACTTAGACAGTTCAATAAAACATTTCTTTCGGTATACCTTACAGCGTTTAGTGATTGGGGATATGTTGGAGATCCAGATCCATTTGTTACTGGTAATACATTAGCCAATACTCCATTATGGGGAAATGGCTTTGGTATTGACCTTGCAACATATTATGGACTTGTATGGCGCTTTGAATATTCTTTCAACGCCTTAGGCCAAAATGGATTCTTCCTCCATTTTCAGGCAGTAATGTAAGTGGCCCCCTTTTATCTCCCCCGTTAGTGGAGACTTAAATCAATACATTTAATCTCGTACATTCGCTAAAACAAGAATTGACTGTGTCAGGTAAAATTAGTTTCCATAACCGACCTCGCCCCTGCCCCTCTCCTATAGGAGAGGGAAAAAAGTCTCTCCCTTGGGGGAGATTTAGAGGGGTATCATATGCAATTTTGTTTGTTCTTCTTTTCTTTTCCCATCTTTCCTTTGCCCAACAAAAGAACCTATTACCTTATGTGAACCCTTTTGTAGGAACAGGTGGGCATGCACATACATTCCCGGGTGCTTGCTACCCATTTGGAATGATGCAATTAAGCCCTGATACCAGGCTTACAGGCTGGGATGGATGTTCCGGTTATCATTATTCTGATTCTGTTATTTATGGCTTTACTCATACCCACCTAAGTGGTACAGGCTGCTCTGATTATGGAGATATTTTGTTGATGCCCGTAACTAAATTTCCAGTTACAAGAAAAGGAGGTTTAGATTCCATTACTGATTATTCTTCTCCTTTTACCCATGCAGAGGAAAAGGCATCCCCTGGATACTATTCAGTTATATTAAAAAATGGAAATATAAAAACAGAATTAACTGTCGGTGAGAGGGCAGGAATACATCGTTATATATATACTGGGAAAGGTCTGAACTATATTATTCTTGATTTAAAACATCGTGACGAAGTAATAAGCTCTGAACTAAAGTGGGTGAGCGATACAGAAGTCTGTGGATATCGTGAATCAAAAGCTTGGGCACAAGATCAATGGGTTTATTTTGATATCCGATTTTCAACAAAAATGGTTGTGGAAATATTTAAAAACAATACATATAGGGTAATTGGGACTATAATACGCATCGATAAGGATAATACCGGTAAGAATATTAAGGCAATTTTTTCGTGTCCAAGTGACACGGTGCTTGTCAAGATTGGCATTTCGGCAGTTAGTATTGAGAATGCAAAAGAAAACTTAGTCCACGATATTCCGGGTTGGGATTTTGACGGAACCTTAAAAAAGACTCAAAAAGCATGGAATGATTACTTGAATAAAATAGAAGTATCATCTAATAACAAAGACCTTCTTACTACATTCTATAGTGCATTATACCACACGGCAATCCACCCAAGTTTATATACTGATGTAAATGGGCAATACCGTGGGCGTGATATGAAAACTCATACAGCACAAGGCTATTCCGTTTATTCCATATTCTCCATTTGGGATACATATAGGGCTATTCATCCGCTTTATACAATTATTGATTCTTCTATGGATAGGCAGTTCATTCAAACTTTCTTGCGCCAATATGAACAAGGCGGCGCGTTACCAGTTTGGGAATTATCTGCCAACGAAACCAACTGTATGATTGGCTACCATTCTGTTTCAGTAATTGCCGATGCTTATTTGAAAGGCATAAGGGGTTTTGACGCTTATGAAGCCTTAAAGGCAATGAAACATAGTGCAGAAAGTGAGGAACGCGGTTTGCCTGCCCTGCGTGAATATGGATATATACCTGCCAATAAAGGAAGTGAGTCTGTTTCTCAAACCTTAGAATTGGGATATGATGATTGGTGCATTGCACAAATGGCAAAAGCATTGAGCAATATGGATGACTATGCTGCTTATATAAAATTGGCACAGGCCTATAAAAATGAGTACAACCCAAATAATGGTTTTATGCAAGGGCGAATGAATGGGGCGTTTGTAAAGCCATTCAATCCAAGAGCAGTAACATTTGATTATACCGAAGCTAATGCATGGCAATACAGTTTTTATGCTCCGCAAGATATGAGTGGCTTGATTGCTTTACATGGCGGAAAAGAGAAACTAGCTCAAATGCTGGATACTTTATTTACTACAAATTCTATAATGACAGGAAGGGAGCAGCCTGATATAACCGGAATGATTGGACAATATGCGCAAGGCAATGAACCAAGTCATCATATTGCCTATTTATATAACTATGTTGGGCAACCATGGAATACTGCAAAGTATGTAAGGCAATTAGAGAAATTCTACACCTCTCAACCTGATGGCATTTGCGGTAATGATGATTGCGGAGAACTATCGGCATGGTATGTAATGAGCGCTATTGGCATGTACCAGGTTTGTCCTGGTGATGGGCAATTTGAACTGACATCTCCCCTGTTCGACACAATAAAAATTCATTTAGAAAGTGGAAAAACATTTTCAATTATTTCCCAAAAATCTAAACCGAACTCTATATGTATAAAGTCTGCCACATTGAATGGCAAAGATTATAAGCAATCATATTTAAGATATACTGATTTAATGAATGGTGGAAACCTCCATTATAACCTCGATGATATGTTATTTCTTGATACTTATTATGATTCAACTATAATTCTTTCAAATTGGGGGGTTAGAAATAATGTGCCTATAGATTCTATTCCTGCTTCTAAATACATTGTGCCACAACCATACTTTGAATATACTAACGCAATTTTTACTGACTCGCTCAAAGTAACATTGAAAGGCTTCTCACCCAAGGATAGTGTGTGTATAGTCCGTCAAATAGTTGATAGTACTGGAAGCAGTTCAATAAGAGCAGAACTATACACCAAACCATTTTACATTCATGAATCGGGTAATTATGGATATTATATGCCACACCAGAAAAGAGCAAATACAACGGGGCATGAGCAGTGGGAATGGGAATACCTTTCTGTTACAACCCAGTTTACCAAAATACCTAAGGGAAGAAAGATTAAAATAGTATCAAAGCCAAATTCCCAATATACTGCGGGCGGACCACAGGCGTTGATAGATTATCAACATGGAGGCACAGATTTCAGGCTTGGGCAATGGCAGGGTTACCAGAGCCAGGATTTTGAAGCGGTAGTTGATTTAGGTAAAGAAGAAACTATCAGCGAGGTGAATGCAGAGTTCTTGCAAGATACCAGAAGCTGGATACTCATGCCCAAGTATGTCGATTTCTCTGTCTCTGACGATAGTATTCATTTCACTCCGGTAGCACATGTAGAAAATACATTACCAGATACCACATTTGATCCTACAATAGAATCATTGGGTAAAAAGATAACTCCACAAAAAACACGCTATGTAAAAGTTTTTGTGAAGAATTATGGCAAGTTACCCGCTTGGCATCCAGGCTTTGGAGACGATGCTTTTATCTTTATTGATGAGATAGAGATAAAATAATGGAGAATACAGAATTGAGAGTGAAGAATAAGAAGCCCGTCATTACGAGGAGTGTAACGACAAAGTAATCTCAGTATTTGAGATTGCCACACCCACTAAAGTAGGTTCGCAATGACGTAAACTTATGATAGAGAAAGCTGTGTAGATTCCACAATGCTTTGTGGCAGTTTATCTATATACATAAGCTTCAAGATAAACTCTTTATAAAGTTCCTGCTCGCTTATGGTAGCATTCCCAACACCCTTCGATTTAAGATCATATTCCCTCAAGCAATGGAATATTTTTTGCAGTGTAGCAGGGCTATATGCTTTTGCTGACTTTTCATAATCACCCACAAAATAAGGCGATACCCCAAGTTTAGCAGCTACATTATTTCTAGACTTGTCTCTAAGTGAATGAAGAATAAAGAGCTTATTAAAGTAATTGTATAACGATACTACCGTCAATACAAAAGGATTATCCTTAGTGTTTGATGCAAAATAATCTATTATCTGCAAGGTTTTGCCCATGTCCCGGCTGCCAAGGGCTGTCTGCAATTCAAATATGTTGTAATCTTTGCTAATGCCAATATTCGCTTCTATATCGGCCGAGGTTATTTCAGCGGGAGGCTCAAGGTTTATCATCAGCTTGCTAACCTCATTCGCAATCTTGCTTAGATCGCTTCCTAGGTATTCAGCTAATAATGCAAGGGCTTTATGCCCGATGATATATCCCTTTTCTTTTAAGTATCCTTCTATCCATGCCGGTATTTGCCGGTCGTATAACTTTGGTGAATCAAAAAATACAGCATTTTTCGACAGCTTTTTTGCAGCTGCCGTGCGCATATCCAACTTCTTATACTTATAACAGAATACAAGTATGGTTGACTTCTGAGGTTTTTCCAGATAGGTCAATAACATGTTTTTGTCTTCTCCACCTCCCGTCAACAGGTCACGCATTTCCTGTGCCTCCTTAACTATAACAACCTGATAGTTCGACATCATTGGGAAACGGTAAGCAGCATCAAGCACAGTGGCAATATTGCTTTCCCTACCATAAAATATCATCTGGTTGAATTCTCTTTCCCCTTCGTCCAGTATATTTTTCTCAATGAATTGGCTAAGTATATCAATATAATAAGGCTCCTCCCCGCAAAAGAAGTAAACCGGATGGTAGAGTTTTTTCTCTAAATCAGCTAATATGTCCTTGTATGAAATTGCCATAATATTCCTTCAAATTTATACTTTCTGTTCTATTCCTAACTTTGTAGTCCAATAATTCTCATGAGTAACGCTTCCAGGCATCCGCAACTTAACTTCCCTGAACAGGATTTCCGCCTGCAGGAGGTGGATGGGCAGCAACAGATATTTGACCCGGTACGTAAGAAATTTGTGGCGCTGACACCGGAAGAATGGGTTAGGCAGCATGTGATAGCCTACCTTCACAAAGAAAAGAAATACCCATTAAGCTTATTAATTGTAGAAAAAGAATTCACGTATAATAAACTAAGTAAACGTGCGGATATAGTAGCCTGCAATAATAAAGGCGCACCTATGCTGATGGTAGAATGTAAGAGTTACGACGTGCCGATTACCCAGGATGTCTTTGACCAGATTGTACGCTATAACTTAGTAATGCAAGTAAGAGTTCTGCTTATTACAAATGGAAATAATATTTATTGTTGTTCTCTGGAAGGCGGCAATTATAAAGCATTGGAACATATACCGAGTTACCAGGAACTAACAAGCGAATGAGTCAGAAACTAATATATCTTGATTATAACGCAACTACCCCGGTAGATAAAAGGGTGTTAGAAACCATGTTGCCCTATTTCTCAGAGAAATTTGGGAATGCTGCAAGCCATACTCATGCAGCCGGATGGACGGCAAAGAAAGCTGTGGATGATGCCAGAGAACAAGTAAGCAAGCTTATTAATTGCGATGCCCAGGAAATAATCTTTACATCAGGCTCAACCGAGGCAATAAACCTTGCCGTTAAAGGAGTATTTAATGCCTATTCAGGTAAGGGGAAGCATATTATAACCTATGCAACTGAACATAAAGCAGTACTGGATACCTGCAAATATTTAGAGACTCTCGGAGCAGAAGTCACATACTTACCTGTTAATAGTGAAGGTTTGCCAGACCTTCAATTACTTGAAAAATCAATACGAGAAGATACCATATTGGTATGCGCAATGTTTGCCAATAACGAAACCGGAGTTATTTTCCCTGTTAAAGAAATTGCTGAAATAGTACATGCTAAAAAGAGCATATTTTTTAGTGATGCTACACAAGCTGTTGGGAAAATAATGGTTGATGTGCAAGAAGAAGGAATTGATCTTATGTGCCTTTCTGCGCATAAAATATACGGGCCTAAAGGAGTTGGAGCATTGTATGTTAGAAGAAAGAATCCGAGAGTAACATTAACAGCGCTTATACATGGTGGCGGCCATGAAAGAGGTTTACGATCGGGTACTCTTAACGTAACAGGAATAGTTGGTTTAGGAAAAGCATGCAACATTGCAGCCGATGAAATGTGGGATGATGCGCAGAAGCTCTCTATACTCAGAACACTTCTGGAACAAAGCTTACTTGATCTTGGGAGTGTATTTGTAAATGGCAGCCAAAAACAACGAATGCCTCATATTACAAACCTTGCTTTTGCTGTAATTAAAGCTGATAGCTTAATAGCACAACTGCCCCATATTGCATTAGCAATGGGCTCTGCTTGTACATCTGCTTTACCTGAAACATCACATGTACTACAAGCTATGGGCAGGGAAAGTTTATCCCTTTCTTCGGTGCGTTTTAGTCTTGGCAAATACACCACTGAAGAAGAAATAAAAACAGTTACTGCAGACCTAAGTGCTGTGATAAAGAAAATGCGAAGCGAGGCTTAAATGTGATGCTTTTTAAGAGTGCGCATTGCAAATAAAAGAGATAACAGACAAAGAAGTGCGCCCATAAAAAATGGAGCACCAGGGAAATATATTGGAGTACCACTTCTTGTAAAATAGTTAAACAGTCCAGTCATTAATGCAGGACCGAAAATAGATGTAAGGCTAACCAATCCAGTTAATCCTCCTTGTAATTCTCCCTGTGCATTGGCTGGTACTTGCGACGACATTATTCCTTGCAAAGCCGGGCCTGCAATACCACCTAATGAATATGGAATAATAAAAGCAAACATCATCCAAGATTGATTTGCAAGTCCAAAAAGCACCATTCCGCAAGTATACAAGAGAAGCCCAAAATAAACAGATCTCTTTTGTCCGATCTTAGGCGTGATAATGCGAATTAGTCCACCTTGTACTACTGCCACCATAAGCCCAACAAAAGCCAAAGAATATCCAACCATGGCCTCATCCCAGCTAAACTTCAGCATGGTAAAATATGTCCAGGTAGATTGCACTGCATGGGCTGCCATATAAATACAAAGTATTGATACTATCATCCCCAACACAACCGGATACTTATTTAATTGGCGAAGTGAGCCGATAGGGTTCGCACGTTTCCACTCAAACTTACGGCGGTTTTCAGGTGCCAATGATTCGGGTAAAATAAAATATCCGTATAGGGTATTTAGGAGACTAACACATGCAGCTACAATGAACGGAATACGAGGACCAATCTTTCCTAATACTCCTCCTATAACTGGACCAACAATAAATCCAAGGCCAAATGCCATTCCAATAATTCCAAAATTTTGCGCGCGTTTTTCAGGAGTGCTTACATCGGCAATATATGCGGTTGCAGTGGTGAAGCTTGCACCTGTAATACCTGCAACCACACGTGTAGCAAAAAGCCACCATATAGTTGGTGCGTATGCCATTACTAAATAGTCTAATCCGAAGCCAAGCAATGATAAAAGTAATACAGGGCGCCTGCCATAGCGATCGCTTAATCCACCCAGTACAGGAGAAAATAAAAATTGCATAATAGCAAAAGTTGAAACTAGCCATCCACCCCAAAGCGAAGCCTGGCTAAGGTCACCATGTATAAGCTGGGCTATAAGTTTTGGAAACACTGGAATAATAATTCCCAATCCCATTACATCAAGAAAGAGTGTAATGAATATAAATCCTAAAGCACCTTTTTTATTTCCAATCATAATTTCAAAATCAATGCCAAAATAAGGGTTTTCCACAAACTATTGTTTATTCTAGTTTCCCCTAAGTATTTAAACGGATATTAAATTGTCTACTTTTATCCTGCACCATTAATTGCAGAATGAAAAATTCAAGACTCTCTTCTTTAATTGTACTTATAACTGTATTTTTTTTCTGGGGTTTTGTAGCCGCTTCAAACGGTATTCTTATTCCCCTTTTTAAAGAAGACTTCCATCTTACCCAGTTTCAATCACAGCTTGTTGATCTTTGTTTTTATGCGGCTTACTTTATTGGCTCCTTACTATATTTCATAATTACCATCGCTTGGGAAGACCCACTTAATCAAATAGGATATAAGAAGGGCTTGGTAATCGGCCTGCTTATTTCCGCATTAGGTGCTATCGGTTTTGTTCCAGCAGCCAATGCGCATTCGTACCCTTTATTACTTGCTTCACTTTTTGTAATAGGCCTAGGGTTTGCATTACAACAGATTGTTGCTAACCCTTATGTAATTGCATTGGGAAATCGCTCAACAGGTTCTCATAGATTAAGCCTTGCAGGAGGGATAAATTCCTTTGGTACGACAATTGGCCCTGTGCTTTTAAGTTATGCATTGTTTGGTCAGATAAGCAGTTCGTTCACACCTCATGCTGAAATTGAAGCTGTGAAAATGCCATCTATCATTTTGTGTTGCATGTTTGTTGTGTTTGCGTTAATACTCTCATTCTCTAAATTGCCTCCAATTACCAGTCACGAGAAAACAGAAAGAACACCGGGTGCATTAAAATATCCACAACTAACATTAGGGATGCTTGCCATTTTCTTTTATGTAGGTGTAGAAGTAACCATACAAAGTAATTTAGGAGCCTTGCTCAAATTGCCTGAGATAAAGGGAATCTCAACTAGTCAGATATCCACATTCATTTCCTTATACTGGGGTAGCTTAATGATCGGCAGATGGAGGGGTTCGGTTACTGTTTTTAACCTTCCTTCTAAAGCAAGAAATATTATCATGGCTATTATTCCGCTTGTTGCTTTTGGTGTTATATGCGCTGTAAACTATTTGCGCAAGACTGATATTTCAGAATATGAATTTTACATTCCTTTTGTATTGATGGCTATTGTTATGTTCTTTTTAGGACAGGAAAAACCGGCGCGTACGTTAATACTCTTTAGTTGTATATCAGCAGTATTGATGATATTGGGTTTAGTTACCTCCGGCAACCTTGCTTTATTCTCATTCATTAGTGGAGGATTATATTGCTCAATTATGTGGCCGTGCATATTCTCTTTAGCAATTGCAGGTTTAGGGAAATACACTACACAAGGCTCCTCATTACTTATTATGATGATATTAGGCGGGGCGCTCATTCCACCATTACAAGGCCTAATAGTAGACAATTACGGGGCGCACATTTCTTATGTAGTCCCTGTTTTTTGTTTTGCTTATCTGGCATTTTATGGATGGAGGGTACGCTCTATTTTCAAAGCACAGGGTATGGATGCGGATGCAATTGTTTTTGAATAAATGCTATTTTCATATCCAAAAGAAGTACTTCAGTATTGAAATTTCTTTCAACCTAAATCCTTTAAGGAAATTATTAGCTTCAACTACTTGAGTATTATAATCTGCTGGCAGATAGGTTGTTTTGTTAAATTATTTGCTCATTAATATTAACTTTTGGTATTTATTGCAATTTTCCCACCCATTTTTTTACATTTGTTACTGTTTAGTTCAACGTTTAGGTGGATTATTCATCAAAATAAACCTGGTATTTTGAGTCAAGTAATATTATGTAAGATTAATAGTAGAATTGTGAAAACGGTATGCACTGTTTTTGCAACCTTGATTTGTATTGTTCTACACGCACAATCTTCAAATGGCTGGTCAGTACACAAGCCTTTTGAACACGATGTGTTTATTGAAAATAAAGGACAATTTATTGAACAAGTGCAGAAGGGTGTAGGTTATCCTATTCTTTATTCCAGTCATAAAGGAAAACTTGATTTATTTTTCTCACAAACTGCTTTAACTTTTGAATACGATAGCGCCTACATTGCGAATGACGAAGATTTAAAACCTGATGCAGACGATGATGCGGTGGTAAAAATATTACCTGTTTTTATGAAAGTGGAATGGGATGGTGCAAACTCAAACGCCCAGGTAGAAGTACAAAGTCCGGTTACTGACTATTTTACCTACCGTAATCCAAAAGACAAGAAAGGACGTTCAAGCATACTCGCCCATGCATGGAAGAAAATTATTTATCATAACCTTTACAATAACATAGACGTTGCATTCTACTATTCATCGGATGGTAAAGGATTAGAATATGATATTACAGTTCATCCGGGTGGAGACCTTTCGCAAGTTAAAATGCATTATTCAAATAATGCACAATTGCATATAATAAACGATGCAATTAATATCCTTTCTCCTTGCGCCAATTTAACCGACCGTCCTCCTATTGCAATGGATGAAAGCGGTAATTCGATACCTAGTTCATTTTCTCTAAGTAAAAATACGGTTTCGTTTACAGCAGGTAATTATAACAAAACTAAAACGTTGATTATCGATCCATTACTAAGCACTACAAGCTTTACTGGAACCAATAAAGCGTATGACCTGCAATACGATTTAGCTGGTAATGTATATGTAATGGGTGGTGGCGATGCAACCGAATATCAGTTGCAGAAATACAATGCAGCAGGTACTTTACAGTGGACATACATATCGACTTTTACTTATACCGATGCCGGTAAGTATTATTATGGAGGGTTTACTACAGACAACAGAAGCGGAAGTTCTTTCTTAGCTGAAGGGCTTGATTATTCAGCTAGTGGCTGTAAGATTGTAAAAGTGAATAGTGCCGGAGCTGTAGTATCTACTTTTCCAGGCAGTTCTAACATAAATGAGATATGGCGTCTTGCATACGACTATTGCGATAACCAGGTTATTATTGGAGCAGGCGAAGGAAGTTCTGCAGTATATCAGGGAGCAACTATGGATACAAACTGCGCTGCTGTGAACGCTGTGAATGTACTTGGAGCTCCCGGAGGAAGTACTCACCATGACATAGCTATGATAACTTTTGATGGCGTAGGGAAATGTTATTTCGCTACTACAAGGCCTGCTAATCCTACTTATACGGGGTATGATAATGTGCTCTTGCAAATGCCGTCTGCAACATTAACCCCTAGTGCTTACCAAGTTTATGACAGGTCTCTATTTATTGAAACCGCTTCTATACCATACTACCCTCCCCTGGTTGTTGCTACGTATTATCTTTATAGTGGTAATGGTTTTAACGGCCTTATAGCCGATTTGAATATTGTTGCTACCTATGATGGTAATAAACTAAGAACCTGGACTCCCGCTACCGGAGCAATTATAGATAGTACCACCGTAACACCGAATACACAATTATGGGGTGGCATTGCATTAGATTGCCAGGATAATATTTACGTAGGTAATCTTAATAAAGTAAGCGTATACAGTTCAGCATTGGGCCTGGTAAATACTCTAACATTAACTTCCTCTGCAGCTACCGACACAATTTATGATTTACATATTGCACCCAACAATATCTTATATGCTTGCGGTAATGATTTTGTTTCAGGTACAACGGTTACCATACCTAAAATGGTTACTGTCACCTCTACTTCTCCTACCGGATGCGGTTGTACTGGCACAGGTTCGGCAACTGTTTGCGATAATTATCCTTATACATACAGCTGGAGCAATGGAGCAACCACATCTTCTGTTTCAGGCTTATGCCCGGGTAAATATCTTCTTACCGTAAAGGATGCTTCTTGCAACCCAAGACAAGACACAGCGTCTATTACTATTACTGGTTCTGCGAGCATTACTACAAGTATAACTGGTACTAATATAAAATGCTTTGGGCTTAGTGACGGAACAGCAACAGCATCTATATCAGGTGGTACTGCTCCGTATACATATGCATGGAATACGGGTGGTACAAATGCCCTGGATACAGGCCTGGTAGCGGGTAGTTATACTTGCATTGTAAAAGATGCAGGTGGCTGTGTGGATACATTAAAAATTACGTTAACACAACCTACCGCGCTTAGTTTAACTACTACTACATTCCCTGCCACATGCAGTTATCTCTGTAACGGACAAGCTATTGCAGTACCCGGTGGAGGAACAAACCCTTATGTATATAACTGGAGTAATGGTGGGACTGGTGCCAACATCAATAGTTTGTGCGTAGGGACAACATATTCTATAACTGTAACCGACCACAACGGGTGTAAGGATAGCGCTGTTGTAAAAGTATCTAATCCTCCTCCTATAAAAGTAACTACAGATTCCAGTGCCGCATTGTGTAGCCAGGCGAATGGTAATGCAGGTATTTCATCAATTACGGGTGGTACGCCTGGCTATACTTATTCATGGAGCGATGGAGAAACTACCTCTTCTATTACTGGTGTTGTATCTGACCTTTATTGTGTAATTATTACTGATGCAAATACATGTACTGATACTGTCTGCATTAATGTGCCATACACGCCCGGAGATAGTGCCAAAGTAGTAAGTGTAACAAACGAGCTCTGCTATGGAGGAACGACTGGAAGCGCAACAATAGCCGGTTCGGGTGGAGTAAAGCCATATACATATTCATGGGCTCCAAGCGGTGGAACAGGAACAACAGCAACAGGCCTCAGCGCAGGAATCTATACTGTCACCGTAACAGATAGTAATGGGTGTATAACATGGACCTATCCTCATATTACACAACCGACTCCGGTAGTTGTTACTGTGCCCGATCAAACTATCTGTATCTCACAATCAGCAACACTTACCGCAACAGGATCAGGTGGCACACCAGGCTATACCTATACCTGGAATAGTACAACTACAGGTTCACCTTACATAGTTTCTCCAACATCAACCACCACATATAATGTACAGGCAACCGATGCAAACGGATGTGTTGGTGATACTACAGTTACAGTTCATGTTCGAAATCCACTGATTGTAGTGGCTGGCCCTCCAACCAATATGTGCGCTGGCGGCCAGGTTACACTTACTGCTACAGGTGCTGGCGGAGATAGTACTTATACGTATACATGGGCTCCGGGTGGACATATTGGAGACACATTAACCGTGTCACCAACTGTAACCACAACATATACAGTAACAATTACTGATGCATGTGGTACTCCATCTGCACAAAGCACTGTTACTGTAGTGATTAATCCTTCCCCGGTCGTTAATTTGAAAGCTGACACATTACAAGGTTGCGCTCCATTATGTGTAAACTTTACTGATGAATCTACTGTAAGTGCCGGTACAATTGTTGCATGGGATTGGAATTTTGGAGATGGAGATACCAGTAGCAGCCAGAATCCACAACATTGCTACACCAAACCCGGAGTGTATACCGTAAGCCTTACTGTTACATCGAGCAATGGATGTAAGGGCTCATTTACTATTAATAATTATATAGATGTATTTGGCTATCCTGTAGCTAACTTCTCTTTATCACCTCAGCCTACAAATATTTTGAATCCTACTATTTACTTTACCGATGAATCCACCGACCAGTATGGAATTATAAATTGGTTCTGGCAATTTGGAGACGGTTCAGATTCTATAGGAATTGTTAGAGATCCTCAGCATACCTATCAAGATACAGGAGCTTATTGCGTGAACTTAACTGTTACTAACGTACATGGTTGTAAGGCTGATACCACAAAATGTCTTGAAATTGAGCCTTTCTTTGTAATCTATGTGCCGAATGCATTTACACCGAATGGCAATGGACTTAACGAGTATTTTACAGCCAAAGGAGTTGGTATAGTTACTTATGAAATGTGGATTTTTGACCGTTGGGGAATGCAGATATACCATACAAACGCGATGAATCCGGGCTGGAATGGTGTTGTGCAAAATGGAGCATCGGGTGAAATTGCCCAGGAGGATACTTATGTTTGGTTAATTGAAGTTACCGATGTATTTCATAAGGACCATAAGTATATAGGTCGGGTTACCCTGATAAAATAAATACCTTTTAAATTAAATCATTAGATACTCCTTTTAGCTCATCTATTGCCTCTTTATATCGTAGATATTCTTCATTAAAATTATCTGCCATCGACTCGGAACGTTTAATAATATCGTTATATAACCAAGTTGCTTTCCTACAGTTGTAGGCAAGTTTCATTGCATCTTCATTGTCTTTGAAGTTTTGCATGATGGAAACCTTTAAAGGATCAATGAATTTTTCTTGTAGGTATTTTATGGTTTTAGGGGATGGGGCATTTTTATGGTAAGTCATCCCTAAAGTGTTTAACATAATATAAAATGCGTCTTTTTCAAATTCAGGGTTTTGTTTTTTAATTGAACCTGTTACTATTGCAGCATATACAAGAGTTTGCTCTTCTCCAATATCCTTATAATCAATCATTTTCTTCGTTAAATCCTCAATATACTCTTCTTGTAATTTATTCGCGGCTTCATATACCCTATAAAGAAAGTCTAATTTGCTAAATATTTTCTGAAACCTCCCTATATGTGTTTCATCATTTCCAAATCTGTTTACATACGCGTGGAAAATCCTTTCATGATTGAACTTGTTCAAGAGTCTAAATAAATCATCTACTACAATAATTCTAAGTAAATTGTATTCCAGTGGCTTTTCCTTCAGAGATTTTGAATGCTCTTGATATGCATCTCTTTGTTTTTCAGCAAAGCTTATTGCATTCTTTAACAATAATTCAAAATATTTTAAGGTGTTTAAATCGTTCTCCGCTTTTATTCTTCTTTCTTTTCTCTTTTCTCTCCAGGTACCAAGATAAAATACAGTTAATGATGTTGCTGAACCAATAAATGCACCCAATAGGCTCCTCCAAAAACCCGAAGAATCATTTCCTTGCACATATTTAGATCCAAAATCAATAATAAAATGTAACAGCGTCATTTTTCAAATTAATGTTATTGGAATTAGTAAATAGTATTAATTGATCCATTTACAAATCTCATTAACAAATATATCCTTTTGTTCATAAAATAACTATACCATACGCCTGATTATTACATAAATTCGCAATCCGAAAAAAGCAACAGCTAAATGCCAAAAGACAACTCCATAAAGTCGGTTTTAATTATAGGAAGTGGCCCCATTGTTATAGGCCAGGCCTGCGAATTCGACTACGCAGGGTCGCAAGCTTCCCGTTCATTAAGGGAAGAAGGGATTGAGGTTACACTTATAAATTCAAATCCGGCAACTATAATGACGGATAAGGTAACCGCAGACCATATTTATCTTTTACCGCTTACTGTTGCAAGCATTACCAAAATATTAGAAGAACGTAAAATTGATGCCGTATTGCCTACCATGGGCGGACAAACAGCCCTTAACCTCTGTATGAAAGCAGATGAAATGGGGATTTGGAAGAAATACGGCGTAAAGCTTATTGGCGTAGATATTAAGACCATTGAAATAACTGAGGATAGAGAAAAATTTCGAAAGTGCATGCTTGATATAGGAGTAGGCGTTGCTCCTTCAGCTATTGCAAACTCATTTTTAGAAGGTAAAGAAATAGCACAGGAACTGGGTTTCCCCCTTGTAATACGCCCATCTTTTACGTTGGGTGGTACAGGTGCAGCATTTGTACATAAGAAAGAAGAATTCGAAGAAGCGCTTAACCGGGGCTTACATGCATCACCTATTCATGAGGTGTTGATAGATAAAGCCATGCTAGGCTGGAAAGAATTTGAATTAGAGTTATTGCGCGACAATAATGATAACGTTACTATTATTTGTTCCATAGAGAATTTTGACCCTATGGGTATCCATACAGGAGACTCTATTACAGTAGCTCCTGCCATGACACTTTCTGATACAACTTACCAGAAGATGCGTACCCTGGCCATAAAAATGATGCGCTCTATCGGGAACTTTGCAGGTGGATGTAATGTGCAGTTTGCAGTAAGCCCTGATGAAGCAGAAGATATTATTGCAATTGAAATCAACCCGCGGGTATCGCGCTCATCTGCATTGGCTTCAAAAGCAACAGGATACCCTATTGCTAAAATTGCCGCAAAACTTGCTATTGGTTATAACCTCGATGAACTGAAGAACCAGATAACCAAAAGCACATCGGCATATTTTGAACCTACACTTGATTACGTAATTGTAAAAATACCACGCTGGAATTTCGACAAGTTCAAAGGCACCAGCCGTGAGATAGGCTTACAAATGAAATCGGTTGGCGAGGTAATGGCCATAGGAAGGTCATTTCAGGAAGCATTACAGAAAGCCTGCCAGTCTCTAGAAATAAAACGCAATGGTTTAGGCGCTGATGGCAAAGAACTTAAAAAGCAAGATCAGATATTACATAGCCTCGAGCATCCAAGTTGGAACCGTGTGTTCCATGTTTACGATGCGATTAAGCTAGGTATTCCGTTAAAGACAATTAATAAGCTTACACGTATTGATACTTGGTTCTTAAGACAGATTGAAGAGCTTGTATTATTCGAAAAAGACCTAGAAAAATATACCATCGCCAATGTTCCTCGGGAGATAATGCTTGAGGCTAAACGAAAAGGTTATGCAGACAGGCAGATAGCACACTTACTACGTTGCCTTGAAAGTGAAGTATTTAAAAAGCGCCGCGAAGAAATGGATATTAAGCGGGTGTTCAAAATGGTAGATACCTGCGCTGCAGAGTTTGAAGCAAAAACGCCTTACTACTATTCCACATTTGAAGAAGAGAATGAATCAATAGCATCGGATAAAAAGAAAGTTATTGTATTAGGCTCAGGGCCTAACCGCATTGGGCAAGGAATCGAGTTTGATTATTCCTGCGTACATGGTGTGCTGGCTGCTAAAGAGTGCGGCTACGAAACTATTATGATCAACTGTAACCCTGAAACCGTTTCTACAGATTTTAATGTGGCGGATAAGCTCTACTTCGAGCCTGTTTTCTGGGAACATATTTACGAGATAATACTGAATGAAAAGCCGGAGGGTGTTATAGTACAACTTGGCGGACAGACTGCTCTTAAACTGGCAGAAAAGATGGAACGCTATGGTATTAAAATTATAGGTACCGATTTCCAATCATTAGACCTTGCCGAGGACAGAGGAAAATTCTCTGCACTCCTTCGCGACAATAATATTCCATACCCAAAGTTTGGCGTAGTGCATACTGCTGATGAAGCGACTGAGTTTGCCAAGAACTTAGACTTCCCACTACTGGTAAGGCCTTCATATGTATTGGGTGGGCAAAGCATGAAGATTGTAATTAACGAAGAGGAGCTAGAACAGCATGTTGTAAGCCTATTAGAAGATATTCCTGGCAATGAAATTTTGATAGATCATTTCTTACAGAACGCTATTGAAGCAGAGGCAGATGCTATTTGCGATGGCAAGGATGTTTACATAATTGGTATTATGGAACACATTGAGCCTGCCGGTATACATTCTGGTGACTCATATGCTGTGTTGCCTACATTTGACTTAAGTGATGCTGTAATAAAACAAATAGAAGAATACACCAAACGAATAGCTGTTGCATTGAAAACTGTTGGATTAATTAACATACAGTTCGTTGTGAAAGAGGAAAAGGTATATGTCATAGAAGCTAATCCACGTGCATCACGTACAGTTCCTTTCATATGTAAGGCATACGACGAACCTTACGTTAATTATGCAACCAAGGTAATGCTTAGGGAAAAGAAGGTTAAGGACTTTAAGTTTAATCCTAAGAAAGAAGGGTACGCTATAAAAATACCGGTATTCTCATTTGATAAGTTCCCTGACGTTAAAAAGGAACTCGGGCCTGAAATGAAATCAACAGGCGAAGCTATTTACTTTATAAAAGACCTTACAGACGAATATTTCCACGAAGTATACTCTGAAAGGAATTTGTATTTGAGCAGGTAAAGTGGCCCTCCTAAATCCTCCCCATTAGGGGAGAGGCTTTAATAATAATTTATTGCTTCATCGCCTTACTGGTGAATGTCATACCTAACTGATCCGTCATAACCACAAAGTAAAGTCCGCTGGAAAGATCTTGCAACCCTTTCAATGTAACTAATGTATTACCACCCGAAGCTACCACATAACCACTATGATATACCATTTGCCCTATAGAGTTATAGAGTGAAACGTTTAGATTTTGCTTTATTGAAGAGAAGAAGGTTAGTGTAATTTGATCAGTGAAAGGATCAGGGTAGCTTTTTACCAGAGAACTAACAGGCTGATTATTTTCTATTCCTAATAATATGCTTCGTGCCAGGCAATAATCAGGAATACCATAGCCCAACAATGAATCGGGATGGGTATACTGACTTGCGCTCTGCTTAATAGCATCCATTATTTTAAAATTACTTGCATTGGTATCTGTCTGCCATAAACTAGCTACAGCACCAGCTGTAAGAGGAGTAGCAAAGGATGTTCCACTACCAAAAGTCACACCTCCGCCAATGTAAGCGAGGGCATCGCCTTCACCTTGTGCTACTACATCAGGTTTAATTCTCTTATCCGGCGTAGGGCCTGTAGAACTAAAGCTTGCATATGCTCCTGAAGGATCAACTGCACCTACTGTTAGTATGCTATCAGCATCGCCGGGAGAAGTGATATATTGCCAACATGAACTAGGATTACCACATGCTTCATTCCCAGCGGCAACACACACCACCATACCCTTCTCAGAAGCTATGGTAGCAGCCATACTTGCCACTGAAGTGCGTCCGTTCATATCTGCATAAGTAAAGCTATCAAAGCCTTCATCAAAAATATTATATCCCAAAGAAGATGTAATAATGTTAGCACCAGCGCTATCAGCATATTCAGCAGCTGAGGCCCAATTATCCACTTCTATCATATGCTCGGAATAAGCATCTTCTGTGCGAAGCAAATAAAAATCAGCATCCATAGCATCGCCCATCAATTGGGTTGGTAAATTACCTGCAATACAAGAAAGCACCTCTTGTCCATGGACATCTCTGTAACTCGGCATTGTTGAATTTGCATCATACACCGTTGTAGTATCAAATACCCACGGTATTTCCCATACAAAATCCCATGTGCCTAATATCTGACCGCGTGTCCTTAAGGTGTCAAATGCCGGTAAGCTATCTACTCTGCCAAAACGAGTATCTATAACTGCAATACGCATGCCTTTGCCCCGGAATCCCATATTGTTAAGACAATCAACTTTTATCTGATGAACCTGATTGTATGAATTACCATAGTCAATACTGTCTATTTTTTCAGGCTGATGGGTGTTTGCATATTTATCGTGTGGTGCTTTGTATTTACCTGCATTCTTCTTAGGCTTAACCATAATATTAACAAGGCGGCCACTCTTTACAAATGGTAATTTGCGAATGGCTGCCAGCTTAGTTGTATCGGCAGCATATATACTAATAGCGTTAAACCAGCCAGAGCGATTAAGTAACTGCACCCCTTTAGATATCACACTATCAATATAATTTGGGTTCGGCGGCAAATCATTAAACTGAATAGGTATGCTAAACTTTGCCCGGCGTGCTATTGCCCGTGCAGATAAATACTGTGTAGGTGTGCTTATTGAATACGGGCTGCCGTTCTTATCGGTAAACTGAATCCAGTATTTGCCATCTTGTGCTTGAGTACTAAATGCAAGGAAAAGTAAAGCAGACAGAAGTAAAAGTCTTCTCATATAGGGTGTATAGTTCCTACAAATGTAGGAAAATATGGGCAGGATACCTATTTAGTGTAGCCTTTCTTGACTATCTTACTTGCTATAAAGCAGAAAAGGCCAAGAACTAAGCCTGATACTATTCCCACAATTGGACCCATAATTAGCATTTGCTGCCTTGGATGCCCTTGTAATAAAGGCATTTTATTGCTCATTTCTAACTCCTGTTGGTGCCTTGCGATATATTGAGTAAAGAATAAGATATGCATGCTTGTAATCCACACACAGTTCATAATACTTACGCAAAACCCATGGAGAAAATATTTACCCGGTGCCTTTTTAGCAATAAAATATGCACAGGTTATAAATATTATAAGCCAAAAGATAGGTTCGATAGTTGAAGGAATAAAGTATACCGTACCTATGGCCATTACTAAGCCAAAAAGCGATAGAGTAATAATAAGTCTCCAGTTCATGTTGTTGTTGTGTTAAATTGTTTGGCGATTAATTTACCTATGTAAAAATAGAATTTTAATTGCAGGTTGAAATCTTCCGCCGGATAAGTTCAATCTCGGCATTTGATGAGGTAAGGACAAGAGCTTTCCCAAAATAATCCTTGGCTTTTTCTTTATGCCCAGACTTTAAATACATTTCACCAAGTGAAGTATTATAGTGGCAGTTTTCTGAAAGTCCTTTTATTTTTTCCAGCTCCACTATTGCTTTATCGTATCCTTCCACTTCTCCCAATACAAGACAGCGGTTAAGTATAGCAACAGGGCTTTGTGTTCTACTAATTAATGCATCATATAAACCAAGAATCATTTGCCAATTAGTATCCTCATAAGATTCGGCATTGGCGTGGGCTGAGGCAATAGCTGCTTCAAAATGAAATTCATGAACTACCTCTCCTTTAGCGGCATGAGCTAAATAATTATTGCCCTTTTCAATAAGATATTTATTCCATAATGTTCTATCCTGATCCTTAAGTAATACTATAAGGCCTTTATCATTCAGCCTGGTACTGAAACGTGATGCATGAAAACACATAAGTGCTAATAATGCATTTACGTACGGGTAGTTTGTCTTTGGATTTTCAGTAAGTAGAATGGTGAGTCGCATTGCCTCTTCGCATAGATCTTCACGTATCAGTTTTTCCGGATGAGAAGAATTATATCCTTCATTAAATAATAGGTAAAGGGCCTTTAATACTGCATCGGTTCGTGACAACATAGCATCGGCACCAGGATAATCAATTGGGATTTTTTCTTCACGTATCTTCTCACGTGTACGGTAGAGCCTCTTCTGAATTGTATCTTCAGTAGTAAGAAAGGCATTGCCTATTTCACGCACACTTAATCCGCAAAGTGTTTTAAGAACTAATGTGATTTGTGCTTCTTTTGATATAGATGGATGACAGCATGCAAACATCATTCGCAACTGGCTGTCCTTTATTTCATTCTCTTTAAACATTTCGTTAATAGCAGTGGTTAAAGTGTATTCCGACCTAAGCAACATAGTTAGGTCATTATCAATCTTGTGCTTGATCTTCTCCCTCCTTATTAGGTCAATGGCTTTGTTTTTAGCTGTACGGTATAACCATGCCTGAGGATTTTCAGGAAGTTTACCATACTTCCATGTTTCCAATGCACGAATAATAGTTTCCTGCACAATGTCTTCAGCCTGTTCAATATTGGGGAAGCCGAATACACGTGTTAAAACAGCGACCATCTTTCCGGCTTCATGCCTGAAAAGATGGTCAACTATTTCATTTACATTTCCAAAATCCCTTTGGGATTTGTCTTCTTTTGAATGCAAGCTTACATTTTCTGTAATGGACGAACTTCTACTTTGCCATTTTCTTCAAAAATAGGACAACCTTTTGAAAATTCAACAGCTTCGTTAATGTCTTTTGCATTTACAATTAGGTATCCGCCAATCATTTCTTTTGCTTCTACAAAAGGACCGTCAGTTACTACTTTTTTTGTTCCGCTTACTACCTTGCCTGTAGGCTGAAGAGGGTCTGCTCCAACCATAATTCCCTTTTGAGCAAGGTCGCCCATCCAGGCCGACCATCTTTGCATATTCTTTGCGGCTGCTTCTGAATCAGCTGCGTTATGGGCGTGATTTTCGCCTCCTCTGAATAAATACATGAACTTTTCCATGATAATTTTGTTTTTAATTGATTTATGAATTCTGAATTTTAACTGAATATCTTTTACATTTCCATTTTCTGAACCGGACGAACTTCTAACTTGCCCTCAACTTCAAAAATAGGGCATCCCTTTGAAATTTCTACTGCATCGTTAATGTCCTTTGCATTGACAATAAGGTAACCACCTACCATTTCTTTAGCTTCTACAAAAGGACCATCGGTTACGGTCTTCTTGCTTCCACTAACCTGTTTACCAGTTGGTTGTAACGGTTCACCACCTGCCAAAATTCCTTTTTCACCGAGTGATTTCATCCAATGCATCCATTTTTGCATGTGTGCCTGCATAACTTCCGGTGACATTGAACTGTGGGCTCCGCCCCTGAATAGATAAATGAACTTTTCCATAATGTTTTAGTTTTTAAGTTTATAATTTTTTGGATATATACTCTAATAACGAACGAAGGACGAACATCAGGACAACAAGGTATATAAATTTTAAGGGAGCGTTAGTATACTTTAGGTTAAAGCCATAAAAAAGGCCCGGTATTTACCGAGCCTCTCAAGTTCCAATATATTCCCCTATTTCTATTTTGCGACGAGGTCAGAAGAAAAATGCATAAAAGCATATAACATAGCCTCATAAATATCCTCACCATTACTCTTTCCATATTTGGCGTTAACTTGGTCAATCAGATTACCCCATAATGCCTCCCCACTTTTCACAGGAATACAATAATACTCTGTTACAGTAGGTACGCTGTCTTTATTCAACTCTTGATAAATAGCCATAATAGCACACGGCTTGGGATCTCCATCACGATAAAATCCTTTGAACGTGGCACCTTTTGATTTGTTGCCAAAAGACAAGAGCCATTTACCGTAGTTTTTTAACGAATATCCTTTCTTGATGTCAAGTCCTTGGTCGGCCTGAGTTTTATATCCCTTGGTTATATAATTATACTCCTCTTCAGTAGTTGATTGACTATATACCTGTATTGGTAATATAAAGCATAGCAGTATTAGAATTCCTTTCATTTTTCGATTTTTAGTCTAAAAGTGGCTCGTCCTGTACCGAGCCTCTTGTTGCTTTACTAATTAGTTCTCTGTGAATTAATTATCGGCTGTACTTGACTGTAGTCTTTCCAGTTTGTATTAGGGTGCTGTTTAATAACTGCTGCTGGTATTGCTACTATATTAACTAATAGGCTTGTACCATAGGTTGTGCATGGATCTCCATTTGCAGCATCGTTATTCCAAGTCCATATTAATACAACTTGTCCAACATCAAATCCATACGCCATAAAAGCATTAGGAGAGGAAACAGATGGATTAATATATGTATACGAAAGAGCAACCCAAGCTGCTCCGCCATCATTACTAATATAAACTTCTACCGCACCACCATTACTTATAAGACTTGAAGTAATATTTGATGAGTTAATTGTGCATGTGTATGAAGTCCCACTAAAGCCCCAATTAGAAGAATTAATTGTAGTTTGTCCGGTAGTTACATTAGCATTCCCATTTGTTCCTGCTGGACCTGTTGCACCAGGTGCGCCGTCTTTGCCAGCACAGCCATTTAAGATGATGGCAATAGCCATTGCCATCATTACATTCAGAATTGTTTTTGTTTTCATGGTTTTTGATTTATAAATAGCTTACTCTTTTTAAGGGTTTTCAGCTTCGCCCATTTAAGTGACTCAAAACTACAAAAACTTTATATTATAGCACATGTGCTATAATAATTGTAAACGGCAACCACTCTTTTTGTGCTATGAAGCCAAAGAGGAAAAAGAGAGTGCGGAAACAGTTTTTTGATGAAGCGGGCTTAAAGGCTTTTGCTATACATTTAAAGAAGGTCCGAAAAGAAATGGGCTTTACACAGGAAGAGCTATCTTATCAGTCAGGTATAACTCTAAGTCAAATAGCACGAATTGAGACCGCACGAATTAACCCTACTCTTAGCACTATTTTTCAAATCTCACGTACTCTTAAGGTAACTACCTTCAGGCTATTTGAATTTAAGTTGCCCCAAGGCCCGAAGAGAAAAATATAAGAATCTCTTTGTGTTGCATAGATAACTTTTACGTAAAGCCTGTTCAGAAATATTTCATCTCAATATTACATATAATAAATATTATATTTATTTTTGTATTATTGAGTATACCTGATAAATAAGGTTAGCAAGAATAATAAATGGATTATGCTAAAGAAATTAATAAACACAGCACAAGTTTCAGTACCTGTGTGCCAAAGTGTGCCATAAAAATGGAAAGGTGTAACGGGTTGACAAAGGTTGACAGATTTTAGATGTTTTTGAAAATATTGTTATTGATTTCCAATGGGTTATATTTTAAAAAGATGAAAAAGTGTCAACCCATTTAAGTCGCTGAAAATCATGATAAAGGCTATTTTTATGAGAATCTTAAACAGTTTCTTATTTTTGTAGTTTACATAATGTAGAGCATATGGAAAAAGTAGCCTCGAAAAAAACAAACGCTCAGAAATTTACCAAGGAGCAATACCGTGAATGGTATGAGAAAATGCTGTTGATGCGCAGGTTTGAAGAAAGAGCGCAACAGGCATATATACAGCAGCAAATACGTGGTTTTTGCCACTTATACATAGGCCAGGAAGCGGTAGCTGCCGGTTCGGTCAGTGCTATAAGGCCTGACGACAATATTATTACTGCTTATCGCGACCATGCCCACCCTATAGCCAAGGGTATGGACCCTAAATATGTTATGGCTGAATTGTTTGCCAAGGCTACCGGTTGTTCAAAAGGCAAAGGTGGTTCTATGCACATGTTCGATGTTAAAAACAGGTTCTTCGGCGGCCACGGTATTGTAGGTGGACAAGTGCCATTGGGCGCAGGCCTTGCTTTTGCAGACAAATACAATAAGAAAGACAGAGTTACTCTTTGTTATATGGGCGATGGTGCTGTTAGACAAGGTGCTTTTCACGAGGCTTTGAATATGGCAATGCTATGGAAACTGCCTGTAATATTTATTATAGAAAACAATGGTTATGCTATGGGTACTTCGGTAAGCAGAACCAGTAACGTAACCGACTTATATGAATTAGGCCGTGCATTTGAAATGCCTTCATTCCCGGTCGATGGGATGAAATGCGAAACTGTACATGAAGCCATTGCTTCCGCTGCAGAACGTGCAAGAAAAGGTGATGGACCAACACTATTAGAAATAAAGACCTACAGATACCGTGGCCACTCTATGAGTGACCCTGCTACTTATAGGACCAAAGAAGAAGTTGAAGAATACAAAGCTAAAGACCCTATTGAGCATACGCTTGATACATTGAAAGCCAATAAGTGGATTACTGATAAAGAAGTGGAAGAAACCGAAAAAAAGATAAAAGCACAGGTAGAAGCATCGGTAAAATTTGCTGATGAGTCTCCTTACCCTGATCCTTCAGAACTATACAAAGATGTGTATATGCAGAAGGACTACCCATTCATTATGGATTAAGAATATTTAGGATTTAAGATTTGTGATTTAAGAATTAATGACAAAGGATGAATTAAAGATTAGGACAAAAAAGTACGGAATAGAAATTATTAAATTCTTATACTCATTACCTAAAGAATACATTACTTCTGCCCTCACAAATCAACTAGTACGATCAGCAACTTCAATTGGAGCAAATTATAGAGCGGCATTAAGATCAAGAAGCGATAAAGAATTTATAGCTAAAATTGGTATAATAGTTGAAGAGGCTGATGAAACCTTATATTGGCTCGAAATAATGAAAGAAGTTCCGCAATTCAATATGGTTAAAAATGAAATTGATTTATTAATGAAGGAGGCGAACGAATTAACTGCAATCTTTGTCAGTACTTTAAAAACTCTCAAGTCCAACCAAAATCTTAAATCATAATTCCTATTTCTTAAATTAATATACTATGGCCGAAATTATTAGAATGCCCAAACTAAGTGATACCATGACAGAAGGAGTTGTTTCTGCATGGCATAAAAAGATTGGAGATGTAGTGAAGAGTGGAGAGCTTTTAGCAGATATAGAGACTGATAAGGCAACTATGGAGTTTGAGTCATTCCAGGAAGGGACATTGCTTTATATTGGAGTAGACAAGGGCAAAACAGCCCCTGTGGATTCTGTACTTGCTATTGTAGGTAAACCTGGAGAAGATATTAAGGCATTGTTGGAATCTGAAACAAAGAAGGCACCAGCCGCAGCACCAACTGAACCTAAGAAGGAAGAACCTGTAGCAGCAAAAGCAGAAGAAAAGCCAAAAGTAGTTGCAAGCACGCTTGAACCCCAACCGGTAAAAGTAGCACCTGCTGCAGCACCAACTGTAAGTACAAGTGCGGCTAATGGTAATTTTAAAGTATCCCCTTTAGCGAAAAAATTAGCGAAGGAGCGCCATATAAATACATCATTCATTAAGGGATCTGGCGATGGTGGAAGGGTTGTAAAAAGAGATATTGAAAATTACGCAGGCGGCGGAGTACCCGTAGTTGGTATAGAGGGCTATACTGAGGAACCTGTTTCGCAAATGCGCAAAACCATTGCTAAGAGGTTAGCAGAAAGCAAATTCACTTCACCACATTTTTACCTGACCATTGATATTGAAATGGATGAAATGGTAAAAGCGCGTGAAGCCATTAACGCTGTTGCACCCGTTAAAATATCATATAACGACCTGGTAGTAAAAGCTGTAGCCGCTTCATTGCGTCAGCATCCTAAGGTAAACTCTTCATGGAGAGGCGATACTATACGCTATAATAAACATATCCACATAGGTATTGCAGTTGCAGTAGAAGAAGGATTATTAGTACCTGTTATCCGTTTTGCAGATGGTAAGACCTTATCACAGATATCAACCGAAACTAAGGCTTATGCTCAAAAAGCAAAGGATAAAAAGCTGCAACCTACTGATTGGGAAGGAAATACATTTACCATCTCCAATCTTGGGATGTTTGGAATTGAAGAATTTACGGCTATTATAAATCCACCTGATGCCTGTATTATGGCGGTAGGCGGAATACGTGAAGTGGCATTGGTAAAAGATGGTAAAGTTGTTCCCGGTACAGCTATGAAAGTTACATTGTCATGCGACCATAGAGTGGTTGACGGAGCTACCGGTGCTGCCTTCTTGCAGACATTTAAGCAATTTATGGAAAACCCGGTACTTTTATTAGGAATGCAAAATATATAGGACAAAATAGTTCTTTTTTATATCTTTAAACTTTGAATACAGTACCGCATCTAACATAAAACAAACAATAACATGAAAAAACT
>Ga0210388_10000328_pt1 | contig 40823 bp, 31 predicted proteins | sample IncBWC19OmetaG_FD_155485 | JGI IMG/M metagenome (GOLD analysis project Ga0210388, IMG submission 155485) | Forest soil microbial communities from Barre Woods Harvard Forest LTER site, Petersham, Massachusetts, United States - Inc-BW-C-19-O ...
GGCGATCCAATCCACACCACGGAGAAGCGCGCCGTACTGCACACGGCGCTGCGCTCGGATTTCGCCGGATCACCGGCCATCCAAGCCGAGGTCAAGGCCTCGCGCCAGAAGCTGAAGAACTATGTCGCCGCGGTGCGCAGCGGTAGAAAGCTCGGCATCACGGGCAAGAAGTTCAGGCACGTCGTCAATATTGGGATCGGCGGCTCGGACCTGGGGCCTTTGTTGGTGTGCGATGCGCTGCGCGCGGAATGGAGCGGCGATATTACGCCGCACTTCGTGTCCAACGTAGATCGCACGCAACTCGAGGATTTGACGCGTACGCTGGAGCCGGCGGAGACGCTGGTCATTGTCTGTTCCAAGACTTTTGTGACGCAGGAGACGCAGACCAACGCGAACGCGGCGCGCGCTTGGATCGTCGGCGCACTGGGCGAGAAGGCCCCGGGCAAGCACTTCGTCGCCGTGTCGACCAATGCGGAGGCCATGGACAAGTTCGGCATCGCTCCCGATCATCGCTTCACGATGTGGGATTGGGTCGGAGGCCGCTATTCGGTCTGGTCGGCCATCGGCCTCATCGCCGAGATCGTCATCGGCAGCGACCGCTTCGAAGAATTTCTTGAGGGCGCCAGCGACATCGACAAACACTTTACCACTGCGCCGTTCGAGAAAAATTTACCCGTTCTGATGGGTCTGCTGGGCGTCTGGAACCGCACCTTTCTGAATCTGCCCACGCTGGCAGTGTTGCCGTACGACCAACGTCTCGCGCGCCTGCCGGCATATCTGCAGCAGCTCGAAATGGAAAGCAACGGAAAATCGGTAACCCTGCAAGGCTTGCACGTTAATTTCGCCACTGCGCCGATCGTGTGGGGCGAACCGGGATCGAACGCACAGCATTCGTTCTTTCAGATGCTGCACCAGGGCACCTTGACTCAGGCGCTCGATTTCATCGCGCCGCTGCGCGGTTCTTGGGGCGGCACCGAGGGACAAGATCTGGCCTTGAAGAACTGCTTTGCACAGTCGCAGGCGTTTGCCTACGGCTATCCGTTGCCGGAGGTCGAGGCGGACATGCGCAAGGCCGGTGTCAGCGCGGCGGAGATCGAGCGCATTGCCGTCCACCGCGTGCACGAAGGCAATCGCCCCAGTTCCCTGCTCATGTATCCACAAACCACCGCGTACTCCTTGGGAGGTATCCTGGCGTTGTACGAGCACAGCGTGTTCGTGCAAGGCACGGTCTGGGGCATCAACTCCTTCGACCAATTCGGGGTGGAGTTGGGCAAGAAGTTGGCGGTCGGCATCGACATGACGGGAGCCAAGGCGCCGCAAGGGGCTGGGGCCGCGGGAATCGCGGCATTGATCAACTACGTCGCGACGCATCGCTAGTGAAATCTCGCAAAGGCATCATCTTGGCGGGAGGCGCCGGAACTCGCCTGCATCCGATCACCATGTCGCTGTCCAAGCAGCTACTGCCGGTATACGACAAGCCGATGATTTATTATCCCTTGGCAACGTTAATGTCCGCGGGCATTCGCGAATATCTGATCATCACGGCGCCGCGCGATCAGGCGGCGTTTCGTGATCTCTTGGGGTCGGGCGCGCAATGGGGGTTGTCGTTCGAATACATTGTGCAGGCCGAACCCAATGGAATTGCACAGGCCCTGATACTGGGCGAGACCTTTCTCGATGGCGCGCCGTCGGCGTTGATTCTCGGCGACAATATATTCTACGGCGCGAATCTCACCGAGCTGCTGCAGTCAGCTTCGAAGCGCGAATCGGGCGCCACAGTTTTCGGCTACTACGTCCAGGATCCTGAGCGCTACGGCGTCGTGAAGTTCGATGCGCACGGCCGCGTAACGGATCTGCTGGAAAAGCCGAAGTCGCCGCCGTCGAACTATGCCGTCACCGGCGTTTATTTTTATGATGAGAGGGCCTCGGCTCTCGCGAAGGCGCTGGCGCCCTCAGCTCGAAAGGAGCTTGAGATTACCGATCTCAATCGGGCGTACCTGAAACTTGGCGAATTGCACGTCGAGCGACTGGGTCGCGGGATTGCGTGGCTCGATACGGGGACGCACAACTCCTTGCTCGATGCGGGTGTGTTCGTTCGCATCATCGAGGAGCGGCAGGGGCTTAAAGTGGCCTGCGTGGAAGAGATTGCATGGCGCTCGAGATTCATCGATGCAGCGCATCTGGTGAGGCTCGCCGAGCCCTTGGCAAAAAGTGGCTACGGCGAATATTTGCTGCGGATCGTCAAAGAGAACTCGCAACAGTGACGCGCCTGCGATCATGAAGTTTCACCGTACTCCCATCCAGGATGCGCTGTTGATCGAGCCGCATGTTTTCGGCGATGCGCGCGGATTCTTTCTCGAGACCTGGCAGAAGGAAAAATTCGCTGCGGCCGGCATTGACGCCACTTTCGTGCAGGATAATCACAGCCGATCTTCTCGATGGACGTTGCGCGGGCTGCATTTCCAAACGGAACAGACCCAAGGCAAGCTGGTGCGGGTCACATCGGGCAGCGTGTTCGATGTTGTGGTCGACTTGCGCCGAAGCTCTTCGACTTTTGGGAGATGGTGGGGAGTGGATCTGTCGGCCGACAATCACCGCATGCTCTGGGTGCCGATGGGACTCGCACACGGAATCCTCGTCACATCGGACCATGCCGACTTTCTTTACAAATGCACGGATCTATACAGCCCGGCGCACGAGCGTACCGTGGCTTGGAATGACGCTGAACTCGCGATTGCGTGGCCGTTGCCGAAGGGCGCCACGCCGATTCTGTCCGCGAAAGATGGCCAGGGCGCCGCATTCGCGGCGGTCGAGAAATTTGCATGAAAGTGTTGGTGCTCGGCGGTGGACAGATTGCGCGAGCGGTATGCTCCGCGGCCCGTGGCCAGCACGAGGTTGTGACCCGCGCCCACCGCGAACTCGATATCGTCGACGAAGCGGCGGTTTCACGCACTGTGTCGGAGGCAAAAGCGGATTGGGTCGTCAATGCGGCCGCCTTTACGGCCGTGGATCTGGCCGAGGACCAACCGGCGCTGGCGCACGCCGTCAATGACACCGCGGTGGGTTCCCTGGCTCGGACCTGCGTGCGCGAGGGATGCAGGTTGCTGCAGCTTTCAACGGATTTTGTGTTTGACGGCCATTCCGGCCGCGCATATCTGCCGACCGACGAACCCAATCCATTGAGCGTCTATGGAGCGAGTAAATTGGGCGGCGAGCGCCACGTGCTTGGGATGGGTACCGCGGGAATCGTGCTGCGCACTTCGTGGGTGTACGCTTCGTCGGGGAAAAACTTTGTCCTGACGATGCTGAGATTGATGCGTGAAAAGGATCATGTCAGCGTGGTCTGCGATCAGATTGGGGCGCCGACTTGGGCTGCAAGTACCGCCGCGGCAATTTGGGGCCTCATTGAGAGCGAGGCTACCGGTGGCATCTATCATTGGACCGATCTTGGCGTGGCCAGTTGGTACGACTTCGCTGTCGCCATACAAGAGGAAGCACTCGCGCGAGGCTTGTTGTCTCGGCCTATTCCCGTCACGCCGGTCCCAAGCGCTTCCTATCCGACCCGAGCGCGGCGTCCCGCTTTCAGTGCTCTGGATACTGCCGCCACGCGCGCCTCGATTGGCGTGCCGGCACAGCATTGGCGGCACAACTTAAGGGCGATGCTGGATGAACTTCGAGCCCCGTAGTCTGTTCATAACCGGCGGCGCCGGGTTTATCGGCTCCAACTTTGTCCACCACTGGTTGTCCAAGTCGACGACGGGGCGCGTAGTCGTTTTCGACGCGCTGACTTATGCAGGCAATATCGAGAATCTCGCCGACATCAAGGACGATCCGCGCTATACGTTCGTTCGCGGCGACATTTGCGATGAAGCCACGGTGCGCAGACTGCTACTGCAGCACGACGTTGATACGCTCGTGCACTTCGCTGCCGAATCGCATGTCGATCGATCGATCTTGGGACCCGACGACTTCATCCGCACCAACGTGGTGGGCACCCATTCGTTGCTCAAGGTCGCCAAGGCATTGTGGATAGATCAAAAGAGTGTGCCGGCACACCGCTTCCACCACGTGTCGACTGATGAAGTCTATGGATCGCTGGGTCCCGATGACGCTCCGTTTCACGAGGACAGCCCATACGCCCCCAACTCGCCCTATTCAGCGAGTAAGGCAGCTTCCGATCATTTGGTGCGTGCCTATCATGAAACGTATGGACTCCATACGACGGTCACCAACTGCTCCAATAACTACGGACCGTATCACTTCCCAGAGAAACTAATTCCGCTAACCATTGTCAATGTCTTACTCGGCAAGACATTGCCGGTTTACGGCGACGGATTGCAGATTCGCGACTGGCTGCACGTCGAGGATCACTGCGCGGCGATTGCATTGGCCCTCAAAAAAGGCGCGCCCGGCGGGGTATACAATATAGGCGGGAACACCGAAACAACTAATATTCACGTTGTGCAGACGCTGTGCGACGTGATCGATCAACGACTCCGCGCGCGCTCGGAGTATCGCGACTTGTTTCCGGCGTCGCCGGTCTTCAAGGGAAAGCAGGCATCCGATTTAATCGCCCATATTCGCGACCGTGCCGGCCATGACCGCCGATATGCCGTTAATTATTCAAAAGCGAAGCGCGACTTGGGTTATTCGCCTGCTCGAGACCTCAAGAGCGGGCTCGTGGCGACCGTCGAATGGTACCTGCGGCACACGAAATGGTGGGAGGATCTGCTGGGCCGAGATTACGCGGACTGGCTTCGAAAAAACTACGGTGCATAGCGCTCCAGGCCTCAATCGCGCCGTGAATGCGTGGCTGGCGTTTCATCGGCAGGATCAGGATTTCGTGCTTTAGTATACAATTTGAGGGCTGATGGTCTGTTGTTCCACCAAAAAATTATCGATAAGGTCAGTCACAAAAAGATGAGTGTTTTTGCTTACGCGGCCTTTAAGAGGCTGGCCGGCTCTTTTGGTGCCGCGATTGCGCTGATTCTGATTGCGACAGCAGCCGGGGCTCAAACTCCAGCTCCCAGTCAAGATCAGCTAAACATTCTCAAAAGTCTAACCCCAGAGCAGCAAGACGCACTTTTGCAAGGAGTGTTGGGCAAAGGAGACGGCACGAACAAAAAGAGCGACCCTCAACTAGAATCACCTGAGACAGTGCAGAAGAGGAACGATCGCACTGGCTCGTCAAGCAAGGAAATCCAGAACAATAAGACATTAGACGGACGCACGTTGCGCAAATCGGACGAGGATCCGGAGCTGCGCGCGGACGATTATGTATTGATCGATTTGACGCCGGTGGAGCTCGACAAAGACGGCAATTTGATTGTCCACAATAAAGGCGGCGCCGCGGGAAGTGGATCCGCGTCCCCCAGCGCAACCGCGGCACTAGGCGGCGTTGAATCTGCTAAGGACAAGGACAACAAGAGCCTCCCTCCGCCGGATTTTGGCCGATTGCAGGTCGACCCTCGGGTGAGAACGAAGGAAGACAGCACTCGATCGTTTGCGGTCAGAGATCGAATCCTCAAGGGCAATCCATACCAATTGAATCGCTTTGGAGTGCTTGAGATCCCTGGCCTGCCTTCGATACCGCTCGCCGGCCTCACCGCGGAAGAGGCGACCAGACGGCTGAGCGCTGATCCTGATCTGCGCGATTTCACGGTCAAGTTGACATTATTGAGGCTGGAGCCCCAGGACGATCTGGGGGCCAAGCCATTTGGTTACGATCTGTTCCAGGGCGTCCCGAGCACGTTCGCGCCGGTCAAGGACATTCAGGTGCCCATTGACTACGTTGTTGGCCCCGGTGACACAATCAATGTTCAGCTCTACGGTAACGAAACGGGATCCTATTCATTGACGGTCGGGCGGGATGGCCGGATCAAATTTCCAAAACTTGGACCCATCTTGGTGAGCGGCATGGGGTTCGATGCGGCGCGAGAGGCACTCGAGCACCGTGTTTCTCAGCAGCTGATCGGCACACAAGTCAGCGTGACGATGGGAGATCTGCGCTCGATTCGGGTCTTTGTCTTGGGCGAAGCAGAGAAGCCGGGCTCATATACGGTAAGCGGATTGTCCACCATGACCAACGCACTGTTCGTCAGTGGTGGCGTCAAGACCATCGGATCGCTGCGCAACATCGAGCTGAAGCGAAACGGCCATTTGGTTTCGGTGCTCGACCTTTACGATCTGCTGCTGCGTGGCGATACCAGCGGCGATCACCAATTGATGCCCGGGGACGTAATCTTCATCCCGCCCATCGGCGTCACAGCCACCGTTTACGGCCGCGTGAGACGCCCGGCCATCTACGAGTTAAAGAGGGAAAAAACGGCCGAACAGCTGGTCGAGATCGCCGGCGGTCTGGCGCCCGATGCGGATGCCGGACTCGCGCAACTGGAGCGCATTGATTCGTCGCGATTGCGCGAGATGCGAAATATCAATTTGAACTCCGACGCCGGCCGCAATGCGGAAATCGCAAACGGCGACAAGCTACGCGTTCCAGCGATCCGTCCCACCTTGGAAAATTCCGTGGAGCTATCCGGTTTCGTCTTCCGTCCCGGTGCCTTTCAATACCGCGAGGGCCTAAGGCTTACGGATGTTTTGGGAAGTTTTGACGACCTTCGCCCGACCGCGGACCGACATTACATATTGATTCGTCGCGTCATCCCCCCAGATCAGAAAGTCGAAGTAATATCCGCGGATCTCGATCGGGCGCTCGGTGCGCGCGGATCGGCTGCCGATCCCGAGCTGCAACCCCGCGACCGCATCATCGTGTTCGACTTGAGTGCCAATCGCGAGCGCACGGTGGCTCCGATCATTGATGATCTTAAGCTGCAAGCCTCGGCGAACAGTCCATCGCAGATGGTTAGCATCGAGGGCGAAGTGAGGGCGCCGGGCTTCTACCCCTTGGAACCTTCCATGCATATCAGCGATTTAATTCGCGCGGGAGGCAGTCTCGAGGATTCTGCATACACCGGTCAAGCCGAGTTGAACCGCTACGAAGTGGTTGACGGGAAGGGGCGGCAGACCGAACTGCTGGAGGTGAATCTCGCCGCAATTCGTCACCATGAGCCCGGCGCGGATCTCGATCTCAAGCCCTACGACATACTTTTGATCAAGAAAACATCCCAGTGGGACGTGCCGGGGAGCATCGTCGTCGCCGGTGAGGTGCAACATCCGGGTCGATATCCGATCCACCACGGCGAAACGCTTTCGTCAGTATTGCAACGCGCGGGCGGTCTTACAGACATTGCGTTCGCCGAGGGCGCCGTGTTCATTCGCGATGAACTAAAGCAGCGCGAAAAGGAGCAACTGGAGACGCTGAGCAATCGCCTACAGAGCGATCTGGCGGCGCTTTCGCTCGAGGCTGTTAGTACGAGTGCGGCGACGAATGGCGGCGGCGGCGGCGGCGGCGGTGCGGGTCAGGCGTTGGCAATCGGCCAGCAGTTGATCGAGCAACTCCGCAATACCAAGCCCGTCGGTAGATTAGTCATTGATATCCGCCAAGTAATCAACGGTCGAGCCGGTGGTACGGGAGACGTGCTCTTGCGCACCGGCGATATGCTGCTGATTCCCAAAAAGACCGAAGAGATCACCATCCTGGGCGAGGTGCAGAGCCCAACGTCCCACATTTACCGTGCTGGGCTTACCCGGGACGATTATATTGCCAGGAGCGGCGGAACCACGCAGAAGGCCGATCGCAAGCGCATCTATATTGTGCGTGCGAATGGCGATGTCGTATCGGGGGAGCGATCAGGATGGTTTAGGCGTTCGCAGGCGATCGAGATACGTCCTGGTGACACAATCGTAGTGCCGCTCAATACTGAGAGAGTGGCACCATTGCCACTGTGGACCGCTGTTACAACTATTATCTATAACCTCGCGGTCGCGCTTCTCGCGATTCACAGCGTTCAGCCGTAATGTATTGGCAAGCAAAGACTTTTGTTATATGACTGAAATACGCGATGAGGAGCTGGGTTTTTACGATTTTGTTCAGTTGGTTCGCACGCGGCGTCGTACCTTGGTCTGGACAACGGCGGCTGCGACACTTGTGGCTCTGCTTGTCGCCATATTCTCGAGGCCCGTCTATCTCGCCGATACTGTCCTTGCCCCGTTATCAACCGGCATAGACAGTCAAGGTCTGGAGGGACTCGGATCGTCATTGGGGGGGATTGCGAGTTTGGTTGGCCTCAACGGGAAAGTCGGCGCCAGCGACATCGATCAGAATATCGCGATCCTGCGCTCGCGTGCTCTTGCGGAGCAGTTCATTAATCAGAATCAGGTGGCAATCGTTCTGTTCGAGAAACGCTGGGATAAAGACCAGGGACGATGGAGGAAAGGGGCGCCTAACCCGATCATGGTCCGAGTGTCCCATTTGTTGAGCAGTCTATCAGGGGACATAGAGCACGTGCCTCCAAGCGACGGCGCTCCTACGCCCGATGAGATCTACCGGGCTTTTGACAGGGTGCGCTCCGTCGATCGGCAGGACAAAACCGGACTGATCACGCTCGGTATGAGGTGGCACGATCCTGTCGTTGCGGAAACCTGGGCGAGAGCTTATGCCGCGGCTGCAAACGACTATGTTCGAGCGCAAAAAATAGGTGAAGCCGAGCGAAGCCTGAAATACCTCGAAGAGCAAATTCGCAAGACAAGCCTCACAGAAATTCACGATGCTCTATATAAGTTGGTGGAAAGTGAAACGAAACAATCCATGCTCGCCAACGTGCGCGAGGAATTTGCATTTAGGGTAATCGACCCTGCAAGGGCGCCGCAACTCCGTCTCTCACCCAAACGCGCAGCTATTCTTGGCATTGGACTTATGGGGGGGATCATGTTGGGTCTCGGAATCATTTTCGTTCAAAACTACTTTAACGTCATGCGCATTGCTCGTCGGAGATAGCCGGCGTACATCACCGTTTTGGTAGCAACTAAAAATGGGCGATAACCCACCTCACATATTGTTCCTGATCCGCTCGCTCGAGCGCGGTGGGGCGGAACGGCAACTGGTTATGCTTGCTTCTGGGTTGCGTCGTCAAGGTTGGCTCGTGGCGGTGGCATGCTTCTACGCGGGAGGACCGTTTCGGCGCGACCTGGAAGACGCAGACGTGCAGGTGATCAATTTAGCCAAGCATGGACGATGGGACGTCTTTGGTTTTCTGTGGCGACTTATTCGAACGTTGCAAAAGACACGTCCCGATATTGTCCACGGGTACTTGCCGGTGCCGAACATTCTTTCGCTCCTAGCGCGGTTGAACCGACCGAAGTGCCTGGTGGTCTGGGGCGTGCGCGCGTCGAATATGGATTTTTCTCGATTTGACCGGCTTTCCCGCTTCACCTTCTGGTTGCAGTGCCGCCTCGCGCGCTACGCTGACCTCAGCATTGTCAATTCCTCAGCCGGACTGGAATACCACGTCATTCGCGGGTTTCCCCGGGGCGCGATGCGGGTGATCCAGAATGGTATTGATACGTCTCACTTTCACTTCGATCCAAGGGGGCGCGAGCGGATGCGTCATGCGTGGGGCGTACCGCAATCCGCCATGCTGGTCGGCCTGGTAGGCCGCGTGGACCCGATGAAGGACCATCCTACATTTCTAAAAGCCGCGGCGCGCTTGATATCGACCGATTCAAGTTGGTGGTTCGTTTGTATTGGCGGCTGTGCATCGGAGGATATGGCGCGACTTTCAGAGCAGGCAACCGAGCTCGGCTTGGCGCAGCGCCTGACTTGGACTGGTGCGTGTGATGATATGAGTGCGGCGTATAGCGCCTTGGACATGGCTGCTTCCTCCTCATATGGAGAGGGCTTTCCGAATGTAGTCGCCGAAGCTATGGCATGTGGCCGCCCCTGCGTGGTGACGGATGTAGGGGATTCGGCGCGAATCGTCGGGGGGTTCGGCGTCGTGGTACCGCCTCGAGACGCGGCCGCTCTATCCGATGGAATTTGCCGTCTTCGCGAGAGATTGGAACGAAATCCCACGGAGCTCACGCGGCAAGTACGAGACCACGTGATAAAATGCTTCGGACCGCAAGCGTTGATCGATGCAACTGTCGAATACCTGCGCAATGGCACGGCTTATTTCGAGCACGTCCCCAACACGATCCGGCCAAGCGACGATGTCTGAACAGCTCTTGGCCGCGGAAATTCCGCAGAGCGTTCGGAGGATCTGAGCAAGTGATTCTCGCGTCCGCTTTGTACCTCGTGATGACCGTGGTGCTGTTCTGTTTGGAGAGAAACCGCACCAGGGATAAGGGCCCGGACTTTCTCAGTCTCTTCGTCGTAATCTTTGCATTGCAAAATATTCTTCCGGGAATGGTAATTTCCTTTCTCCTGAGTCAATACGCGAGGCCCCCAGATTTAGAGAATGAACTCTTTGATCGCATTTATCAGAATATTTCGCCGGTCTATATTTTTTTGTCGGCGCTCATGAGTCTGGCGTTTATTCTTGCTCTATACATCTCTTATCACAAACTCTACTCACGCTACACACGGACGATGCCGGCTCCTCGGCCGATGAGTCTCAAGGTAATCCCTTGGAGGCTTTGGGTGGTGATGCTATTGGGAGTTGTTAGTTCCTACCTTCTTCTCAAGAGCATGGGAGGAGATTCATTTTTGAGTTCCTATGCGGCACTCGTATTGTTCAGGGCCGGTGCAGGCGTATCTCGAACATTTGCCAATGCCAATCTTTTTTCCTTGACTCAAACGTTTGCTCTGCTGGCGACAATTCCATTTGTATACTTTGCTTTTGGGCCAGGGAGATTCGGCAAGCTTTTGCGCGTTGTCATCGCGAGCGCCGGTATCATCGTTTTTTCCATATTGTGTGTTTCTCGGCGTGCGCTCCCTCTCGATATATTGCTGATTTATTTCACGGCGGTAATCGTCAATAAAAAGTGGTACCTGAAGTTTGCCGGCGTCGCATTCTTATTGTTTCTGCCCGTGTTGATTTACGGCAAAGCGGTGATTTTTGCGATCGGTTCGAGCAGAAACCTTGATGGGGTGTTAGACGCGATTAAAGTTACGAGCGTTCCTGATGCGCTCTTAAGCGGATTTACCTATTTAGGCTTATCGCTGGTCAGCTCGTGGGCAACTTTCATGTTTCTCGACCTGCCATTCCGCTATGGAGTTGATCACATCGTTTCCATACTGAGCAGGATTCCCCTCGGTAGTTTCGGCTTCGATAAGGAGGCTTTGTTTCCGGAACGAATTGTCAGAATATCTACGCGCACCTTTGTGGACTCGAATGCACAAGATATTCCGCCGGGACTGGTGGGACAAATGTGGTTGGATTTCGGGATAGTCGGGCCGGTGATCTGGGGCCTGCTATTTGGCGCAGCTCTCAGTTTTTTGCAGATTCGCTTCGACGGAAAGCAAAAGACGCCTCAAGCGGTCGCATTCTTTATGATTTGCCTGTATGTGCTTTCGCTTCCAATCAATACCGGGTCATTCGATTTCGTGTTTTCAGTCGATAATTTTTTCTTAATCCTCTTCCTCATGTTTGTGTACAAGCGGGTTAAGTCCGGGCCCTTGCACCCGATCATCGTCTCTTGATATTGCGCGCGTTGGCGGCGGGGCGCCGACGATCACGCCTTGGCGCGAACCTCGAGAAATGAAAGACCGGGATGATCGGCTATTGTGTACCGATCGCAGCGGCGTGCCCGATTATCGCAGGGTTCACCCCGAGGTTCTTGATCACGAATCGCAGTGCCAGATATCGCCATGTGGCCATAGAAAATACCGCGCCGATTGCCGCGCCGACAGCGCCGAACGACGGTACCAACAAGCAGGACGCGACTCCATTGACGACAATACCGATCAAAGCAAAAGAGGTCGCCTGTTTCTGATACCTGGTCATCGAAAGCATAAAGCCCACCTCGCCCATGGCGGCTACCACGCAATACCCCAGCAGCAGAATCAGCAGCGGCACGTAGGCGGACGCGAAGCCTTTGCCAAACAGGCCCAGCACCCAAGGCCCCGTGCATGCAAAGAAGATACTGGTCAGCAACGCAATCATGAAGCCCAGTCGGGCTGCACGACGCGCAATCACCTGCAAGCCTTTGAAGTCGCCCTCATCGTAGCGTTCCGCGATCATGGGCGCGAGAATGATGTTGGCGGCTTGCAAGCCGTAGAGCGCGAATCCGGCAATCTGCGCGGCAGCATAGTATGCACCCACTTCGCCGGTGCCCGCCAACGCTCCCAGCAGCAATACATCGGTGCGGTTGCCCGCCACGACGACGATAGAAAGCACAGACAAGTGAATGCCGGTCGTAGCCCACCTGCGCAACTCATATTTTGGGTGGACACGGCGGTACTTTGCGGGCCATGCTCGAGACAAGTCCCAGGCCGAAATTGCCAGGGCGACGACAGCCGAAAGCGCACTCGCTGTCATGGCCACAACGGCGTCGATTTTGACGCGAAACATTAAATAAAGAGCTGCGAGTAGGGCAATGAGGGTGATCGGACGCGCCACTGTGGTGTAGATGCTCGAGCTTATGGCATGCTTGAATGCACGATGCAGGGCACTGCTTTGCTGCAGTTGCGTCAAGACGGGCAACATGGCAAATGCGATGTAAAGCGTGCGTGACCACGTTGGATCATGACTCGCGCTTTCCCCGTAGATGACCAGGCACGCGATCAGGGCAATGACGGTGCTTGCGAAGAGGACCAGGGCGCCGACCCCGCGCCGCAAGCCGCGCGCCTTGTCCCAATCTCCCCGCAAGCGATAGCCGGGAAGAAAGCGCACAACGCTGACATCCTGGCCCAGTTGAGCAATGACTGCCAGCGTGCTGACCCAGCTCAGCCCGAGCGCGAAGATACCGTAATCGGATTTGCCAACAAGCTGAGCTACGGCAAAATGCGCCGCCAATCCTATAACGGCGCCCGCAATTTGCACGACAAATGCGCCGGACGCACCAAGTTTGAGAAGCCGCAGGGCCGCAGTGAGTTCCTGGCCGTGCGGCCGCGATTCTGCCGGCTCGGCACAGGCTTCGAAGCGGTCAGTCTGACTCTGCTGGGTGGCCGTCTTGCTGTCGCCTCGTCCTCGACGCGCCTTCCAAAAATATCGGCCCGTCATACGAACCGGCTTAAACCAAATTGCACTGAGTCAACATCCAGTATGTGTACATTCAATTGCGTCGTAGCGCAACGCGTCGCGATTTCGCAAAAAAGGCTGGACCGCGTTATTCTTCACGTCGTTCCCGCGAAGCTCTTTGGACTCGACTTCCGGTGGTTACGGCGATAGAAAGCATCATCCTCAATTCCCAATCTATCGTGACACAAGTGGTGCCAACGTGCTACGGACGTGGGTGGGATGCTCGGATCATTGTGTTCCGGAGCTATACTAAAGCTCGAATGCCGACTCTGTCTTCCAGGACAGCTTTGGCATCGAGGAACGCTTCGGCTGGCCAAGAGAATTGGGGATAAATAATGGAACAGGAGAAGATATGGGATTATTTTCAAAACGATGACGTAATTGCCGATACGTTCGCCGGTGCGCGAACGCGCTATATATTCCTCTCTCGACACATAAAACCGGGAACGAGGGTGCTGAATATCGGCGTGGGGCGTGGAGGTCTGGAAGCTATTCTCCTCCAGAAAGGCGCCATCGTAAGCTGCCTGGACCCAAGTGAAAAATCCATCGCGAACCTCCGCGAACAAATGGGGCTGGCCGATCGTGCGCAGGTTGGTTACTCACAAGCCATGCCCTTCACTGATCGTCATTTCGAAGTGGTAATAATGTCTGAAGTCATCGAACACCTGGCGGATGGTGATTTGCGCGCCACTTTGGCCGAAGTATCGCGAGTACTCGTGTCCGGAGGACGTTTCATCGGTACCGTACCTGCCGATGAAAATTTGCTTGCGAATCAATTCATGTGCGCACATTGCGGCCAAATCTCTCATCGGTGGGGCCACGTCCAGACTTTCAGCCGGAGCTCATTGCGGCAGCGATTGGAAACATCCTTTGACCGAGTGGAATTGTCTCGCCATTTCTTTGGCGACGCACATTCGCTCAATTGGAAAGGGCGCATTAGTTTAGCCATCAAGAAACTCCTTGTCGGCATGGGTATGACAGGCAGTGGAGAAACCTATTTCTTCTCCGCACTCAAGAAGTGAAGCTTCTCATCTTCATTTCGTCCCTCTCCGGCGGCGGCGCAGAGCGTGTGACCGTCAATCTCGCCAACCATTGGGCGCTGAAGGGCTGGGAGATCACTATCGTCACATTGAGACGGCAAAGCGACGATTTCTACACATTGCATCACGCTGTCAGGCGCGTTGCTTTGGAAATGGACGGCGACAGCGGGCATGTGATCGTCGGGCTCGTCCGGAATCTTCGTCGAGTGATGGCATTGCGACGAGTTCTGCGCCAAATTGGACCTGATGTGGCCTTGGGGATGATGGATAGAGCGAATGTGATGTTGGCTATCGCGTCTCGTGGGCTACGTCAGATCCGAGCCGTGGGTTCGGAGCGGACTTACCCACCGGAGAATCCGCTTGGTAAGCTCTGGGACAGGTTGCGCTTTCACAGCTATGCTCATTTGTACGCTGTGGTCGCGCAGACGGACATGGGGGCGGAATGGCTCAAATCTCATACGAGAGCACAACGCGCGTTTGCCATTCCCAATCCGGTCAACTGGCCGTTGACCGACGCGGTCCCGTCTATCAATGTGGAACTTACGCGTGGCGCCCGAAGAAGATTGCTGCTGGCGGTAGGGCGATTGTCCGCCGAGAAGCAATTCGATTTATTGGTGGGATGTTTTCAATCCCTCACCACGAGCCTTGCTGACTGGGATCTGGTGATCCTCGGCGAAGGACCCTTGCGACGAGAATTGGAAGCGCAAGTAAGCGAGGCCAGCTTGGGAAATCGAGTATTCCTCCCCGGTAGAGCAGGCAATATGGGCGATTGGTATCAGTGCGCCGATGTTTTTGTAATGAGTTCTCGTTTCGAAGGGTTCCCGAATACCCTCGTTGAGGCGATGGCCTACGGAGTGCCTGCGGTGAGCTTCGATTGCGACACGGGCCCGCGCGACATTATTCGGCACAAAGTGGATGGCCTGCTGGTGCCTCCGGGGAATGTTCGAGAATTGACAGCCGCACTCAAACAACTGATGGGTGATGAGAATCTGCGGATGCGTTTGGCGAACCGCGCGGCGGATGTACGGTTGCGGTTTGCAACCGCTGGGATTGCGGAGAAGTGGGAACTTTTATTTAGAGAAGCATGTGCGTCGTGACATCGCTCTATCCCGTCCGCCTATAGACGTACTCGTCGCATCCGGTTCCAAAGAAGCCGACGTTCCGGCCGAAGATCTTGCGTTTATTCGATACTAACAGCCGCTGTGCTTGGAAACCTGCCGACCTCATGAATTCGTCGACTTCGCGATTGGTGATCGATTCGTAGGGATAGCCTCCCATCCAGTCGTGCACGTCGTGATAAAAATCCATTCCACGATTCGATCGATATTTCTCCTTGTAGTCGTCAAATGTGCGGCCGGTGACCAGAAGGGCGATCTTGAATAGGCGGATATAGTTTCTACGCGCGTATTCCTGCCGTTTGTCGCTAGCCGCGGCATACCACCTCTTTTCGATCGTCCAAAGCCCGCAGCACCAAGTCTTTCTATAGAGGGCGAACACGAACAATCCTAAGGGAGCGGTCATGGCGCTCGCTCGCACGAGAGCCTTGTTCAGATCTCCAGTATGGTGCAGCACTCCCCACGAATACGTAACGTCGAAGGTTCCAAGATCGGCGACGTTCAAATCGAAAACGCTACGCTGAATCACACAGTAAGACGCGTGCGGCGGTGCGAACCGACGAAGCACCTGCTCGGTTGTGGCAACGGACTCTGGGTCAAGATCCACTGCGACGACCTCGGCCGCGCCAAGTTGCAAGGCGGCGAGGCTGTGCACGCCGGAGCCGCATCCAATATCGAGGAAGCGTTTCCCGGCCAAAGTTTCGTTACCAAGTAAGCGCTGCAAGGCACACTTTGCCTCGTCAGTCTGATCATCCCGTATCTTGTCTGCATAGTCAGCCCAGTTATGGCCGAACGCAAAATGGGTTTCGAGCTTTGTGAGATCCTTGGGCAAACCAACCTCCTTCCTAATCAACGGACGTCTTTGGGAGCTTCGAAAAGCCACATTCTAGCATTGTCGAGGCCGTGGCTCGTTCAGCCCTACCGAAACGAAAGAGGCATCACCAAAACCACTTCACGTCATTTATGAAATAAAGGTGCAACATCTCAGTTACGATTTGATCGGCTCCGAATTGTGCTTCGGCACGCGCGCGAACCGCGCGCATGATGCCCTGCGCGTGCTCGTGCACGGAGGCCATGCCAGTGATACGAACGAGCCCTTACGACAATGGTTTTTTCGTTCGTGACCCTTGGGAACGCGCCATGGGCATGACGCGCACGGTGCCCATCATGCCACCGTCCAGGTGCTGCGCGATGTGGCAATGAAAGGGAAAGGTGCCGACGATGCTCGGATTCCGGAAGTCCATGCGCAGAGTCATACTCGGATAGGGCCCGAAGCCTCGCCAGGCAGGCACATCTACGGTGTCGAGCAGATCCGGCTCCGTCACGCGCTGCAGTGAGCGCGCTACGACGAGAAAATGCAGCTGATGCACGTGGAACGTGTGTACCTCCCGCGAGCGATTTTCGATCGTCCATTCCTCCACATCCCCCTGCCGCACGGTAATATCCGCCTGCTGTCGGTTGGGATCAAAGACCTGCGGTGCGTGGCCGTCCTCGGTGACAAAGAAGTCAGTACCACCGTCGGCAGCCGCGGCTTCGGAGAAGTACAGCACCCGTGAACGATTGACCGGGAGGGACGCGAGCGGCAGACGTGGTGCGTGGATGGCGGGCGTCGCGACGCGTTGTGGAGCGACAGACGCGGTTCCGGCGCAAGCGGCTCCCGCGCACACGGTGATCGCCACAAGCGGTCGCGTCGGATCCCGGTCTGGGAGTTGCGTGGCGGGAGCACCTGGCCGCGAGACGGGACTATCATCGTCAGCTCCGCGGTTCACATAGCCGGTCACCAGCCGGCCAGTGGTCGTAGCGTCCGGGGCCGTTACGATGAACTCGGCGCGCGCGCCAGGAGGCATGAAGACGGTGGTGGTCTCCCGCACCCGTTTCGTCGCCGGCGTGTTTCCCAAAATCAGTGGCACACCATCACGTGCGACCAGTCCCAGCAGCTGGCGCTTGCCCGCGAATTCCACATACAGAAAAAGGTAGGTGTCCGCCGAGGCGTTCAGCACCCGCCAGAACTCGCGGGCCCCGCGGCGCATCTCGATACGGCCCGGCACGTACGCGGGATACCGGACGGGTACATAATTAACCGACAACTGTTTGGAGGGTCGCGGCGGACTGCCAGGCCCCTCCGGTGGGCCGGCCGGCATCCATTCATCGCGCACGATGAGCACCCGCTCCGGAAGCTGTGCGACTTCCGGCACCAGCCGCTCGATACCCTCGACCACGATCGCGCCGGAGGCGCCCCCGAGCAGGTGCTCCTCGGAGAACCCGTGCACATGCGGGTGATACCAGTACAGTCCCGGCGGCTGCTCGGGCGCAATGTGGAAGCGGTACTCGAATGGCGGATCGCCGGGATGCACGAGAGTCCGCAGCGTCTCGTCCTGGTGACACAGCGGCGGCAGCATCAGGCCGTGGAAGTGGAGGTTCGTGTCCGCCGCACTCATACCCATGCTCGCACAAGGTTCATGGCGCAGTGACACGAGACCGGCCGCCGCAGCCGCCGCCGGAATCCCGTTGTGCAGCTTCAGGTAGACGGTATCTCCGGGGCGCACGCGAAGTGTTGGAGCCTGGTGGCCTTCGGCATCGAAATAACAATATCGCAGGTGCCCCTGCCCATCGCTTGCGCTCCGGATGGTCAGATCGGCATGTAACTCGCCATTGCCGCCGTGCAGCTCGGCGCTCGCAGATAGCTCGGCACCGGACGCAGGGCGCGTGCAGCCGCCGTCCGGCGGTTCGCCCGCGCTCACGAGAAGTTCAGCGGACTGCGCGGGCCGGATGGGGTAGGCAAGAGCGTGGAGCGCGAGCAGTCCGGCAAGGCATAACCGCGATAGTCGCGACAGACAACAGCAAGCATTGGGGGGGTGTAGTGCACATGGCGGCAAAGCCCGCGCACGCCAGCGCGTTGAACTAGTCATCGTAAAACATGTCTGCGCGTTACTTCCAAGATAGAAATTAATTTGCGGAGCTCAAATATGAGCAGACTGTCGATGCGCGAATTGGTTTACACCGGTGCACTACTCGGCACGACGATGCTGTACGGCTGTGGCAAGAGCAACGATCTGTACGGACCCAATCCATTTCCAAACGGAGGTCCGCAGGTGAAACTGTCGTTCACGGGCCGTCCATTGACGGGCCTGTCCAGCGCGCCAGTGATCGCTTTCCCGACGCCGCCATATGCCGTTGGAACTGTCAACGATGGTCAAGGGAACCTGACAGTTCTTGACACCGACTACATAGGGCTGGCGATTACCGACCAGCTGCCGCGCGTGAGCTATGGCTACGGCACTGCCGACCTACGTGGCACGGGGCTGCCGGATGTGATCTCCGCGGTTTATTCCGGCACGAATACCAACTCGTATGCGTACCTCCTCGAAGTCAGCGGCACTGGGGTCTTCATGCCCAGCACGACCTTCGGCAGCGGCTACACCAATCCTGCCGGGTTCACGGGCTATCGTGGTCGCACGGAAACCGTGGTCGTCGCGGACTTCAACAACGACGGCGCGGTTGATGTCTTTCTGCCGACGTATACCTATCTGGACAGCACGCACGACCTTGGAGGCGTTCCCGCTTTCGATTTCGATGGATCTCCGCCCAACGTCTACAACGCCTATCAGAGCTTTCTGTTGCTGAACGACGGCAAGGGAAACTTCACAGAGGCGGCGGTGGCCGCCGGGATCAGCATGCATGCGAGCATCTCAGGGATCGCTGCGTCAACCACTGACCCGGATGGCAATCAACCGGAAGGCGCGCAGGCCGTGGATCTAAACATGGACGGGCTGATCGATCTGTATGTCGGCGGACACATGTTCATCAACCAGGGGGTCGATGCGAATGGCGTACCGCACTTCAAGGACATGGCGAGCACTTGGGGGCTGACGAGCAGTGTCCTGAAAGGGCCCGCGCCCTGGCTGAACGATGTTCTGCCCGACAACTACCTCGTCGCCGACGAGGGCGCGAAGTTCATCGATTGGGACAACGGCGGCCACCTCGCACTGCTGCTGTATCGTTGGAACTGGGGGCCGGCGCACGGTCCTCGTCTCTTCGAGTTCAACGGATCGCAGTTCACCGAGCGTTTCTACGCACTCTCGTCTGTGACGCAAACCTGCCAGAGCCCGCCCAACCAACAGACAGCGCTCTTCTGGTCGGCGCGGCCGACGGTCAGCGGCAGCCTTTCTGCCGGGATGAATGCCTACGACCTGGACAACGATGGATTGGACGATGTGGTGGTCAGTGGCGACTCGACCGGCAGTGCGGTCTTCTACAACTACGGCTGTGGATTCGTGGAGGTTTCTGCAGGCGACCTGGCCCAGGTGCCCGGCGGCGGCAACGGCGGGATGGCGTTAGCCGATTTCGACGGCGACGGGAAAATCGATATCCTTTACCCGACGGCCAGTGGCCACGTGCAATATACCAACACTACGCAGACAACCGATCGCAGCTCCTTCACCGTCGAGGTGCTCGGTCCGAATGGCGAGCACAATCAATACGGCCGGGTGATCCAGGTCTTTCCGCCCGGCACGTCGCGTATCTTCACTCGTGTGGTCGATGGCGGCTCGGGCTATCTGACTCAGAACCAATACCCCATTCTCGTGGGAACACCGTTTTCGGGCGCACACATGGTCGACGTGTATTACGCCCCGTTGACGGCCTGCACCTTCGGAGGGCCGCCCTGCCAGCCCGTCATATTGAAGTTCTCGATCCAGCCCGGGCAGCGTGCCACCACGTACGCACCCACCACGGCCAACCCGAACGGTTTGGTCGTCCTCAGCGGACCCTGAGAGGAAACGTGCTCGGCAGCCGGCGAGGGGCGCCGCGCGGGGCTTGCCGACCATGACCTTCAGCGGCCATTCCGAAAGCCGTTGCTGCTGAGCTCGTTGTCCGCTTTCGGCTTCCTGAATTGTAACCTTTCAACGTCGATCTGGCATTGCGCCGCGGCGGTATTCAACGCCACGGTCGTCAGCAGCATGTTGCTCGTGGCACCACGAATGACGAAGTTGTTGAACAACTGTCGCGAAGACCCCGACTGCTGCGTGCCGCCGCCCGGACCGGCGAAGTAATCGAACTCGATGCCAAAGCCGCCCGAGGACACATTGCTTTCATCGTAGTCGAGTTGCACGGACTGCACCGTTGGTGGGGGCTCGATGACGGCCGGATCGTGCTGCACCTGAAAGCTGATCTTCGCCACCATGTGGGATTGGCCAGGCTGATTGATGGCCGAGTACCTGATGCTGATGTTGCGAGTACTTCTGCTATAAGCCTTGACCAGCGGCGCGAAACCGAAATTCGTCTGATCCCCGATGCAGTTGATCTTCACGTTCTCCACGCCGTAGAAGAAGAACGGCCGGTCGACGCGGTAGGTATATAGATTCTCGATTCGGCTATCGTCGCCGCCGTTGTGTAGCGCTACCCCATACTCGCAGTTCCGCGAGCGCGTATGTCCGGCGACAGTCACTTGCGTGACGGTTTTGGGGGAGTTCGGATCGCTCACCACATACAGTGCCGCGTACATCGAATCCACGTCGAGATCACTGATGATGATGTTGGCGGACGAGCACGACAGCGCCGTGCAGGCGACGGCAACCGGTGCAGCGACCGCCACCTTCGGTCCTGCTCCCGATACACTGGTCAACGGTGCACTGAATCCACCGCCCCTGCCGCCGACATCGGCGTTGTTGCAGGTAAGGGTGTCGCCTACCGCGTATGAACCTCCGGGATACACCGGCGTAATGGAGGATACGGCGCCTCCGCTGACGACCAGATCCGCCACCGCGCCACCGCCAGAGCCGCCCTTCAGCAGCACGTTGCGATACGTGCCGTTGGCGTAGCCGGATCCTCCGCTTATGTCGCCGAACGCTGTCGCGCCGGATGACATGAGCTGCGTGCCGATGATCCTGGCCCCCAAAAGCCGCACGCTGCTGCAACCATCCAGCAGGATGAAGACGCCACCGCCTGTCAGCGAGCTCTTGAGCGTCGAGCCTTGGAAGTCGAACACCACGTTGTCGCCGTTTTGGAAATACAGCTGCGTCTGGTAAGGCTGATACAGGATCGAGCCGCCCGATTGTTGTTGCGGAAGTCGGACCGGCGAGGCGGGATCGAGGCTGCTGATCAGGTAGGTGACAGCGCCGGGAAAGATTACCGTGCCGCCGCCTTGCTGCCGGGCAACGCGCCACGCGGCGCGGATGGCGGCCCCGTCGTCGGTGACACCGTCCCCGACTGCGCCATAGCGGAGCACGTTGAGCGGCGGATAGGCGTAGTTCCGCGGAACAACTCCCGCAGCCTGTTCGGCGGCGCTCGGCGCGTCCGTGCCCTGCGCCCGCGCCTGCCTTGGTCTCAGCGCCAGCGTCGCAAGAGCCGACCCACAAACCTGCAGAAATCCGCGTCGCCGCACTCGCCTGCCCCTCCCGCTTGCCTCTCGCGATTGTGCAGGCGCCAGTACAGTTCCCGGTAGCGGGGCCAGACCTGCTCGCTATCAAACTCTACCGCGATCCGCTGGCGCTGTCTCGCCACGAAAACGAGAGAGAGACAACACCAAAACGAATTCACTTCATTCGTGAATAAAGATGCAACGTCTCAGACACGATTCGATCGATTCCGAATTGTGCTTCGGCGCGGGCGCGCGCGGCTGTACCCAAGCGCAATCGCAAACCCGGGTCCGCGATCAGCCGGCCGATGGCTTCGGCCAGAGGCGCGACTTGCCGTGCTGGAACCAGAAGACCCGTCACGCCGTCTTCAACGACATGCTTACAACCGGGCACATCAGTTGTCACAATGGCGCGGCCCGCTGCAGACGCTTCTATCAGCGCCTTTGGCAATCCTTCCCGGTAGGATGGCAGACAGGCGATATGGGCGCTGGAGAACAAGTCCGCGACATCATTGCAATGCCCGATCCACCGTACACCGTATTGAGTCTCCAGCGCTCGAAGCTCGGGTTCTGTCAGGCTCTCCGGGTTTTCGGGATCGGGTGAACCGGCCAGCAATCCTTCTACTAAGACCCCCTTCGACCGCAGGCTCCCGATAGCCATGGCGAATTCAACGATTCCCTTATCGCGGAGCATGCGTGCTGGGACCACGACACGAACAATACCGCCGGGTTCTGGAGTGGGATAGAACCTCTTTATATCGACACCGGAGCCTGCGATCAAAACGTGGTTGAGCGACCTAATGCGCGTCCAGTTCAGAAAATCCAGGCGATCATCTACATTTTGAAAGATCACCGTCATTCGCGGGTGCTTCAAGCAGGCTCGATACGCAAGCCCCACCAAATAACGCAGCGACTTGCGCCGGCTCTCCGTCGACGAAAAGGAGTAGCCCAGCCCAGATACGGCATTTACTACTGCAGGTACGTGCAGGATTCGCGCTGCAAGTGTTCCTAGAATCACAGGCTTTATCGTCACGTGATGAACAATTGCGGGTCGAACTGCTCGATAGACTTTAAATAGCTGTAGAAGAAGCGCGGCGTTGTGAAACGGATTTCCCGAGGCCCGCTTCAGGCCAAGTGAGTGATAGTTGAAGCCGGCAATCTCCAGCGATCGAACTTCGTCAGCGGTCGCTGCGCCGGTTGCAATGTGCACCTCGTAGCCCGCCCGTCCAGCCGCTTCCGCCAAAGGCAATCGATGCGAAATGAAAAACCAAGCTGCGTTTACGACAAAGAGCAGGCGTGGCGGGCTCGCTGTCATAGAACCCGAATTCGACAGCGTTTTTGCTCGTCTAGCCAAGATTGAAACATCAGAACAGTCCACAACAAATAATGCCAATTGTGTCGTCCGCTGAGGTGCTCCATCCATAGTTTGCGTATGGGCGCCGACTCGAAATAGCCATCGTCGTTCAGACGGCTCTCGCTCAGCAAGTTCTCGGCCCAACTCCGCAAGGGACCTCGAAGCCATGAGTCAATGGGAACTCCAAACCCGGTTTTGGGCCGCTCCACGAGTTCACTTGGCACGTAGCGATACAAGATTTGGCGCAGCGCCCACTTCGTCTTGCCGGCGCGGAGTTTGTACTGCATCGGCAGATGCGAAGCGAGTTCGAACAAACGGTGATCGAGAAGCGGCGCTCTAGTTTCGAGAGAAACCGACATGCTAGCTCTGTCGACTTTGACAAGAATATCGTCGGGAAGATACGTGAGCACATCGACGAGCATCATTTCCTCAGTAAATGATCGCAAGTCTAAATGAGGGGGAAATTGCCGCAGCAAAGGTTCTGAGCCGCCACGAACTACATCGGCCGGATTGGTCCATTGAGACACCAATCGTTGATAAAAAGCGCTAGGCGACGCCATTTCCAACACAGAGGCGAACTTGTGCATGCGATCGCCGGGCGTGTTGACTCGCAGGGCGGCGGGCAAAATGCCGCGCAGGGGTTTAAACGCCGCATCCCACACGCGCGGACTCACGTTTTTGATTGCTGCAGCCAAACTTCGGCGCAGTGGGTAGGGCAAACTCTGAAAGCGTCGCCACATGTCGCGCCCCAGAGAGTAGCGATTATATCCGCAGAATAATTCATCGCCGCCGTCCCCGGACAACGCCACTGTGACCTCACGGCGCGCCACTTCACTGACCATCAGGGTCGGTAGCTGGGATGAGTCAGCGAACGGTTCATCAAAGATCGATGCGAGACGCGGGACACGTTCCAGTGCGTCGCGCGGCGTCAGTATCGTTTCGGAATGATCGGTGCCGAGGTGCTTTGCGACCGCGCTCGCAAAAGGCGCCTCGTTGTACTCGCCTTCGGCGAATCCCACGCAAAACGTCTTCACCGGGCGCACTGCCTGTGCTTGCATCAAGGCAACTACCAAAGATGAGTCAATCCCTCCGGATAGAAACGCCCCGAGAGGAACATCCGCGATCATTCTTATGGCGACTGCGTCCCGCAGTAACCCGTCAAGGCGATCGAGAATTTCTCCTTCCGAACCCGATAACGGCGCCGCCCTAGCGCTATCTCGTACCGCTCTGGCATCCCAGAATGTGGCGTGTTCGATAGACGGTTTCCCCATCTCGAATCGAACGGTTGCCAAGCTCCCCGGCAAAAGCTTTGCGACATTTTCGTAGATTGATCGTGGAGAAGGTACATAATTATGTCGGAGGTACAAGGTCAATGACCGGCGGTCGATCCGTGGCTTGAAATCGGGCAGGCAATACAGTGCCTTCAACTCGGAAGCGAATCCGACTAAGTGATCTCCAATGTGGATATAGAGAGGCTTTTTTCCAAAACGGTCGCGTGCAAAAATTAACGCGCTCTCTGCTCGATCCCACACCGCAAACGCAAACATGCCGACAAACTGCTCAACGGCGGCTGCGACGCCCCACTCATCAAACGCAGCGAGCATTACCTCGGTATCGCTGTGGCCTCGAAAGCTGTGACCTAGAGGTGACAGAACCGCGCGCAGGCGCTCGAAATTATAGATCTCGCCGTTAAATACCAGTACAAACCGGCCGCTCTTCGAGGTCATTGGTTGGCGGCCATCTTCGGAAAGATCCACTACCGCGAGTCGTCGGTGTCCGAGGCCAAGTCCAGAGGCGTCGTCCCAATAGAATCCATCGCCGTCGGGCCCTCGATACGCAATTGCCGCGGTCATGTTGCGCAAAACTTGTTCCGGCGCCTCCGTCAGCGCTCGTGATGTCCAAAAGCCCGCTATTCCACACATGGACAATTCCCAGCTTGATTCGCGCGACGAGTCTTGATCATGGGAAAGTCGGCCTCGCAATCGCGCATTCAGCTAGCGACATGTATATCGTCTCGAATCTTTCACGCGCTTTTCCAGCGGAAAACTCCGCAATGATCCGGTCTCTTCCGCTTTGCCCCAGCGCAATGCGCGCGGTTCGCGGCAGTTCCAAGACATGAACAAGACCTGCGCATAGAGCTGACGCATTCTCTTTCGGCACGACTATCCCAGTATGTGACAGCAGCGTGCGGACATCGCCGACGTCCGTTGCGACACATGGAACTCCGACTGACATTGCTTCGCCGAGAACGTTGGGGAACCCCTCTGAGCGCGACGACAAACAGAACGCGTCCAGCCCTGTCAAGCAGTTAAGAACATCATCTCGGTAGCCGAGCAACGTGAATTTGTCAGGTGAGCCCGTACGTTCAATGAGATTACGCAGTTCCGCGTTACTGAAATCGAGTCCCTTGCCAACCATTAAAAAGCGCGCTGACGGATATCGTTTCGCAAGCAAACCCCCTGCCTCGACGAAGTTCGCGTGATCCTTGTAGTAGTTAAACCTGCCGACGCAGCCGACGACAAATTCATCTTCGGACCATCCATGTTCGGCACGAAATGCGCGCCGCTGCTCCTCCAGAGCGCCGGCATCTGGCAGCTCAAAGCCGTTCGGAATTACAACCATTTTGGAGCGCTCGTAACCAATCGCGACATGCGCGGCGCGCGAGGCTTCTGCCACGCACACGATAATGGCCGGCACTACACGGGAGAGCAGGGCGCAAATTCGACGAATCACATAGGTGCTGTACGCTGTTCCCTTAATCATGTCCGTGCCGCGTATGCCCCAAATCACTTTTCTATTTCCCGCTGCCCTCGCCGCCACGCCGCCGATGGCGTCAGCGTGATACATCCACGTCTGAACCAGGTCCGGTTTTCGCTGACGTATAAGCTTCGTCAGCTTCAGCGTGATCGAGGGCACATTTGTGATGCGGCGCATACCCATGACTTGCACCTCAATACCCTGAGCGATTAATACGCTGCCAAGCTCCCCGAGATCGGTCAGTGAGACGACACTGTGTTGGAACTCAAGGCTGCCGTGATGAGATTCAATCAGGCGGCGCAGCACGTGTTCCGCACCGCCCGCATTCAAACCAATGATTACGTGAAGGATCTTCACGGGATGGTCGTCAGGGCATCACGCAACTTGATCATGGTGCTTGATAGACTTGCGTTTCGCCTCGTTGTTAAGCGTCTTCTCCAAGGTTGAGATGTAGTTCATGAATTCGACCGGATGCTTGGTCACAGCCTCAATCACGCGATCCTGATGTTGGCCGCTTACGCGTACCGGCGATCACCAGCCAACCGTACCAAGAGTTCACAAGTTCGGCCACACGCGTCCCGACGAAATCTTTGCGATGGTCGGCAGACGATGTCGTTTGTCGCCGGGGCTTATGCGCCCGCGGCCGCAATTCCTCGGGTCGGGTGGTGTAGCGCAGCTTTTTGGATGACTTAAAGCTCTTTCCTGGTAACTTCGAGTGTACTATCTGAGCCGGCATGCAGTTCATCGATTTGCGCTTCGTTAATATCGAATCCCAGGGTTCGGATTTTTTTGCCGAACTCGACAACCAAGGGGCAAGTCTACAGATCCCAATCCTGCAATGGCAATCTTCGCACCGGGCAAAACTCGCATGACCACTCCCGAACTTCGCGTAACAATATGGCGAAACCCTCCGAAGTCTATACGATCAGCTTGGCTGCTCCCTGCAGTTGCTTTTGCGCGGAGGCGGCGGATCGCGGATTCGGTCATTTTTGTCGCGAATCTTGACTTCTGCTCGAACCCTCTCTACGAACGTGCAGTTGCCTTACGGCAGTGGATGGCGGCACTGTGACTCTTCCTTCCCTCGACAAGATCGCCGCTGCGCTGCGAATTGCCACGGAATTACTGGCACGTGAACTTACCGTGGGAACCGAGCAGCCGCCCGCTTGGGACGATTTTGAATGGCGCATGGCCAAGGCCGTGGCAACGATGCAAGGAATCGCTCCACTTTTGGAGGGCGTGTCGCGTTGGAGTTACCCCAAAGGATGGTGCCAATTTCTCCGTGATCAGCGAAATCACATTGCCGCACGACAACTGCGAATCATGCAATTGATGCAAGAAATTGACTTGGCAGCCCGCGACGAAGACATTGCACTGCTGCCGCTCAAGGGCGCCGCGCTGCATTCGATTGGCCTTTATGAACCCGGGCAGCGTCCCATGGCGGATATTGACCTTTTTGTGCGCGGCGACAGTCTAAAATCGGCGACACGCTTGTTGGGCGACTTTGGCTTCCGGGTAACTTTCACGAATTGGCGGCATCAGCTGCTCGAATTGCAAGCCGACAAAAACTCGGCAGTGGCTTTCGGAGAGCACGCGGACAATCCTATAAAGATAGAGTTGCACACGACTATTAGGGAACGTTTGCCTGTCCGCGAGATCGATATCACAGACTTCATTCTTCCCAGGGATCCGCATCCCGGCCTTAATAGTTACCGCTCGCCGGCTTCGCTGATGGCGCACCTTTTGCTGCACGCTGCTGGAAACATCCGGGCCCGAGCCCTCAGGCTCGTACAGTTGCACGATATCGCGCTTTTGAGCCGACGCCTCGCAATCGGCGACTGGGAGGAATTGGTGAACGCTCACCTGAGCGATCAAGCGATATGGTGGGCTGTCGCCCCGTTGCTTCTAACTTCGCGTTACTATCCGGATTCAATACCGCCGTTTGTTGTTGCCGGCCTGGAGGGAGAGTGTCCCCGCTTCCTACTGAAAATCGCACGCCGGCAGCTCATCTCCGACGTCTCCTGGTCGAACTTGAAAGTCTATGCCCTTCCGGGAATTGAATGGTCGAGGTCAGGCAGCGAAGCGCTGAGATTCATTGCGATGAGAATCTGGCCAAGCCGCGATGTGCGGGCGGAACTGCATCGCTTCGCCGAGCACGAGCGCAGCGCGTCGTCAAACCCGTGGTATGGTATCTCTCAGGGCCAGCGCATTTTGCGATGGTTATATTCACGGCCGCCTAGAGTGCAGACCTTGCAGGTAGTCCGTGCTGTGCTCGATCAGCCCCTGTGGCGCGAGCCGGACAGGGCGTGAGCTTCGCACCACCGTCGTAGAATAGCCACCTGGTCTCGCAGATCGTGTCGTGAGGATATTGCACCTTGATTCCAGTTAAAGCGGCTCTGATAACCGGCGGAAGCGGCTTTGTGGGTACTCAACTTTGCAGTACATTAGTTGCGCACGGTTGGACTGTAAGGAACGATCCCCTCAGGTTGACAGAGGACCCGGACAAATGGCAGACGAGTCTTCGCTCTGTCTTCTGTGTCGTACATCTTGCAGCGCGAGTTCACCAAATGGGTGCCGATCCTGAGGCCGATGAGGTTTATCATCGAACAAACGTCGAGGGATCGCGTTTCCTCGCTGAACAGGCCGCAAATGCCGGGATAAGACGATTTGTGTTCTTGAGCAGCATAAAGGTAAACGGTGATGGCGCGGAACGCCCGTATCAATCCACTGATCCGCCTGATCCGCGCGATCCTTACGGTCGATCGAAATGCGAGGCTGAGAAAGTTGTCCGCGAAGTTTGCGGGCGCCGCGGCATAGAGTGCGTCGTCATTCGACCGCCTTTGATTTATGGGCCCGGAGTGAAGGCGAATTTTCGTAAACTCCTTCGCTTGGTCGATCTCGGATTGCCTCTCCCTCTAGGATCGATCGACAATCGAAGAAGTCTCATTGGATTGTCAAATCTTGTCCAATTCATAGAGACATGCATGATACATCCTAGAGCTGCGGATCAAACGTGGCTTATCGCGGATGATGTATCCATCTCGACGCCCGCATTATTGCGCAAACTCGCACGGCACATGAATCGTCGCGCGCGACTGTTTCGTTTCCCACCGGGATGGCTACGGCGTCTCGGGTCGCTTTTCCGGGTAAGCGCGCAAATCGATAGGCTGTGCAATTCACTATTGGTCGACGCAACACCAGCGCGCACCATGCTCGATTGGCGGCCGGCGACCTCACTGGATGAGGAATTGGCGAGAACAGTTGCCGCGTACTGTGGCGGGAAAACCTCGTGATTTGGATGGTCGCGGTGGTCGTTGCTGTGACGTTTACTTCCTCGGCGATACTAGTTGGCGTCGTGCGCACGTACGCACTTAAGAAAAATATCGTTGACCTGCCCAATGCACGAAGTTCACACGTAGCACCGACTCCGCGCGCAGGAGGAATAGGGATCGTATTATCGTTCCTGGCTTCACTGGTCGCGCTGTGTTTTTGCCGGATTATTGATGCACGTACGGCGGCAATTTTGATCGTGGCGGGCTGCGCCATTGCCGGCGTAGGGTATTTGGATGATCGACGGCAGCTCGCAGCGAAATCGCGATTTACCGTACATGTGGCCGCTGCGGCGTTCGTGGTTGCCATGCTCGGGGGAATTCCGGAGGCGGAATTGGCGAGGTGGGGTTTCGGTAACTCTTGGATCGAGTCTGCATTCGCTGTGCTAGTCCTCGCTTGGGGCACGAATCTATTTAATTTTATGGATGGGATTGACGGTATTGCCGCGAGCGAAGCGATCTTTATGTCGACGGTGGTTGCGTATCTTAGCTGGCTTGACGGCGGTGATTTCGGCATAACTGTCGCGCTGTTTTGTCTCGCGGCTGCAACTTTGGGGTGCCTGGTGTGGAATTGGCCGCCGGCGCGCATTTTCATGGGCGATGTAGGCAGCGGATTTTTGGGATTCATGGTAACGGCTCTCGCGATCGTCGCCTGTCAACGTGGAAGCATCCCAATCGAAGTCTTACCGATTTTGGGAGGCGTATTTCTGGTCGATGCGACAGTGACATTGCTCAGACGACTCATGCGCGGTGATCGCTGGTTGGAGGCGCACCGAATGCATGCCTATCAGCATCTCGCCCGCAGATGGCAAAAACACCGGCCCGTCACCTTGCTAGTGATCGCCATAAATTTGTTCTGGCTTTTGCCCTGGGCGTATGTGGCCAACCGCTTTCCGACTAATGCGCGGATTTGCTTTGCCGCGGCATTGCTACCTTTGGTAATTCTTACACTGATTGGCGGCGCCGGAAGACCCGAAGAACAATTGTGATCCCACCGGCGCGACATAGGCACACCTGAATAATGTTGATATCGTGGCGGAATCCATTGGAGTATGACAGTTGACCAAGAGCGCGCTGATTACGGGAATTACCGGCCAGGATGGTGCCTATCTAGCGGAGTTCTTGCTGAGCAAGGGCTACTTTGTTCACGGGATTAAACGCCGTGCCTCGTCGTTCAACACCGATCGGATCGATCACCTATACCAAGATCCACATGAAAAAAATGTGCGTCTCAAGTTGCACTACGGGGATCTAACCGATTCCACGAATCTCATTCGGATTATCCAAGAAGTTCAACCCGACGAGATTTATAATCTGGCCGCTCAAAGTCACGTCGCGGTCTCCTTCGAGACGCCAGAATACACCGCGAATTCCGATGCGGTGGGTACGCTGCGCGTGCTGGAAGCCATCCGTATTCTGGGTCTAGAAAGTAAGACGCGCTTTTATCAGGCGTCGACATCCGAGATGTTCGGCAAGGTTCAAGAAATTCCTCAAAAGGAGACGACACCTTTTTATCCGCGATCGCCGTACGGAGCCGCAAAGATTTATGCGTACTGGATTACGGTGAATTATCGCGAGGCTTACGGCTTTTACGCATGCAATGGGATCTTGTTCAATCACGAGTCGCCGCTCCGCGGCGAAACCTTCGTATCGCGCAAGATTACGCGCGCGTTGACTCGCATCCACGTCGGATTGCAGGACAGTTTGCATCTCGGAAATCTCGATTCGAGGCGCGATTGGGGGCATGCACGTGACTACGTCAAGGCGCAGTGGTTGATGCTCCAGCAAAGTGTCGCGGAGGATTTCGTCATTGCAACCGGGAAGCAGTTTTCGGTGCGAGATTTTGTCCTCGCTGCAGGTTCGCTGCTCGATATGAGAATCGAATGGCGGGGTGCGGGTGTCGATGAGGTTGGAATTGATGCGAACAGCGGACGCACGATCGTCCGTGTAGATCCCCGCTACTTTCGGCCGACCGAGGTGGAAACGTTGTTGGGGGATCCTTCGAAAGCGCGAGAGAAGCTCGGCTGGTCAGCAGAAGTAAGCTTCAACGAGCTGGTTGCGGAAATGGTGACCTCGGATCTCGAGGAAGCCAAGCGCGACGCTCTCGTGGCCAAAGAGGGTTTCAAGGTTTACAGCCGCCACGAGTAGTTACCGTGAAACCAACTCGCGATTCGCGGATATACGTCGCCGGGCACGGTGGCTTGGTGGGCTCGGCAGTGATCAGATCGCTCAAAGGCCAGGGCTTCGAAAATCTTATTGTCCGCTCGCGCAAAGAACTCGATCTAACCGAGCAGAGCGCAGTTCGCAGGTTCTTCGAAGATGCCAAGCCGCAAGCGGTCATCATGGCGGCCGCCCGCGTCGGGGGAATCCAAGCGAACAATTCTCATCCGGCCGGTTTCTTACGCGACAACCTACTGATCCAAGACAACGTGATCGACGCTGCATACCGATCCGGAGTCGAAAAATTCGTCTTTTTGGGATCTAGTTGCATCTACCCGAAGTTGGCCCCGCAGCCGATCAAGGAGGACTACCTCCTCACGGGGCCCTTGGAGCCCACCAACGAGTGGTACGCAATCGCCAAAATCGCGGGCATCAAAATGTGCCAAGCCTATCGCCGCGAATTCGGCTTCAACGCAATCTCCCTGATGCCAACTAACCTGTACGGTCCCGGCGACAACTTTGACCTGCAGAACTCGCACGTGCTCCCGGCGTTGTTACGTAAGTTTCATGAGGCGAAGCGCCGCAACGATTCGAGCGTTGAGATATGGGGTAGCGGCACGCCGCGCCGTGAGTTCCTTCACGTCGATGATTTGGCGGACGCAGTTTTGTATCTTTTGCAGAACTACGACGGGGAACCCATTGTCAATATTGGTTGGGGCGAAGACCTAACTATTCGCGAATTGGCGCACACAATCATGTCGGTGATTGGATACACCGGTGCATTAACATTTGATCATTCGAAACCCGATGGCACACCGCGAAAGTTGCTCGATGTATCTCGGCTGCAGAGTCTCGGTTGGCGTCCGCGCATTACTCTGCGGGCGGGCGTCGAAGAAACATACGCTTGGTTCAAAGAGCACGCTGCGGACGCGCGACTGTAAAACACATTACGCTGTCAACCACCGTTCACGTTTTGCGTTGTTCGCTAAAGTATCCGTAATACGCGGCGACATTGTTCTATTCCCCCGCGGATTCGGTACACTACGCGTGCGGAAGGACTTGTTGTCGTTAGGGGTAAGCACCAAAAAAGCGCCTCAACGACATAACGGCAGCTGGGCTGATTCAGGGAGGCTATTTTGGATGCCAATGTGATGCGGAAAGGTGGAGATTTTGCGCGCAAAACTGTGGAATTGCCGCGCCGCTTAAAGCGTCTCATCTCCGTTTGCACCGATTGCCTCATGATCCCGCTGGCGCTTTGGACCGCAATTAGTCTCAAGCTAGGCCATCCGGAATCAAATCTTTCCGACTGGCCCGCTTTCTTAACCGTGGTCGCCGTCAGCATCCCCATCTTTGTCCGTGCCGGCCTGTACCGCGCAGTGGTCCGCTTCTTGGGTCACAAGGCCATTTTCGCGGTTGCATTGTCGGTCGCAATCAGCGCGGTGATAGTGGGGGTCGCGGGTGCGCTGTTTCAGATTCCGGTGCTCAGCTGGAGCGTGGCTGCGATCTATTCATTTGTTGCGCTGCTTTACGTAGCCGGCTCGCGTTTTTTGGTGCGCTACTACCTGCTGCGGCGTTACCTAATGCCGACGGTTGCGCGAGTCGCGATTTATGGCGCGGGCGAAGCCGGTGCCAACTTGTCCAACCTTCTCTTGACGACGCGCGCATTTGACCCGGTGATTTTCATCGACGACAACAAAAGTCTGCGTGGTCGTTTTGTCAATGGGATCAAAGTCCAACCGCCCGACCATTTGCCGTCTTTGGTCAAGACGCATGGCATCGATCGGATCTTGCTTGCTGTGCCCTCACTGACCCGTCATCGTCGGCGTGAGATTTTGACTCAGCTCGAGCCGCTGGGTGTCCATGTGCAAACCGTTCCCGACATCGAGCACCTCGTGACCGGCAAGGCGAATTTGGCCGATTTGCGTGAAGTCGATGTGGCGGATTTGCTGGGCAGAGACCCTGTCCCTCCGAAAGACGGTCTGTTCGATGCCTGCATTCGCGATCGCGTGGTCATGGTCACGGGTGCCGGAGGCTCTATCGGATCGGAGCTATGTCGGCAGATTATCGGGTTACACCCGCGTCGCTTAGTTCTGTTCGAAATGTCCGAACTTGCGCTCTACAACATTGAAAGAGAGCTTCGCGCGCTGGCAGAAAAGCACGCGATGAAGCTTGAGCTGATCGGTCTCCTTGGCAATGCGCACGACCGATTTCGCCTGCGGGATATTTTCACGGCTTATCGGGTGCAGACGGTATATCACGCAGCTGCCTACAAGCATGTGCCCATCGTCGAACAAAATGTCGTCGAGGGAATTAATAATAACGTCATATCAACCTGGTACGCAGCCGAGGCGGCAAATGAGGCTGACGTCGAGACTTTCGTCCTGGTCTCCACCGATAAAGCCGTCAACCCCACCAATGTGATGGGCGCAACGAAGCGCTTCGCCGAGATTGTGCTGCAAGGGTTGCAGCGGCGCGGCAGCAAGACCCGATTCTGCATGGTGCGGTTCGGTAATGTATTGGCCTCTTCGGGTTCGGTTGTTCCGTTATTCAGCGAACAAATCAACGCCGGTGGCCCCGTAACCGTTACTCATCCCGAAGTGATCCGTTACTTCATGACCATTCCTGAGGCAGCGCAGCTCGTGATTCAAGCCGGATCCATGGCCGAGGGTGGCGACGTATTCGTGCTTGATATGGGCAAGCCCGTGCGAATCGGCGATCTCGCGCGGCGCATGATCCATTTGGCCGGATTGACCGTGCGTGACGAGAAAAATCCCGAGGGCGACATCGAGATTTCGTATACCGGCCTCCGGCCGGCCGAAAAACTCTACGAGGAACTGCTCATCGGCAACAACGTCACCGGCACTGAACACCCCATGATTCTTCGCGCCATTGAACATTCCCTGCCTTGGGACCGTGTGCAAGAACTACTGAATGAAATGATGGCAGCGATGAGCCGCTTCGACTGTCCGCGGACGCTTCAGCTGCTGAACGATGTCGTCGCGGAATACACTCCTGCGCCGCAGCCGCACGATCTGGTCTGGGCTCGCCAGAGCACCGTGTCGCCGGACGATCGCAAGGTAACCAGCCTCAAGCCCCGACGAGTTGCTAGAATTACCGGTCCTTCGGATACCGCAAGGCCGAACTAGCTTTATGCGTCGGGAGAGAATTTGGCAAACGGCTCGATTTTAGTCACCGGCGGCGCCGGTTACATCGGCAGTCACGTCGTGCGGCAGTTGGGCGAGGCCGGCGAGCGCGTGGTCGTTCTCGATAATTTGAGCAAGGGCTTTCGGCAAGCGGTCATCGCGGGGGAGTTGGTTGTCGGCGATGTCGGCGACTATCCGCTGGTCGCGCGGCTCCTGTCGGAGCATCGGATCGACACGGTGATGCATTTCGCGGCGCATACCGTGGTCCCGGAGTCGGTGGCGCTGCCGCTCAAGTACTACGGCAACAACACCTGCGCCACGCGAAGCCTGCTGCAGGCTTGCCTCGAAAACAGCGTCCAGAATTTCGTATTTTCTTCGACGGCGGCGGTCTACGGGATGCCGCAGGATGGTTACGCCAGCGAAGAATCGCCAACCGTTCCCATTAACGCCTACGGAACCTCCAAACTCATGAGCGAATGGATGCTCCGGGACGTCGCCGCGGTCAATCCGCTGCGCTATGTCGCCTTACGCTACTTCAATGTGGGCGGCTCGCACCCCGGAGGGCTGATTGGCCAGTCGACGCCCGGCGCGACGTTGCTGACCAAGGCTGCCTGCGAGGCGATGGTGGGCAAGCGGCCCCACGTGTCGGTGTTCGGCAGCGACTACCCCACGCCCGACGGTACAGGGGTGCGCGATTACCTGCATGTTGAGGACCTGGCGGCCGCGCACTTGAACGCGCTCAATTACCTGCGAAGCGGGGGCAAGTCGACGATCCTCAATGTGGGATATGGCCATGGTTATTCGGTGCGCGAAGTGCTGCGCATGCTGGAAAAAGTAGCCGGAAAACCGCTAAACATCCGCGAGGAACCGCGCCGTTTGGGGGATCCAGCCTACTTGGTGGCCCGTGCCGAACGCGTGCGCAGCGAACTCGGCTGGCAGCCGCGCTATGACGACCTGGCGGCGATTGTGTCGACTTCCCTGGCCTGGGAGCGCAAATTGCTCAAGGACCCCTGGAAGAACTGACTTTAAATCCCGGTAACCTTGGGCGATTCAGCCTTTACTTGACCTCGCAAAACCGCTAGGCTTTCCGGCTCTTTTTCCAGTTAAATCAGAAGATTACGATGCGAATTACGATTTTTGGCTCAGGGTACGTGGGCCTCGTGACGGGCGCCTGCCTCGCCGATGCCGGCAATGATGTGCTTTGTGTCGACGTCGATGAGCGCAAGACCGCGATGCTTCAGCGCGGCGAGGTGCCGATTCACGAGCCGGGCTTGGATACCCTCATCAAGCGCGGTGCAGACGCCGGACGTCTGCGCTTTACGACCAACGCCAAGGAAGGGGTCGATCACGGGTTGTTTCAGCTCATCGCCGTGGGTACCCCGCCTGACGAGGACGGCTCGGCGGACCTGCGCTACGTGCTGGCGGTGGCCCGCACCATCGGCGAGCTCATGAACAACTACAAGGTGGTGGTCACCAAGTCGACCGTTCCCGTGGGGACCGCCGACAAGGTGCGCGCTGCGGTCCAAGAGTCCCTGACCAAGCGCGGAGCGGGCTTGGAGTTCGACATGGCCTCGAACCCTGAATTCTTGAAGGAGGGCGCGGCCATAGGCGACTTCATGAAGCCGGATCGAGTGGTGGTGGGCACCGACAGCGATCGCGCTGCAGAGCTGCTGCGGGCGCTATACGAGCCCTTCACCCGCAATCGCGAGCGCATGATCGTCATGGACGTTAAATCGGCCGAACTGACCAAGTATGCCGCGAATGCCATGCTGGCCACGAAAATCAGCTTCATGAACGAGTTGGCGAATCTCGCCGAACGCTTTGGCGCCGACATTGAATCGGTGCGCATCGGCTTGGGTTCCGATCCGCGCATCGGTTATGCCTTCATTTACCCTGGGGTGGGATACGGCGGCTCGTGCTTTCCCAAGGACGTTCAGGCGCTGCAGCGCTCGGCCCAAGAAGTGGGGTATGACGCCAGCATTCTCGCCGCGGTGGAAAGCGTCAACAATCGTCAGAAACAGGTCCTGTTTCACAAGATCAAGGCGCATTTTGGCGATCTGCGCGGCAAGACCCTGGCGATCTGGGGATTGGCATTCAAGCCCAATACGGACGACATGCGCGAGGCGGCCAGCCGGGTCTTGATGGAGTCGCTATGGACCGCGGGCGCCAGGGTGCGCGCCTACGATCCCGTCGCCATGCCGGAGTGCCGGCGGATCTATGGTGAGCGCGCCGACCTGAGGCTGTGCAAAACGGGTCCCGAAGCGCTTCAAGGTGCCGATGCGTTGGCGATCGTGACGGAGTGGCGCGAGTTCAGGAGTCCGGATTTCGACCACATCAAGGCGACGCTGCGTTCCCCGGCCATTTTTGACGGGCGCAATCTCTACGACCCAGAACAGATGCAAAAGGCAGGTTTTGATTACTATGCGATCGGCAGGGGAAAATTCGCGAAGTGAGTAAGTCGTGAGCGCCGTTATACCGGTGATTCTCTCCGGCGGGGCCGGCACCCGGCTGTGGCCGTTGTCCCGGGAGATGTATCCGAAACAACTGTTGGCCCTCACCAGCAAGCAGACCATGCTGCAAGACACCGCGGCGCGCCTGGCAACGATTTCCGGCGCGATACCGCCGATCGTCGTGTGCAATGAAGCGCACCGCTTCACGGTGGCCGAACAGCTGCGCGCGATGGAGACGCACGCCTCGGCCATCCTGCTCGAGCCCGCCGGCCGCAATACCGCGCCGGCCGTGGCGCTCGCGGCGCTGAAGGCTCTCGACATCGATGCGGACGCGACGCTCATCATCGCGCCGGCGGATCATGTGATCCGCGATGCGCGCAAGTTCGCGCAAGCCGCGGATGTTGCCGTTTCGTTGGCCCAAGAATCCAAGCTGGTCACCTTCGGAATCGTCGCGCATGCGCCGGAGACCGGCTACGGCTACATTCGGCGCGGCGAAAGTGCCGGGCCTGCTTATCCGGTGGCTCAGTTCATCGAGAAGCCGCCGCTCGATCTGGCGGTGCAATTCGTTGCGACCGGTGACTACTATTGGAACAGCGGCATGTTCGTGTTCAAGGCGAGCCGTTATCTGTCTGAATTGCGCAATTTCGCGCCGGATATCCTCGAGGCCTGCACGGCGGCATACCAGGCCGCCAAAGCGGATTTGGATTTCGTGCGCATCGACAAGGCCGAATTCATCAAGTGCCGCAGCGAGTCGATCGACTACGCCGTGATGGAAAAGACCCAGGACGCGCTGGTGTTGCCGCTCGATGTCGGCTGGAGCGATGTCGGATCCTGGTCCTCGCTGTTCGATGCGCTCCCGGCGGATGAAGAGGGCAATGTGCTGCAGGGCGATGTGCTGACCCACGACACGCACGATTGTTACGTGCACTCGACCAGCCGCCTGGTCGCTGCGGTGGGAATGGAAGATCACATCATCGTCGAGACCAAGGATGCGATCTTGGTGGCGCCGAAGGATCGCGTGCAGGACGTGAAGGATCTGGTCGCCAAAATCAAAAAATCCGGCCGTACCGAATCCGCGCTGCACCGCGAGGTGTTCCGGCCTTGGGGTAGTTACGACAGCATCGACAGCGGCGATCGCTTCCAGGTGAAGCGGCTCTCGGTCAAGCCCGGCGGCGTGCTCTCCCTGCAAATGCACCACCATCGCGCGGAGCATTGGATCGTGGTGCAAGGCACAGCGCGCATCACGCGCAATGACGAGACGTTTTTGCTCGCGGAAAACGAATCGACTTACATTCCGGTGGGCGCGACCCATCGCATCGAGAATCCGGGCAAGGTTCCGCTGCATATCATCGAGGTGCAGTCCGGCTCTTATTTGGGTGAAGACGACATCGTGCGCTTCGAGGATAACTACGGCCGTAAAGGCACCCACACGTGACCCCGATCACGTGTTTCAAGGCTTACGATTTACGCGGCCGAATCCCCAGCGAACTCAATGACGACGTGGCCTACCGGGTGGCGCGCGGCTACGCGCGCTTCCTGCACCCCAAGCGAATCGTTGTCGGCCGCGACATCCGCTTGAGCAGCCTAAGTCTCACCGATGCCGTGTGCCGCGGTTTGACCGACAGCGGTGTCGATGTGTATGACATCGGCGTCTGCGGCACCGAGGGCGTGTACTTTGCCACCTTCGACGGCGGCTACGATGGCGGCATCATGATCACCGCCAGCCACAATCCGCCCGATTACAACGGCATGAAATTCGTGCGCGAGCAGTCCAAGCCCATCAGCGGCGACAATGGCTTGGCAGAGATTCGCGCCTTCGCCGAGCGCGGTGAGTTCGAAACCCTGCCGCGCGCCGGCGTGCGCCATCGGCTCGATACCACGGACGCCTACATCAAGCACCTGTTGTCCTACGTTGATTTGCAGAAGCTCAAGCCGCTCAAAATCGTGGTGAACGCCGGCAACGGCGGAGCGGGGCTCATCATCGACCAGCTCGAGCCGCATCTGCCGTTCAAATTCGTCAAGATTCACCACCGGCCCGATGGTCACTTCCCGCATGGCGTCCCGAATCCCATGATCGAGGAGAATCGCAAACCGACCGTGGCGGCTATCGTTGAGCACGGCGCGGATTTCGGCATTGCCTGGGACGGGGACTTCGACCGCTGTTTTCTATTCGATGAACGGGGTGGTTTCATCGAGGGGTACTACATCGTCGGACTGTTGGCCTCGATTTTGCTGCGCGGCCAGCCCGGCGGCAAAGTGGTGCACGATCCGCGCCTGACCTGGAACACCATTGAAATCGTTGAGTCGAGCGGCGGCGCGGCGGTGTTGTCCAAATCCGGCCATGCTTTCATCAAACAACGCATGCGCGAAGTCGATGGCGTCTACGGCGGCGAGATGAGCGCGCATCACTATTTCCGGCGCTTTGCCTATTGCGACAGCGGCATGATTCCGTGGCTGGTAGTCGCGCAAATCCTGTCCGAGAGCGGTCGAAGCCTGTCGAGTTTGGTGGGCGAGCGCATCGGCCGATTTCCGGTGAGCGGCGAACTCAACTATCGAATTCCCGATGCCAAGGCCGCGATTTCCGTGTTCGAGCAGCGCTACGCACCCGAAGCCTTGAGGCTGGACCGCACCGACGGCCTCTCCTTTGAATTTCCGGAGTGGCGCTTTAATCTGCGCACATCGAATACGGAGCCCTTGGTCCGCTTGAATGTCGAGGCGCGCGGATCGGTGCAACTGATGCAAGCGAAAACTGCCGAATTGCTCGATCTGTTGAAAACGCACGGAGCGGTTGCCGCCGATCACTGATATGTCCACGCCAAAACTCAGCGTCGTGATTCCGGTCTACAACGAGGAGGCGGTGCTGCCGACCTTGTTCGCACGCCTCTATCCGGCGCTCGATGCATTGCAAATTTCCTACGAGATCGTCTACGTCAATGATGGCAGCAAGGATAGGTCGGTCGCCCTGCTGCGCCAGCAATTTCAATCACGCCCGCATGAAACTCGCGTGGTGCTGTTTCATGCCAATTTCGGCCAGCATTCGGCTGTCATGGCCGGGCTCGCGTACGCGCGCGGCGAGTACGTGGTGACGCTGGATGCCGATTTGCAAAATCCGCCGGAAGAGATCGGCAAGCTGGTCGGCAAGCTCGACGAAGGCTTCGACTATGTGGGCACGATTCGCCAACAGCGGCAAGACTCGCTCTGGCGGCGCAGCTTCTCAAAGGTCATCAACAAGATTCGGGAATGGATTACGCCGGTGCGCATCACCGATCAGGGCTGCATGATGCGCGGCTACGCCCGCTCGGTGGTAACCGCGCTCAATCAGACGCGCGAGGTCAACACCTTCATTCCGGCACTGGCGTCGCTATATGCGATGAAGCCCATCGAAGTACCCATCGCCCACGAGGAACGCTTTGCCGGGCGCTCGAAATATTCCCTCTACAGTTTGATCCGCTTGAATTTCGACTTGATCACCGGCTTCTCTGTGGTGCCGCTGCAGCTCTTTTCCATGGTCGGTATGCTGGTGGCGCTGATGTCCGCCATGCTGTTCGTGGTGCTGATCGTGCGCCGCATTTGGGTTGGTTCCGAGGCAGAAGGCTTGTTCACCCTGTTCAGCGTCGTGTTTCTGTTCATCGGTCTGGCGCTCTTTGGGATCGGCCTGCTGGGTGAGTATGTGGGTCGCATCTATGCGCAGGTGCGCGAGCGCCCGCGCTATATCGTGGAAGCGGTGCTGGAGGAGAGCGAAGGCGCACCCATGCTGGAGCGGAGGGTCGCGCAGCATCATCGGCAGGACGTCTCCTAGGTGACCACCGCCATCGTTTTTGCCTATAGCGAGGTCGGCGTGCGCTGCGTGCGCGAGCTGTTGGATCAAGGGGTCAAGATTTCGCTGCTCTTCAGTCACGCCGACGACCCCAAAGAGGCGCAGTGGTTCGGCAGCGTGGTGCAACTGGCCAAGGACCGTGGGCTGAACGTGGTGACACCGGACTCACCCAACACGCCGCAGTGGATCGCACAGGGCGCCGCGCTCAAACCGGATTTCGTTTTTTC
>Ga0210388_10000329_pt1 | contig 40756 bp, 31 predicted proteins | sample IncBWC19OmetaG_FD_155485 | JGI IMG/M metagenome (GOLD analysis project Ga0210388, IMG submission 155485) | Forest soil microbial communities from Barre Woods Harvard Forest LTER site, Petersham, Massachusetts, United States - Inc-BW-C-19-O ...
ACACAAGCAAGGGCAATATCGCCCCTAACAGCACCTGGAAGTTCTGGGTCGTGGTGTGGGCGGAATACAACGGCAAGCTGGTGGAGGAGATTCATGATCACGGCCTGACGGCCGCTCCAACCAAGCAGTTCAACTCGCTGGCGGACGTGCCGATTGAGACGTACAGCAACAACCTGGGCTTTTACAACCAGGTCTTCACCGTATTCGCGCCGGCCAGCTCTGCAGGATCACCAACGCAGAAGAAGTCTCTGCTCACGGTCTCCGATGTCCAGTTGCGATCGGGTTCAACCACGTTGCGCGATCTGCCCGTCACCCTTACAGCGACCCACAGCTCATCCGGTGCGGATATCAGATCGATACTTACGCTCTACTACGACGGCAATCCCAAAGGGAATGGCACGTTGTTCGACACGCAAAGCATTGATCGCGTCCCGTCCAGCGGCATGGTGGACACGGCACGATTCACTCCCGATACCTGCGGAGTACATCGGATCTTCGTGCGCTCCATCCCTCAGGACGGCTCCGCGCCCATCGCTGCCGCTGAAACGAAAGTCGACGTCACGATCGATACCGCGCAAGCCGTGCAATCGGTAGACGACCTTACCGCCTACCTACAGAAATTGAGCGCCCCCGTCGAGCTGAAGCGTGACCTTATCTATGACCTCGCAAACGCGAGACGTGATTTCAAGGAAAATCGCAACGGACAAGGCAGGCGCGACCTCAAAGAGTTCATCAGAAAACTTCTCGAGCACCGCGATGCGTTCGGCGAGACGGCCACGAATGCGATGCAAGGACAGGCGGAAGACACAGTCGGATGCGTTCCTGATCGCGAAGACGATGACAGAGGCCCGGCATCCCTTGACGCAGAGAATTAGCCCTCGGAGCGCAGCCAGCGGTAAGGCCTTTCTCAAGCCACCGATTGATCTGAATGACTCAATGAGTGCGTTGGCGAGTGAGCTTCAACTGAGCACCATTCGCTGACGTTCTTGTGTCCTCCACATCTACTCCCCGCGCAGCGCGATCATTGGCTCGATGGCCGCCGCGCGCTGCGCAGGGACCATCGACGCAACCAGCGCCGCCAGCGCCAGAAGAAGCGTTGCCCCGAACAGCATCAGCGGATCCCATGGAGCCACGTCGAAGAGCTGATCGGTCATCAGCTTTCCGGCCAGAATCGCCAGCGGAATCCCCAGCCCGAGGCCGATGCCTATCTGCCACGCCGCACCGCGCAGCACCAGGTTCATCACATTGCTGCGGTTTGCGCCTAGCGCCATCCGCAGCCCGATCTCGCTCGTCCGCTGCTCCACGGTGTAGGCCATCACGCCATAGAGACCCACCGCGGCCAGCACCAGTCCCAACGCGCCGAAGAGTGTGGTCAACGTCGCGATCATGTTCTGTTGCCGAAAGTCCCCGTCCACCACTTCGCTGTACGGAGTTACTCCGTACAGCACCAGACTGGGATCGATGCTCGCTACTGCCTTCCTCACCTTCTGCTCGAGCTGAGGTGGATTGCCCGGCGCCCACAGCACGATGTTGGAGAGGAAATGCGACCACCGCTCACCCTCGCTGAACAGCGGATCATCGTAGGTCGCCGACTGCGTCTCCGCCGGCCAGAACATCGGCCCTACCGGATCCTTATAGTCCCAGGTCATGTAGCGGATGTCTTTCACCACGCCCACAATCTCGTAGGTTCCCGCGTACCGCAGCCGGTCGATGCCGAAGTGCTGCCCGATGGGGTTCTGGTTCTTGAAAAACTTCCGCACGAAGGATTCGTTCACCACCGCCACGTTGCGTGTCGCGGCCGTATCCTGCTCGCTCAGCGAGCGGCCCTGGATCATCTTTGCCCCGATGGTCTCGAAGAAGCCCGGCATCACCCGCGCCCAGCCCGCACTTGTGTCTTCCTTCGGATTCGGTTCCGGGCGGCCCTCGATGCGGATGCCCTCATTCCAGCTGTCGCCGCTCATCGGCGCGTAGAGAGCCGGCGCCACCATGCGTACTCCGGGAATCGCCCGCAGGCTGTCGTCGACCCGCTTGTACAGGGGCTCCATCTGCTCCGGCGTATAGGTGCTCAGCGTGGGATTCATCGAAACCAGGTAGCGTGCCCCCGTCTCAAAGCCGAAGTTCTGGTGCCTGAGGTTAGTGAGGCTCCGCGCAAGAAGCGCCGCCGTCGAGAGCAGCACCAGGGACATCGCCGCCTGTGCAATCACCAGCGATTTCTGCGTCCACGAGCGTCCGCCACCTACCGAGCGGTTCGCCCCACGCAGCGCCTCCACCGGGTCCGCATGCGAGGTTACCCATGCCGGTGCCGTCCCGAATAGCATCCCCGTCAGCAGCGAGATGCCCAGCGTAAACAACAGCACCGCCCACGAAGGGACCGGGCTCACGGGTACGTAGTTTTCGTCTCCACCTACGTGGAAGGCCAGGTACAGGATCAGCCGCGTTCCCATGTAGGCTACTGCCACGCCCAGCACTCCGCCCAGGAGCGACAGCGTCACGCTCTCCACCAGCGCCTTGCGCACCAGCCGCATCCGCGAGGCGCCCAGCGCCACACGCACCGAAATCTGCGCCCGGTCCTTGATTCCGCGCGCCAGCATCAGGTTCGCCAAGTTGCCGCAGGCCACCAGCAACACACAACCGGCTGCGATCATCAGCAGCTTCAGCCCATCCTGGTACTCTCCGCGCATCTCCGCCACGCCCGCGCCCCCCGGCGCGAGGTGCAGCGTCTGCTGCTGCCAGAGCTGCTTCTGCCCCGGCTCCATATCTGGCACATGGCTCGCCAGCCAGCCGTGGAACTCCCCGCGCAGCTTCGCTTCAAGAGCCCGCGGGTTCACGCCCGGGCGCGTGCGCCCGAGCAGGTCTAGATAGTTTCCATCCGGCCGCTTGATTCGCGAAATCGCTCCGACGAGCGTATCTTCTGACGTGGCCGGCAGCCAGAAATCCGGCATGCCTCCGCCGGATAGTTTTGCTCCGTAAAAGCCCGGCGGAGTCACTCCGATCACCGTAAACGGATGCCCATTGATCTGGTACGTCGCACCCACCACCGACGTATCCGAGCCATACTTTTCCTGCCAGATCCGGTAGCTCATCACCGCCACCAGGGGCGCGCCATCGCGATCGTCCGCGTCGGTCATCAACCGCCCAATCCACGGCTGAATGCCCAGCGTGCGGAAGAAGTTCCCCGAGACCATCTGCCCATTGCGCGTATCGGCCGGCGCCGTCGACCCGGAGCGTCGCACGCCCAGCGCCGTGTTCCCCGCCTGCAGCGCTGCCAGGTCCGAAAACTCCGGCGTCCCGGCGCGGAACATCCGGTAGGCCTCCCACGAGAAGAGCGCAAAGTCTCCGTCGTCGCCCTGCACGTAGCCGCCCCAGTTGCAGCAGCGGTTCTTGTCACCGATCCGCCACAGATCCTCCGGCTTCACCACTGGGAGCGATTTCAGCATCACCTGCTGTACCAGCGTGTAGATCGCCGTCGTCGCTCCGATGCCGAGCGCCAGCGTGATCACCGCCGTCGCCGTGAATCCCGGGGCCTTTCGCAACTGCCGCAATGCATCGCGCAGATCCGCCAGCATACGCACTCTCTCCTATTTCCACGAGCTCGCTTTTGCACACTGTTACGTGCACGGCAGACGCCAAGTTCAAAGTAAATTCTTCTGCAGCGATAATTTGGCCTGGCCCAGCACGTGCTGCGAGCGGTCCAGCGGTCGTTTCCATCGCTCTCAGCGAGGCAGGGCGTTTACAGCTTGAACGGTACCTGCGCGGCGGTGCGACGGGAGTATGCCTCGTGCAGAGCACCGAGCTGGGTGCGCGAACCGGCTGCGGCAAAAATGACACATCTTCTCAAGCCGCTTACCCGTTCAATTCAGGGATGGACTGGCTTGGGCTCATTCTGCTTCGTACGAGGCACACGAATTACCTCGACGCTGCGCGAGGTGTAGTTGGTAAGAAAGAGCGTCCTGCCATCCACACCCAGGCTGATATTGCGAGGAAATGTGCCGGCGGTCCAGGTCTTCACTGGTTCAGATTCCTTCGTAAGCTCGAGGATCGCTCCAGTACCTTCGGCGGTTGCGAAGCGGTTAGAGTTGGCGACAGCCAAAAGGCGGTCGTGCGCAAAGAGACGAATGCCAACCGGAGCATCGCCTCCGCTTGGCAGTGCTCGCTGAAATGCATGCTCCGGATCTGACTCGAGCAGTAGCGTATTGAAGGCCAGCACCGCGTTGTCTCCTCGCGCCGAAACAAAAAGCTCGGACTGGTCCTGCGTTTCGACGAGCCGCACAGGCGAGCAGCCAGAAGCCACTCGAGCAAGAATCGCATCCTCCTTCAAGGCGATAGCCCGGCGCACGTCCAGCACTGAAACGAACCCGTTGCCGCGAGGTGGCGTTCCTTTCTTCTGCACGCAATCACGCTTAGTCAGGGCAGGATTGGCCGCGCCCGCGATAGGAGGAGAATTCTTTTCCGGAACCAACTCCGTCGCGACATAGATCCGTGAACCATCCGGAAATATGGAAAGGCTTGGCACCACGTCTCCCACCGCGATATGGCCGATCGTCTCAGGGTGGGTAACCGCGCCCGACTCGTCCATATGCGTAGCAGTCACACCCACATTTCCTCGCTGTTCATGGAACATGCCGTATTCGTTCGATGAGAAGACATATTGGCCGTCAGGGGTGGCAACCACATCGAAGGTTCCAGCCTTTTCACCTTGATCCGCAAAAATTGGCCGAGCCGTTCCCTTCGGCACGTCCGAAATACTGAGAAATGCGACACCTTCATCTCCCACTCCCACTACAAGGGTCTTTCCACCTCTCAATATCGCGAGACCATTCGCCCCGGCGCTGCCCAGCCGAATAAATCCGACCGCATTCAACCTTCCGTTGTGAGCACGAAATACCTGTATCCCACAGACAACATCGTGCCTCGCTCCTGCAACAGAATCAGGTCCTGTGAAGTTGGGGCTTCCGACATTAGTCACCGAGACGAACAGATATTTTCCGTCTGTGGTGGATATCGCTGATGTGGGATTGCCGTTCGTTGGGTAGTCGGACACCCGAACCTTGAAACTCTCTCCATGCAATTCCCCGATACAGCTTCCGAGCAATAAGGAGACAACAACAGACTGTCTAAGGAATTTGAGCATCTCGATCGCTTTCATCATTTCTCCAGTGGATGAACCACTCGGCATTAAATTCACAATGCAGGATTTTGCCAGGCGGGGCTTTCTACGAGGAACATTCCGGATAAGCGCAAGATCTGCCAAGTGTCTTTACACCTGCAATCCGAGCGAACGGGGAAAGCGCGCCAGTTCCTCTGGAGTTGAATTATTTGGGACCGAACAACCGGGCGTAGCGATGTACCTGGCCCCGGCTTGGGTCCTCGCACCTGTCCACTGCTTCCGCATTTCCGTCGTCGTCAACTTCTCGAAATCGATCTCATCCACCCCGCCGGCGATCGGCTGCGAGTACTGCTTACGAACTTCGGAGATCGGGATTCCGCTCGTCTTCACGGAGTACTGAATTACAGGCGCGTTGAAATCCCTGAACTGGTCGAGATACGGCCTCTCGAGATAGTGGAGGTGAAGAATGGTTAGCTTTGTGTCGGCGAGGGCGTCGAAGACGCGCTTGTCATAGGGCCGGGTGTATCGCTCATAATCCGTAACAGAGCCGAACTTGTTTTCCGCATTGAAAATGCTGACGAGAGCGCCGGAGGCTCCGATGTCTTTGATGTGCCGGACGTGGTTGATAGTTGACTGCGTGATCGCCTCCAGCGCGCCGTGCCAGGCATCCGGATTCTGTTGTTGAAATTCGTGAAGGCTCTTGATCTGTTCATCCTGAACCTCTTCCGATTTTCCCAGGCTCGCAAACTGCGGCTGCGACTGAAACAAGATCATGGCCGTCATATAGGGGCCATAGATCGTGTCGATGAAGTACGCGTCGCCATTCAGTCCATCGCGGACTAGTTTGAGCGTCGTCAACTGGTCCGGGAACGGCGAGTCCAAGGGCTTCAGTTCGTACCACCTGCCCGTTGTCGACTGAGGATAGTCGAAATCGTTCATGACTTTGACGATGTCGGTGTCGTAAGCACGATGGAATTCGAGATGATCTTGTGCCTCCAACTGCGCAGTCGGCCTCTTGTAGTGGTGGTAGAACGTGAACGGAGGGCGATCGAGGTCCTCTCCGCTCAAAGCCCGATCGACTCGCTCTTTGTGGCTGAGTGCGGATGGCACGGCCTTCTCGCCAAAGACGGACTTAGCGAGTGCAAGAGTGGCCGTGGCAGTAGCAGCGGAAACGAAGTTGCGTCGATTCATGATCAGATCCTCAGAAATAGGAGACCTAAGTGCTCTTGACAGAATATTAGTCTTCATCCGAAGAGTACTTCCCGTCCCTCCAATCCATCGAGCTTGACTACATGGATCGGTGGGTGCCAATGGTTCGGGGTAAGCTCCCAGCGCCTGTTCTCGTCGCGAGCAAGCGCTTCCTGGTCGGGAAAAGCTGCTTCGCAATCTCAGATTCAGATTGCCCAGTCGGAGCATCCTGGGAGGCTTGGACAATGATGACTGCCATCCCGAAGATGTGTCTCGCATTCAAAGCCCGAGACTTCTACCTGGTCCTGCGGGTACATTGCGGCGGCCCGATACAGTACGTACGTGTGATGAAATTTGTTTTTAGTTTTCGGGCTTTCTTGTACCCTAGCGCTCAGGATTCTTGAGGGTTGAGCCGAATGAAAGTGCTAGCGCAAGTCTTGATTTGGGGCCTTTTGTCTGCCGCGGTTTCTTCTTTTGCTGACATCGTTGTTCTGCATGACGGCACCAGCTATTCCGGACGCTATACTCCTGCTGGAAACGGAACCCTCTCGTTCACAGACGACCAGGGCATTCACTATGACATACCGGCTGGCGACGTCCAGTCGCTGGTCTTCTCGAACGCTGCCGACCATCTGACGTTACGCAATGGAAAAACCTATTCCGGCCAATTGAATGGAGCCGACATGATTCCGTTCGAGGGCAGCGGGGGCATCGACTACCAGTTCCCCATACGCGATGTCAGCTCGCTTGTGCTCACAGGATCGCAGGCGCCCGCTGGATCGCACCACATCCCTACGGTGATCATTCCTGAAGGCACAGACATCGTTATCCGCACGGACGACGGTGTGCGATCAGGGCGGGACTCTTCGGGCCAACTCTATCCCGCAACCATTGAACAGGATGTTTATGGCAGCTCCGGAAACGTGGCAATTCCCGGAGGCACACGCGCGAAGCTGGTGTTGAGCAACGTCCGCAGCGGGGGCGCAGTACACAGCCAGGAGTTAGTACTGGATCTCTATTCCGTAGACGTCCACGGCGAGCAATACCGGGTTGATAGTTCCTCGGTGACGGAGAGCAACAAGAGCGGCCTTGGAGCCAACCGTCGCACGGCCGAGTTTGCCGGTGGAGGCGCAGGGATCGGCGCCTTGATGGGGGCTGTGTTCGGCGGAGGAAAAGGCGCCGGCATTGGCGCCCTGGCCGGAGCCGGTGGCGGTGCGCTTACCCAACTCTTTACCCGCGGCAAGGAAATCAGCGTGCCGGCGGAAACCGTGATGACCTTCCGCCTGGAGCGAACCCTGGTGTTGCACCCGTAAGCTTCGCCGGCGCCCACCACCCCGCAGGAGGCGATGCCGGCGACTAGTACTTCCAGCTCATGTCCGCGCTCGGTGGAGCCGTCTTCGTGATCCTGTCCATAATCTGCGGCAGGTACATTGTGTTGTAGTGCAGCCGCGAGTAAGCATTGGGCAGGCTGGGGTCGCCATTCCAGCAGTGCTCAGCTCGCGGGCCGTACTTCACCTCTCCATCGTACGGAACCCCGTGCCCGGGCGTGCCTGTCGTCTTCAGGAAGTCCTCCATCAGATAAACGGCGTTGTTCAGGAAATACGTATCGTCGGACCCTACATAGAGGTGAAGCTTGCCCTGCAGTTTTGGTCCCAGCGTGGCCCAGTCTCTCTGAAGAATCGCATTCAGGTCGTAGTGGTCGTGCCAGTAGGCCGCTGTCTTATGGTCAATCTCGCCCGTTTCCTTATCGAAGATCGGTTGAGGATAACCGTCCGCGCCTACCGGCCCGTAGACGGCCTGCCAGATATCGAATTGCTCTCCGGAGCGGCCGTGATCGCCCAGCGCGGCCTCGTAGGCGATGTTGTCGCGCACGGTGATCAGCGTATGTCCCAGATAGTCCCGCATCGCCGGCTGCTCGACTCGTTTGTTGGCGCCCTGCAGGTAGAACATGTTCGGCTGGTTATAGAGGTCGGTTGTCATATAGGCGTGAAAATCGACCGGATCGGGACAGGCCACAAATGCGCCGTTGTAGCGATCGGGATAGAACATCTGCACCGCCAGGGATTCCCATCCGCCGGTCGAACCTCCATAGAGGAACCGTGCCCATCCCTGCGCGATGCCACGGAATTGCTTTTCAACTGCGGGCATCAGCTCTGTCTCGATCGCGTCGCCGTAAGGGCCAAGGTTGGCGGAGTTCACCGCGTAGGAGTCGTCGTAGAACGGATTCGCATGCTGGATCTGAATGACCAGCACGCGCGGGAAACCTGGACTGGTCCACTTCTTGTACTCGTCGTATGCCTCCTGCTGCTGAATCCTGTTGTAACCCGCCAGGCGAAACCGTTCGGAATAATCGGGCTTCAAGGCCGGGTCCGGCGGCGTGGTTCGGAAGTCAGGAACACCATCGGGGAAATGCCCTTCGAAGACCATCTCCGGGTAGTGCGCGTCGGGGTGTTCGTCGAATCCTTCCGGTACCAGGACGATGGCGGAGAGATACATCGGCCGGCCCCAGAACTTTGTCAGCAGTTCGCTCTGGATACGCAAATGCCGGATGTATTTCGTGTCCGGCTCCGGCGCAATCGGCCCGATGACCTTGTCGAGCGAGATGTTGATCGGCGCCGATCCCGGACCGACATGCACCTTCTGCGGCGTGCTGTACAGGTTCCCCGGAGCAAGATTCCAGTGCTGCCCTTCGCCGCGGTCCGGCGCAAGTTTGATTGTTTTGCCGTCGGCGCGATGGAACGTTTCATAGACGTTCAGTACGGCCTGCGCTGTGTAGTCACCAGCAGGCACATCCTCGAGGGAGCGGATCGGATAGCCCGCGGCGCTCTTGTCAATCGTGACCGCTTCACCCGGTTTCAGGCCATCGACCGTTACGCCGAAGATGATCTGTGAGCGCGGCGTATCGTCGATCTGCATGCGCGGCTCATCACTCGGGTCGTTCGAGAGCAGGAACAGCATTCGGCCGTCCAGTGGCTTCGAAGACATAGCGGCGGGAAAGCTGACGATGACGGTTTGCGCCCGAAGCATGGGCGTAGTCAAAGCGAGCAGAACCACACAGAAACATACCGGGCTTCGCATATCCGGCAAGTATAGAACGATGATTGACGGTGCAGCTCCGTAGGGCCTCGCTGCGAGAGGTGCATGCCACACGGATGCGTGCGAAAGGCTAAAAGTTGAAGGTTTAGTCCATTTGATGGAATTGCACTCCCGATTAATTCGGTATGCTTCGATATATCCCCCTGATTGCTTCCAAGAGGTCGCCAATGTTGAAGCTGGCAATCCCCTTGCTGCGCGTGTCAAACGCCGCGGCGGCAGAGGACTTCTATTGCAACCGGTTGGGCTTTCGAAAAGAATTCGTTTATCGCAGTGATGACTCCAAACCCGAACCCTGCTACCTGGGTTTGACGCGCGACCGCATCTGGCTCCACATCTCTTCGTTTTCCGGTGACGGCATTCCAGGTTGTGTGGTCAATTTTATGGTGGAAGACGTCGATCTTTTACACATGCAGCTTCTGGCGCGAGGGGTCTCCATTGAGAGCGGGCCTGTCGATCAGAGCTGGGGAACGAGGGAGCTGTACGTCAGGGATGTTGATGGCAACAGCATCCGCTTTATCCAGCAGTAACCCCAACCCAGTTCTTAAGCCGGTTGCAGTGTTCGTGCAGATGTCCTCACGCTTGACACCCCTATTTTTCTATGGGTAATCTCCTGTCACCAAGATTTGTGGAAGATAGATTCCTATGTCCAGAAATGATCTTCTCGGCTCTCTCGGCTTTCTGGTTCTCAAAACGCTTTCTCAGGCTGGCCCTCTCCACGGTTACGGAATTGTTCTCCACATCCAGAGAGCGTCCGATGAATTGCTGAGTGTCGAAGAAGGCTCGCTCTACCCGGCCCTGCACCGCATGGAGCAGAGTGGGTTGATCAGCTCGGAATGGGCGCTTACTGAGACAAATAGAAAAGCGAAGTACTACAAGCTGACTGCAGCCGGAAAGAAGGAGTTGCAGGACGTCGAAAAGAGCTTTGAACAACTGGTGAAAGGCGTGCGTGCGATGTTGCGGTACGCATGAGGGAATGACATGTCGCTCTTTCGTCGGATCTCGAATCTGTTTTCCCGCTCCAGAATCGATCGCGAAATCGAAACCGAGCTAACGTCTCACATTGAGATGCGTATTGAGCAGAGCATTGCTGAGGGCATGTCCCAGGAAGCGGCCCGCCGGGATGCCTTGCTTCGGTTTGGAAACCCAATAGCGACGAAGGAGCGTGTGCTGGCTGCGGATGCAGTCCTCGCCCTGGAAAGTATCGGCATGGACATGCGATATGCGTTTCGCCGGCTCGCAAAGTCGCCCGGCTTTGCTGTCACCGCGATTCTGACGCTCGCTCTTGGCATCGGAGCAACGACTGCGATCTTCAGCGCCGCCTATGCGCTTCTGCTCCGCTCGTTACCATTTCAGGATGCGGATCGTATTATCGGGATCTATGAGACTCATCCCCAGATTGTCGGCGGGGCTGAGGTCAACTTCCTGGATTATCAGGACTGGCGCAGACAGCAGACAAGTTTCGAGCAGGTCGCCGCTTATTCGGGCGCAAGCTCCGACACTATGGCGCTGGTTATGCGGGATCATGGGGAACAGGTCCACACCGTCCTCGCATCGAGCAACCTCTTCGTGCTTCTCGGTGTTGCGCCGCTTATGGGCCGCACGTTTGTGGAACAGGACGATACCCCGAATGCAAATCATGTCGTTGTGCTCAGTGCGGAGGCCTGGCAGCGCTATTTTGGGGGTGATCGCAGTATCCTCGGTCGCAGCATCACTCTCAACGGAGTCAGCTATACCGTGATCGGCATACTTCCTCCGGGTGGGGCTTATCCCACAACAGGAGAGTTCTGGATGCCGCTCTCCCTGATGGACAAAGAGTCGCAGACCCGGCGAGTGGGACACACGCTCGATGTTCTGGGCCGGCTCAAGGCTGATGTCGGCTTAGCGGAAGCTCGAACGGATATGAATACGATCGCAGCGCGATTGGCGAAGATCTATCCGGCAACGAACAGAAATATCGGTGTGCTGCTCACTCCGTTGCGCGAGCAACTCGTGGGATCTCTGAGGCCCGCGATCCTCACGCTGCTCGGCTGCGTAGTTCTAGTCCTGTGTATCGCCTGCGCAAACGTCGCGAATCTTCTTTTAGTGCGGGCCGCTGCTCACGTCCGCGAGGCCGCGGTGAGGCAGGCGTTGGGGGCGAGCCGGCTTCGCCTGTTCACCCAACATCTTTCCGAAACGTTGATCCTTTGTTTGTTCGGAGGTCTGTTGGGAACCGCGGTCGCCGCGCTCGCTCTTCCGCTACTGCGGGTAGCGTTTACGCATGCGGCGGGCGCTGATCCTTCGTTAATCCGCTCGATTCAGATCAATGTCCCTGTCCTGCTGGTGACCTCAGGCGTATGCCTGCTCACCGCCATTCTCTTTGGGCTCCTGCCGATGATCAAGACCTCAAACCAACTGGCCGATTCGCTGCGGCCGGGTGACCGCAGCAGCACAGGCAGACGAAGCTGGAGCAGAAGCGCGCTCATCTCCGCAGAGATCGCCATCGCCGTTGTTGTGCTGTTTCTGGGAGCGCTGTTGATCCGAAGCTTTCAAAAACTGATTCGGGTGGATCCGGGCTTTCGCACTGATCATCTGCTCAGCCTCGAGATCACGCTGCCTCAACCTCGGTACCAGGATCAAACCCCCGCAACGAATCACTTCTACGAAAGATTGATCGACAAGCTGAAACAATCGCCCGGCATTGTGTCCGCGGGAACGACCATCGCTCTTCCGTTCAAGGCATCTCATGCGATGACGCGATTTCTCATCGCCGGTGAACCTGCCCTTGCCCCGGGAGTTCTACCGATGGAACAGATCCGCTTTGTCAGTCCGGACTTTTTTCAGGCGATGGGGCTTCAACTGAAGCACGGCAGGGGCTTCGAGCGCAAAGACGTCGAAAATGGTTCGGATCTCATCATTGTCAATCAGGCGTTTGCCGTGCGCTATCTTTCGGGTAAAGATCCGTTGACTTCCAACATTCTGATGAATGTCCTCGATCCTCATCCGGATAAGGTGCCTGTCATCGGCGTGGTCTCGAATGCTCGCGATCTGGGAGTCGAGACCGATGCCGAACCTGTGCTATATTTTCCCGGCTTTGGCCTGCATGCTGTGCTTTTTATCCGCACGAGTATAGACCCGATGAGCATCCTTCCCGAGGTACGCAAAGCTGTCAGTGAACTCGATCCAACGCAGCCGATCTATCACATCGAGACCATCGATGAGGTCCTCTCCGAATCCCTGGCCCGGCAGAGAATGATCGCTGTTTTGCTCGGCATCTTTGCGTCGCTGGCGCTGACACTTGCAGCCATCGGTATCTATGGAGTAATCGCCTACTCCGTCGCGCAACGTACACGCGAGATTGGGGTGCGAATGGCGATCGGGTCGAGCAGAGAGAGAATTCTGCTTCTGGTGTTGCGCGAAGCGGCTGCCTTTACGAGCATCGGAGTTCTGGCGGGACTGGTTGCCGCTTTAGCCGGCGCTCATCTGGCAGACGCGCTTCTCTTTCAGATCAGTAGCGCCGACCCCTTTTCCATCGCCATATCTGTATTTTCTCTGTTGATCATGGCAATCTTGGCCGCGGTCCTGCCCGCCAGCCGTGCAGCCACGATCAATCCCGTTGAAGCCCTTCGATCAGAGTGAAGGCTCTGAGGGGGGCGAAGTGTTCTCGACTTGAGTGACGTCGTGCGCCGGCTGCTCCAGCCACGCTCTAACGTTCGAGGATTTGCTCGAAATACGCGAGCGCACGCGGATCGTGCGTCTGGCTCAGCCAGAAGATCGCATCCTTGCGGAGCTCCGGAGAAGCGTTTGTTTGTGCCACATGCAGAAGTTCGGGCACAGCCTCATCCTTCGGCAATTGGCTCAGCGCGAAGACCGCCTTCTTTCTCATGCCCAACTCGGGATCATTCTTCACCGCGTCCTTGAGTGTGGCCACGGCCTTCGCGCCGGCTTTCTGCCCCACCCAGAAGATCGCCTGTTCGCGAACACCTGTTTCCGTGTCCGACTTCGCCATGCGAATCATGTCGTCGATCGCTGCGGGATCATGATTCACCGACAAATCGAAGACCAGCTTTTTCCGGAACTCCGGATCAGGATCGCTCGTTAGCTTCTCCAGCGCCAGCAATCCGTCATGCCCGCGCTCTGTGCCCAACCAGAATCCTGCCTTGTCCCGCAGCCATAACGGGTTCGCCGATGAAGAAAATCTCTCCAGCGCCCCGGTCGCCTTCCCGGTCTGATGTATCGCAATCGCTGCCAGTGCCTGGTCCGTGCGCCGCTTGTTGTCCGCTGTCACCAAACTTGACAGCCACGCCACGCTATCGTCTGCTTTTACATCCGTGAGCCATGTGAACGGGAGTCCTCCTGCATCCATCCGGCACCCGGTGGTCATAAAGATAACTTTGTCCATCGCTCCGTGATCGATCCGCACAAGCACATCGACACTCGTGACTGTCATCTGATGATCGTCTGACGACCGGAAGCTATTGTTCGATTCCTCTAGTTGATAGACACCACAACATTCATTGTCCATCGATGAGTCCGTTTCGCCCGAACAAACAGAGAAATGTAATCGTGGAACAGCTGACACCTCATAGCCCAGCCAGAGCGGTCCAGTTGAACGCTGAAATCGGTCCACCGTCGCGGACAGTCCTGCGCCAGCCGGCTCAGTGTGAAACTGCGTGTTAACCACCTTCGGTGTCTGCTGTGCCATCGCAAGCATCGACACGCCGAGTACTGCGGCTACAATCCAATCTTGTCTCATAGGGATACCTCGCTACTTGTTCAGAATTTCCAACATGTATTTCGTGGCTTCGTCGCTATGCATCAGGCTTAGCTGCTGCACCAAGTACTGCTTCATCTCCATGTCTTTCTCACTGCGCGCCAATGTCACCAGATCGTGCGCGTCATTCGCGAGGAACAGTGCCTGCGCCGCAGCCCGCTTCGTTTCCACATCCGTACTCTTCTGGTACATCGCCACCAGAGTCGGAGCTACCGACATTCCTCCCGCAATACCCAGGTTGCGGATCGCCTTCCGCCGTAACTCCGCATCCTGTTCCGATTGCGCAATCTCCGACAGCGGAGAGACGCCGTTGTGGCCGCCCGCAATCAGGGCGTTGATGATGTCCGCCTTCGTCTGTGCGTTGTTCGTCGCGCGATACATGGTTAGCAGATCCTGTCCCGCACCGATCGCACCCAGCGTCTGGATCGCGGTTTTGACCAACTCCGGATCGGTCTCCCGGCGCGCGGCTTCCAGCAGCTTCGAAGACGCGCCCGTCATGACATACGACTGCAGGATCACTCGCTTCACCTGTGCATCGCTGGTGTGCTGATAGATCGTTGCCAGTGTGTCTTCGGCTTGCTTGCCCCGCGCTGCCGCGATCATGCGAATCGCCTTGATCTGTAGCGCCGGTCCCGACTGCCCTTGCGCGATCTGGCTGATCAACGCTTCAGCCTGTGGCGACTGATTCTGCGCCAGCACAAACAGCGCCCGGCTTTTCAGCTCTTCCGACTGATTGCCACTCAGTATCTTTTGCAGAATCGGCACCGCTTGCGCCTGGTCCTGCTGCATCAGCGCGTTCACGGCCAGCAGCTTCAGGTTCTCATCGGCCTCGGCTTGCGGGGCCACCGGATCGCCGCTCTTGCCGCGAATCTCGATCTCCAGTGCGCCGCACTCATCCAGCCACCGGCTCTTCGGATACTTCTTCCGCAGCTCGCCGCATGTATTCAACGCACTCGCCGGTTGCCCTTCCTTGTTTTCAGCGTAGGCCTTCCAGTAGAGCGCCCCCTCCGCGTGCTCGCCGCGCATCTGCGCAACGCGATCGAATAATCCTGCGGCGTCAGGCCAGCGGTTCTCGTTGATTGCACGCGTCCCATCGGCATAAAGGCTCGCGTCGTCGGCGTCCGCGCTTCCGCCGTTCATGATCAGAAAAGGTTGCAGAGCTTCGGCGTGCGCATACCAAGGCGCGATTGTCAGTGCAGCGACAAGAAAAATTGAAAATGATGCTTTGACTCTCATTAAATGAATGCTCCCTTCGCGGGTTTAGGCCCGCTTCCCTGATCCGGACTGCGTGCCAGCAGGACCCGAATCTCAAATAGAATTCCGTCCGTGTTCATCTCATTACGTACGCGCTGCAGATCTGTCGCAGTCAGATTCGGATCGTTCGCGATTTCTGCAAGCACGCCCTCCAATCGGTCCAGCGCCCCTGCCAGCGCCGGGTCACCAGTTCTACTCGCGGTCGTACGATAGAGCTGGTTCGACGCCAGCAGTTCTCGCGCCTCCGACTGCAGTGCTGCATTCTCCGTACTGTCGGACATGTCCGCGTGCTCCAGTTGCACCAGCATCCGCTCCGTGCGATCCAGGTGGTCAGTCAGCACCACCAGCACCACGCGCTGCGCGGCTTGCGGATTCTTCGCTACATCCGATTTATGCGTGGCGATCCGCTCCCAGTAGCGGCCTCCAAGAAACGCTGCCGCCAACACCACCGCGCAGCTAATCGCCAGCGCAGCTGATTTCCACCACACCCAGTGCCGCCAACCCGTTGCCTTCTTCTGATACGGGATCAACTGCGTCCGAAGGCTCTCCCACACATGCTCGCCGTACTCCGCGCTCCGCACGGGCACGACCGCAGGCTGAATCGCCTCCAGGCTCTGCTGTAACGCTGCATATTGCCCCGCACACTCCCGGCACGCCTGCAGATGCGCATTCGCCGCCGCGGCGCCCTCGCCGTAATACAGCTCGATCATTTCGTCTTCGCTCAGGTGGTTCATGCATTCCCCCGCAGCGGCGCCAGTTCTCTCCGCAACTTCTGTACTGCGCGAAACACCGTCTGCTTCGCCGTATTCGGAGCGATTCCCAGCACTTCGGCGATCTCGCTCATGGAGCGATCTTCGAAGTGCCGCAGCACGAACGCGCTCTTTTCCGTCGACGTCAGCCTCCGCATTGCCATCTCCTGGGCTGCGCTGATTTCACGGCTCAGAAGCACTCGTTCCGGATCGGCATCCTGTGCGGCAACCTGCACCGTCTTTTCCTCCGGATTGCTTTCCTCGCCGTGCCGGTACTCTGCTTCAATACCCGGCCGGCTGATCCGGTTGAGAGCGCAGTTCACAGCGATCCGGTAGATCCAGGTTCCGAAGGCGGAACTTTGCTGAAAGCTCTCCAGTCGCTGATACCCGCGCAGAAATGTCTCCTGCACAATCTCCTCCGCATCGGCCGCGTTGCCGATAATCCGAAACGCCACTCGGAAGATAGCCGCGCTGTGGGCGCGGACAAGCGCACTGTATGCTTCCTTGTCTCCGGCCAGCACGGCTCGGACAATCGAGTGATCGTTTCCCTGCATTCAGGACATTAGACAGTGGTTTGATTTCGCGGTTAGGAGAATATTTTGCGCACGCGATGCAGTGGAATCCGCAATGATGATGGCTGCCGGGCTCGCAGCGCAAATCGGGGGCGTAAAGCCGGAAGGAAGATCCCTGGAAGCACGCAACGCCGACTCGGCGGGATGGTCCCATCATGTCCCATGCGGTGTGCAGGATATCGGCGATGGCAGATATACGGTGCTGATGCCTGGATCTTTTCGCGACGATCGTCGCGACGAAAACTTGCCAGTGACGGAGATTGGCCGCAAATCCGTCAGGGATAGTCCTACGATCGGCCACGCTTCTAGAGTGCTATTCTTCAGTGGCGGAATGACTTATCACCGCTTTGTCGCCTTTCATCGAGGCGCCGTCTTTGGCAAGAGACTTGCTGTTAAGGTCGCGACGGTTTTTTCGCTGGAGTCATTCGCTGGAAATGGATCTGCCTCCAGTCCACCTGCAGATTGAAGAGGGACCATCCTTCCTTTTCGCGGGGTGGCATTGAACACTGCAGCGAATGCCGGACTGAATGGCCTGATTCAGACGGGAGAAGCGATCTCGTCTGGTGAACCGATCGGAGGTAAGCAATGGGACTGTCCTGGCAACAAGGTCCGCTCTCGCCCGGGGCAATCGGCCGGTTCCTCGTTTCCGAACCGTTGCCTGAGAGGCTCCTGTATGTCGAAGCGCTGCGTCGACGCATGCGCGTGCGTTTTGGCGGAACCTGGATCGCCGATAGTGAGAACGTCCTTCTGCTCTTCGAGCCCGATCGTTATCCGGTGGCCTACTTTCCAGAGGGGGACATTGCCCCAGGCATCCTGCAGCTCGCCGAGCATACCACCCGTCACCGCGACCTCGGGCTTATGGCCTGGTACACCGTCCGGGCGGGTGAACAAAACGCATCCCGAGCAGCGTGGCGATACAGTGACCTACCCGCCTACGCAAGCCAGTTGCAGGCGAGGATAGCGTTCGCATGGCCCGCCATGGACGCGTTCTATGAAGAAGACGAACGGATCATGGGACATGCCGCCGACAGCTACCACCGCATCGACATCCGCCAAACTTCACGTAACCTCGTGGTCCGCCATCATGACCGCTTCGTTGCTGATACGAAGCGGCCGATCGTCCTGTACGAGTCCGGCTTTGCGCCTCGCTGGTACGTTCTGCGCGACGACATCGATGAGTCCGCACTGACCTTCGTGGAACATCAGACGTTCTGCCCGTACAAAGGGCTGTGCAGCTACTATGACATCGGTGATGCGCGCCTGGGAGCATGGTCGTATCGTGAGCCTTTTTCCGAGGTTGGCCGCATCTCAGGTCTGGTGTCCTTCGAACCGGATATAGTTTCGGTGTGGCTCGATGGCAAGCAGCTACGACTTGAGCCTGGACAGACGGTAATTCCGCACGGTCCCGACCGCGAACTCACCGTTGCCGAAGCAAGCGCACGGCGATAACAAGATTCAACACGGGGAGCTTTTGAGCGGTATGGCTCGACTGCTATCGGTAAACGTCGGACTTCCTCGCGATATCGAGTGGAAAGGCCGAACTGTGCACACGGGGATATGGAAGGATCCGGTGCATGGCCGCTGCCGCGTCGGCCGGTTGAATCTGGACGGAGACGGTCAAGGTGATCTTGCCGGGCACGGGGGCGAGCAGCGAGCCGTCTTTGTCTACCAAATCGAATCCTATCGCTACTGGCAGCAGCAGCTGAAGAGGACCGACTTCGTCCACGGACAGTTCGGCGAAAACTTCACGGTAGAAGGATTGACCGACGACGCAGTGTGCATCGGTGACCGTTATCAGATCGGCAGCGCACTATTCGAGGTCACTCAACCTCGCGTTACCTGTTATCGCGTTGGCATTCGTCTGAATGAGTCTCGGATGCCGGCATTGCTGACATCGAGCGGACGGCCGGGGTTCTACTTCCGGGTACTGCGGGAAGGTGAGGTAGGCGCGGGCGACGAGATTGTGAAGGCCGGAGAGGCGGACGAACGAATGACGGTCGCAGAGATCAACGCCCTCCTTTATTCGCCGAATCATCCCGGCGATCGGCTGGAGCGCGCACTGCGGGTCGAAGCGCTGTCACCCGGATGGCGCTCGTCGTTTCGAGCGTTACTGCAGAACCAATCGTCGGCCGCGGGGAGTGGGAATGCAGGGCTCGCGCCTAAGGCTGCTGCGCATCCGGCCGCCCCTGGATTCAGGCTGCTCACCGTCACGGCGATGGATCAGGAGTCCGCGGATGTGATCTCCCTGACGATGCAGAGCGTGGACGGTCAGCCCCTTCCAAAGGCCCTGCCCGGCCAGTACATAGTCTTGCGTCTTCAAGCAAGCGCAGACCGGCCGCCTCTTTTTCGGAGCTACTCGCTCTCAGGCCCGCTCTCGACAGAGCGCTATCGAATCAGTGTGAAGATTGAACCGAATGGCGCCGCTGGAACGTACCTGCGAGAGCATGCGCAGGCCGGCGATTCTCTCGACGTCAGCTCTCCTCGCGGAAGTTTCATTCTGCAATCGGGAGAGCGGCCGGTGGTGCTGCTGAGCGCGGGAATTGGGGCGACGCCCGTTTTGGCAATGCTGCATGCGCTGGCGGGGTCTCACTCGACACGGCAGGTTTTTTGGCTGCACGCCGCTCGCGATGGGGAGCATCATCCATTTGCCGCTGAGGTCCGCCACCTCATGCGCTCGCTTACGCGCGGTCGCAGTTATGTTTGTTACAGCAGGCCCGGCCCCCGCGACGCAATGAGTGAGGACTTCGACGCTGTCGGCCGCCTGTCGCGATCGGTTTTCGACGAAGTCTGCGTCCCACGGGACGCGGATTTCTATCTCTGCGGGCCGACTCGCTTCATGGAAGAGATGAGAGCGGCCATCGCAGATTTGGGCGTGGCGCCGGAGCGTATTCACTTCGAAATCTTCAACGGCAGCGAGTCGATGGCTCCGGGAGTTGTCCGTGCAGCGATGCGAACTCCGCACCCCCTTGAGGATGACACCGACACCGGCCCGCTGGTCTCGTTCGCACGCAGCGGCGTCGCGGCACACTGGAAGAGCTCCGCTTATCAGAGCATTCTGGAACTGGCCGAGGCCTGCGACGTTCCGGTTCGTTGGTCGTGCCGGGCCGGTGTTTGTCACAACTGCGAGAGCGGGTTAGTTTCAGGGACGGTCGTCTACAGCCCCGAGCCACTCGATAAGCCCGCCGACGGTAATCTTCTCGTTTGCTGCTCTCAACCCACCCGCGATGTCGTCATCGATTTGTGAGTCGCGAGCTTGACCGATTTCTCAGGCCTCAAGCCCCTGGAGACGCTGCTCACGGGCGCTCTGAGCCTTGCACAGACGGGTGTCGATTCACTGCTAACCGCTTATCATTCCTACAACCTGGACTCTCCGAACCACCGCCGGACGGATTCTTCGGCTCCCGTGATCCCGGAGCCTGCATCAATGGCCCATGCGACGAATCCATCGGGACGGACGAGGAGTGCGGCCAAACCTTTCTCGTCCTTTGCGTGCGAGGCAACGTATCGCAATCTGTCCTGTCGCCCATCACACAATCCCTGCAGGGATTCGCTCGCAGTGAAGTTGAGCAAGAGACCGCGACCGTCCTGCAGCAGATCGCCCAGACGCGTTCCGTCTTCGAACTCGAAGTCTGGAGCGCTGCGCCCGACAAGCGGATGCTCTCCACCCAGGTCGTACTGCATGGATACGCCGGAGATCTTCTCAATGAAGTAGTTTGTCCCGTCTTTCGTTGCGATCAGATCGCGAATTACTGAGGCCATGGCTCGCGCGTGTGGATCCGTCCGAATAATGGAGACCTGTGCGCGCGTCCAGTTGAGAACCCATTCGCCAATGGGGTGCCGCTCCGCCGTATAGGTGTCGAGAAGGCCCTCCGGCGCCCATCCTTTGATGGTTGCGGCGAGCTTCCAGCCAAGATTCATGGCATCGCCGAAGCCGGTGTTCATGCCCTGCCCGCCAAAGGGAGAGTGCACGTGGGCCGCATCCCCTGCGAGCAAGACACGACCCTTACGATAGGTTGTCGCCTGGCGCGCGTGGTCGGTGTAGCTGGTGGCTACCTCTACCGACTTGAGGGTGACGTTTGTTCCGGAGACTCGCTGCAACATCGCCTGCAGATTTTCCAGCGTGACTACGGAGGTGCGGTCAAAGCGGCCCCCGTCGAAGTCGACTACTCCGATGCGTCCCGGCGCGGGGCCGTGGGTGTACATACCGTATGGGGTGAGATGAAAACCCGGAGCCAGCTTATCGACGTCTTGAAACTCTACAATCGCCATGTAGCCGGTGAGCTCGGGTTCGGTGCCTTCAAACTCAAATCCTGCCAGCTTGCGCACGATACTCCGTCCACCATCGCAGCCCAGGAGCCACTTTGCCTCGAAGTCTCCGTGCGCCGTTTGAACCGAGACACCGTCCACGGTTTCGGCAAAGCCGGTGACTTCATGGTCGAAGCGAAGTTCGACACCAAGTTTCTTCGCTCGATCAGTGAGCAGAGACTCGATGGCTTCGAGGCTCACCATGCCTCCGCCGGTCGACGGGCCTGTGACGATCCATTTTTGACGAGAGAAGTCGAGCTTGTTGGCGTCAAGCATGATGCCAGCGAAGTGTCCGGCAAATCGCGGAGCTGAAGCAGGTGGAGCGGGGACTTTGCGATCGCCGGTAAACTCCATCCCGGGCCGCTCGCCGCCCATCCAGCCAAAAGAAGCAGCTTTCAGTTCATTAAGAAGCCCACGTCGATAGAAAGCTTCGGTAGAAGGAAAGTTGAGTCCTCGTGCTCCCATCCATCCACTCTTGAGAGGGGTGTTCGGGCTCTCATTCTTTTCCAGAAGCAAAACCGACGCACCGGCGAGCCGAAGCTCGCAGGCAAGGAAGAGCCCGACCGGGCCTCCGCCAACAATCAAAGCATCGTATGTCATCGTCATATTCACAGTTAGAGAGTTTACGAAAATTCGTTTGAAAATGTTTGAGCAATTTGTTCTGGACCTTGGTGCAGAAGTCAGGACCGATCCGCTTCCACAACGCCCGGAGTGCGGAGAATTCGATTCCTTCCTCCTTGCATCGCTTGAAACTACTTCTCAAATAAGCCGCTATTTTTTCTCGATACGCGCAACGATTTCCTGCGGACCGCACTATCACGACGGACGGGGTGCGGAATGTCACTCGACGGAATCCCTTGGCAAGCACCGCGGGTTGCAGCCCTGTCTCACAGGAGAGTAAACCCATGTTTCGCGACTCAGCGTATCGTCTTCTCAATTTGTCTGCCATCACCCTGCTTGTTGCTGGCCTAACCGCAGCTCAAGCTCTCACACCTGCTGGACCGAAGCGGCCAGCAGGGGTTCCGGAAGATTATGTCATCACGCCGTTCGGCTATTATCACCCAACCTGCGTCACGCATCTGGCTGAAGGAGATGTTGTCCGGCAGGATGCCAACGCCATCCGCCATGCGGATGGAAGCTTCGAAAGCGCGCATGTGTGTGCCTATCCGCATTTCGATGCCAAGGGAGAAAAGGCAGCGGCAGTTTCGTCGGGTGTGAAGCAGCCCTCGATCGGGCACGCGTGGGTCGAGTATTCGAGCGTCACCACGAGCTCTTCTTATGGCGCACTCATTGCAGAATGGACCGTACCACCGGCGCCCAGCGCCAACAATGGCCAGACTGTGTACCTCTTCCCTGGCCTGGAGGACTACAAGGATGTTGTGACGATCATTCAGCCTGTGCTGGGGTGGAACTCCGATTTCGCATCGGCGTGGGGCATCGCAAGCTGGAATTGCTGCGTGAGCGGCACCGTCTTTGAAAGCACCCCGGTGAGAGTCAATTCCGGAGACACGATTTTCGGCGAGATGGTTGACACGTGCGCTGCGGGAACATTGTCCTGCCCCACTTGGGACGTTCTTACCGAGGATTTGACATCGGGAAAATACTCTTTACTGACCAATACTTCCAGCCAGGGACAGACCTTTAATTGGGCTTTTGCCGGTGCTTTGGAGGTTTATAACATCGCGCAATGCGCTGATTATCCTACCAATGGCTCTACCTCGTTCCACAACCTTACCCTCTACACGGATAGCTTTGCCGCAATCTCCAATCCCGGCTGGTCCGTCACCAACTCCTCTGGTGGATTGACCCCGCAATGCAGCTACGGCGGAGCGATCGCACAGCAGGTCAATCTCACTTACTAATCCGACCCGTTCTCGAAGTTTGAGGTATCCCGGATCCGATGTTGGGATCCGGGATATGCTTTTTCGGCGTCCCGCCCGCGAGAGATGGCGCAGCTCTATCCATTTACGGCGTCGCCGGTATGATCGTCCCGGGCAAGTAGAGCTTCGAAGCCGCTATTGGATCTCTGCCTCTTCGACGGTGACGCTCATGGGAAGGACCGAATCCACCCTGGTCATCCTGAACAATTCAAGGACACGTGGACCTGCTCCGGCGACAATCATCCGGATGTTTCTATCCCGGCAGTGGACGTAGTGACTGACGATTCTGCCCAAACCGGTGGAATCCATGTAAGGAACATCAGTCAGGTCGAGAATATTGAGAGCCGGTGGCTCTTCGCCCGGCATCGATTGGAAATGCAGCATATTGTGGATTGCAATCGGTGCAACGTTGCTGAACATATCGCGGGCGGTGAAGGGTCCACAGAAACGGAAGATCACCGTGCCGGGAGCCCTGCCCTTCTTGCGTTCGATGGTGAAGGGGGTGGATTTCCAGATCTGCGCCTCAATCGTCATTGGCTTGCTCTTTCCCGCCGCCGGAACGCCGGGAAGCTTTCGGCGATCTGGTGGGCTCGAAGTATTTTACATAGTCGGCGACATACTCAGGATTCTTTCTCAGGTCTATGGGATTCCGGCTGAATATGCGGCTCTGAAGATGAAGTTTGAGATACGTGGCGGATGGGTGAGGCTCGCGACGAAGCAACGGCGAAGTACGCTGCTGGCCATATTTGCTTCTCTCAAATTCCACGGCTTACACTCGCCTCAAATAGTGCTCCGGGGCCAACTACCTTTAGGTCGATCCAGCTCAAATTCAAGCGAGAGAAATCTATGGCAAAGACGGTGGCTGAAATTTTCATCGAGACACTGGTGAATGCAGGTGTCACGCGTGTGTATGGGGTATCGGGAGATTCCTTGAATGGTCTCACCGACACCATGCGGAAGAGTAAGAAAATCGACTGGCTGCATGTGAGACATGAAGAGGTGGCTGCCTTCGCCGCCGGCGCAGAGGCTCACCTTACGGGAGAGATTGCAGTGTGTGCGGGGAGCTGCGGCCCCGGCAATCTTCACCTCATCAACGGGCTGTTCGATTGTCATCGGAGCCGCGTGCCGGTGCTGGCAATTGCGGCCCAGATTCCGAGCCGCGAGATCGGCAGCGGGTATTTTCAGGAGACGCATCCCGAGCATCTTTTCAAAGACTGCAGCCATTACTGCGAGCTGGTTTCGCAACCCGAACAGATGCCGCGAGTGCTTGGGATCGCCATGCGTGCAGCTATCACCAACCGTGGGGTTGCGGTGATCATTATTCCCGGCGATGTGGCGTTGCGCGATTGCCCTGCTCCGGCGCTGTCGCTGGGCATTGAGAAGTCGGCTTCGGTACATCGTCCATCCGACGGCGAGCTTGGCCGCGCGGCGGAGATTCTCAACAATGCTCGCAAGGTGACGATCCTTGGCGGCGCCGGCTGCGAGGGCGCTCACGCGGAGCTGATTGCAACGGCCGATCGGCTGAAGTCCCCGATTGTTTATGCGCTGCGCGGCAAGGAATTCATCGAATACGACAATCCTTACGATGTAGGCATGACGGGGTTGCTAGGTTTTTCTTCCGGCTACCACGCCATGATGAACTGCGATGCCCTGCTGATGCTGGGTACGGATTTTCCGTATCAACAGTTCTATCCAAAGAACGCAAAGATCATTCAGGTAGACCGGATCGGCGACCAGATTGGACGGCGCGCTTCTGTGGATCTTGGGCTTATCGGGAATGTGAAGGATACGCTGGATGCGCTGATCCCCTTGATTGACAACAAGGCCGACCGCTCTTATCTTGATGTGTGCCTCAGCCACTACAAAGATGCGCGCAAGGGGCTCGATGACCTTGCCGTGGGAGAACCGGGGCGAACGCCAATTCATCCGCAATACGTCGCAAAGATTCTGGATGAGCTTGCGGCCGAAGATGCGGTCTTCACCTGCGATGTGGGTACGCCCACTGTGTGGTCGGCACGCTACCTTCGCATGAACGGCAAGCGCAGACTGATCGGATCGTTCACGCACGGCTCGATGGCAAACGCGCTGCCACATGCGATCGGCGTGCAGGCGAGCCATCCGAAGAGGCAGGTCATCACACTGTCAGGCGACGGCGGGCTGGCGATGCTGCTCGGCGATCTGTTGACACTGAAGCAGCTCAATCTGCCGGTCAAGGTAGTGGTCTTCAACAACAGCACGCTCGGCTTCGTGGAACTGGAGATGAAGGCTGCAGGGCTGATTGCCTATGGCACGGACCTGGTCAATCCAAACTTCTCAAAGCTCGCGGAGTCGGCGGATATCTTTGGCGTTCGCGTGGAGAAGCCGGAAGAGCTGCGTCCGGCGTTGACTCGAGCGTTAGAGCACGATGGGCCGGCATTGATCGAGGTGCTGGTGAATCGCCAGGAGCTTTCGATGCCGCCGACGATCAGTCTCGAACAGGCGCTTGGTTTCAGCCTCTACCTGATTCGGGCGGTGCTGAGTGGACGCGGCGACGAGGTGATCGATCTTGCCAAGACCAATCTTATGCGCTGATCTGGAGAAGCGGGAGTTCGGGAAAGACAACTATTCCGGTTCGGACTTCACGAAGACGAGCAGGCGGCCATCTGCGGACAACGACGGTTGTCCGCAGTTTGCGCCGTTGCAGCGGCTGACGTTGATCGGCTCCTGATCATCGGCCTTGAGAAAGACATCGCTCCACTCCACGGTGCCGGACAGAGCCTGCTTTGTCTGGCGCCGTACGAAGATCAGCTTGTCGCCGTAGGTTCGCGTCCAGCCTTCCAGGTTCTCCACCATCTGCAGGTCGGTGCTGGAAGCAGGATCGTAGGCGAGGGGCGTGATCTTTGCTGAGCTCAGAGAAAGCAGGCCGACACGCGGATGTCCGCTGGCATCCTCGGAGCGCAGGATGAGCAGGTTGTCGGGGTCGTCGGCGCTGAATCCGATCAGTTTGTTGACACCTTCGATGGTGTAGAGCTTCTTTGGCTCTTTTGATGTCAGGGAGAATCGCAGAAGATCTGTGGCGCTCAGCGCGAGGATCTCATTGCTTCCGGGGACGAAGACAGGAGAGCGATAGCGTCCAGCCGCAGCGACAGCGTGGGTCACCGGTGTGCTCAGATCGGCGACCCAAAGCTCGCCCGCGACTGCTTCGTCGCCGGGACCTTTCAACGTTCCGGGACTATCGGATATGCCGAGGTATTTGAGGACCCTGTCAATGAAACTGGAGGGTGATTTTTGCTTTCCAGTAGGCGCAGGAGCAGGCTTCGGTTTCTGGTTCTGCGGCGCCGCTGAGACGCTGAAGAACAAGAGGAAGCATAGGGCTGGAGCAAGCCTGCGTCTCATGCGATCACCTTGGACAGGGCCGGCTGCGGGAATGATCTGCGCTGAAGAGCACACAATAGATGTCGTTATAAGCCACGATCCTGACCGGCGTGTCCTTTCTCTGAACTGTGAGCAGCATCCTTCGATCCGATGAACCGTTGATAAAGTACGTCAAGGTTTCCTTGCTGTTCCAGACCAACCAGGCTTGCTGAGCATCGAGCGATTTCGCCTCGGCGGGGATCTCCGCTACCTGCGGGAGTTGCTGCGTTGAGATTAAAACACCGTAGTTGACGGGCAGAAGAAGGAACTCGACGGCAACGAGGAAGATTAAAGCGGCAGTGAGAAGTCTGGCCGCGGAAGTCGTGGCGTTTCCGCGAACGACGGCCTGCCAGGCGATCAATGCATTGAGCAGCGTAACGGCTACGAGTCCACCGAAGTAGAGGGACAACCTGCCGTCGCTGGCGAGCAGGACGGATGTGATCCACTCGTCCGGCAACTGCTTCTGCAGAAGAAGATTCCCGAATGCGAAGCACCTTCTCATTACTAGCTGGATGAATAAAACTGCCAGCACAATGCCCAGGATGGGCAGGTTCACCGGCTTCGCGCACCACACTGCAACGTTGTGGTGAATGCGATCTTTGACGGATGCGGGAATCAGGCGATACGGAAGATAGCCGATGGCCGTGAGCGCGAGAAGAACAATGAGAATGTTGGGAATGGAGGAGACCAGATAGACTAGGAAGCGGCATCCGGCGAAGAGATATTTTTCGTCGAACAGGTCGAGGTCGGTTGCCAGGCCGTAGGTGCTGAGCTGGAAACGAAGAGTGAGATACCCAATCAAGTAGGTGAGGAAGGATGCGAATGCGGCGTAAGCTGGCCACTTGACGGCGAAGTTGCCGAGCTTCTCTGTGACGGTGCTGAAGAGATCAGCCATTCATTTGCCCGTCACCACAAATGGAGCCCAGAAAAAAGGGTGACTGAACTCAGGCTGCGACTTCACGGCCACGAGGGCGAGCCTGGCAGCTTCCGCAGGCTCCCTAGTTTGTCCCTCGCGATAAAAGGTCTCCATCCACACCTTTGTGGATGTGGCATTGACTTCCCATGAGGAAAGCACGAGATCGCCGGCACCCGCATAGGGCAGGGCTCGTACCATTCCGATGAGTTCGCCAGAGTGAGTTGCCTGCACGCGGCCAGTTTCGCACGCGCTCAGCACCACCATGCTGTTCTTTTGTAGTGGAAGGCCAAACATCTCTGCCGCTGTGAGGCGGCCGTCATCGGATGTCGCAGGCCTGAATTGCAGATACGAGAGCAGCGGGTCGCTGGCGTTGAATTTTCCATGAACCGAGAGGTGGACAAGGTTATAGTTCCCTGCCCACGCGACGACCTCCTCCTTTGTGACCGGCTCCTGCGATGTAACTTTGGATCGGCCGGGATAGAGAGCGCCGATGGAGTTTATTTCCTCGCTGGCGTCGTGAATCGCGGGGTCAGCGATCGCAAGCAGGCGGCCGTCCTTCAGGCTCGCTCTTTTCTTCAGAGTTGAGAGCACGGTCGCGCTCGGGGCATAGGAGATGTTGAAACTCTCTCCAAGAAACTTTCCATCCTTGGGATTCAGCAGGGCCTGAAACGGAATGGATGTCAGCTCTTCCTGCGGAACGATGAGCAGATGATTGCTTTTGACACGCGGGGCGACGGGTTGAATCAGAAAGAGGTACAACTGGCGGGCAATATCTTCATCGAATGTGGCGCTGGGAGAATCCCTGCGAGCGAGCAGGCTGTCATGCAACGCCGTAACTTTTCCGGTCAGCACCGGATGGGGCAGGAATATTTTCTTAACTTCGACCTCCGTGCCATTGATGTGCCAGAGAACGATGTTTGTATCGAGGACAACGTAATAGAGGATGTCGTACCCGCCTTCGCCAGCCGCGCGCTGAACGCTTTCGAGGGTTACGGGCTCCGACGATGTGAGCTGGTTCAACCGAGGCGCTTCGCGGGAGATCCTGGTTTCGAGCGCCTGGTATTTTTTCTGCAGATCTGGGATTTGCGCCTCGATATCGGCAATCTGCTTCCCGTTTTGATCGCGCTCGGAGCCGCCGGTGAGGTTAAAGAGCTCTTCCTGCAGGGCGGCGATGGTTGTTCTCTGCGACTGCAACTCGGAGAAGAGCGTTCGCTCCTGGGGTGTTCCCAAGGTCAGCGACCGGCTGGCGAGCATGTCCGCCATGGCGCGGGAGCGCGATTGTTCAAAAAGCGCGAAGGCCTCCGGATAGCGCTTCTGCTGCAGCAGGATGAGCGCAGGTGAGTAGTAAAAGGCTATCTTGTCTTCCATGAATGCGCTGCGCGCCTGCTCGTCGCGAAGCTTGCGCCGGTCCTGCTCCAGCAGTTGCACGGCCTGAAGATGTTTCGCGAGCGCCGCGTTGTCGTCGCCTTTCATCTCAAGCAGCGAACCCTGAATGGACAGGTCTTTAGGATCCAGATCCTGGATGACCAGCCCCTGTTGCTGCATGCGCGCCAACCAGTCCCTGAGCTCTTTAACTGCATTCTCGACGAGGGCCAGATTCCCAGCATCCATGGGTCCTGTCGTGAAGTCCTGAGTGACGAGAACATCTTTGGCTGCTTTGGGGTTAAACATGTTCATTGCAGCGAGGTTTTGATTTGTGTTCTGTGTCCGCTGGAGCGATGTCTTCAGGGTGTCTACATTCTGCAGGAAGGTCGCTGACGTCGCAACGAGATAGCTGTATCCTCGCTCCTGAGCAATGCTCTGCGCCTTCTGGTAGTCGGCGCGAGCGAGGTTCAATAGCTGATCGCAAACGTCGTAGCTTTGCCTGGGATCGCACGCCTGCGCTTTCTGAAAATAGATGTCGGCGCGATTGGAGTAACCGAGATAAAGCTGTTCCCTGTCGTCGAGCTGATCGCTCAGGGACAAGGCGCGGTTAAGCAATTCGCCTGAAGCGACGAGGTTGCCGCGTTTCGTTTCTATCTCACCCGCGGTGTTGAGCGCGTCGAAGTAGAAATTCTTGTTTCCGCAATCGGCTCCCAGTCGCACGGCTTCACGGATGTGATCTGTGGCAGCATCGGTGGAGCCGACTCTCAGTTCAGAAAATGCCAGCTCGGCCAGTGCCTTAGTCTGATAGTCCGCGCGCCTGCTCATCGCGGCGAGTTTGACCGCGTTCTGGTAGATGGAAATGGCTGCCGGCCACTGATTGAGATATCGCTGGATATCCCCGAGCTTGATCGCGCTCAGCGCTGCATCGGCGGCGTCCTGACGCTGCAGAAATTGAACATAGCTGGCTTGCAACGCTGTTTGCGCGATGGCAAGCTCGTTCCGTGTGCTCGCGGCATCGCCGGTGGTGCGAACATGATCGAGCCAGTGATCGATCAGCGCGATTGCGGTTTTCTGCAGTTGAATGGGATCAATATTCGATTGGGCAAAAGTGTGCCGGGGCGCTGTTGCGAGCATAAGCAGGCATAGCGCGAGGTTCAAAGACTGTCGAATGTTGAACCGGAAGTTCATGAGCCGTCCAATGCATGCGCAAAGTGGCGGTGAGAGCGCCGCAGCGCCGGGCGCTGGCTGCGGTGAGGACAAGTCTAAGCCCAATGGCCGCAGCAGGCCAAAGAAATTGATCATGCTGTTGTCGATATTTTCAGTGGGTGTGGGAGCGGCAGGCTGGTTGCGCTTTATCCGGGTCAAATGGTGCTGTTCAGGACTTCCTGTCCGAGTTGTGGATTCGCGTCCTTAGCCTGAGCGAGATCACCGGTGCGCTGGAAGCGGTGAAGGTAGAGGTAGATGACGGGAGTGATGTAGAGGGTGAGCGATTGCGATAGCAGGAGACCCCCGACGACGGCAATGCCGAGCGGGCGACGCGCTTCGCCTCCCGCTCCATTGCCGAACGCGATGGGAAGAGCTCCGAGAAGTGCGGCCATGGTGGTCATCATGATGGGACGAAAACGTTGCAGGCAGCCTCGGTAGATTGCGTCCGCGGGGTTCAGGTTCAGATTGCGTTCGGCGTCAAGCGCGAAATCGACAATCATGATTGCGTTCTTTTTTACGATGCCGATCAACAGGATCACTCCGAGAAAGGAGTAGAGGTTGAGATCTTCACCGCATATCAGCAGCGTGAGCAGGGCGCCGATGGCTGCCGATGGGAGTCCGGACAGGATGGTGATGGGATGGATGAAGCTCTCGTAGAGCATTCCAAGAACGAGATAGATCACCATGACAGCGATAACGAGGAGCAGGCCGAGACCTTTCAGAGAGCTCTGGAACTGCGCGGCGGTTCCTTGAAAAGAGAAGTTCATTGTGGCTGGCATACCGATGTCTTCGGCCGCGCGCCGTACGATTCCAGTTGCGGCGTTGAGCGAGACACCGGGCTTGAGGTCGAACTGGAAGGTGACACCGGGAAATTGACCAAGATGATTCGCCGTCAATGGAGCTACGGTCTGGGTGAGCGTGGTGACTGCGGAAAGCGGGACGAGCCGGCTGGTGTTCGAACGAATGTACAGGCTTCCCAGCGCCGCCGGGTCTTGTTGATACTGTCTGGCGACTTCGAGGATCACGTCGTACCGTTGCGATGCCACCATCATCGTGTTCGCGCGCCGGTTTCCATAGGCATCGTAAAGCGTATTGGCAATTTTTTCGGGATCAACATTGAGCGACATAGCGAGGTCGCGGCGTATATCGACATTCACGCGCGGGGCGCTCATCTGCAGGTCGCTGGATACATTTGCCAGCTCGGGGATCGATTGGAGCTTCGTCTTCAGGCGAGGCGCCCATCGATACAACTCTTCGGCGTCGAGGCCTTCCAATGCGGCCGAGTACTGCGAGCGGCCTTCATTCTGACCGAGGCTCACGAATTCTCCCTGGCGAAGGTAGACGTTCAGGCCCGGAATGTTGTTCAGCTTCTTCTGCAGGTCGGCGATGATGAGTTTTACATTGGGTCTGTGGCGGTCGTTGATGAGGTTGACCCAGAACCAGCCTCCATTCTGGGAGTCGACACCGGATAGATTGCTTTGCATCCAGGGAATCTTCGCGAGGATCTGATTGACTTCGTGGCCGTAAGCGATCATGTGCTCGAAGGAATTATCCTGGGCGGCTTCGAGGGTTCCGGAAAAGTAGGGGACGTCGACTGCAGGGATGAAGCTTTTCGGCACGACGATGAAGAGATAGACGGTGAGCGCAGTCATCGCGATGCTTGCAACGATGGTTGCACGCCGATGACGGAGCACGATGTTGAGTGAGCGCCGGTAGGTGCTTTCCATCGCAGCGTAGAACCGCTCCGAATGCTTCTGGAACCAGCTATGGGCCTGCTCCCGCGAGCTTAGAAAACGGCTGCAGAGCATAGGAGTGAGGGTGAGCGCGGTGACGCCGGAGAGCAGGATGGACACTGAGATGGTGACGGCGAACTCGCGGAGCAGACGGCCCAGCACTCCGCCGAGGAAAACTATGGGCAGAAAGACGGCGACGAGTGAGATGGTCATCGAGATGATGGTGAAACCTACTTCGTTCGCGCCGTCGAGCGCGGCCTGCGTGCGCGACTTGCCCATTTCGCGATGACGCACGATGTTCTCGATCATCACGATGGCGTCGTCGACGATGAAGCCTACCGAAAGGGTGATGGCCATCATGGAAAACATATCTACGGAATAGCCGAGCAGACGCATGGCGATGAACGATCCGAGGATGGAGACGGGGATGGTCGCGCTTGCGATGATGGTTGACGATGCTGTACCCAGAAATGCGAAGATGACGAGCACGACGAGGGCAATCGTGATGACGAGGGTCCGGTTGACCTCTGCGATGGAGTCGCGGACGATGTCGGCGTCGTCCGCGACCTTTCCGAACGAGACGCCGGGGGGCATTGAATCCCGGAGCGAGGTAATCACGGCTTTGACGTGGTCTGCGACCTGCACAGTGTTTGCGCCGGGCTGCTTGCGCACGGCGAGGATGACGCTGCGCTGGCCGTTGATCCAGAAAATGCGCTTGGTGTTGTTGGAGCTGTTGAAGACGTCCGCGACCTGATTTAACCGCAGGGGGACACCATCGCGGTATGCGACGACAAGCTGGGAGAACTGGTCCGCCGAGGTGAGTTGACTATTCGCCTGGAGCGAATAATCCCTGGCGTCACCATAGAGCGTGCCCGTGGGAAGGTTGGCGCTATTGGCCGTGAGCGAGGTCCGAATCTGCTCCAGATCGAGACCATACGCGGCCAGCTTTGCGGGATCCGCCTGGACACGGATGGCGGGCTCTTCCGGGCCATATACCTGTACCTGAGAGACACCGTTCACCATGGAGACGCGTTTTGCGAAGATCTGATTAGCATATTTCGCGAAATCGTCGTATGCGATGGTCTTCGAGGACATTTCGAGCCAGAGGATCGGGGACTGCGCCGGATTCACCTTTGAGTAGGAGGGCGGTGATGGCATGTTTGCAGGGAGCGCGCCAGCGGCGCGCGAGATCGCGGCCTGAACATCCTGAGCGGCGGCATCGACGCTGCGATTCAGGTTGAACTGAAGCGTGATGTTCGTTTCTCCCACCGCGCTGGTGGAGGTCATGTTTTCGATGCCAGGAATGGTTGAGAACTCGCTCTCGAGCGGCGTTGCAACGGTTGCCGCCATCGAGTCGGGATTCGCACCTGGCAACTCGGCCGATACGCGGATGGTTGGGTATTCAACCTCGGGCAGGTTGCTGACAGGCAGAGCGAAATAACTGAGAAGGCCGAATCCGGCGATCGCTGCAATCAGCAGTGTCGTCGTGGTAGCGCGAAGAATAAAGAAGTCGGTGAGGCGGGTCATCGGATACCTTCCGGAGACTGTTGGCCGCGGTACGGCTTCACTGCGCGAACGTGGCGGCGTGCGGTGTATCCAGCAGCGAGATCCTTGCACCGTTCGTGAGTCTGAGCTGCCCTTCCGAGACGACCATGTCGCCTGGGTTGATGCCGCTGGCGACGATTGCCTGCTCCGGGCCGTTCTGCGGTTTGTATGTGCGCTGCACGGTCACGGGAGCAACAGTTGCGACGCCCGATCGAGCGAGCCAAACGTATTTGCCGTTCAGTCCGTCCTGAATCGCGAACTCGGGAACTAATGTTTTGTTCGCTTCGGTGCGCAGGCGCAGGCGAACGTTGACGAACTCGCCCGGCCAGAGAGTCTTGTCCGCATTGGGGAAATTCGCCTTGAGCCTGATGCTTCCAGTGGTTGCGTCTACAGTGTTGTCGATGAAGGCGAGATGACCCTGCAAAAGGGAGTCGCCAGTTCCTGCGTCCACCGTCAACTGGCCGTTCGCATTGAGTCGCTGTACTTCGGCCAGGCTCTGCTCGGGAATGCCGAAGGTGACGTAAATGGGAGCCAGTTGAAGAAGGGTGACTAATGTTGTGTCGTTATCCCGGACCATGTTGCCGGCCTTAACCGTTACTGCGCCTGCGCGGCCGGAGATTGGCGCTACAACATCGGTGAAGTTGAGTTGGAGCTGAGTTTGCGCAAGGCGTGCGCGGTCGGCCTTGGTCGCCCCGACTGCAGCTTCGACGGCTGCCTGATCGGCAAGGAGGGCGGCTTGCGAAGTGTCTCTCGATGTGGCGAGCTGGTTGACGCGCTGCTGCGAGATGACTCCGAGAGCACCGAGTTTTGTGGCGACGTCGGCTTCGGACTGGCTCTGTTTCTGGGAGGCACTATCACGCGCAACAACGGCGCGGGCCTGCTGCTCGACGGCGGCGTCGCGTTCAAGCTCGGCCTGCTGTTCGGCTGACTGACGCTCCAGCGCATCCCGGTCGATGCTGAAGAGCAACTGGCCCCTGGTTACGCTTTGCCCTTCCTCGAAGGCTACGCGATTGATTTGTCCGGCTATGCGGGACTTCACCTCGACGCTGTCCATGGCTTCGACGTTGCCGACCGCCAGGATTTCGACGGGAACATCCTGAGCGACCGCCCGGACGACGCGAACAGGGACGGCTTCTGCTCCTGTCGGATCTGCTTTGGCCATCACGCGGGAGCAGGAGGTGAGCGGAAGGCACATCAGAAATCCGAGTAGAGCCAATTCGCAGTTATGTTTCACGCGCAATACCTCATGGCAAGTCTCTCTTTCTCAATCGCGTGGAGCCATTGCTATGCAGCGGGCCATGCGGGAAATGCAGGGAGCAGGGTGAAATGTGAGATGAGAGGCCGAGATGCTGGTTGTCCGCAGCTTCCGTCGGGATGACTTTGCGTTAGGCCGTTGCGAACGGCTATCTCAGAGGTATAAGTGTGAGTGTTTTGCGTGTTCTCTGCAGGAACGACGGTGTTCGCTGCAAAAGAATAGCGGATGACGGGTGCGGAGTAAGATTCTGGCAGGAACGGAAGTTCCTGTCGTGATAAGGGTTGTTGCGGACGGAACTGCGAGGAGGAATTACTTTTTTGTGATGAGTTGGTTGGAGTAAAGAGAGGACGTATATGAATACATTCCTGGCAGCTCCTGAATACTCGCGAGCTTCGTCCGGTGCTAAGAGCCCCGGCACCGGCCTTCGTCTCAACGGTCATGCGCTGATTTTTACTGCGGCGACCGTTCTTGCTGTGGCCACCGCGATTGAATGCCAATCAATAACCCATCTTCCTTCCCTGAATTATGGTTTGGTGCTTTGGGTGTGGTGGGGATGCATTGCGAGCGCCATGTGGAAGCTCAGTCAGCATGTACCTCTGGCATCGAGTTTCTCGCCGAAGGCCATTTCCCTGCATGTGCTTGTGGGATCGGCGCTCGGCGTAACTCATCTTCTTCTTTTAGGCAGCCTGGGATTTACCGACGCGGTGTGGCGGGCACATACAACGGTTCTTGGGGTGTGGACGAGCCTGCTCAATATCAATCGTTTTGGGATGGAGCTGCTTCTGTATGGATTTGTTCTTGGCATTACCGGCGTCGTCCAATTCCAGGTTCGCGCGCAGCGTGACACTTTGAAATCAGTGGAACTGCAGAGGCAGCTCACCGGTGCGCACCTGCGGGCGTTGCAGATGCAGCTTGAACCGCATTTTCTCTTCAATACTCTGAACGCGATTACCACCCTGGTCGAGCTGGACCGGCGAAAAGATGCCACCGCAATGCTCTCGCACCTCAACACGATTCTCAAAAGCACGCTGCAGAGAACGACTCCGGAGAAGGTGCCGCTGTCGCGGGAGCTGGAGATGATGGAGAACTATCTTGCGATTGAGCAGGTCCGTTTTGCGGACCGGCTGCGGGTTGAAATCAAAGTAGAACCGGCCGCGCTGGACGGGCTGGTTCCCTGCTTTCTGCTGCAACCGATTGTGGAGAATGCCATTCGGCATGGGATTGCGAACTGCGAGAACGAGGGATTGGTGGAGGCATCGGCACGGCGTGAAGGCGCTAATCTGCTTCTAAGTGTGCGCGACTCGGGACATATCTCTGGAAGTGGCCTGGGCGGACTGCCGCAGAATGGGCATGGCATCGGGCTGAGCAATACGCGGGAACGGCTTGCGTACTTCTATCAAAACGAATACGCGATGAAGGCACAGCCGATGGAGTCGGGCGGGTTTGAGGTCGCGATTACAATTCCTTACGAACGCAACTGAAGATGAAACTGAAAACAGTTATCGCCGATGATGAGCCTCTGGCTCGTGAGCGCCTTCGGTTTCTGCTGTCCAGCGACGATGAGATTGAAATCGCCGGGGAGTGCCGGAATGGAAGAGAAGTTGTTACTGCGCTCAGGGAAAAGCGAATCGATGTGCTTTTTCTCGATATTCAGATGCCGGGGAGAGATGGCTTTGAAGTCATCGAGCAGATAGGCTCTGCGCACATGCCGGTCACAGTATTTGTGACGGCACACAATGAACATGCTCTGAAGGCTTTCGATGTTCAAGCGCTGGACTACCTGACAAAACCCGTAGAGCCGGAGCGGCTGCAGGCGGCGCTTGTCCGAGTGAAGGAACGGATCGCATCGAGCGCAGCGCTTTTGACGCAGGAGCAGCTGAAGTCAGTGCTGGAGAGCCTTAGGAGCGGGGGGACCGCTTCGCGGAAGGAGTATCCGAAACGCCTGCTCGTCCCCAACGGCGCAAAGGATTTCTTCGTCAATGTGAACGACATTGAGTGGATCGAAGCGGCTGACTATTATTGTTGCCTTCATGTTGGAACCAAGAGCCTGATGTTGCGCGAGACCATTAAGCAGCTCGCCGACACTCTCGATCCGGGGAAGTTCGTCCGTATTCACCGGTCGGTCATTGTCAATGTGGACCAGGTCCGCGAGATCTTTCGCGAGGGACGCAGCGAAGGATCGGTGGTTCTTACGAACGGACAGCGGCTCAAGATGAGCAGGGCTGGCTGGCAGAGTCTGCTGGCTGTGAGCCGCACGTAGTTCCTGTCTTTCCCATTCCGTCCGATATTTCCCTGAAGATCCTTCAGCGCTAACGGTTGCTACTCGAGGCGCAGGGCTTCGAAGTCGTAGCCCAATTCTCCGCAGAGAGCTTCGACTGCCAGCTCGTGGTCGGCGCGTTGCGGCAGGCCGGAGACGGTGACGGAGCCGATGACGCCGGTGTTCCGCACACGCAAGGGAAAGCTGCCTCCGTGGCAGGCGTAATCCGCGATGGGAAGACCGAAGCGCTCGAAGAGATTCGAATTTTTCTCTTCCATCTCGAGGCCGATAGCGTAAGAGCTGCGATGGAAGCGAGCGGTCACGTTGGTTTTGCGGCGAATCCATTCGGGATTGTCTGGCGTGGTGCCGGGCAGAGCGGTATAGAAGAGGAGTTGGCCGGGACGCCGAATGTCGATCACGATCTTGAGACTGCGCGCGACTGCGAAGGTCCGCAATTGGTTGCCGAGCCTCCAGGCTGTTTCTTCATCGAAGCTGTCGAACTGGAGTTCCTGTTCCTGAACCCTGATGCGCGCGAGATCGTCGGCTATGGGCATGGTCGTCGGAGATGCTTTCAACACTTTAGCATTCGCGCGGAAGATGCTCCGTCTGTGCGCAAGGCGCGGTGCACATTCCTATTGGGATATAGTGATGCGACGGCGAAAACGAGGTTTTTCCGATGATATTTCGCATGATTGCGGCTTTGTTAATGTTGCCCCTGGTGATCACGGGGGGTTCTGTAAAGACAGCAGGAGACAACGGCATGTTACTGGTTGCGGAGAAAGGCGGGATGAGTCTCGCGATTGTCGATCCCGTGTCCGGTGAGGTGAAAGCTACTGTGCTGGAGGGCGGTGAAACGGGGCATGAAGTGGCAGCCTCTCCCGACGGACGCCTTGCTTTTGTTCCCATCTACGGCAACTCCGGAGTTGGAAAGCCCGGCACTGATGGTCGGAACCTGGTTGTGATCGATGTTGCGTCGCATAAGATTGTAGGGAATATCGACTTTGGCCATGCAGTGAGGCCTCACCTGCCGGTGTTCGGGCCGAAGGACGGATTGCTCTACGTGACCACGGAGCTGGACAAGTCCGTGACTATCATCGATCCGAAAACTCTGAAGATTGTGGGCTCGATTCCTACCGGACAGGCAGAGTCGCACATGCTTGCGCTGTCGCACGACGGACGGCGCGGCTACACCGCGAACGTCGGCCCCGGCACGGTTTCCGTTCTCGATCTGCAGGCGCGGAAGACGATTGCGGTCATTCCGGTTTCCGCGCAGACGCAGCGTATCTCGATCTCAATGGACGACCGGATGGTCTTTACATCGGATCAGACGAAGCCGCAACTAACGGTGATCGATACGACTACCAATCAGGTCAGCTCGCGGATACCGCTTCCGGGGACGGGCTACGGGAGTGCGCCCACAAGAGACGGCCGATGGTTGCTGCTGGCGATACCGCATGTGAACAAGGTGGTCGTGATTGATCTGAAGGCGATGCAGGTAGCCCGCACCATCTCTGTGCCTCCCACCCCGCAGGCTGTGCTTATGCGCCCCGACGGCAAGGCGGCTTATGTTTCATGCGATGCCAGCGACCAGGTGGCTGAGATTGACCTCGCCGATTGGAAGGTGGCTCGGCTGATCCATACTGGCAAGAATGCTGACGGGCTTGCGTGGGCTGCGGCTCACTGAGCGATCTCTCCGGTAATGGGTGCCGTCGCTTTCGCACATGGTGCGGACAGGGATTAGTATGGACGAGTTGATAAGGTCGCTCGCCCCCACGAAGCCAGCTGCTTATCGAATTTCTCTCTCCCGCGGTCTGGAGAGACAAGTTATTACTGCGTGTCAAAAGGAGACAGATGGTTACGCGACGGGAGTTTCTCGACACAATGGCGGTTGGAGCGGCAGGGTTAGCAGTAGGAGCGACGGCAAAGAGCTACGGACAGATTCTTGGTTCGAATGATCGGTTGAACTTCGCAGTTATCGGGCTGAACAGCCGCGCCTATGCGCATCTTTCCGCGCTCAAGGCCAACAAAGATAGTGCCCGTATCTCGCATGTGTGCGATGTGGACAGCAATATTCTTGCCAAGTTTGCGCAGAGCACGCAGCAGGAGATGGGATATGCTCCGGCGACCGACAAGGACTTCCGCAAGGTCCTCGAAGAGAAGGACGTCGACGCAATTACTATTGCCACACCCGACCACTGGCACACGCCGATGGCGATCCGAGGGCTGCAGGCGGGTAAGCATGTTTATGTCGAGAAGCCCTGCAGCCACAATCCGGCCGAGGGCGCGTTGCTGGTGCAGGCGCAGCGCAAGTACGGAAAGCTGGTGCAGATGGGCACGCAGCAGCGCTCGTCGCCGCATACGATCGAGGTTGTCGACAAGATTCAGAATGGGCTGATCGGCCGTCCTTACTATGCGAAGGCGTGGTACAGCAACACGCGGAAGTCGATCGGCACGGGCAAAGAAGCGCCGGTTCCGGCGCAACTTGACTGGGATCTGTGGCAGGGACCGGCGCCGCGGCAGCCCTATAAAGACAACGTTCAGCCTTATAACTGGCACTGGTTCCGAATCTGGGGCACGGGTGAGACGCTCAACAATGGGACGCATGAAGTTGACGTGTGCCGATGGGCGCTTGGCGTCGATTTTCCGAATCGCGTAACGGCGTCGGGTGGAAGATATCAATTCAAAGATGACTGGCAGTTTTACGACACGCTTGTTACCAGCTTCGAGTACGACGATAAATTGATTTCCTGGGAGGGAAAGTGCTGCCAGGGGATGAAGTTTTACGACCGCGACCGCGGTTCGACTATCATGGGGACCACGGGAACGGTGCTTGTAGATCGCGGCGGGTATGAGGTCTACGATCTCAAGGGAAATAAGACGAGTGAGGTGAAGGCAGGCAAAGAGTCCGCGTCCTCGGACCTGATGGGACGCGATTCTATGACGGATGCGCACTTCGCGAACTTCATCGCCGGAATTCGCAAGGGCGAAAAGCTGAATGCACCCATCTCCGTGGGAAATGTCGCCGTCACCATGCTGCAGCTCTCGAACATTGCGTGGGAGGTAAATCGCGAACTGCGTCTCGATGCGGCGGACGGGCGGATTCAGAACGACCCCAAGGCGATGGAAATGTGGGGACGCGAGTACGAAAAAGGCTGGGCGCCGCATCTCTGAGATTGTTCATCTTGTTCGTCCAAGGCAATTCGACGTTCTTGAGCAAGCAGAAATGATCAGAAATATCCGGGGAATCTGCCGCCTATGAAAAGCACTTTTTCGCGCCGCGACTTCGTTCGTTCAGGCGCTCTCGCAGCAGCAGCGAGCGCTGTATCCAACGCAGTGCCTGCTTACTCTCAACTTACTGAAACGGGCGGAGCTCCGTCGCCTGTTCAACTGGGACTGGCGAGCTACACCTTTCGCAATTTCACTCGTGCGCAGCTGATCGGCTTTATGAAGCAGCTTAACGTGACTGCGTTGAATGCGAAGGACGTGAAGGATCATCTCCCGATGGACCCCGCGGAAGAGGCGACGGCGCTGGCGGATTACGCTACGGCAGGAATCACGCTGCACGCTGCGGGCACAATCCCCTTCCCCAAAAATGAGGACGACGACATCCGCAGCAAATTCGAGTACTGCAAACGGGCGAAGATCTCCGTCATTGTGGCTGGAGACCCTGCGCCGGAGACTCTGCCTCGCATTGAGAAATTCGTGAAGGAGTATGACATCCGCTTCGCCATCCACAACCATGGGCCGGAGGACAAGATCTGGCACTCTCCACTGGATGTGCTGAAGGCGGTGCAGAATATGGATCCGCGCATGGGCTGCTGCATTGACGTGGGTCATTGCATGCGCGCCGGTACGGACGTGGTCAAGGCGATTCATGAAGTGGGACCGCGGTTGTTCGATATGCACATCAAGGACCTGACAAACTTTCAGAGCAAGGACAGCCAGGTTGCGGTAGGAGATGGGATCATGCCGATCCGAGGGATCTTTGAGGCGCTTATCAAAATCAGATACGGCGGATTTGTGGACCTGGAGTATGAGGTTCACGGTGACGATCCTATGCCTGGGGTGAGCACCAGCTTTGCCTATATGCGCGGTGTGCTGTCGGGCATGGGATATAAAGCATGATGGCGTCTTAGGCGATCGCGATATTCTGGGGAATATCCGAGACCCTCTATGTTGAATGAC